>Ga0206946_1153_pt1 | contig 16666 bp, 14 predicted proteins | sample Alteio_BWOrgHeat_2_FD_152965 | JGI IMG/M metagenome (GOLD analysis project Ga0206946, IMG submission 152965) | Enriched cells from forest soil in Barre Woods Harvard Forest LTER site, Petersham, Massachusetts, United States -... | ecosystem: Environmental > Terrestrial > Soil > Temperate forest > O... | reverse complement strand
CTTTTCCGTTCATTCTACGCATTAATTCTTGAAGCAATTCACAGGCCTTGAATTTATCCGTACTATTTTTTGTGACGCCTATGATCCAATGCACACGTTGATCGACACAATGGGCTAATACAATCACGCCTGTTTTAAGTTGTCGTTTTAGTTGATCTAATAAACTCAAGATACAAGATTCTGCAACATCCTGTAATAAGGCCGTTATGAGCGAGATATTTTGAATTGAAACAGCCTGCGGCAATAATTCAGCAGATAATTTATCGACTAATTGTCGTTGTAAAATTTTATTTTGTGTTTCTAATTGCGCTATCGTTGCACTGCATTTTTTTATTTTCTCAATCAGATGTTTAGGCGTAGTCTGTAATAGATCTGCGCTTTCTTCGATACGTTGTTCTAACTCCGAAATCCAGTGTAACGCGTATTCGCCCGTCACCGCTTCAATGCGACGAATGTTTGCTGCTACAGCGGTTTCTTGAGTGATCTTAAATAAACCGATGTCGCCCGTGCGTGTAGCATGCGTACCGCCGCACAATTCTTGAGAAATATCACCGATCGTAAGAACACGCACCGGATCGCTGTATTTTTCACCAAATACGGCTAGAGCGCCCCGTTGTTTTGCCTCTGTCAAAGACATAATCGAGGTCGTAACGCGCAAATTAGCGCAAATCTGCTGGTTGATCCACTGCTCAATTGTTCTGCATTGATCGTGTGTCAGGGCTTTAGCAGAAGAAAAATCAAAACGTAAACGCTCAGCGGTCACTAACGATCCTTTTTGTATCGCTCGTTCTCCTACGATTCGATGCAAAGCAGCATGCAGTAAATGCGTGGCCGTATGATTGCATGCAATTGCAATACGTCTTTTTTGATCCACGAATGCTTCAACTTGCATGCCGATCGTAAAAGAGCCGCTCCGAATCTGACCTTTATGAAAATAATAATCGCCCTGTTTTTGTGTATCTTGTACAAAAAATTCTGTATCTTCATGGCGCAACCAACCTTGATCGCTTACTTGTCCTCCTGCTTCTGCGTAGAAGGGACTGTGATCTAAAACGATCATGCCTTGTTCACCCTGTATTAATCGATCGACTTTTTTATCGTCTTGTATTAACGCAATTACATTTGCTGTCTGTACTAAACGTTCATAGCCGGTGAATCGCGTACATGATTCGGTGCTGAGTTTATGCATCGCCTCGCCAATAAAATGGCTGCCTGCTTTAGATTGTTGGCGCTGCACTTCCATTTTGGCTTCAAATCCTGGCAAATCCAAACGCAAACCTTTTTCGCGCGCCATATCCGCCGTCAGATCGACAGGAAAACCATAGGTATCGTATAAGTAAAAAATAATCTCGCCTGGAATGACTGTATCTTTTAAATTTTCTAGGCTGCGGTTAAATAGATGTAATCCTTGTTGGAGTGTGCCTGAAAATTGTTCTTCTTCTTGGCGTATTACCTGTTGAATCCATGCTTGCATGGAATGTAAATACGGATAAGCGTGGCGCATGATCGCAATGGTAGGCGGCACTAACTGATAGAAAAAAGGCAAAGACAATCCAAGTTGATAACCGCTTCGCAGCGCGCGTCGTAGAATGCGTCGTACTACGTAACCACGGCCTTCATTACTGGGCAAGACACCGTCGGCGATTAAAAAAGTACAAGCACGAATATGATCCGCTAGTATTTTTAAGCGAGGATTGCTTTGACTAGAACAACCTGCTAAATCAGATGCAGCTTGTAATAACGGTTGAAATAAATCTGTACCGTAATTGGAGTGTACGCCTTGCATAACCGCTGAGATTCGTTCTAATCCCATGCCTGTGTCAATAGCCGGTTTGGGTAATGGAAGTAGTTCGCCTTGCTGCGTGCGTTGATACTGCATGAAAACTAAATTCCATAATTCAATGTATCGATCGCCCTCTACACCTAATCCGGGTGGATCGCCTGAATAATGAGGACCCCAATCATAAAATAATTCAGAACAAGGTCCGCAGGGCCCTGTCTCGCCCACAAGCCAAAAATTATCCTTAAATCCACAATATGAAAAACGCTGCGGATCAACACCCACTTCATCTAACCAAATTTTGGCAGCTTCAGTATCTTTTTTATAAACCGTAACCCATAGACGATCTTTAGGAATTTTTAAATGTTGCGTTAAAAATTCCCACGCATAATGAATCGCTTCACGCTTAAAATAATCAGCCCAACTAAAATTGCCCATCATCTCAAAAAAAGTATGATGCCGTTCGGTATATCCTACGTTTTCTAAATCATTATGTTTTCCGCCTGCACGCAGACAACGTTGTATACTGACAGCACGTGAATGCGGTGCTTTATGTTTATCTAAAAAATACTCTTTAAGCGGTGCCATGCCTGCATTAATGAATAGCAAACTTGAATCCTTTTCTGGTACTAGAGAACTTGAGCTTAAATGATGATGTCCTTTTTCTAAAAAATAGTCCTGGAAAATCTGGCGAAGCGCATCGCCGTATATATAATCAGACATGGTTGTTTCATTTGCGTTCAAAACACTATGATGCCTTTTAAGTTAGGCTGAGTAAAGATCGAAGTCTGTGATATAATCTTAGGATTTTAACGACAGTACCTATGTCTGCTAGTCCTATCGAATCACTTCATCTGAATAATCTATCTTCTCACTACGATTCTTCCAATATTAAAGTACTCAAAGGCTTGGAAGCTGTGCGCAAACGCCCTGGTATGTATATTGGAAATACAGATGATGGATCAGGTTTGCACCATATGGTCTTTGAGATCGTTGACAATTCTATCGATGAATCTTTAGCAAATTATTGCACAGAAATTACAATCACCTTGCATGCGGATAACTCTGCCAGCGTTCGCGATAATGGTCGCGGTATTCCTGTGGATTTACATCCTGAAGAAGGTCGCTCAGCAGCTGAAGTCATCATGACCGTGTTACACGCTGGCGGAAAATTTGATAACGACTCCTATAAACTTTCAGGTGGCTTGCATGGCGTAGGTGTTTCTGTCGTTAATGCTTTATCTAAAAAATTAGTATTAATCATTCGACGTGATGGACATGTTTATGAACAAAGTTATGAATACGGTGCTCCCCTTGCTCCGTTAGCGGAAACAGGAACGACGACAAGTCGCGGAACTGAAATTCGTTTTTATCCAGATACGAGTATTTTCCAAGAAAATAATGAGTTTCAGTATGAGCAATTATTGAAACGTCTTCGCGAATTGGCTTTTCTAAATCCAGGTGTGACGATTTATCTACATGATGAACGCGCTTCTGATAAAGAAATTTGCCTCAATTATACTGGAGGTATTCGCGCCTTTGTCAGTTATCTCAATAAAGCGCGATCACCCATTCACAAAGACTTATTTTATTTTGAAACTGAGCGTGATCATTGCATCATCGAAGTGGCTGCACAATGGACTGAAAGTTTTCAAACTAGCATTTTATGTTTTACTAATAATATTCCGCAACGCGATGGCGGCACACATCTCACTGGATTTTCAGCCGCTCTAACACGTGTCTTGAATACCTATATAGAAAAGGAAGGATTTGCTAAAAAATTTAAGATCGATACAACCGGAGAAGATGTTCGTGAAGGATTGGTAGCGATTTTATCCGTTAAAGTTCCCGATCCAAAGTTTTCATCACAAACAAAAGACCGATTAGTCTCATCTGAGTTAAAAGCAATTACTGAATCGACGACTGCAGAGTATTTAGAAGCATTTCTATTAGAAAATCCTGCGCATGCCAAAGCGATTGTAATGAAAATAATTGATGCAGCGCGCGCACGACAAGCAGCGCGCAAAGCCAAGGAAATGACGCGACGAAAAACAGCTTTAGACATTGCAGATTTGCCTGGTAAATTAGCGGATTGCCAAGAAACTGATCCTGCTTTATGTGAATTGTTTTTGGTCGAAGGTGATTCCGCAGGGGGTTCAGCAAAACAGGCACGTAATCGACGGTATCAAGCGATTCTTCCTTTACGCGGAAAGATTTTAAATGTAGAAAAAGCACGTTTTGATAAAATGTTGGCTTCCGAGGAAATAGGCACTTTAATCACTGCGCTTGGTTGTGGTATCGGTCTTGATGACTATAAGCCGGATAAAACACGTTATCATCGCATCATCATCATGACCGATGCGGATGTCGACGGCGCCCATATTCGCACCTTACTTCTGACATTTTTTTATCGACAAATGCCTGAATTAATAGAACGCGGTTATATTTATATCGCGCAACCGCCTTTGTATAAGATCACTAAAGGAAAACAAGAGCGTTATTTAAAAGATGATCTGGCATTTGAACAGTATTTAGCACAGATTGCGTTAGAGAATGCGATACTTTGTCCTGATCCAAACAGTCCAGGCATCCAAGGGTTACCCTTAGAAACTTTGATGGCAAATTATCGCAGTGTACGCAAATTTCTACAGTATTGGTCGCGACGTTATTCCTCTGAGTTATTTAATTCCTTACTCAATATAGCGCCACTGCATCCAGAACAAGTACGTGATTACACACAAATGCAAAGCTATTGCCAACAATGGCAGGCTTCTTTACAAGCTAACCAGCCATTATTACGCTATCGGATTGACTATTATGAACACCCCGAGCGCGCTATTGCGTTGCCTATCATTTCTGTAATTGCACAAGGTATCGAGCAAGCGTATAAAATTCCGTATGAATTTTTCACGAGTGACGCTTATCGTGAACTTACGCGTTTACAAGAACAAGTACATGACTTATTCACACTGGAGGCTTATGTACAACGCGCTGACAAACGTTTTGCAGTAAAAAATCTAACACAGGCCTGGGATTGGTTATTGTCTGAAGCAAAACGAGGTCATGCTATTCAACGCTATAAAGGGCTGGGTGAAATGGATCCTGAACAATTATGGGAAACCACCATGGATCCAAATGTACGCCGTCTATTACGCGTGACTGTTCCTGACAATGTCGCGGCAGATTATATGTGTACAACGCTTATGGGCGATCAAGTTGAGCCACGTCGTCAATTCATTGAACAAAATGCGTTAGAAGGCAATATCGATGTTTAATCCCCTTATATCAGCGGGCACTTTTCTTATTCAATTTATTTTTGAAACGTATATTTTAATCTTGATGCTGCGTATTGTTTTGCAATGGGTTAATACGAATCCACAAAACCCTTTGTTTATGTTTATAGCACGATTAACGGATCCCCTACTGCAACCTATGTGTCGTTTATTACCTGCGTTACACGGATTTGATATTTCTGCAACCATTGTTTTACTCGTCTTAGAAGTTCTGAAATTATATTTTTTAATAGGATTAGAAAATAGTTTGACTGTATCGCCGCATTTATCAGGTTTAGTTGTATTAGCCTTTGCGCAATTGTTGAATCAGCTCATTAACATTTTTTTCTATACGATCTTTGGTTTAGCTATTTTAAGTTGGATCATGCCTTTAGCGCATGGGCCTATTGTAGAAATATTGGTACGTATTACTGAACCTTTATTACGGCCGGTACGCAATTGTTTGCCTAGCATTGCGGGACTGGATTTATCACCGGTTGTCGTTCTTGTCGTTTTAAAATTGATCAATATTGCTTTGGTTGGATCTCTGCTGCAAATTGGCAGTGGCTTGCTGGTTTAATAATGAACGTGCTTTATCCTGCAATTTTTGAAGAAAATCAGGCGAAAAAACGTTACGCGGATGTGCAAAACTGATACGCTTTCCATTTTTCTAGCGTGCTGTGAATTTATTTCTAAACTATACGCCTTGCTTATTGAAACAGCTAAAAGTGCGAGCAAAAAAACATTAAATGTTTTGAGCATGGCACCCGCGCTGCATGGCTAATTCAATTAAATAGGTTAATAAGGAGGAATAAGAACGGCCAGAGGCTTCCCATAATTTAGGATACATACTGATTTTTGTGAATCCTGGAATAGTATTTATCTCATTAAAAAAAATATTATTTTCATTCTCTTTATCTAAGAAAAAATCAACACGTGCCATACCCGCACAACCGAGTAAACTAAATAGTTCACCCGCTAACTGGCGTATTCGTTCCTGTATCTGTGCTTGTAAAGGCGCAGGAATAATTAAGCGTGCACCTTGTTCATCTAAGTATTTAGCCTCATACGAATAAAATTCATGATTAGGAATAATTTCTCCCGCGATGCTAACGAACGCTTGCTCTAAAGGATTTAAATTACCTAAAACAGCGACTTCAATTTCACGTGCCGCAATTGCTCGTTCGATCAAGACCTTCTGATCGTACTGAAAAGCCATTATTAAAGAGCGCTCTAATTCCTCTTCACGGATCACTTTGCTAACTCCTAAGCTTGAACCTGCATTGGCAGGTTTAATAAACACCGGAAGATTAAATTTATGTAAAATCTTTTGAATGCAAACGGTAGATTGATTGTAAAATTGCGCAGCATACAAAGTAAGAAACGGCACAATAGGTATATTAACCGTCATAGCCAGACGTTTGGTTAATTCTTTGTCCATCGCTAAAGCAGAGGCTAAAACACCTGAACCCACATAGGGCAACCTGAGCGTATCGAATAAACCTTGGATACGACCATCTTCTCCAAAGAAACCATGGATCATGGGAAAAATAACATCGCACAAAGAACCAAAGGATTTTAACAAAGGATCAGGTCCGGAAAATACTTCTGCATTGCCCATACGTATAGAAATAGAACCCCGCGCAGGAATATCCTTAGAGTGATTTAGATACCACTGTCCATCTTTATCAATGCCGATCGGAATAATATCAAACCGTGACTGATCTAAATTATGAATCAACTCTGAGGTTGATAGTAAAGAAATATCATGCTCAGGAGAAACACCTCCATACAATACAGCAACACGAAGCTTTTTAGTCACCTGTATAATTCCTAACGAACAATAGGGAAATTAAAGTAAGTATTAGGATAAAGCTCGTGTCTCAATGTAAAATGCCACCATTCTTTGTCGTAAGGGATGAAACCAAAACGTTGCATCGCATGCGATAGAAAAATACGATTCTGACGCGCTGTCTTAGCAATAAGATGACTCGAAGGCCAAGAACGTGGATCCATGCAATCAAATCCGGTTCCCATATCAATACTATTGTCGCGAAAACGTTGGCCATAATCCGCATAACACGCAACCAAAACATCATTAGGATGATATTTTGGTTGTGAAGCAATTGGGATTTTAACAAGCGTTAGATCGACAGTACTACCACGGCTGTGCCCAGATCGCGCTGCAACATAGCTTAAACGAAAAAAATCTTTTTTGTTTACCTCAGGATAAAATTCTCGTTTCATTTTTTCGTCTGTTGGATCACGACTCCAGGCTATAAATGCATCCACAGTGCGTTGCGGACGATAACAATCATACATTTTTAGAGTATAACCAAAATGCTTCACGTACGATTGAACACCTGCCAATGCATAAGCTGTTGGATAGGTTACTATACACTCATAATTTTTATATCCTGGCAAAGGCTTGCCTACAAAATTATGGTAACCCGCATAGCGCAGTTCTTGTAAGATACTCGGATCAATAGAGCGCAAATATACGAAATTCTTAGGCAACGCATAGACTTCCGAACCTATTAGAAATAATCCGAATAATAAAATTGCATAAATACTATTTTTAAATCGTAACATAGCGATACTTTTCTGAGGAGTATATTGATTACATCACTTTAACATATACAGCTGTGTATTAAAACTTTGAAAATAAATTTCTATTTTTATTATAAAAATAACAGTACAATTGCTGATTTCATTTTTTCTAAAAGTAAAAGGAGCCTATTATGGCCAGAGGCGTTAATGTCGTTATTTTAATTGGCAATCTAGGTGCAGATCCCGAAATGCGATTCACACCGAGTACGACTGCAATTGCTAATCTACGATTAGCAACCAGTGAATCTTGGCGCGATAAGAGTACGGGTGAACAACGCGAACGTACTGAATGGCATAAGGTTGTTTTATATAATCGTTTGGCTGAGATTGCAGGTGAATATTTACGTAAAGGTTCGAAGATATATCTGCGAGGACGTTTACAAACGCGCAAATGGCAAGATACAGCCGGGCAATCTCATACAACAACTGAAATAGTAGGAGATGATTTGCAAATGTTAGATGCGCGAGGCACCGCTACAAGCACTATGGAAACACCGCATGCTATAGAGACAGCGACTACTGAAGAAGAAAGGAGTGTCAAAGAATTTGGACTCGAGAATCATGAAGTCTTTGGCGACGACGTACCCTTTTAATATTCAAAATAATAAAATCTTATTTATTAATATAAAGAGTTGACATGCCTAAAGAAAAAAAAGAAATACTGCTAAAGAAAAAGTGTCTGTTTTTCTATTTGCATCTTGATTGTGATGGATGTGTTCGTTTGATAACATTACAAGACGAGGAAGCTACTAAAAATTCAGAATTTATTAAGTTTTTTAAAGGCAAGTTATACGAGGAAATTTTAAAGAGTAATAGTTCGCATTGTGTGGTTGTTATCACCAATTACTCAAGCAGAACCCGTCTGAAATTTGATTCTAGAAATACCCGTTATTTTTCCCCTGAAGAATTATGGTTACCTTGTAGCTTATTAAAATTGCTAACCTACTTAACAAACTCACTGGCATCTTCTGTTCAAGAACGACTTGCAAACGAAGGCAGGGAAGTATCTATTACCGTTTGTTTAAGCGGTTCTCAACTCAGTGATTTACCGCTATCAGTCACTGAAAATCAAACATTTGACGAAGAAAAATTTCTTAAAGATGCCTACGGTAAATCGGGCACCCATCTCTGTTCTATCATTAAAAATATTTATTCAGAAACACCCTCAGAGTACCTAAAAGACGAACTTGGTCCTCTGGAGAGATTACCCTATGGCTCTGATTCATTTGTTTATATCGACCAAAATGATATAAATCCAACAAATGATCTGAGTAATTTTTTGCCTAATTTCTTATTTCCAAAAATGTTTCCTGGCTATGTTTTTTATAATGAAAATAAGTTTTACGTAATTAGACCTGATGAATCAATCTTACAAACAGAAAAAGAAATGCTAGAAAATTCTCAAATTCATGACAAGAAGAAATTTTCAATAGCGCTTTTTCAAATCTTATATCAACATTTGACCCAAATATTTATAGAAGAAAACTCAGAACAATCAATCGATTGTGAAACTGTTTCTTTCTTTATAGATGATCGTGATTCGATACGAAGAAATTTAAAAGATTTTTTTTCAAACAAAACTATTCAACTAAATTTGCCGATTGGGAATTATTATATAGTTGACTATAGAGCCAGTTTCAGCAATAAAAAAGAAGAAGAACCAACGATCTTTGAAGAATTTTTCATTTTAGAAAGAAATTCTTTTAGTGTTCAATGTATTGTAACTGCTATTCAACAGCTATTAGAGGCAGCCAAAGCAAATAAAATTGAAGGAGATGATGATTTCCCGTCAATTAGTACTGACAAAGCAATTCAATTAATAAACAATACAGTAAATAATAAAGTATCTGCCCAAGTCGTTCAGTGCGTTGATAATATACCGCAACCAATAGAAACTCAAGAAACTCAGCAAAACGATGACGATAATGAACTTACTCAGTTGCTAGAAAATAATAATAAGCAATCTTTTTTCGAATGGTTCTGCCCCTGTTTTTGTAAAAAAGGAAAAGAAGATGACGATTTGAGACACAATACTTCTAACATAGGCGTTCAATAAAAATAAATTACAAGATTTTTTTTTCAGAAATTTGTTGACGCACAATTGGAAATGATAAATTTTTCTTTACTTTAGACATAATGAAAAAACATAAAAAGCTTAGTACGAAATTTACCAAACTAATCCAAGCCGCTGTATTTCTTGCTAAATTTTGGCTTGCAAACCAAAAAAACAGAGACAGCATAGCGAACATCCAAGCTGTGATCAACGTACTTAAAGTAATAAGAACGAGTGTTATTAAAACAAATAAACTTCTTCGTGCGATGCGTGCTTCTAATCCTGCTAATACGACAATCCCTCGTACCCACTTTGCATAAAGCGCTATCAAAGCGGTCAGTAAAGAGGAAATGTATCTGGTTTGCTTCGCTTCCATGCTCGCCTTATTACTTTATTAACAGCAATTACCGTCTTATAAATAAAAAACGTGATAAAACAGCGCCTGCTAATGCAGCGAACCCTATGCTCTTTAAAGGATTAGATTTTGTATAACCGATGACATCCGCTTCCAAATCATTGTAACGTTCTGACACAACGGTTTTTAAATTTTCTTCAATTTCTTTCATTTTATTCTTCAAATTATTTAAATCAAATTCTGGTAAGTTACCTTGACGTAAACGTCTTGACGATTTTTTTTGACGCATAGTAATGCTCCCGATGTTTAAAGAATATATTCATATTAGCAGTAATTTTAATTTTATCTGATCGCCCATCTGAATCTAACAAACCCTACTATTCGATACTTTTTGCCTATAATCGATTTATTAAAATCCAAAAATATTTTAGGAGATTAGGAGTAATATTATGGTTAGATCTAAATTAGCGTGCATTTTAGGGTTAGTAAGTTGTACGTTATTAGGCGGAAGCCAGTTGGTTTACGCTGATACAACAACAAATCCATTGAAAAGTTTCGCTGAAAAATTAAGTGGTAGTCACGAAAAAATAAGTAAAGAAGATACACAAATCACAAATAAAATTAAAGAAGAATTATCCAGAGATTTATCGCTGAAAGCACTTGTTTCAACGATTGATATTAAAACTTCTGAAGGTAAGGTAACTCTCAAAGGAATCGTCGGCAACAATGAAGAAAAAGAAAAAATAATTGACATTGTTAAAAAAGTAAGTGGTGTCACGGAAGTTGCTGATGAATTATCTGTTCCAGTAAATAAAGACGTCAGTCTTAAATCTTCTTCCTAAACGAAGATAATACGTTTCGCCTCGCACACTGTTTTAGCCAAAGAAATTAATCTATGTTAGGCTAGTTTCTTTGGTATAAAGCAGATCTCTAGCATTCCAATTTTTACAAACACAATCAATACTATGAATGTTCTCTTTAATGTTTTGTATGTTGTTATTGCCCTGCTTGTATTGTGCACAACCACGATCATTTATTTTGTCCTACGCCAGAGAGATCAATATACACGTATGGATGCGCGTTGGTCTGATCTAACTCATTTACTAACCGCACTCAACAATGCGCGTGTCATTGATCAGCAACATGCTTCAGAATTAAAAGAATCGCTTATACGTGAATTAGCAGAAACTAGGCATCATCTCGATCAGTATCAATTTGATAGTTTAAAAATGCTGCAAGATAGCTTACAGCAAGGATTACATCGTGTGAACGAGCGTCTCAATCAAGTAATAGAACATACACAACGCACCTTATACGGTTTAACTCAAACTGTTGAAGGTCGTTTAGCAGACGGTTTTGCGAAAACTACGGCGACATTCACAGATATCCACAAACGTCTTGCCTTAATTGATGAAGCGCAAAAACGGATGGCTGAACTTTCTAAACAAATGCTAACGCTACAACAGATTTTAGGTGATAAACGATTGCGAGGTGTATTAGGTGAAACTCAATTAAGTGCTTTGATCCAAAATGTTTTACCCAGCACACATTTTAATTTACAACATACCTTAAGTAACGGTAAGCGCGTCGACTGCATCTTGTTTTTGCCAAAACCTACCGGACATATCGCAATCGATGCTAAATTTCCTTTGGAGAGCTTCAAACAATTAATGGATGATACGCTTTCTGAAACAGATAAACGTAAGTTTGAACAACGATTTCGTCATGATGTACTCGAACATATTCAAGCGGTCGCTAGTAAATATATTGTACCCGGAGAAACTTCTGACGGAGCGATTTTATTTATTCCCGCTGAATCTATCTTTGCAGAAATACACGCACGTTATCCAGATCTCATAGAACAAGCACATACCAAACATGTATGGCTGGCTTCTCCAACCACGATGATGGCGATCCTGAATACAGCACGGGCCGTATTAAAAGATGCGGCAACACGTGAACAAATTCATCTTATACAAAGACATTTACGTACACTCTCTGTAGATTTTTTTAGATTTCAACAGCGTATGGACAATCTAACACGGCATATTCATCAAGCGCACACAGATCTGCAAGAAGTTAAAATTTCTTCTGATAAAATCGTCCATCGCTTTGAGAAAATTGAAAAAGTTGATTTAGCTACAGAACATGAACAAGAAACAGCTTAGTCACGAATTTTAACAATTAATACATCGCAAGGCGTGTAATGCATAATTGCAGTGGCTGTAGAACCAAATAAACGCGTTAAGCCATGGCGCCCATGACTTCCTACTACGATTAAATCACAGTTTATTTTTTCAGCCTTACCAAGAATAACTGTTTTGGGAGAGCCAATTTGCACTTCCTGGTCCAAAGAGATTACACCCCATTTTTGTGTTAATTCTTCCAATTGTTTTTTAGCTTCTACAACCAATTCATGTTCTAAATCAACTACAGCTGGATAAGCTTGTGCAACACCATAGGCATTAATATGCTCTACTGCATGAATCACGGTAAGTTTTGCCTGCGTTTGCTTCACAAGCGCTACAGCACGCTGCGCGACGATTTCATCACAAGCAGGATGCAAATCAATTGCTAGCAAAATATTTTTATAGATACTCATGGCTATATTCACCTTTAATAAAAAATAAACAAAAATCTTACACTTTGAATTTTAACGCAGCTGGGTGTCGTGTATCAAACGCAATACATCATTACTGATCACTTGAATAAAAAAGACTCCCAATACTGCAGCCGCTATTCTAAATACTAAAATTTGCATTCTTATGGATACAGGACGTTTAAAAATCCATTCATATAGTACATAAAAAATCTGGCTGCCATCTAAGCCAGGAATCGGTAATAAATTAATAACGCCCACGCTAATACTTAATAAAGCTAAAAAGCTAATAAATGTGATCCAGCCTTGATGGATAGATGAAGAAAGTGTACTCAATATACCAATTGGACCACTGAGTCCATGCCAAGACAACGCACCACTCAATAATTGATACAACAACCTTCCATGAAATTGAATAAAAAACAGCAGTTGTTCCAGCGCGTGATAAGCAGCACTAAAAAAAGAGTAACGTATCAGCTTTATCTCAGAAAAATCTTTTTTTAATAAACGGCCGTGAAATTGATGAGGAATAATACCTAAACTAAGTAATGGATTAGGCTGCAATGGATCCAATTTCCATTGATCTAAAGACAATCGTATTGTTTTTATTTCTTGTGAAGGGGGTCTAACGAAATTCAAGTTTACAAATGATGCATGACCATAGAGCATCAATAAACGAAAATTAATACGCATCCAAGTCGCGCTTTCATCCTTGTTAATGCGCATGATACGATCTCCTGTTTTTAAACCCGATTGCGCAGCAATTGAATTAGGCAGCACTGATCCAATGATCGGCTGCACCGTAATAAACCCTGTAGAAAATACGAGCCAATAAGCAAGCCAAGCAAATAAAAAATTAGCACAAGGCCCAGCCAATAATACCAGACAGCGTTGATAATACGGTTTACTATCTAAAGCTAAGTTTCGTTCATGCGGCGCTAAAGATCGTGTGCGACTATCCATTAATGTGACATAGCCACCCAAAGGAACTGCTGATAAAACATACTCTGTTCCTTGTGCATCAATACGCTGCCATAAAACACGACCAAAGCCTATCGAAACACGCTCCACCCTGATTTTAAAATACTTTGCTACAAGAAAATGACCTAATTCATGAAAACCAACAATAGCTAAGATCATTCCAGAAAGACCTAGCACAAATGCAGTAACGCTTAGGAAATCGCTTAAATTCACAAACACGGATAAGGTAAGTAAATCGGGGCGACTGGATTTGAACCAGCGACCACCTGCACCCCATGCAGGTACGCTACCAGGCTGCGCCACGCCCCGAATAATAAGCAGGCAGTATAATGCGCGACTCTATCGCTAGCAAGAAATCTCACTGATCTTTTGTTCTTCATCCTGTTCTTTTTGAACTGACTGTAAACGACGCCGTAAGCATTTATTATTTATCTTTAGTTTTATATAGGTGAGAAAATTTATTATGAAAACAAATAAAGCCCCGCTAATAAAACTCACTATCAGAGCAATTGAAAGTGGCATACGATAACTGCCGACATAATAACGAATCATAATTGTTTCTGTATTTAAAACAGCAAAGCAAAATCCTAATAGGACAATCGCTAAAAGAATCAAACAGCTAAAAATACGCATACCGTCCACGAAAAATACATAAAAAAACTGAAACATCCCTGTATCAGTTACTTGCAGAAAAATTATTTAATTTAAATTTTCTTCTTGTTCTTGCAACTCTAAACTTAAAAAGCGTGCTTTTCGATCCAAACCTAAAACGCGGACCTGTAACACATCGCCCACTTGATAGAGCTGTGTTGTACTATTATCTGCCTCAGAAGATAATTTTAAATAACCTTCTATCCCATCACCTAAAGCTAACTTGATAACCCTATTATCAATTTCTAAAACAGTACCAGGAACAAAGTTACCTTTATGTTGTTCTAAAAACAAGGTTTGTGGATCGCCTTCTAACTGTTTTATACCTAAAGAAACGCGCTCACGTTCGGAGTCAATCGATAAAATAACAGTCTCGATATCATCACCTTTCTTATACTGACGCACTGCCTCTTCTCCCGATATTGTCCAAGAAATATCAGATAGATGAACAAGGCCATCAATGCCTCCTTCTAAACCAACAAAGATACCAAAATCAGTGATTGATTTTATTTTTCCAATAATACGCTCGCCCTTGACGTGTTGACTAGAAAATATTCCCCATGGATTAGGTTGACATTGTTTCATACCTAAAGAAATACGTCGTCGTTCCATATCAATATCCAACACAATCACCTCAATTTCCATGCCAACTTGCACTAACTTGCCAGGATTAACATTTTTATTTGTCCAATCCATCTCAGACACATGCACCAAGCCTTCTACACCATCCTCTAATTCCACAAAACAACCATAATCCATTATATTCGTAACTTGACCCACTAAACGCGTGTTCACAGGGTAGCGTTTTACTAAATCAATCCAAGGATCACCTGCCAGTTGTTTTAAACCAAGAGAAATACGGCCGCGCTCGCGATCAATACGCAAGATCATGACGTTAATCTCATTACCGAGCGCTAATTCCTTACACTCACTCGGATGCTTGATACGCTTCCAAGCAATATCCGTCATATGCAATAAGCCATCAACACCCCCTAAATCGATAAAGGCGCCATAATCAGCCAAATTCTTAACAATACCAAGAACAACCTGACCCTCTTTTAACTTATTTAAAGCCGATTCACGATCCGCCTGACCTTCTAACTCCAATACAGCACGCCGAGACAACACGATGTTATTGCGTTTTGGATCGAGTTTAACAACCTTAAATTCAAATTCTTTGCCTTCTAAGAAATTTGTATCACGTACCGGACGCACATCTACTAAAGATCCAGGTAAAAATCCACGCACAGCACCTAAATCAACCGTAAAGCCCCCTTTCACTCTACCACTGACCAAACCAGTTACATTCGTATTTTCTTCATGCGCCTTTTGTAGAAAGCCCCAAGCTTCAGCACGTTTTGCTTTCTCGCGTGATAAATGCGTTTCACCTAACCCATTTTCAATTGATTCGAGTACTACAGTAACTTCATCCCCTGGAAGCACTTCCAAATCACCGTGTTCATTATAAAATTGCTCGATAGGAATCAAACTCTCCGACTTCAACCCAGCACTCACCATGACATAACTTTTGTCAATACGAATTACGGTACCTTGTATCAAACTACCTGGATGAAGATGTTTATAATGAAATGATTCATCTAATAATTGCTTAAAACTTTCTGCCATGTTATTGAAATTAATTTGATTAAATACGCATAATACGCATTATGTAAATATTCCCTGACTTTAGCATTGCTTATCTAAAATCAAGCCCCATCGCCCACCCTATACAGTAGGCTTCAACGCAGTTTTTATAAATGCCACAACTTCTGCAACAGACTGATGCGTTGTATCAATTACGAGAGCGCCTTCAGCGATTTGCAAGGGCGCCGCTGAGCGCTTCTGATCACGATCGTCGCGTGCTATCAAAGCACTGCGTAAACTGTCAAGGCTAGCATGTATACCTAACGCCTTCAACTGTAAATATCGACGTCGTGCGCGCTCTTCGTACTGAGCGTGTAAAAAAATTTTCAATTGTGCATCTGGAAACACTACGGTGCCCATATCTCGCCCATCTGCCACTAAACCCGGCGCTTGTCTAAACGCATGCTGGCAAGGTAACAACGCCTGACGCAATTGTGGATTAGACGCCAAATGACTGGCAACAGAAGCGCAAGTCTGTGTTCGAATCTGCGCGGTGATATCCTGATTTTTCCAAATGACTTGTTGCTCTGTGAAGCAAAAAAATTGCCAAGAATGCGCGATAAAATCAATAAGCTGGTTTGAATCAACGCTACAAACAACTTGTTGCGCTGCAAAAGCCAACGCACGATAAAGTGCGCCACTATCTAAAAAATGCCAAACCAGTTCCTTTGCCAATACTAAACCAACACTGCCCTTTCCAGAACCACTGCAGCCATCGATC
>Ga0206946_1151_pt1 | contig 17024 bp, 13 predicted proteins | sample Alteio_BWOrgHeat_2_FD_152965 | JGI IMG/M metagenome (GOLD analysis project Ga0206946, IMG submission 152965) | Enriched cells from forest soil in Barre Woods Harvard Forest LTER site, Petersham, Massachusetts, United States -... | ecosystem: Environmental > Terrestrial > Soil > Temperate forest > O... | reverse complement strand
AATGCCGCAATTTTCTTCCGCCACGACGCGAGCTATCTCGCATTGCGCGGGCACCTGCGCCAGCACAGCACGGCCAGAGGCTAAAATGCCATATAATTTACTCGGGACTGCTAACCCTTCCAGCCCCGCCCGCTGCGAAATAATCGCCGCCTGACAGCATGCGAGCGAGTCCGTCAATTTTCCCCTTGGTTGATGGGGCAACCATACAATGTTCTGTAACGCCAAATTTCGAGCATAGGCTTCCGCCTCCTTTCGCCGCCTCCCATCCCCAATCATGAGGATCCTGACCCTCGGCTCGGCCCGTAATTCAGCAGCCGCCTGAACAATCGTTTCAATATCGTGCCAAAGCCCCATGTTGCCCGAATATTGTACAACGAAACAACCATCGAGCCCCAGCTTCGCCCACAATTCGGTATCAGCCGCCTTTCGGTTCGCATCTGCGTTGATCGAACTCCAATTGGGAGAGTAGACAATCTTTGACCCTGAAACGCCATAGTCTTTTCGGCACAACTCGTCCATATCTCGTCCGATCACCCAAAGTCGCCGTGCCGCACCAAACGCATGTGCATTCCACAGATGCCAGACTTGGCTCGTCAGTCCAAGTTTCCGAATGAGGCCCAAAGCTATCAGTCCCTCGGGATAGATATCCTGCAAGAGAACATCATACTTCCAGGAGCGAAAACAAGCACACCAGTGCACCAACGCGGGAGCGAATGGCGGATTAGTCACGACCATAATCTGGGCGGTTGGCGACGTGTGAAACAGCAAGCGCCCAATCAACCACGCGCCATAGGAGAAATATCCAAAAAACCGGTGCCATAAGGATCGCTTCGAATCAACCCTCAGTCCGCCCCGCCTTATCGTGAGACCACACCAGCATTCGACACGAGCGCAAGTCTTCGTCGTTTTTCCGACCGGCAAGCCAGTCAATACCTCGACATCCCAGCCGCGAGCGGCGAGCAAAACAAACAAATCGGAAAATAGCTGGCTGGTCGCCTGTTCATCCGGCGCAAAAACTTGGCTCACAAAAATGAGGCGTCGCACGGAAATCGCTTCAGACCGTCTCACCAGAGTACTCTTCCGTCCCAAACGATTAAATAATCGCGGAGGAAAAAGGCTCGTCCAAGTCGAATAAGCTCAAAGACCCATTTAGTAAACCCGCGACGATTCCAACCGACCGGTCGCTTTTTTTTGTGCGGCAATCGCGGGCCCGCAATGCCCCGCAATTCCGCGATATATGGGCCGAATATATTTCGACGCACCACACGATTTGGGACAGCCCAATGCGTCGAAAAGCTGGTTTGGAAAAGCCACGTCGAGATCTGGTTAAAGCCGGCAAAATGGAAAAAAATAATCGGCTGATTATATACCCAAGGGGAGCCATCGTGAGCTGTGATTTGATATTCGTTAACATTCCATCGGGCAACATTCGCGCCTTTGTTTTCAATAATCTTTACTCCCGTAAAAAGAGTTATCCATTCCTCAATGTATTTTTGGTCCGTATACTTATTCGCCTCCACCCGATCATGGCACCACGCGAGGCATTTCTGCCTCCACCAAGCTAGGCAAGCCAGGGCAGTCCCGTCGTTTCGAAAAGCGAGCCATCCGGCGTTGTAACATCCATAGCGCTGATAATTCGGCGCCGCATACCTATGCGGCGTAATCCCGACAGAGGCAGAGCCAAATTCCTCATACAGGGCCTCGGGAGAGCTAAAAAAATAGAGATCTGAGTCGAGGTAGGTTAAAAGATCGATGGCTGGGTTGTTCCGCAAAATGTAAAGGCTGAAGCAGGACTTACATGTAAAGACCCATTCAATCCAAGTTCGATCGTGTCTTGCCCGAGCCAGGTCGGGGTCCGCGTTTTCGAGTTCCGCGATCGGTATCAAAGTCACTCCCCGTAGGTTGCTGAGTTGCAGCGCTTCCAAGCTCGGGCGATCAAGACAAAGCACAAACCACCGCGGCTCTCGGCAAACCCGTTGTAACGACAAAAACAAAGCGAGGAACTGCGGCAGGTAATGTTCATCGATGTAACTGCAAAAATAACGAATTGGCTCCGGACTTATCGAACTCTTCGCCGATTCCTGAAGGGGGCCGATTACCCCGGCGAACCTTGCTTGTAGCTTCCGGCTGTCGATGACCAAGATCAAGTCTCGCCAAAGAACGGACCGCAGGAAATGCAACATGCGCCTAACCAACTTAGGTAGACTTCCGAGGCCGATGTCTTGCAGCAGGGCCTGTCGGGATCCCTGAGGCAGGATGGGACCCGCAATCGCGCGCAATTCCGCGATGTAGCGGCCAAACACCTCTCTGCGCACCAAGCGGGTTGGCGTCGCCCAATGAGTGGCAAAGCTCGTTTCATATCGCCAGGTCGCGGCCTGTTTGAAACTGGCAAAGTGAAAGAAAATGAGCCGTTGGCCACCAATTCGAAGCTCTCCATTCTTGGCGGTGATCGCCTGATCCCTAATATTCCATCGGGCTACATTTGCCCCGGGGTGCTGAAAAATATGCACCCCATCGAATAGCGACGGCCATTGATCGAGGTACTTCTGGTCCGCAAAACGAGTCGGCTCCACAACGTCTTTGCACCACTCCAAACACCGCTCCCGCCACCATCGCAAACACGCATAGGCATTCCGGTCACGCCGGAAGCTTATCCACCCGACATTAAATCGTCCGAAACGAAGATAGCGAGTAGACGTGAAGTGGTGCGGAATAATGCCGATGGATGCATCCCCAAACTCCTGAAACATGGGCTGGCAATCGCTGAAAAAATATAAATCCGCATCGAGGTAAGTCAGCACGCCAACTTGCGGAAAGCGGTCAAAGATAAAAATCTCCAGGCACGGCGTACAAGTGAAGATATATTCGATCCTCGTACGATTCGCCTTCGCTTTAAGCAATGCCGGGTCCGCCTCTTCGAAATCGGCTAAAGGTATGAGCGTAATGTCGCGCAGGCGATAGGCACGCAGCTGATAAAACGCTTCGTCGCTTAGGCAAAGCACAAACAAATGCGCCCCAGGGCATACCCGCGCCAAAGAGCGATACATCGCGAGTCCTTGCGGCAGATAATTGTGGTCGAAGTATGTACAGAAATATGTGGCGCCGTCCGGTGTCATATCTCAATTAATTATTCTTACGAAACAGAAACCCGCGAAAAGCGCCTTGCTCGGGCGCGTTGTGGATGCGAGGTCCGTGTCCGATCAGAAATTCCCGCATCGGTCGCATCCCGTTAGCCTCAGCCTCCGCCAGAAATTCTTGCCGATTGAGGATCCACATCGGGTATTCGGTATCATAGGCGTGCGCGCCCGGTCGCTGGATAGCGGCAAAAGACACGTTTTTATTTATGAAAAGCATTCGAGTTACAAACAGGTAGCCTCGGCTGCTGGTCGCTAGTTTTCGGAGCAATGCTTTCCAGTCGCGCGCATACCATAGTGAGCTACCGGCGAAGACCAGGTCATACTCACGTTGAAAGCAGGCGTCTGGCACGTCAAAAAAAGTCGCCTGCGGCAAATTCTTCCGACCGATTTCGCAAAATACGGGTAGGTCCTGGCAATGGTAGTCTAGGATAAGGTCTGGTACAAGCACCCGGCTCAGCGCGCAATAGTGACCGATGCCTCCACCCCAATCGAGCATGCTCAGCCGTTCATGCCGTCGCGAAGCCAGCGCCAGAACATATGCAAAGGACACCAGATTGTTATGGTTAATGATGTCCCACACGTCCACACGCCGCGTGCTTTTCCGCATGACCGACGGCGCGATTCCGAGAGGGGAAATCGCTTTAATGGAATCCAGATAGTCTGGCCAGCGTTGTTCGTGAAATTTCGCAATCGACGCAACGTTCCACCCGCGGCTCGCTTCGGGCCAGCCCGAGGGAAGGTATTCCATCGCCGCCGGGCGAACGTAATCGAGGAGCGCCCTTAATGCGTCCGCGGCAATTGGTGGCAGCATCAGCTTAGCCGCATAAGCTATTTTTGCCCTAGTGATCTTCATTTTCAGAAAGGCCGTCGTGCGACAAATACAGGATTAAACCACCGCTACCGGCAGCTCGTTTTCTTAAATGACGCGCCAATCCCTCCTCCGGGGTACCAGTGATCTCGTGGCTTTTCTTGGAAAAAAAGAAAACTCCGTTGGTGCTTCAGTGAAAACTTCAACAACTCATCTGTCACGTGAGCGTTGTCGCCCAGAATAATCGCGCCCGCGCTTAATTTTTCGAAAACCACCTCGTACTCTGCTCGCTCATATTCCGCTGAGTGATCGCTGTCATTTATAAAAATATCTATCTGCCCTTTGAGGTTCCTCAAGGATTCGAGCGAGTCTCCAATGAGTAATTTCCCAAACTTCCTGAGCCTACCTGCAAACAAATACCCGGCTTCTGGATTGATATCCGTCCCATAGTAGACGCCAGGCCTTCCCTCCTCTTCGTTTCGTTCCAGTGCGCGGGAAATAACGCAACTGCCCAATCCTTTATCGACGCCGGTCTCCACTGTGACCGCCGGCTTTTGCGCACGCACGAGCGCGTACCAGCCGAGCCTCTTGCAGAACCATATCTCCGGGTCCGTCACGTGACCGTACGCGTTTTCGTGCGCCATCTGCTTTATGTGCGCAACTAGCCAGGAGTCTTGCTCTAGCTCTCTAATATAGCCGCGCACCTCTTCAAATGTTTTTCCGGTGATTTCGCTGATAAACGCTGCCATGTAATCCTTATTTCCCTCCGTCAAATCGTAGGTGAAATTGGTATTTTCCCGGGATCGCCAAAACCACCGCACCATCTGTATCAGTGGGCGTTTATAGTAACTGCTGGCCACGATAACCCGCTGGAGAAATAATACAGGCCTTCTTACTATCGGTATTTTTTTGAGAGCCCTGGAGGAGGCTTTGACAAACGAAGTCATTGGCTTAGTCGATGTTATTCCAAGGCCGTTGCAGTTTTCGCTATAACAGAAATGGATTGAAGTCTATATATCATGCTGCGCTTTTCTCAGCACTTCTGATATAGCGGTTGAAAATGTGGCGGTCATCGCTTCGAGTGTATAATCTCGCCGAATGGCAGCGCTAAGCGTCGCTCGCCTGGCAAGCCATGTCTCTTTCTGACCTATGACCGCTCCGAGCGCCCGGGCAAGGTCCGCAGAATCGTTAGCGCGGAAAAACATGCCGCTTTCGCCATCCACACAAAGCTCAATCTCCGGGCTGTGGCGCTCAGCATCAGCTACCACCATCGGCACACCAAAACCAAGTGCTTGGGTCGCCGACAGGCCGACGTAACCGGGCGAGACGGCCATTAGCGACCCGGCGTATAAGTCGCGCAATTGCTCGGTGTTTGTGATGTGCCCAAGAAACCTAACGCGACTCGCGAGGCCGTGGGCGGTCGCTTCGTTTTGCAACAACGGCCGTTCCGGACCATCTCCCACAAAAACAAGGTTGGTTTTCTCGGGAATGATACCTCCGAGGATTCCCTGGGCAAACCCGCGCAGAAGGAGCCGCACCTTCTTTTCCTTCACAAGCCTGCCGACATAAATGACGTCGTTTACGTCGTCAGCGGGTTTGAGAATCGGATAGCAATCCGCCGCTTTCATCACGGAATTTTTCGCGACCCAAATGGGCAAGCTGGGGAACTCTGCCTGCAATCGCTCCTTTTCGCGAGGCATATAAGCGATAAACCCATCGCAATGCCCTATCATCCACCGCCGTATCACCCCAGACGCCTGCCGGCGCCCGGCGGAGTGTCCCCATAAAATTGTCGGCTTTCCCTTTCTATGTCGATACTCCAACAATCGCCACGTGGATACAGCCCGCAGGCTAAATTCAGCGATCACCAGATCCGCATCTAAGGCGAGAGGAAGGAGTCCCCGCTGCCAAAGCAAATTGCGCCGCAGCATGAAGCGGTTTTCAAGCGGAGTGGCCAGTATCTCCGCCGATGACGACGTCCGCAATGTCGGCAGAAAGCTTTCCTTCCCGCACGCCAGAGTCAATCGACCATCATGGCGATCAACCAGGCCCTGGAAAAAGCCTACTCGGTAATCAGGAACTATTGTTTGGTATAAAACCAAGGGCTCTCAATTAAGGCGTCAAATGCGGCCGCCGGCATAGCGGAAGCTGGCAGCGCAAATTCATCCAAAGCGATGCTCCATCGGCCGCGTGAGTTGCTTTCCGAAACTACCCGCGAGAAGAAGAACCAGTCCCCAAAATTCAGGAGAACAGTAAAATGATCCTGAGAAAATTGTTAAGACCATATATTGTAGCGCAAGAAGTGACATCCATGCGGTGGAGTCAAAGGCAAGAACGGCCTTCGCCTTTGCGATGAAACAAACCTGCAACCAAATGAAAAGGACGCAGCCACCCAACCCCATCGTCAAAAGCGTCTCCACCGTGATATTGTGAGGGTACCCGACTCCAGTTATTTCCAGCCCGTTACCGATATATGGACTTTGCTGATATTGCTCGAACGCTCGGCTCCACAGGACAAAACGATCTACCTGACCGCCGAATTTGATATCGGCATATGAATCCATGACCCGACCCGTGATCGCGCTGTCACCCTGAAGCAGAAATTGAATGCCAATCGGCAACACCCCCATTGCAACAGTCGCGCCAAGCATGGTCTTCCAGCCGGCCCCTCGCTTGATGCCGTAGATCCCGAGCAGGCACATGCCACCCAGAAAACTCAGCAGCGGACTGCGCGATGCAGTAATCGCAAGGATAAAGACACCCGGTATGGCACAGGCCGCGAGAAATATCATGTTCCGAATCTTCCGGGCGTTGAGCGCCAAATAACCGGACATCAAAATCAGAGTGACTGCACACTGACCATACGAAATGGGGTTGAGCAGTTCCGTAACTTCCAGCCGCTTATCCAGCAGCATTTCTTGGCGCCGAAATACCAAACCCGCCAAATTCGCAATTAACGCAAGGCCCCAGACAAACCAAGGGGCAAGGCGGCTTGCCCGTTCCGGCAAGGGCTGCATGAACGCCAGATTCGAGCCAAAACAAACGCCGAAGCCAAAGGCCCAATAATAGTAAACTGGGAATAGAAGCGTTTCAGCATGAAACACGGTTTCATAGGTCAACCGGAAAGCGTAGATACTCCACAGGGAAATAAACAGCCAATGCATTGCTGTTCCTACGAAGAGTCGCTTCCTTCGCCATGCATTAAGGAATAAAAAAAGACTTAAAGCCAAAACCACCATCCGATATGGCACGGTTAAGATACGACTTTGATCCCCTGTGATGCCAAATGGCAACGACATGAATGAAATGGCAGGATATCCGGTGAAAGTCAGCCCAACGAGCAAAGCCAATAGCAGGTCGGTAAAATCTTTTCGTGGCCGAGCAATCCCCATAGGCCAAATTGGTCTCTGGGGTGAAGGCGCTAGGGCTGGAGACTGAACGCGAGAGAGCTGCACTACAGTTTGGATTGAATCATCTCGCCGAACTGTCGGCTCTATATAGGATGTATTGATGGCCTCCAGGGGTTCCGAAGGTTGTGCCGCCAGGCGGGAGATCCGGCTCCAGACGGGCGTCCATTAACAGGGCGTCGGCCTTGCCTTCGCGGAGCCATGAAAAGGCCTCTTCACGAGACAGCGCGCCGAGTCGGGCGAGACTGGAGTCAGAGCGGCTACCAACAATGTAAAGTGTATAGCCTGGTTGGGCGCGCGAACCAGCGGCTACTCGCAGGAATGTCCCCAAATTACGGTCATATTCGGTAAAGTGATTGGCCATCGCGCGCGCAGGCTGTTCGGGCAGCCGTAAAGTAGTCTCTAACCACTCTTTCATTGCTGCCCCTCCTACCAGCGTGGATTCAACCTGGTCCGCGAGCCTTAACAATGAGGCGGAGGAAGCCCCGCTCGCAGCCAAAGGGATCAAGAACGGACACACGATCACTCTTTCATTGGAAAAGTCTCGTTGCAAAGTGTGGAGTGAATCAAAGAGCCCTTGATAATAAATTGCTCCTTGTAGATCCAACATTTGCACGCCCCGAGCCCCAGCCAATAGTATTAGGACCCCAATTCCCCCCATTCCGGTGTTGAACAGACGTAGACTGACTAGATTCATGGACGCAGAAATTCTTTTGATTTCGATGCCTAGCGTCAGGGAGGCAAAAACTAATAGCACGGGCGCTAGTGGCAGAAGGTAAAACGGCGTAAATGCTGGGCTTCTTAAGACAAGGATGGCAGATGCGGCAAAACCCGCGCTCATCGCGACAAACTCCCACCAAAGCCGCCGCCATATCGCCAGCCCAACGGCCCCAAGCACGAAGATGAGGATCCAGACTGGCAGCAATTCAGTCAAGCGAGTCCACATTTGGAAAACTAAGGGACCACCCGCCGCTTGTGCGGCTTGGGCGCCGGCCTCTTTCATGGTCAAATTCCCAAGAATTGATTTAAGCATTCTCACCGGCTCAGCCACGCCATAGGGACAACCAAGTGCAAATCCAACGGGTACCATCAAGACCCAAGTCCAAAGGGCTCTAATGCGGTGCCTTCGATGTTGCAGCGCTAACAAAAGTACGAATGGTGCCGCCTGAAATATCGTTATCTTCGTCGCTACTGCCACGCCAAATAATAAGGCCGACCACCCCACCCCTCCAGTGTCAGATTCTTCTCCCAGCGCGCAGGCGATCGAACAACAAAGCAGCGCCAGTGCGATGGCGTCCGGCATCGCCATTACGGAGCGCTGCCAAAACGCCGGAACCGCTGCGATAAAAACGACTCCACCTATCGCCGCCGCAAGGCTGCCGGTCCGCTTCATCAGTGGCACAACCAAACTGCAAATACCCGCTGTCGACACGCAGATTACTATCCAGCGCATTACCCAAAAGACATGCCACGGATGACGATCGATTTCGCTGAGGTATTCCAAAAGCCCCAATACGGATAATTTTTTGCCGTGCACTGCTAAATCCCCGAATAGTGCTGCCGGCAATACCATGCGCAGGGGACCCGCCGGCCAGCTCAAAAACATAGGCGGAAGGCCCAGCAATGGCGCTTGAGCCATCTGCAATGTAAGAAACTCATCGTAATTTCTAAACCTGTTATAGGGAATTTCGTAGGCAACAATAGCCCGCGCTGCCACGAGTAAGAAAAATAGCCCAATAATCACCACCGTAAGCTTCGCCTTAGCGGGAAAGCCAAAAGAACGGGAAAATCTTCGGAGAGTTGCTGACATAATCATTTGATGGCCCCGAACTCGATTAGTCTTCGATATTCCGATTCCAAGGCGCGGCTACTACTACGCAAACTATGATTTTCGCAAACATGCCTTGCGAGATTCGGCTGCGTAGTATGAGACAGCGCTATCTTCAACTTGGCCTTGATATCTTTTGTAGAAACGGGATTAACGTACCTGGCGAAATTGCCGAAATAGTCCGGCGGTCCCCCGTTTTGGGTAATCACCACGTCGCAGCCAAACGCTGCCGCTTCCAAGGCGACTAGCCCCACGCCCTCATAAACACTCGGAAGACAGAACACCTTGGCTTTCGCGTATTCCTTCACCAATTCATCATCGTTCAAAACCCCTAGATATTGCGCCCATTTCGAAGCCTCAAGAAGGCGGCGAATCTCGCCCCCGTCTTCACGCTCACGCAGATCACCCACCAACCTCAGCGGAACCTCTAAATCCTCACAAACCGCGATAAGGCGCGCTACATTTTTTCTACGCTGATAAATTGAACTAACATGCAAGATTCCCGACCTTTCAATCTTTCCGCTCCCTTCATTCGGATCGGGCGTAAATCGGCAGCCAATCCTCACTGTTCTGACACTAGCGGGGGAATATCCAAGCGCTCGGACAAATACTGATTCCTCGTGGGCGGACCGGACAAATATTGCACTAAAATACGGCCGAATTTCTCTCAGCAGACCTGGATTTGATACCAATCCTAGTCGGGAGCTCGTCAAACGGCTAGCGCATGAGTAGGCCCATAATGGCTTGGTTGTGTCAAGAATCGGAGAAAGAACTAACCGCCGACCTCTACCGGCGAGCTCTCCTGCCAATCCTTTAAGCCACAACCCCGGGCCAAAAAGATGTACTATATCGAGCAAACCAAGATCGATGTCGCTCCAAGATGAAAGCAAGCCCACTTGGTGTCCCATCTCTTCGAGCCCTTTTTTCCAAGTGAGAGCCTGGCTCCTGATGCCGTTGGAGGCGGGATTAACGGCGGCGGATGGATAGATAAAAAATCCGATGTTCATTGAAGCTATGTTCTGCGCGGGAGCGCCCTGGCGTTTCGCTCAAATGATCCGAGCACTAGTGTCTAAATCCTCGTCGGGCTCGGCGATAAGCGGGCGTCATAGCAGTTAAGATCAGCAACCCCTTTCGCGCAGTATGCCGCCATATGGTCGTTAGCCAGACTTGTGCGGTGACCGGTAAAATATCGCCAAAAATTTCTTTTATTCGTGTCACACTCCGCTGTACGCGCGAAAACCGCAGAGCCAATTGGCTTGCCTGTTCATGCTGCCATTTCTTCCAGTCCTCTTCCTGTTCATCGTAAGAGCACGCCATAGCGCGCATTTTTTTTTCGAAACGGCCCCAGCGACGAAGAGCGGTTTGCAGGTCCGAGTTGCTACTGTAGGTTTGATTGGTATCGGAGATTCTCGCGCATCCCACTACCTCGTTTAAGAATATTAGCCCGTATTTGGAGCCTAAGGCATTGTTGACATAAAAGTCCGCTAAAGGTCCCAACTCAGCGTCATACCCTCCCACTTCAAGCAACAGTTCGCGCCGAATCACCGCCGTGTTGCCAGGGACAAAAATATTTCCTCGCAAAAATTCCTTAAAAAACAGCTTGGGCTCAATGAATCCATGCGTCACTCCCTTGCCGCGGGTCTCCTGATTTTGGTCTGTTTCGAACGAAATCACTTGGGATAACCCATAACACCCTCCCGCGCTGGGATTTTCTTTGAGCGCGAAAACGGCGTGTTCAAAAAACCGATCGTTTGTCAGGTAATCATCGCTTGCAGCCCAATAAAGCAGGTCGCCCCTCGCGCGGCTTAGCGCATCGCTTAGGCCGGCCCAAATACCCTGATTTTGGTCAAAATAGACCGGCCGAATCCTTCGCTCTGTCGACGCGATCTGTTCGACAATTTTTCGGCTGCCATCCGTGGACCCGTCGTCAACGAAAAGAATTTCCAAATCACGATAGGTTTGAGCGAGAAGCGCGCGGAGCGCGACCCCCACAAATCTGCCATGATTGTAATTCAGGAAAATGACGGAAATAAGAGGGTCAAGGGCAGGCATTACGTCGTCTCGCTGATAGCGATTCTAAAGGATTTATCAGTTTTCTTTCCCTTCCGGAGCAGCCCCTAGGTGAAGATCTCACTATGCCATCGGGTACGACAACGCAGGAAAATCGCAGTCCCGACCGGCAGCGTAAACAGCGCTACAACCAGAAAGAAGCCGAGAGCCATCTCTAAAGGCCCTGAGTGACTCCCAAAGTACCACGTGGAGGCTCCCGTCAAAATAGAGGCTCCAATTGATAGGCCGAGAAACGGCTCACGCTTGTGCGCGCGCAAGTAGGCAGACTGGGCGTAAGACAACTGAGTGAGAATCGCGGCCGCCAAAAGAATCGCACAAGGTCCGACAGAAAGAAAACGGTGAGCAATGGTAGGATACCATCTGTCCAAAATTAGCATGCCCAAAAGAACCGCCAATGAGCCCGCGATGGCGACGGCCGTGGAGCCCCAGACTGCTCGTTTAGCCAATCGGTCCAATTGCAGATATTCGCGTCGCGCGATAAGACCACCATAAATGGGAAGCTTTGTACTGGTCCACACCATTGATATACTCGAGACAGCGTTTACGACTGACCATACAAGGCCAAACTGGCCCGCGACTGCCGCGCCTTGGTAGTTAAACAAGATCGGCGTGAAGAGCTGATAGGTAAAATAGCCGCACAGCCAACTGACCGCGATGCGCCATTGCATTGGCAACATTTCTTCCCGCCAGTCTACGCGCGCCGAGATTGGTGCGTTTAATAATGAAAGGTAAAATTTTCGGTAGTAGGTCCATAAAAATAATAATGCCATGACGATCGACACTGTAGTCGCAAAGACCGCCGTCCACAGGCCGGCACCAAAATATATTGCGCATAAGGCGACAATCAGCAAAGCGAGGCCCTCTGCCAAACGATACCCGTACACCTTTTTCATCTGCCCGCAGCCCTCGAGGATCGAAAAGAATGGCGAGAGAAATAGTTTTACCCCTGTAAGGACGCAAAGCGAAACCCACGGCCCCGCCCAGCTAATTCCCGAATGGGGATGATGGGAAAAAAACAGATAACCGCCCATCGCCAACCCAAATGAGGTCACGATACTCGCAATTCCATACCAGCGCCGCGCAAAGCGCACGATTCCCGCCAAACGGGACATGCTCTCTCCGTCGCCTTCTACCGCCCCCGAAGCGCTCAATGCCAATAGGCCCCACTCATGACTGGCAAACTGTAGTATGACCGAGCTGAGCCCCATTTCAGCGAACACCTGTAGCGCCAGTACGCTGGAAAATGTGAAATAAAACCCCTGCTCTTCGGGCGTAAATCGCAGGGCGATCAGTAAAGCGATCAGAGGGCCTCCCAGCATGCTGCGAATGATGTTCAGCACGCTGAGGATGATCGGTTGGTCGACGCCTAAATTCCCGAAAATGCGACTAAAAGGCGAAGGTTTCATTTCCAGTCCAATCTGCCTCGTGAGTGTCGGACCTCTACTTTAAAAAAATTTCGAAACTGACATGCGGCAAAGCCGTGCCGCCGGCTATCTTGTCTTCGCAAGGAACTCTTTTGTCTGAACCCACCAATCCGCTTTTTCATCCCACTCCATCCGCTCCCATCGGGAATGCCCCTGCTCTTCAACGTTGCGCCAGCCGCCCCAGAGAACGACGCCATCCGCAAGCCGATGACATAACTCCAATTCGTGTCGCCAAAACGGACCCGGAATGTTTGTACCCTTCAATTCCTTGTTACTGTCATGAAACTGAGGCCACAGAAATACATATACAGGTTTCCCATACTTCCTCGCCTCTATAAGCATTTGTTCAGCGTAGAGCATCCAGCCTTTCTCGTCATTATAAAACGTGTAGAGGGAAGGGAAAATAATATCTACATGCTCCGCCAATGGACGCGTTCGCTGCGTACTATCATGCCAGGCCTTAATATTTGCCTGATCCTTCAAAATAAATGGCCAATAAATGCGCTCCGGCATAAGACCATAAAAGCCGAATTTGATTTTCGGGGCCGTCGTTCGGGTGATCTCGGCGATTCTCGTCAATTTCGAGACACTGCTGGCCATAACTGCGTCAGAGGCGCCAAAGACCGGCCAGCTCTCTAGGTCGATGTAAATTAGCCCGTTGAAATCTTTCACAGCTGAGACAGCCACCCTCACCTTCGCTTCATCTATATCATCCTGTGTCTCTCCGGGCAGCCAAAAATCACTGATGCTCTTGATCGGAAGCATTCCCAGAAGGATCGCGTCGGGCTTATTGTGATATGATAGATCGTCAAATACGAGAAACTCCCGAGACGTAGCCCCTGAGATGGCTTCCGCACACCGCGCGCAGTCGATTCCGAAAATTCCGAATATTGGAAACGAAATTAACAGAATTGGCCTGAAGATATGTTTTCTTCTCAAAGTGAAAGGGCGGCCGCCAAATGCCTTAATCCCGTCCGTAAATCGGTGCCCGCCGAAAAAGCGAGCGCATGCTTGGCCAATGCAACATCAGCTGCAGACCGAAGAATCTCATCGGCCCTGCGAGATTTGTACTCGGGCTTGAGATTGTCGACGCGCCCTAAAGTCCGAACTGATCGGGCAGCATCGACCATCAGTAAGAGCAAGTCTCCGATTGACGTCTCGCGGCCAGTGCCGACGTTATAAATAGCAGATGCCCGATCACGTTGTTGCGCGGCGAGCAAATTCGCCCGGACGACATCACCGACATAGATAAAGTCTCGGGTCTGGCTACCATCACCGTATATCACAGGCCGCTCTCCCTCTTGCAGCGCCGCAGCAAAACGACTGATAACCCCTGAATAAGCTGAACGCGGATTTTGCCTTGCCCCATAAACATTAAAATATCTTAGCGCCGTGAAGGCGGGTCCGCCGGCTAAAAATGCTTCGTACCCCAGTCGCTCCGCTGCTACCTTGTTCCGAGCATAAGGCGACAATGGTTTGGTGGGCATCGTCTCTCTTATAGGTAGGTCGGCGGCGTCGCCATATACTGCGCATGTGGATGACAAAATCACTTGCCGCACGCCAGCCTTCCTCGCCGTCGCTAATAGCAAAGCGGTTCCATGTACATTTACCCTCTCATATTCTGCTGGAAGTTCGAACGACTCACTGACCGAGATCTTCCCGGCGAGATGAAAAACGGCCTCCACTCCCGCCATGGCTTGCGTCATCAACCTGGAGTCCAGAATGCTGCCTTCGATGAATTGGATGGAGGCCCGCACAGGACTCAAGTTTGCTTCGTTACCTGTGGATAGATCGTCCAACACTCGGATATTGTGACCGTCGCGAACAAGTTTCTCCACCAAATGCGAGCCGATGAACCCAGCTCCGCCTGTTACAAGCGCGATCATGCGGTAACGATAGTGTATTGATGCTGCTGGCTGACCGGTCGATGAAACCTCCAACACTGCTGCCACTCAGGAACGCTTCGCCCCGTCGCTTCCTTATCAGAAGCGAGCAGCCATTTCGGCATTGAAAGAGTCATGCGGGGTCAGGCGCGGCCAGGACCCAAAAAGGTTTTCAGTACGGGCAACAGCAGGCCCATCTGGCGGCGCCAGGCTTCGAGCTGCTTCACACGCGATTGGGAAAATTTCTCACCGGCTTGGACGGGCGCGCTGGCCGCTGCCGTACGCAGGCGCTGCATGCGGGTGTTGCCGCCCTTGAGTAGGGGCTCAACTTTTTCGTGGAGGACCCCCCCGACAAGCTTCCTGAGGCTCAGCTCGGGTTCGAAGAGGTCCCGGCGGTCACGATCAGTGCTGACGTTCTGCACCGCACCAAGTGAGCGGAGCATCTGCAGTCCTTGACTTGCGGAGCCCTTGCTGAGGTCGAGCCGCTCCACAATATCCGTAAAGCTGAGCGCGCGTGGTGAGCCGAACAAAAGGCCGTAGATCTGGCCTACCGACCGCGGTACACCAAGCGCCTGCACCACTTCTGCAAAAAATTCCACGCATTCGCTTTCAAACTCCGGTGCGACCTTCGCTTCGGAATCTTGAACGGCGTCGACTAGGAGGGGGGGCCCTTCGACTGGGCTCAGAGTGGACTGACCTCATTCGCGGGCAGAGAGAAGTGGTTGGAGGGTTTGTTCAAGAAAAAATGAACTGCTGGAGGCTGGATGCGAGGGGGATGTCGAAATTCATTCGGACCCCGGGGTCTGCGAGGCCATGGCTACATCGATCCGGATCTCAGATTCGAACCCCCGAGGGTTAGCGATCCCGGCTACGGCTCTCCGAGCCATCCGGCCTCCTCACGGCATCCGGCTACTTGCAGTTGAGTCTGTCGTACTTGGCCCTACGCAAATCTCAGCCCTTCCCCGACGGTTTGTTACGTTCCTGTTATTGCAAGCGGGCAAAAATTACTGCTTGCGGGGGCCGTTTTGCTTGTGCTCTTCTTCCGGCAGCTAAGGCAAATAGCGGTCGCCAGCCCGCCCTAACGTGTTGAGGTAAATTAATCTTAAAACAATCAAGCCATGAAAACAAAGATCGTCCTCCTTTTGACCTGCGCCCTCGTGCTTGGCACTGGCACCCAGCTCTCCGCCGCGGTGGGCACCTCCGACCAAGTTCTCAACGTCCCCGCTCTCGTTGCCCAGGCCAAAGCCAATCCGGCCAACGCCGCCGCGATCTTCGCCGCCGCTGTCGCCGCCAACCCTGAGAGCGCCGCCGCCATCGTCAATGCCGCCATCAAGGCGTTCCCGGGCGATGCCAAAGCCATTGTGACCGCTGCGATCAAGGCCGCTCCGGCAACGGCTCCGGCTGTCACGCGCGGCGCCGTCCAGGCAGAGGTGTCGCTCGCGTCGAGCCCGGAAGCCGGTGCTGCGGCGGCCGCTGCCATTACCGCGGACGCCGTAGTCGCCGCCGTCGCCGCCGCACCTAATGCCGCGGCGGCAAGTGCCGCCGCCGTAGCGGTGACCACGTCCGCTGAAAAGGCGGACCCGGCTGCCGCCTTCGTGATCGCCCAAGCCGCCGTCAACGCTGACCCCGCCGCAGGTATCGCCATCATCAAGGCTTCTCCAACGAATATACAGTCAGATATAGTCGTGCCGCCGTTCGTCCCTGTTAACACGTCGCTTGTCAGTGGTGCGTCCTGACCGCCCGGCTTAGAGCTACCTACATCTTACCGCTTAAACCTTAAAGCTTACCAATGACCACCAAGTCCCTCGCCGGAATCCTCATCTTCGCCACTGCCGCCCTGACTACTGCACACGCGTCCTTTGAAATCAGTCCGGGCACTGACGTCTTCCTCACCGGCACGGCTGGCGTGAAGTACAGCGACAATATTTTCCTCGCCAGCAACAATGAGAAATCCTCGACGATCATTGATGTTCAGCCGGGATTTTCCCTTGAGATGGGCTCAGCAGCGCTCACCAAGAATGTCTTCACCTACAGCGAGGATTTCGTGACCTACACTGACGCCAGCAGTCAGAATACCGAACTCGCCCAGGTGCAGTACGACGGCAAGTACAGCGACGACAAACTCACCATGAAGCTGAATGCCGGTTATCACCAACTCGCGCAAAATAGCCGCGACATTCGCCTTAATGGTGTGATCGTCCATACCGACCTCACCAATGTGACGCCAACAGCTGAGCTCGTCGTGTCGCCCAAGACCTCGCTCGGCGCTGGGGTTGACTATGAGAACACCCACTATCGCGCCGCAGGATTCGTTGATGACACCTCGGTTGCGGTACCGCTGAACGCCTATTTTGAAGTTGAGCCTAAAGTTCAGGCCAGCGTGGGCTATCGGTATCGGCATAACTCGGTGGATTCACCCGGCGCCGATAGCGACGACAATTACTTCAACGTCGGTGCGCGCGGCCAG
>Ga0206946_1150_pt1 | contig 17180 bp, 23 predicted proteins | sample Alteio_BWOrgHeat_2_FD_152965 | JGI IMG/M metagenome (GOLD analysis project Ga0206946, IMG submission 152965) | Enriched cells from forest soil in Barre Woods Harvard Forest LTER site, Petersham, Massachusetts, United States -... | ecosystem: Environmental > Terrestrial > Soil > Temperate forest > O... | reverse complement strand
GAAAATACGCATGGATCAAGTCTCCAAGATTGATTGGAGAGCACCATCGGCCTATGATTTATCCAGGTAAAGTAGTGACGTTATACAGGTATAATGGCTAACAGGGTTCACCAATGCCGCTGGATGAGCGCAATCAGCTCGGCGCCTACCTGCGTGATCGCCGCGGCCGATTGGATCCGGCGTCGCTGGGTTTTGGAGCAAGGCGCCGCCGTACCCCGGGCCTCAGGCGCGAGGAGGTGGCGCACCGCGCCAATATCAGCGCCACCTGGTACACCTGGCTGGAACAGGGCCGGGGCGGGGCGCCGTCGCCCGACGTACTCGATCGCATCGGCCGCGCCCTGCTGCTGACAGACGTGGAGCGCGAGCATCTCTTCCTGATCGCCCTCGGCCGTCCACCCGAGGTGCATTATCAGGCGGCCGACGGTGTCACGCCCCGCCTGCAGCGTGTACTCGACGCGCTCGCCCTCAGCCCGGCGCTGGTGAAGAACGCGACCTGGGACATCATCGCCTGGAACCGGGCTGCCGAGTTGGTGCTTGCCGACTACAGCGGTCTGCCGCGAGAGGATCGCAATATTCTGCGCCTGATCTTCTGCGACCCGCGCGTGCGCGCCCGGATGCCCGACTGGGAAGCCGATGCCCGTTTCGTGGTGGCGGTATTCCGGGCTGAAGCCGCGCGCGCCGGCGCTTCCGACAGGATGCGCGCTCTGGTCGAGGATATTGGCCGCCGCAGCCCGGACTTCGCGGCGATGTGGGCAGACAATGACGTGCGCCTCTATGGCGAAGGTACCAAGCGCATTCATCACGAGATCGCGGGTCCCATCGCAATGGAATATTCGGCCTTCACCGTCGATGGCCGGCCGGACCTGAGCATGGTGGTCTACAACCCGGAGAGCGCAGGGGACGCCGAGCGGATCCGGAATTTGATCAAGACAACACCGCGATGAGAGGTCCGACGCTTTCATCGTAGGCAGACAATGGCCCGGTGCTGGGTTGTCTCTTACTGAAAGCCGACCGTGGTCGCCGCGGTGGTGGTCGTGCCCGGATGTCCGAACGAGAGCGGGCTGGCGACGAGCCGTTCGGGCCCTGCCTCGCCGGCCATGATCAGTGGCAGCACAAAGGGGTTGGTCGCCTCGCTGAGTTTCTTTTCGATAGCCTGGCGACTGGTGTTGAGCAGGACATCGTAGGAGGCAGTGTTGGCGATGTTCGCACGGATCTTCTGCAAGGCCGTTCGCATGCGCTCCCCCTGTCGCTTGATCGAAGCGCGCTTAAGCGTGAACGCTACGCCGCTCTTCGTGCCGAGTTCGTCAATCACAAAAGGCATCGGACGATTATCAGAGTTTCTAGCGTTGAAGTTGGATCTTGGCTAGGGCCTCATATCTCAGGAGCGTATCCCAGAGTCGATAAAATCTCTTGGTGGCAATGGGTTATGCTGAAAACACGGTCTCGCCCGAATACGTCTCGTATGAGGACGTCCATTCTATCGGCCTATCAGTTTCTTCAGAAGGGTGGCCAGGCCCGGATCGTCGACGATGATGGACGCGTCCGACAGGCTCATCCATTGCACCTGCCGTTCGGCCTGTTCTTTCCAGGCGCGTAGGGCCCCGGTCACCCGCAGCGGATAGACACTCACCTCCACGCGTTCGAAGCGGTCGGCCAGGCGCTTCCAATAAAGAAAGGAGCCGAGCGTCTTGCGGCGGATCTTGCCGGTCAGCCCCGCTTCCTGTTCGGCTTCGATTCGGGCCGCCACATGATCCTTGCGGCCCTTGATCGGCCAGCCCTTCGGCACGGTCCAGCGGTGGTTGGTGCGGGTGGTGACGAGACAGACCTCGACCCGCCCGCCTCGCTCACGCAGAGGCAATGCCGCGACCTGGCGGCGGAGTGTGTGGTGCGGAATCTCGACGGCCATGCTGTGCACTTGCGCGTTTTTCCTGGGCAGACGGCATTGTTATGCAAGCGTCGCTAAGCAGGCGTGACAGGGGCCGCGCCTTCACACCCTGCGCATGGCCGCGAAACTCTCGACCATGAGTTTGACGCCGAGCGCCCCCACGATGGCCCCGGCCGCACGATCGATCTAATGCTTTGCTCGCAGATAGAGGGAGCGCGGCCCATGCGACGAGAAGGCCAGCGCCACCACGGCGTACCAGCCGAACTCCGTGCAGAAGAGCATGGGAGGCAGTGCAAGCACCATCCAGCGCGGCGGCGAGGCCGGCAGCATGGCCGCGAACATCGAGGCGTAGAAGATGGCGGTCTTTGGATTCGCGAGTTGGACCAGCAGCGCCCGCAGGAAGGTGCGACGGAATGATCCGGAATGCGGCGTATCGTCGGCGGTGACCTTGATGGGATCGCCCGCGCCACGCCAGATCCTGATGCCGATCCAAAGAAGGTAGGCACCACCGGTAAAGCGAAGCAGGATGTCCAGCCAGGCGACCTGCGTCAGCAGGGCGGTGAGGTCGGCGACGGCGACCAGTGCAAAGATGAAGCCTCCCACCCCCATGCCGAGCGCAGCGGCCAGCCCGTTCGCCCGCATGTCAGAGATTGCGATGCGCGAGACCACGACGAAGCTCGGCCCCGGGCTCATGGCCCCAAGCAGGAAGACGCCAAGGATGGAAAATACCGTCAGTATCTCAGGCAAGATATCCTCCACATCTGGCTTCGCCGGTCGTAAGGGAGCGTGTGACTACATGCCCAGCGAGATCAAACATAGGCATCGACGTCGGCACCCTTACCAGGGGGCGTGATAGCTCAGTCCGCAGTGCATTTTGCCTCGCCTATCTTATGATATTGGGTGGAGAAAATGGGCACGGAGCCGCTTCGTCCCGTAACATCGGCGTTATGACCAAGCACGATGGCGAAATTTTCGCTGTCAAACCATGTTTGCGCTTCTTCCTTGCGGTTGCCCCAGGCGGCATGTCCCTGAATTCGACTGTCTCCGTCCTGAAGATGCTTGGTATAGAACCGGAACAACGTTGCGCCGCAAGCTCCCGCCGTCCCGACGCTGACTCCGCAAAATGCGTCGGAGCCACAAGGAGCGATATCGATGGTGCGGTAGGGCTTGCCGCGCGCGCTAAAGTCCGTTTCGGGGTCGGTCGATTGCCATTGACCATAGAGCGGATAGGTCTGGCTGGCGGCCAAAGCGCTTGACGCCGTCGGGGCGCCTGCGATGAATAGAGCCATGGCCGCGAGCGAGGGCATGGCTGAAAAATGCAGGCGCATGATGCTGATCCTTTGATACGCGCGGGAACTTTAGGCACGGTTCCCGGCTGGATCAAGGCGGCCTTTTTCGCGCCTGTCGGCTTGCTTGTACTGGCCACGAGTGCCAGAGCCCTCGGCGAAACCTTCCATAACGATGACTTTCCCGATCTTCTCGCCCTGAAGCTCGAGCATCTGCCGCTGATCTTTCCCCTGCACATGGCGAGTGGCGCGATTTCGCTGCTCCTCGTTCCGCTGGTCTTTCTGCTGCGCAGGCGACCGTCCTGGCATCGCTGGGCCGGACGGGCGGCGAGCGTGCCGGTGGTGATTAGTGCCTTGACTGCCTGGCCGGTCGCATGGATGCATCCCGTGAGTTGGGTGACGGCAGCTGGCTTCAGCGTGCAGGCGGCCCTTTGGCTCGGCTTTCTGGGCGCAGGCATTCGGGCGATTCGTGGCGGGCGGATCGCAGCGCATCGCCGGGCCATGCTCCTGATGATGGCCGTGACCTCGGGCGCCGTGTTTTTCCGCGTCTGGCTCGCGCTCTGGGCCTGGCTCGCCTTCGGCTGGCATTTCGCTCTGGTCTATTCCTGCGACGCCTGGCTCGGCTGGCTCGTGCCGCTCGTGGCAACCTGGGCTTGGCTCAGGCGAGAAAAGGCAAGGACCGTCTTGCGCGTTGGACTGGCAACGCCTCAGCTCCCACGAGCCAGCAACGCCGCGACATGAACCTGCCGTGTGATGCCGCCGCGCTCCGTCTCTTCGGGCAACGACCAGACACTGTACAAGCCGACGGCTGTCATCTTCTTGTGGGATAGGGGCATCTGGCGAGAACCCGAGGCTTGGCGGTGGTTCCGGTAGCGCACGCAGCGAACGTGCGACAACCTGTGGATATTCATGCAACCAATTGATGGAGATGCGGGTTTGATATGCAGACCCATCGGGAGAGACCCAATGTCAAAGGCCGCTGAAAAAGCAGTTCATCGCCAGCACCCCCGCAATGACGAACACATGGTTACATCGAGCCGCTATTATCGCGAGCGGGCCGATATCGAGCGCGGCTTGAAGAAGCGAGACATGCCTTCGACGGACGAGCCGGTGGAAGGCAAGAAGGACCCAAGTGGGGAAGCAAGCGGCACCTCCGGCCAGTGAACAAGCGACTCCTGCCAAGACCGTCTTCCTACCGGGCTACCGTTACGCGAATTACGTATTTCGTGCCTGAGGCGCAGCTTTGATCCACAGATTTTGTAGATGAGCTTAACGTAACTGTTTGAAGTTCGTAATCTAAACAGAATTTTGTCTGTTTTGAAGTGCCTATTTCATGGTAGTGACTGAAATGTTGGCTTGTATCCTGTGCTGTAATTCTTTGGAACTTTAGGCATCTGAGCGTGTTGAACCGCTGTCTCTATCACGCTGAAAGGATAAAGCGATGAGCAGCACAACCGACAAGATCAAGGGCGCCGCCAACCAAGCCGCTGGGTCCGTAAGGCAGGGTGCCGGCAAGGCCCTGGGTGACAAGGAGATGGAAGTCAAGGGTGCCGCCCAGAAGGCCAAGGGCGAGGTTCAAGAAGGCGTAGGCAAGGCCAAGGACGCCGTGAAGAAGGCCGTCGATGGTTGACGCAAGCAGCGAAATGGCCCGGGTTCGCCCGGGCTTTTCCGACTCTCGGAAGGCTTGACGCGCTCTCCGTGCCTTGGGTTCATAGGTGTTAGGGCATCCCCGTCAAATCCTAAAAAGCTTTGGTCCGGAGGGACAGATGTCGGCTAATCAGGCCTCCGCGCCGGACCCCTCCTCGGAGAGGAACGAGCGCAGCCCCGTTGTCGAGTCCAGCAAGCCGCGCCTGCTCAGCATTCTTGGTCCAGGCCTCATCACCGGCGCCTCGGATGACGACCCCAGTGGCATAGCCACCTATTCGCAGGTGGGCGCCCAGTTCGGCTATGCGCCCACCTGGACATTGCTGTTCTCCTATCCGCTGATGGCCGCCATCCAGATCATCAGCGGGCGTCTCGGCCGCACCACGGGGCGAGGCGTTGCCGGCAATCTGCGCAAATACTATTCGAGCTGGCTGGTCTATCCCTGCGTAGGGCTGTTGCTGATCGCCAATATCATCAATATCGCCGCCGATGTTGGCGCCATGGGAGACGCCGCAAAGCTGATCATCGGCGGACCTGCGCTGCTCTATGTCATGCTGTTTGGAGCGCTGTGCGCAATCCTGCAGGTATTCCTCAAGTATAAGCAGTATGTACGCTTCCTGAAATGGCTGAGCCTGGCGCTCTTGTCTTACGTGGCGACCTTGTTCATCGTTCAGATCGATTGGCGCGCGCTCGGCTACAACTTCTTCATCCCCCACATTACGTTTTCCGCGGACTATCTCACGGCCATCGTCGCGATATTTGGCACGACCATTTCGCCCTATCTCTTTTTCTGGCAGGCCTCGCAAGAAGTAGAGGACCTCAAGGAAAAACCCCGCCGCGACCCTCTCAAGGATCATCCCGAGCAGGCGAAGGAAGCCCGCCAGCGTATCAACCTGGATACTCTCGCCGGCATGGGCGTCTCCAATTTCATCGCCTTGTCGATCATGGTGACCTCGGCAGCGACCCTTCATGCCCACAACATCACCGACATCGCGAGTTCCGCCGATGCCGCAAAGGCGCTCGAACCGGTGGCGGGGCACTTCGCCGAAGTTTTGTTCGCGCTCGGCATCGTCGGCACGGGCCTGCTGGCCGTACCTGTGTTGGCGGGTTCCGCCGCCTATGGTCTTGGTGAGGCGTTGCGCTGGCCGACAGGCCTCGCCCGCAAACCCAAGGATGCCAAGGCTTTCTATGTTACCATCGCGATCGCTACCTTGTTTGGCGCGGCGATCAACTTCACGGCGATCAACCCGATCGATGCGCTGTTCTGGAGCGCCGTGATCAACGGCGTCATCGCCGTGCCGATCATGATCATCATGATGCTGATGTCGACCAATCGGGAAATCATGGGCGATGAAACCGTCGCCGGACCGCTGAAGGTGCTGGGGTGGCTCTCCATGGCCGCGATGGGACTCTGCGCGCTGGGCATGGGCGCAAGCTTCTTCCTGTAGACACTCCCGGGAGGACATCCCGCACGCGCTTTACCGCGCCACTTCGGTCGCTTGCGAGACCAGGCTGGAACGCTGTTTCGGCAAAAAGAGGCAGATAACGGCCGAGAGAAGGGCGGCGCCGAGCATCATGAGGTAGATCGGCACGAAGGATTCAGTCAAATCCTTGAGATAGCCGCCAAGCATGTTGCCGATGATGCCGCCCATCCCGAGAGCGATGTTGCCCAGGGCAAAGAGCAAGGCGGCATCCCCTTCCTTGGAGGTCTGGCTGACATAGGCGGGAACGAGGCCGAATATCGGGTAGAAGGACAGGCCGAAGGCCAGCGCCGCGCCGGTGAGAAGTGCGTCCTGACCGCCGTGCGCGGCGGCGACAAGCAAGGCGCAGGCGCCCGCCAGCACAAGATAGGTGAGCAGGAGGCCCCGCCTCACGGTGATGCGATCGGCCAAGGCGCCCATGGCAAAGCCGCTCACCATGCCGGTAAGCCCGATGATACGCCATGCCTGCGCGGCTTCAACGGCGGAGCCGTGGGCCTCACGCTCGATGAAGGGGGAGAGATAGGTCTGGAACGGCATGCAGGCGAGGCCATTGAGCAGCATCATGCAGAGGACGAGGGCAGAAAGGCCAGCAGGAAGGGCGCGGAGGCGGGACAAGGCGGAAGGGGCAGCGCCAAAGGCCGGCGCACCATGGTCCGAGCGCGGCATGCGGCCTCGTAGGCGCACGATACCGATCATCAGCAGGGCTGCGACCAGCCCGCCCGAGATGCCCCATAGCGGGCGCCAGCCCAGCGGTCCGAGCAGATCCGTCAGCAGGAAACTATTGAGGAAAACGCCATAACTGGTGCCCGATGACATCAGGCCAAGGGCCTTGGCCTGATGGCGGCGCGGAATCAGGGTATGGACGACATCGACCATCGGCACCCAAACCGCCGCGGCGCAGCCTCCGAGCACCGTCAGCAGCATTGCGGCGATGGCGATGTCGGGTGCGATGGTCAGCCCTGCCAGTGCCAATGCGCAGACCGCGACCGATCCGAGAATCAGCGCCGTTGCGCCGAATCGAAGCGTCATGAAACCAGCGAGGAGAGCGCAGAGCATGAACCCGGCTTGTACGCCACCAGTGATCGATCCCATCGCCGCGTAAGAAAAGGGCATGTCGATGCGGACGGTCTCGACCATGGCCGGAAACAGATAGAGGCCGAAACCATAGGTCGAGGCGATGAACCCGGTGAACAGCAGAACAACGTCGAGGGAGCGGTGCGCTTGGGCAGGCATCATGAGGTTTCCGAGTATCAACAGCGGCACGACGATAGCGGCACGACTATTCTTGGCCGACGCCCGGGCGATGACAAACGATGCTTGTTGCCGAATACATTAGATAATCTAAATTGGATGGATGATAGGAACTGTATCATTTGGGGCGTTGCGCGCCTTCGTGGAAGTCGGCCGGCAGGCGAGCGTCAAGCGGGCCGCGGCCCAGCTCAATGTCACTCCGGGTGCGATAAGCCAGCAGGTCAAGGCTTTGGAAAAACGACTCGGCGTGCGCCTGCTGGAGCGCAGCGGCCGGGATATCCGCCTGTCAGCCGACGGGCTCCTGCTTTTTGGCGGCGTCGCGGCGAACTTCGACGCAATCGACGAGACGCTGGAGCTTTTCGCCACCCGTCGCGGCGGCCCCCAAACGCTGACGGTCTCGACCACATCCTCCTTCGCCTCCTGCTGGCTGACTTCGCGGCTCGGCCGGTTCGGCGCGGAAAACCCGGCAATCGAGATCCGGCTCGAGGTTTCCGAGCAGCTCGCCGATCTCGCCGCGGATGGCGTGGACCTCGCCATCCGTTACGGCCTCGGTGCATATCCGGGTCTGGACGCCAGGCTGCTGGTGTCTCCCCGCCTTGTCGTGGTGGGCAGCCCCGCCTTCGTCGCCGCCAGCCGGATCGAGGCGCCAGCCGATTGCCTGCGGCTGCCGCTGTTGCAGGATCGCCAGCGGGCGGATTGGCCGCGCTGGTTCCAGGGCCTCGGCCTCAAGGCGCCGCGCGGCATCGTCAGGGGCCCGAGCTTCGCCGATGACGGACTGCTGATCCGGGCTGCGGCGGCAGGGCAAGGCCTCGCCGTGGTGCGCGACATCGCTGCCTGGGACGACCTGGCGGCGGGTCGTCTTTGCCTGGCGCTCCCTCATGATGTCGAGACGGCGGAAAGCTATTTCGTGCTCGCGCGGCCGGATCGCCTGCGAGTCCCGAAGGTCGCGGCGTTCATCGACTGGGTGCTTAGTGAAGCGGAGGAGAGTGCGGAGATCAAGATTTCGACCGGAGCCTCATCCAAAACAGCAACGCATCTCGCTTGATGGCCGTGGGACCCGCCTCCTTGCAAACCTCGGGCCCAACGCAACTCAATTCGCCCGGTCCGTCAGCCGATCGACCTTGGCGCGCAGGCCAATGGTGGTTACCAGCACCTCCGCCATGAAGGCCGCCAAGGCGGCGAAGATGCAGATCACCGCCATCGCGAACAGGGCATAGAGCAAGGCCCCGGCGCCGGCCTCCCGCAATGTGGCAACGAACAGGGTGAGGGTGGCTGCGCAGGTTATCGCGCCCGCCAGCGCGTTCATGCCGACGGCGATTTCGAGAAAACGCATGCGCTTGCGCAGGTAGGCAAGTTGCCCCTGCAGTGCCTCGCTATCGCCACCCGCCTCGATCGCTGCCGTGATCACATGCACCCGGTCCGACACCCGCCCCAGCCGCGCCGAAAAAACCGCGAGCAGCGAGGCGATGCCGGAGAGCAGGAACACCGGCGTCAAGGCGATCTGGATTATATGAACGACACTGTCAGTGGCAAAAGGTCCGTTCATTGGGAAGCCTGGTTATCCGTTGCATGACGGGCTCAAGAAGACGCCGACGATGCTTTGCCGGTCAAGAGGCCTGCGCAAGCGCAGAGACAGGTTGCCGTCGAAGACAATCTCCACTCGCCGCCTTCCTTTCAGAACTTCGATTCCAAGATGATCGGCGTCGTGGAGTTGATTGCGGCCGATGCCAAACCTTTATTTCAGGCTCGATTGAGCCACTGTCGGCAGGTCCGGCAGCGTATAATAGTCTCCTGCCGACTCGGTGTAGAGTTGGCTCTCCATACGCAAATCCGTCGGGCCGTCGATGCCACCGACGAAGATCGAGACATATGCCGAGCCTGGCCGGCGCCAGAACAGGTTGCTACCGCAAATCGAGCAAAAGCCGCGCTCTGCGGCTTCGGAGGAGCGGAACCAGGTCAGGCTATCCCCCTGGACGGCGACATCGGCCACCTCGGCCTGGGTCGCGGCGACATAGTGGCCGCTCGCCTTTCGGCATTGCGTGCAGTGGCAGGCGACGATCGCGCGCAGAGGTCCAGTCAGTTCATAGCGCACCGCTTCGCAAAGGCAGCTACCAGTCTTCACGACACATTCTCCTTAACTCCTACATTAACGGCAACCATGGCTATGCCAATCCCGTCGGGAGCGACCATTGGCTATCGCCAAATCACGTTGGCGCCGAGGCAGGGCGATATATGGCACTCTTGCCTTGGATGGGCGCTGCGACCGATAGTAGGTTATGATATGCCGTGACGTAATATTCTTTATTTCGCGCTGCTTTTCGCCGTCTCTGGCCGCAGCGCTGCTTTTCCTTTCCAGTGCCGCGTTTGCCGTGGCTGATCCTTGCGCAGGCGCGCCAAGGGATTCCATGGCTGCGATCCGGTTCTGGAGCATTCCGGCGGCGGCCGGGTCGGCGCGGGCGGGGTATTGCCTCGGCCTGATCAAGAAAATCCGGGGCGGCAGTCATGGACATTCCGATGCGTTACGTTTCTTCGAAGGGGCAGCGGCGCAAGGGTATGCACCCGCTCAAAAGGCGATCGGGGACTATTATCAGCTCGCGGCGCAAGGCTATCCGCCAGCCCAGGAGGCGTTTGCAGATTATTCCGAACGACGCGAAATTGGCACCGGTGCGGGGAGGGATCTCACTCAAGCCCTTGCCTGGTATCGTAAGGCGGCCGCACAGGGATATGGTCCGGCGGCGAGCGCGCTCGCCAGGGCCTATCGCGAGGGGCAGGGCCTCGCGGCCGATCCAGCCCAGGCTTTCGCGTGGTTCAGCAAGGCCGCCGCGCGAGGTGATGCCGATGGGCAAGCCGGACTCGCCGCCGCCTATGCAACTGGCGCCGGTACGCCGCGTGACCCTATCCTCGCCGCTCGCTGATATCTCGCGGCCGCCCGCCAAAACCAGCCCGAGGCGCAAAAGGAGATTGGAATGCGGTACAGCCGGGGCGAGGGTGTGCCGCGCAATCCGGTCCGCGCGGTTTTCTGGCTACGCAAGGCGCTCGGTGATCCCGACGTGGAGGAGACGCTACGGACGCTGTTGCGCGACAGTCCGCAGTCCTGGTCGCAAAGCCTCTTCCCGCAGGCGTTATCCTCAGTCCTGGCGGACGGGTTCACGCTTGGCCTCACGACCAACGGCTTACGGCTGCGCCTGGTCTCGGTGCACTTTGAAGTTGGGAACTGGGGTGTTGTCTCGAACGCTCAGCTCTGCGGCTTGATCATCCGAGAGGCGGGCCGCCCGGCGCAGGGCATCGGCACCTATGGCGACTGGAACCAAGTCGTGGAAATGGAGTCCTGCGAACGCTTGGTTGATGCTGGTGCGATGCCGCCCTCCGACGGTGCGCCGCGTATTGGCCTGCTCTACGATGTCGTCGGTCTCACCGGCCCCGAGCGTCGCGCCATGGTGCTGGTGCGCGAGGCCGTCACAGGTCACTGGCGTATCGACGATACGGCGTCGGCGGCAGTGGACGAGGGCCCGGAGCCTCCGACGCTTGCCTGGATGCGCCAGACACTCAGGCAAGGCCGGTAGCACCGCGCGCTGTTGCCGTGCATCATGCTTCCGCTCCATAAGCGGCCGCCAAGTCCGGCGAAGCAAGGATCTGCTTGCTGCGTGTCGCCACAAAGGTGTCGATCTCGCGGGCGATGTGCGGATCGAGCGGTTCCTCGGCCTCGGTCTGCCCTTCAGTTCCGAACTCCCGTTCCAGCGTCTGGATATCAGCGGAGAATTTCTCCCCGCCGAACAGCAGGCCGTTGTCCAGCCAGCCGGCGGCGTGAAGGATGATGTCGGCGCCGGCATCGACGGCCGCCCTGATGCCGATACCCGCCTCGAAGCCGGCTTGTGCGTCTGCAAGCTTGGCCGAACTTGGGCCGCCGTCGACACGGCAGGGCATGCCGAGGCGGCGGATCAGGCTCGCACCGAGATAGGCGGCCATCAAGGTTAGTGGTTGGCCATAGGCCAGGCGCATCGAGGACATCGAGAACGGCACAGGAATAATGCCCGCGATCACGCACGCGTCGGGATTGACGCGATAGGCCGTCGCCGCGCCGAACAGCGTTTCCGCCAGGCCCTGCGCCATGGCGCCCGCCAGCGTCACCGGCGCTGTTAGCCCGGGTATGCAGTAGGAGGTCAGCAAAAGCCCCTGGCGGAGCCGCGCCGTCTCGACCAGGGCGCGAAACATGCCTTTGCGATAGCGCAGCGGCGAGTTGGCGTTGACGAGGTTGAGCAGGACGACATCGCCCGCTTCCCCGGGCGCGAGCCGGGCCAACTTCAAGGCGTCGCGATAGGCCGCCACGTTCGGTGCCGGGCCCAGGAGGGGCTTGTCACAATGTTGCACGGAAAGTCCGATTTGATGCAGATGGCGCGTCGCAGGTGGGCAGCCGCCTAGATCGCCAACGAGGCCGCCTGCGTGGCGCAGGGACGGACTCGCCTGTACCAATTTCAGCACGCGCACGAAATCCTCCGTGGTGCCAAAGCGCCGTTCGCCATCCCACTCTACCGAGGGCGGCCCATAGGCGGGCGCTGCCACTCGGCTGCTGGCGCCGAACTCGACATCGCGCCCGCGGCCGGCCTGCTTAAAGCGCGCCCTCGCGTGGTTTAGCACCGTATGCCGCGCCAGCCCCGCCGGAAGATACACGCGGTTTCCCGCCACGCGCGTGCCGGTCCCGCGCCAAATCTCGCGTGCCAACTCGATATCGCCGACCTCGATGCCCCGCTCCTCGATCAGCCTCTCCGCATTGGCCTCAATCAGCGTCAGCCCGGCCTCGTCGAGCAGTTCCGGCGCACGAAGGCGTGGAACGTCAGGAAGGGCTGCGTCGAACATGCGGCATCTCCCAGGCGGCGGGCTGATCTTGCATAGTGGCGATACCCGAGGCTTGGAAGCGCCATCTTATCGCTCGCTCGTGGAGGCTGCACAGGGTCGTCACTGCTATCGCGCCGACGCATGCTGGAAGACTGCTCATCAAAGCCATCGGGCGCCGCCGCACTCGACGGCCGCGCCCGTACTTACCGGTTAAGTGGCCAGTTCAGGCCGGTCAGTGACAGGTCTTCTCTACCTTGCTGATCGTGTGGCCGTGCATGTGGACCACCTTCTTCACTGTCACGCAGCCATGGTGATGGTGATGCATGTCTTGCATCTCATGCATATGCATGTCGTCCGTTCGCATGGAATCGGCCGAGGCGGCGGTGAGCGAAGCGATCAGAAATGCACTCGCCAGCAGGATTGGTTTCATGTCTGCAATCTCCAAAGAAGGGCCCCCAGGCCTCCCCTCCACAACCATCGCGGGCCGACTTCGTTCCGCCTGCTCAGGATCAGTTCAGTTACGCCGACACGCCCTATCCTTTCATTGCTTCATCGCGAAGTTGCCAGGACGTTGGCCGCGAGAACTACCCTCTTACGGTGACGGGAACCGGCTTTATAGAGCGCGAGAGAATCTCAAGTCCACGGATGCGCGCCTTTGCGCATCAGGCCCAGATGTACGGCGAGCGCCATCAGGCCCTCCACCCCGGCGGCGTCCTGATCCATGGCGAGCTCGTTGCCGTCGAGGGTGAGCTGCTTGACGGCAAGCAATGCCTTCAAACCGGCGTCCATCATGGCGCGTTCCATGGCGAGCATCTGGCGCTGCCAGGCGGCGACCGTGGGATCGGCGGCGCCGCGGCCGGAGCCGGTGGCTTCGTTGTGGAAAGGGGTCGGAATGCCCTTGGCGGCGCGCCAGCGCTTCACGGTGGCGGCGTACTCCTCGCCGGCATCATTGAGCTCGGCGCGTAGCTTCAGGCGCAGGCAGAAGCGACCGAACACGCTGGCGCAACGCGGGTCGGCATTGCCGCGCCGATGGGGCTGAGCGAGGACGACCGCCTCGATGGCCTCGCAGGGTTTGAGGGCGCGACTTGCGCGGCCGTTCTTCTCGCGCAGGACGACAGCGCGCTTGCGACCACGGCGGGATGTCATGGAATGCTCCGGTTCCGAGTGGAGATACATCGCTGGCAAAATGGCGACGGGCGGGTCGAAGGTGCCTGCCCGGGTGCGGTCCAGCCTCAGCTCATGAGGGCGAAGCCTCGTCGCCTCCGGCATGCGGAAGGCCGAATTTCTCTTCTTCGCCAATAGCGCGGACGCGTCGCCGGTCCGTCAGCGGCGGCAGCGTGAAGACGTTAGCCGGCAAATTTCGTAGGGGTGGCGTTCCCCATAGCCGGAAATAGCGGGCTCGCTGCTCTTGGGCAGGGACGATACGGATTTCGGCGGGGTTGGGCCGCAGAAGGTGGGACATGGCACTCCGCAGGAGGTTGGGTGAAGGACAATTCGTTGGGCGAGTTGATCAAATTAGATTCATGATTTGTTCGTTTAGCGTCGCCTAGCCATTGCTGTGCTCGCTCCTTCGGATCATGCGGCGGATGATCGACACGCCTCTGGCCAGCGCGGTGATGCCGATCAGGCAGAGGGGAAATGCCAGGAGGCAGACGATCATTGCGGTGATTGCGATCCAGTTCATGCTGTGCGTTCCTCCAGCTCAGAAAAGTGGCCCGAAGATTGGGTAGCGTTTGGAGCTGCGACCATGGTTAAGGGAAATGTCCCGTGAAGTCAAAGGGAAAATTCCCTCTTCCCTCATGCGGGAAATGCGGGCATATTCCCGCAATGAGCGACATCATCAGACTGATCGACCAGCGTCTGGCCGAACTTGGCAAGAGCCGCCGCAAGGCAAGCCTGGAAGCCGGGCTTGGTCCCGACGCCATCCGCGACCTCGAGCGCAAAGGCGGCTCGCCCACCCTGCGCACGGCCAACAAACTTGCCCGCGTGCTCGGCATTCCGGCTGGCCGTTTGGCGGACAGCGACGATTTCGGCCTCGCTGCGCCTGTGCTTGCCGCCGGACTGCGCGAGGAAGAGCGCCCCTTCGCCGCCTCCTCCTATGACCCGGATGCGCCCGATCCGGTGGCCGTCTTCGAAGCGGAGGCGCCCGATCACGCCGATCCCGAGCAGCCGCCCTCGATCCCGCCAAATGGGGTCGTGGAGGCCGATACGCGCTTCGCCATGGGCGCTGGCGGCCATGCCAACGGCGCCGGCTTCGTCTATCGCCGCAACGGCGATGCGGTGCAGTCGGTCGATGCCATCAAGCCCGACGCGTGGGTGTTTCCGCCCTGGTTCCTGGGCATCATGGGCGCGCGGCCGGGCGATCTGATGGTTGCCGAATCGAGCGGCGATTCCATGCGTCCCACTATCGAGCCCGGTATGCCGCTGATCATCGATCTGCGCCACAAGGTGCCATCGCCGGACGGAATCTATGCCATCCGCGACCGCTGGGGCGCCCTGCAGTTCAAGCGCCTTGAGACCTCTAAGATCCTCGGCGACCAGACCATACGCGTGATCAGCGACAATGGTGGCCACATCCAGGTGGCGCAGACCGAGGACGATCTCAACATCGTGGGGCGGGTCGTGGGGGGGTGGAAATTTTTCTGAGGGACGCTGTGTGGCCGGGAACTCGAAGTCAAACGCGTGTCCCACTCTGGGACAGCAATATCAAGGGAAAAATCCCGCACAATTCTTGACGAAGGAAAAATCCCGTATTATATTTCTGGCATCTTTCCTCGGGATCTCACGATGTCAGACCTCACCGTGCAGTTCGATGATCTTCCCCTCATCCACCTCGCCGGCATGAGTGCGGCCACCGTCGATGGCGCGGCGGATATCGCCATGCGCTCGTCGCCGCATGATTGGGAAGTGGTGGCGATCCGCCTCAATGGCTGGGTGTCCGGCGCGCGCAAGGGAGCGTTCGTATCTCTGCTCCCGGCCGATCCCTGGTTCTTCGAGATTGCCAATGCCATCGGCATTGATCTCGCACTCTCGGAGGCTATCGAACGCGAGCTTAAAAGTGTGCCAGGCCGGCCCACCGCCTATGACCGAACGCGGGACCTCAGGGAGGTGGCGTGATTGCTGGAAGCGCGATCCCGACCCAAGCCCTTTACGCGGTGTGACCCACGCTCGCTTCATGCTTCGCATACCAGCGATAGGTGTCCCTCAGACCTTCAATCAGCCCAATCCTCGGCGTCCATCCCAGTGCCTGCATCCTGGATGAATCCAACAATTTCGCCGGCGTCCCATCCGGCTTGGAGCGGTCGTGGGTGGTATCGCCTTGATAACCCACCACCTGCTTGATCGCTTCCGCGAGTTCCAGGATGGTCAGGTCCTGCCCTGCGCCGATATTGATCAACTGCTCGTCCGAGTAGGTCTGGGCTAGGCGCACGAGGGCGTCGGCGGCATCATCGACATGCAAGAATTCGCGCCGCGGCATGCCCGTGCCCCAGATTTCGATCGAGGCATCTCCCCGGACTTTGGCCTCGTGTATGCGACGCAGCAGGGCGGGCACGACGTGGCTGGATGTCGGGTCGAAATTGTCGTTCGGACCATAGAGATTACAGGGCATGGCGGCGATGAAGTCGCGACCATGCTGGCGTCGATAGGCCTGCACCAGCTTGACGCCTGCAATCTTGGCGATGGCATACCATTCATTGGTGGGCTCGAGCGGGCCGGTGAGAAGCGCGGTCTCGGAGATGGGCTGGGGCGCTTCACGCGGATAGATGCAGCTGGAACCCAGAAGCACCAGCTTGGCGACGCCGACGCTCGCCGACGCACGAATGACGTTGGCCTCAATCATCAGGTTATCATAGAGGAAATCGGCAGGAAAAGTGTCATTGACGAGGATGCCGCCGACCTTGGCCGCGGCGAGGAAGACCAGATCGGGCCGCGTCTTTTCGAGCCAAGCCTCCGTCGCCGACTGTCGGCGCAAGTCGAGTTCGGCCTTGTCGACCGTCAGCAGCCTGCAATCTTCGCTGCCAAGCCGGCGCAGCAGGGCCGAACCTACCATGCCGCGATGCCCCGCCACCCAGACCTTCGCACCCGCCAGAGCACCCACGAGTCGCCTCCCGCCATGCGAGCTTTGATAAATGGGTATCGACGCGAACTCGAGAGGCGCGCCAGCATTGCCTTAGTCCGCGTCGCTGCCGGCCTCCTCGGCATGCCTTTGTGCAACCGGACGGACCTTCTCGAAATCCGCGGGAGACATCATGAAGGCTCTGATGCGGGCGCGACCAAGCTCGTTGCAACGTCGGCGCAACTCGCCGGTCGGCACATCATGTACGCTGTCGTCGTCGAGCACCACTGCCACCATTCCGGCGGCGACGAGATCGTTCTGACCGACCAGCACGCCATCGATGAACACCGTATCCGATTCCATGGCTCTTCCTTTTCATGCGGCTGGGCCGGCCTTGTCCATCAAAGCAAAGCGCGCTTGAACTTAAACGCTGCACTGCTCTAACGCATTGGTTGACGCGTCTTTACGATTCTTGCCGATTCCGGCAAATTGCAAAAGACTTTAGACACGCCCGCATGTGCCAAATCCGTGTCGGAGTCCAGTCTAATCCGATTCCCGAAAATTGTGGCTCCTGCAGCGCGGAGGAGCGGATCAGCTCTGGCGTCTCGCGCTCGTTCAATCCGCCAGGCGGACCACCGTCATGGTGGCGCCGTCTTCGTCGCCCCGGCGCACCAGGCTGGCTCGAAGCCTTGGATCGGGCGCGGGGATGACAGTGCGCTCCTGGGTACGTCTGTGCCAGGCAT
>Ga0206946_1071_pt1 | contig 17271 bp, 18 predicted proteins | sample Alteio_BWOrgHeat_2_FD_152965 | JGI IMG/M metagenome (GOLD analysis project Ga0206946, IMG submission 152965) | Enriched cells from forest soil in Barre Woods Harvard Forest LTER site, Petersham, Massachusetts, United States -... | ecosystem: Environmental > Terrestrial > Soil > Temperate forest > O... | reverse complement strand
GCTGACATGCGTTCGAAGAAATCTAACGTTGTTTTTCGCATCATTGCAGCCGTGTAGGCCTTGTCAGTCGCAAAATCCAGAATGATGGCCGGAACGCCGTCCATGCGCGCCGACGCTACAACGTGGCCGCAAGCGTCCACGACTGCGACCGCAATGTGCCACGCATTCTTGTCGGCATGTGCAATTGCCGCGCTCACCAATAACCGCGCTGCAGCACTGCTGATGAACTTATTCGATACTGAGACTGCTGCGTCGGTCGTCATGTAAGCGCGCCTTTGCTTCCGCGACGACGAACTTGGCCGCTGCGGCGAAGATTTTGTCTAGTCGCCCTCGGTCAATAGCGAGCGCCGAGGGAACTGGTCGGCAGAGATTGGGATCGATATACTAAATAACTGTTTAGTCCATTGTAAAGGGCTTGCGGGTTCGCTGGGGCGTGTGCGCCCGGGTCGGTCACGGGTTGTAGGCCTAAGGACCATACTTCTACATGTTGGATTGGATCGAGTCTTGCCGCCAGGTTCTCTTGGCGGTTGTCGGAGGTGCTGTTTCCGCCTCCCCGCCCGGCAACCTTCCTGGCAGTCCATCTGCCGCCAGAACCGAAAGATGGTCGCCTAGTTCTGTTGGCCGCGGGTACCCTGGCGGGGGCAATCATCGATGCAACGACGCTGGCTCGTGCGAAAGCAGGGGGTTTGAGCGCTGAAATCTATCTAGCCAACAACGACTCAACGGGTCTCTCCGAAGCCACCGGCGACCTTGTCACGCCAAGTCTAACATTCACTAAACTAAACGAACTCAGATTGATTTTGATCAGGTGATTGATCAACGATAACTGCCAGTTTGGCCGGTGCGGAGGTGATTTTAAATGGCGGAATCAATTGCAGACTAAACGAAGGATTGTGTCGACGTTAAAGTTGATACGTGCATCCAATGCCTCGGGAGCCATCATATCCCTCTGGAACACAATTGAGCCGGTGAACCGGTTAGTGAAGTAATAATACCCGATAGCCGCGATAGTGATATTGAGCTGGACCGGATCGATGCCTTGACGAAAATCACCGCTTTTTGCACCCCGATTCAGAAGATGCGCGACCATCTCGACGAAGCGCATGCTCATATGGCGCACTGCCTCAGATTTCTTGATATGTTTTGCTTTGTGCAAATTTGCACTATTAACTAACGTTAAAAACTCCGGGTTCCTTTGATAGTAATCCCAAGTGAATCGGACAAGCTTTTCTAAAGCTACCCGTGGTGTTAGCCTGTCCAGATCGAGCTTATGCTCGGCCGTTCTTATGTCTTTGTAGGCGTCCTCAAGGACACGCTGAAAAAGGTCGTCTTTGCTCTTAAAATAGTGGTAGATCATCCGCTTATTGGCTTTGGCTCGCTCGGCGATGATGTCCACCCTCGCGCCGGCCAATCCACTTTTCGCGAACTCCTTCTTTGCTGCTGCCAAAATTCTTGCCTGTGTAGCTTCCGCGTCTCGCGTTCGCGGCAGCTTAGGTAGTTTCGGCGTCCTCATCTCATCTGGTACAGGCTCGGGCATAGCAGGTGGCCAACTTTCGTGAATTTCTACGGGGCGCTGCCGTCTCGTGAGTCGGCAGCATAAGGCTGCGAATTCGAGTAACCTACTGGTCGCTCTCGCTTTCCGCTAGTGTCGATGGCGTTCGATTAAGCCCAGCTCCACAGGAGCAGGGGGTGCCAACCGCGCAATCTGCCGATGTTGACACACATTCAGCAAGGAAGTAACTAGATAGTTCACCAACAAGGGCGCGTCGGCGCCTGATCGCGCTGTTCGAAGTTGGATGTGCGAGCCTGCAGGGAGTGACCACGTGGAGACGATGCGGGCTGCGGTGCTGCTCGAACCAGGGCGGTTTGAAGTCCAAGAGGTGCCAATACCAGTCGTTGGGCCGGACGATGTTTTGATCAAGGTGGACCGCTGCGGAATCTGCGGGACGGATATTCATATGTTCAAGGGCCACTATGCGGCAGAGTATCTGCCCCTCGTGCCAGGACATGAGTTTACTGGAACTATCAGCCGTGTCGGCGATAAAGTGAGCGGTTTGCGGATCGGTCAGCGCGTGGTCGCTGATATCAACGTCGGCTGCGGCCGCTGTTACTACTGCCGCAGAAATGAGATTCTGAACTGCAGTGAGATTCGTCAGATCGGAATTCACCGTAATGGTGGTTTTGCAGAGTTCGTCGTCGTTCCTGGGCGCCTTGTTATAACGGCCCCACCAAGCATATCGCCTGAGGTTTTGGCGCTGACTGAACCTGTCGCCTGCGTCGTTCGGGCGGCACGCAAGTCGGGTATAAGCTTTGGGCAGTCCGTGGTTGTTCTCGGCGCGGGGCCGATCGGTAATCTGCACATACAGATGATGCGTTTGGTGGGCGCAGCTCCTATAATTGCCGTGGAATTGGCGCCTCATCGAGCGAAGCTTGCGGAGGCCGCCGGCGCCGACGTCGTGGTAACCGACTCGGGCGACGTACGCCGAATAGTCGCGGAACACACTGACGGCCGCGGAGCCGATATGGTGATAGAAAGTGTTGGTTTAACAGGACTTTATGCGGAAGCGCTCACGCTTATCCGTCCCGGCGGCCACGTAGCCGCCTTCGGTATCACCGGCCCCGATGAAAGTGTACCGCTACCGCTACTAAAGACCGTGCTTCAAGAAAATTCTGTGAAGGGTTCGGTCGCAGGAATGGGCGAAGACATGCATGACGCATTGACATTGCTCGTCCACGGACGATTTCAGACTGAGGCATTAACTGAGGCGGTCATTCCTCTGGAGGACATTCAATGGGCTTTCGAATCTCTGCAAGAGCGACAAGCTTTGAAAACGCAAATTAACACGGCTATCTAATAGACCAGTACATTAACAATCAATGTTCGTTTGCTTTGTATCTTTAAAGTATGGAGCGGACAAAACAAGGGAACTTCAAACATGGATCAGATTGTCGATATTAAATCTCTGCCCTCTACCCCTAAGACATTCGGGTTTTTTGTTGACGGCAAAAGCGTCGCAGCGGGTAGCCGCAGCTATCACGAACGATTGAGCCCGGGCCACGGTGTTGCCGTAACGCGCACACCCAAATGCACAAAAGACGACCTAGATCTTGCGGTGAAGGCCGCGAGACGCGCTTTCGAAGACGGTCGGTGGTCTCGCCTGCCGGGCGTCGATCGTGCGCATGTACTGATGCGCGCGGGCCAGCTCGTGCGTGACCGATTGGACGAGCTCGCTTATTGGGAGACGCTCGAGAATGGCAAACCGATCAGCCAGGCTCGCGGTGAGGTCGGTGCATGTGCCGATAGTTTTGAATTTGCAGCTGGTCTCGCCCGAACACTGCATGGCGACTCCTTCAACAACCTAGGCGATAGCATGTTTGGCGTGGTCACACGCGAACCCATTGGTGTCGTCGGTCTGATCACGCCGTGGAATTTTCCGTTCCTCATTCTGTGTGAACGAGTCCCTTACATTCTCGCGGCGGGCTGCACGATCGTCGCGAAGCCGTCCGAAGTCACCTCTGCAACGACGCTTATCTTGGGCGAGATTTTGACTGAGGCAGGGCTGCCCGACGGTTGCTACAATGTTGTCACGGGTTCGGGAAGCACCATAGGCCAGGCCATGACCGAGCATCTCGATATCGACATGGTATCGTTCACCGGGTCCACTGCCGTGGGGCGCAGCTGCGTTGAGGCGGCCGGCGGCAATTTCAAAAAGCTTGCCCTGGAACTCGGAGGAAAAAATCCGCAAATCGTTTTTGCTGACGCCGACCTTGAGGATGCCGCGGACGGCGTGGCCTTTGGCATTGGGTTTAACACCGGGCAGTGTTGCGTGAGCGGGAGCCGTCTTATCGTCGAGCGCTCGGTCGCAACCAAATTTGAGCAGATGGTTGCGGCGAAGCTCGCAAAGGCGAAGGTTGGCGACCCTCTTGACCCTACCACTCAGATAGGCGCCATTACGACAACGGCGCAGAACACAACGATCCTGAATTATATCGATAAGGGGAAGTCAGAGGGAGCTCGAGTTGTGTGCGGCGGCGGCGCCCTCGATTTCGGCGGCGGTCAATATATTGCGCCAACGTTATTCGGCGATGTCACCGGCTCGATGGCAATTGCGCGCGAAGAGATCTTCGGACCGGTACTGGCGGTTATGCCGTTTGATACAGAAGAGGAAGCAATCGCGCTGGCCAATGATACGGTCTATGGGCTTGCTGCAAGTGTGTGGACAAAAAACATCGACAAAGCCCTGAACGTCACACGGCGCGTTCGGGCCGGTCGTTTTTGGGTCAACACCACGCTAGCCGGCGGCCCGGAACTACCGCTCGGTGGCTTCAAGCAGTCGGGCTGGGGACGAGAGGCTGGTTCGTACGGCATCGAGGAATACACGCAGATCAAGTCTGTTCATATTGAGATCGGCAAGCGTCAGCCTTGGGTGCGTTAATGCCTGCAACTGGCTACGACTTCGTAATTGTAGGAGGAGGTTCGGCGGGCTGCGTTTTGGCGGCCCGCCTAAGCGAAAATCCTGCCGCCAAAGTTCTTTTGCTCGAAGCCGGTGGTCGGGACAGCAGCCCTTATATCCATATGCCGGTGGGGTTCGCCAAGATGACCACCGGGCCCCTTACGTGGGGGCTCAAGACGGCACCGCAACGCCACGCTCATAATCGTGAGATTGCCTATGCTCAAGCCAAGGTCATTGGCGGTGGGTCCTCGATCAACGCAGAAATATACACCCGAGGACACCCGGCTGATTTCGATCGGTGGGCTAATGAAGAAGGCGCGACTGGATGGTCTTACAAGGAGGTCCTGCCTTACTTCATCCGCTCGGAAGGCAACACGATCCTTTCTGGGGAGTTGCACGGCGCTGACGGCCCGCTCGGTGTATCCAACCTGCCGGACCCCCAGCCCATATCCCGCGCCTTCGTCCAGGCCTGCCAGGAGTTTGGCATGCCCTACAACCCAGACTTCAATGGGCGAGTTCAGGAAGGTGCTGGCATATACCAAACGACGATTAAAAATGGCCGCAGGTGCTCGGCCGCAGTGGGCTACCTAAGGCCCGCTATCAAGCGTAGCAACTTGACTGTCGAGACCAGCTGCCTGGTGCAGAGAATTGTCTTTCAGGGGACCAGAGCGACAGGGGTCGAGTTTATCAAGGATGGCCGCACTGTCGTGGCTTCAGCGAGCAGCGAAGTCTTGATAACATCTGGGGCTATCGGCAGTCCTAGAATTATGTTGCTATCTGGTATTGGACCTGCAACGCATTTGGGTAAGCTTGGGATCAGGGTTATTGAAGATCTGCCTGGGGTCGGCGAAAATCTGAGCGATCATTTTGGCGTGGATATTGTAGCCGAGCTGAAGGGACCTGACAGCCTCGATAAGTACAATAAGCTGCACTGGATGGTGTGGGCAGGCATTCAGTATTTTCTTTTCAAATCGGGGCCTGTCACATCTAACGTCGTCGAAGGTGGTGCGTTCTGGTATGGCGAGACATCGCCTTCAATGCCAGACTTGCAATTCCACTTCCTGGCTGGAGCGGGTGCCGAGGCTGGAGTGCCAACTGTGCCCTCAGGCTCGGGCATCACCCTCAACTCCTATACGCTCAGGCCTAAAAGCCGGGGTTCAGTCCGTTTAGCCTCTGCAAATCCTGCGGTTAACGCCGTTGTTGACCCCAATTTTCTGGCCGAACCCGATGATGTCAGAACATCTGCCGAAGGCGTGCAGATGAGCGCGGAAATCTTTAGCCAGCCGGCACTTCAGAAATTCATCAAACGGCTGCATCTGCCCGGCGAAGACGTTAGGACCAGGGCGCAGTTTGCTGAGTACGCCCGCCGATATGGACGTACGTCATATCATCCAACCGGTACTTGCAAAATCGGTGTGGATGAAATGTCTGTTGTGGACGCACAGCTCAGGGTTAATGGTCTGCAAAATATTCGTATTTGCGATTCCTCTACCTTCCCGAGTCTGATCGGCTCCAATACCAACGCTGCAGCAATAATGGTTGGTGAGAAGGCGTCTGATCTTATCAGAGGGAACCTTTAGAACGCAGACCCGCAAGGATGCGGCGGCCCCGCGGCCGCCGCATACTCGCTTAATCCCACTCAGGCGCCCAAGGGATCAAATTTTTCCCAATCAGACGTAGATTGGCGCTCGTCTCCCGGTCGATGCGGGCCATATCGATGCTCGAAAGCGTAAAATTCATGACGTCGAAATTAGCCCGGATATTTTCTAATTTTGTAGACATTGTGTTGAGCGAAACGCCCTTCTGCAAAATCCAGCGCAGCACAATCTGGGCAGCGGATTTTTGGTACGACTGACCAATTTCACCGAAGACTGGATTCTCGAAGACCTTTCCACGAGCTACCGAGCAATACGACGCCAGCGGGATGCCGGTTTCATTGGCTGCGGCTAACAATATGTCCTGGTTGATCAACGGATGAAATTCGATCTGGTTTGTCACTATCGGACCGTCGACGATCGTCGTGGCCTCACGCATCATCCTCGACGTATAATTGGAAACGCCGATATGGCGCGCTAGCCCCTTGGCTTGCGCACTCTGCAGATGGCGAAGGGAGGGAGCTATATTTCCGTCAGCCGGCGCCCAATGCACCAAAAGCACATCGACGTAATCGACCCTTAGATCTTTCAGACTTTGCTCAACCGACGGCAAGAAACGGTCGTCGGAGAAATTTTCCACGCTGACCTTGGTAGTAATGCAGAGGTTTTCTCTTGCCACTCCGCTGACAGCCAAGCTCTCCCCCACTTCAGCCTCATTCTGATAAGCCTGGGCCGTATCAAAGGAACGATATCCCACTGAAAGAGCTGCTGCGATCGCCTCCTTGCAAACGTCATCTTTCAAAGGAAAGGTACCAAACGTGCGCTGGTAAGTTTGCTCAAAATAGATACTCACTTGCGGCGTCCCTCGCTTTTATTGAACTATCTGGTTACTTATAAACTTTGGCAGGTAGTTTCGCAAGGAGCACGCATCGTGGCTGTGCCGCGACCAGGCCGAAAAGCTTGAATGAGTTCCGACGATAAGATATTCACCAGGTAGTTACTTATTAAGCCTTAGCGATTGAAAATTGTGGAGATTATGCCGTGACAGGTGAAGGGCAAATTCGTCTGGAGAGAGAAGGTAGCATCGCAAGATTAGTCATTTCGCGCGCTACAAAGCTCAATGCCTTCAATGCCGAGATGGTGAGTGAACTCGGTCGACTATGCGCGCTTATTGAGCACGACAATTCAATTCGTGTCGCGATCATAACGGGTGAGGGGGCCAAGGCCTTTTCAGCGGGTGGCGATATAGAAGCCTGGAGTGAGGCTTCTCCGGACGATTTTGGTCGCTTCTGGGTGCGCGAAGGGCACATTGCCTTCGATGCCCTAGCTCGCCTCAGACAGCCCTTAATCGCGGTTCTAAATGGTCACGCATTGGGTGGAGGCTTAGAGCTCGCTGCTTGTGCCGATTATCGAATAGCAGAGGTTCACGCCAAAATAGGTCAACCCGAAACCGGTCTTGGAATCATACCGGGCTGGTCGGGCACTCAGCGCGCAACCCGTCGTTTTGGTGCACAGGTAGTGCGACGGATGGCCATCTTCGGCGAAATTCTAACTGCCAATGCCGCACACGAGCTTGGCATTGTCGACGAGGTGGTGGAGACAGGAGAGGGAATGGCGCGAGCAACGCAATTGGCGACCAAGGTGTGTTCACGAGCACCTCTGGCCACCGAATTGACGAAGATGTTGGTGAATGCTGCAGAGTCTGAAGAGACTGAACGTGTTTTTGACGCCATCGCGGGCATGGCCGCGGCTCAATCAAAGGAGCTGAAGGAAGGCCTGCTTGCATTCCGTGCCAAGCGCCCACCAGCTTTTTGATCGAGACCGTCGCTGTTCGAGTTCGAAGCCCGCGTATCCGGGCGATCGCCTTAAACAGAAGGCGATTATATACTTTACGAACCACGTGGCTGACTCTATAAACAGAGTCAAGGAGTTAGCCCCATGTCCGTCCTCTCCAGGCCCTATTTTTACGATGAAGCCGCTGCCTTCGCTCATCTGGAGTCTGTGCTGTGGACGGATGGACCTGTCTGCCCCCACTGCGGCTCTGTAAGCGGCAAGCACTACAATCTGGCCAAGACCCGTATCGGCCTTCGCCGTTGCTCTGATTGCCGCAAGCAGTTCACTGTGAAAGTCGGAATGGTTTTCGAGTCTGCCCATATCCCGTTGCACAAGATGCTGCAGGCAGTCTGTCTTATGTGCTCTTCCAAGAAAGGCGTGAGCGCTCACCAGCTCCACCGCGTTCTGGAGATCACCTACAAGTCTGCGTGGTTCCTGGCTCATCGTATCCGCGAAGCAACGCGCTATGGCGATCTTGCCGCCATGGGCGGTGCTGGCGGCGAGGTTGAGGTTGACAAGACTTTCATTGGCCAGAAGGAAGGCGCTGTGAAGCGTCGCGGCTATGCCCACAAGCGTGCTGTGCTCTCCCTCGTCGCCCGCGGCGGTTCGTTCGCAGCTTCCATGTAGACGGCACCAGCGCCGCTTATTTGGTTCCGATCTTGCGTGCCAGTATCGACGCCGAGACCGCCTTCATGACCGATGAAGCAGGCCAGTACGAACATCTGAACAAAGACTTTGCCAGCCACGACTTGGTTCGGCATGGCGCCGAGGAATATGTGCGCGGCAACATCCACACCAACACGATTGAAGGCTATTTCTCCATCTTCAAGCGCGGCATGAAGGGCGGCTATCAGCACTGCGGCGAGAAGCATCTACACCGTTATCTCGCGGAATTCGATTTTAGGTACAACAATCGGTTGAAGCTTGGCGTTGAAGATCAAGAGCGCGCTAGCCGCGCCCCTAAAGGCATTTCCGGCAAGCGGTTAACCTATCAAACAGCTAACGCACCGTAGGCGCCAATAAGCTGCTTGCTCGCGGAATCGGCAGCATATAGGATTCCCAAATGGCCGATTATGAGGACATCAGCTTCGTCATTCCGGGTTACACTCCGGAGACGATGCCGCTTAATCGGCTCATTGAATATCTGCAGCAGATGGCTGTGGTTCTTGGCGACCCCGAAAATCTGCATCTGATTGATATTCGTCGATCCAGCACCGCTCCCGTTCTACGTACGCCGATCGCAACCGCCTTGGTAGCAAGGGAGAGGGCGCAGCGCGTCCAACGAGGTGAAGGAACGAGGCGCCAAACCGACGCTTATAATAAAATCAGATATATGCTGCGTCGCGATGCAGCCGCGGCTGTGCAGCCGCAGCGCCCGGCACTCCTAACGACGCCAAATAGGGTTTTATTGGAGATACCTGTCGCTCCCGATAGCACGGGGGCTATAGAGGGACTGCGCCAGTTTACTACGATAGACGGACAGCTAATGAGGATTGGAGGGGCTGGAGAGGTCGCAGCGCTCCAGGTCCAGAGTCTTGAAGGCCAAGTTTTGTCCGGCTTTACGGCCAAGCGCGCCCTCGCGAAGGAGATGGCGATGCTGCTTTACGAGCCCATTCGCCTATCGGGCGTCGGTCAGTGGTGTCGCAATGAAAATGGAAAATGGCTCCTAGATCGGATGCTCGTCCAGAGCTATGAACGTTTAGAAGATGAAGATATAGTATTGACGCTAGAGCGACTTCGCAGCCTTAATGTGGAATGGCCCGAAGATGCATGGGATAGACTCGCGAATGAACGCGAGGCAGACCTGTGAGTGCGGTTGCTTTCGACAATACCATATTGAGCATTCTTCTCAATCCGAATGGTAAAATTCCCTTGATAAAGGGAACGGTTATACCGGTTGACCTGGCCAAGGAGCGGGCTGAATCGGTCGTGATGATGATTCAAAAGTCGAAACGTAAAATTAAATTCCCGCGCCTGCGTGCGCCGAATTGCTCACAGCGATAGGCCCCGATGCGCAGCAATACATCAACGTTGTAAGTAGATCTCGAGTTTTCGAGATAGGGAGTTTTGATGCAAGATGCGCTGCGGAACTAGCATTACTGAACAGAGACACGTTCAGGCATCAAGACGAAATGAATGGACTCGATACGTATCAAAAGAGAAAAGTAGATCGTCAAATAGTGGCCATCTGCAGAGTCTATGGCGTCACAGAATTATACACCGACGACAAGGGCTTGGCCGCTCGCGCGAGGCTTTGTGGTATTTCTCCAATTGCAATTGAGGAAGTGGCCATACCCGACAAAGCTAGGCAAGGAAGCCTTCAACTTGAAAAGCATGAAGAAATCCCCGCAGCGGACAACGGATCAAATGAAGAAGAAAACCAGCCAATCGAGCCGGTTTGAAGAGGCCGCTCGCGACTTAGGTTGCCACGAATCGGAAGAGACGTTCAACGCCGCCCTCAAAAAGGTAGCGCAGCAGAAGCCGCCCCCAGATGGGCCTGTACCTAAGCCGGAAACAAAGAAACCCACCAAGTAGGCGGGTTTTATCTATCGCTTGCGGAGCTGCGCCGGCGTGCGGTTCGCAAAGCGGAGCAAGGACGAATAAAATCAGCAGGCGCCAGCGGCCGCCCTTAAGTGTAAAGTTACTATTAACGTGATTTACATCGGGCTGTTCGACTTTGGAATCGAGAATCTGATCGAGCTCATCAAGATGCACAAAGACGACCCGACACTACTCACACGATGGGACCGGACCGAGTAGTCAGCATGCGGCCTACGCCGGATGCCTACCGCTCAGAAAGCGGGTGACGCCGACCCAACGCGAGAGCGCGTAGCGGATCGTCTCGGCAAGCTTAGTCTTCTGGCTGATCGTGGCAAGCTTGGCCTTCGAGCGCCTCAACGATCGGCCGACTCTTGTCCCGGCAAACAAGGTAGCGTTCTTCGGCGCTGCGGCCTCGGATCTGGGTCTCGAAGTCATAGAGCGCGCCAATGCGTTCAAGCACCTCGCTGGCGATGGTCGCGGCGCCTGCGGTAGCGAGGTCGAAGAAGCGGCGTCGCACCGGAAGCAATCACTTTTCAGCGCTAACTTTAGCGAACCTTCTGTATCAACTTTGAAATTTCCGCGCCTAACTGATCCTGACTATAAGGTTTTCCGATGCGCGGCAATTCAATATCGGCGCCAGCTGGTAGCTCGGCATAGCCACTGGCCATCAGAACCGGCACATTGGGAAATTCATTCCTCACGGCCCTGGCAAGCTGGAGACCATTCATTTTCGGCATCGAGAAGTCGGTGAGGACGAGATCGATATCCTTCTCGCGGCGCAAGATCTCTAACCCGTCTTCTCCTGAGGTCGCCTCCAGAACTTGGTGGCCTAGATCCGTCAACATATCCGCCGTGCTCATCGCAATGAGGGCGTCATCGTCCACTACCAGAATACGAAGTTTTCCAAGCGACGGGGTGTGCAAAGACGCTTCTTCCTCAAGCTTTTCCGGAGCCTCGTCCGTTGCTGGTAACCAAAGTTCGGCGCTCGTTCCGTGATTGAGCACGCTGGAGAGTATGAATGCACCACCCAATTGGTTAGCAAGACCGTGAACCATGGACAAACCCAGACCCGTGCCCTTCCCGAGTTCCTTAGTCGAGAAAAAGGGCTGCGTCGCCTTCTCAAGCGTCTCCTGATCCATGCCGATACCGGTATCGGTAACCCGCAACCGAACATAACGCCCGTCATTCAACTGAGGATGATTGACAACAAATTCGTTCGACGTGGAGATTGTGATCGTTCCTTGGCCCGTTATGGCATCGCGGGCGTTCACGACCAAGTTGAGCAGCGCCAGCTCCGTTTGGCTTTGATCCAGCATTGCCATCGGAAGGTTGGCCGCTAGATCCAAGCGAATATCGATTTGGCTGCCCACCGATCGCTCGATCAGGTCCTCCATCCCTATGACTAGGCCCGATACGTTAATTGGTTCGGATTTAAGGTCCTGTCGCCGAGCGAATGCCAGCATCCGCTGAGTTAAAGTCGAGCCCCTCTCAGCACCACGTTGTGCCCCATCGATCAGACGAAGAAGGCGCTCCTCTTGAGGAACGCGCTTGCGAAGCAACGCCAGATTTCCGAGCACAGCCATTAGTAGATTGTTGAAATCGTGCGCCACGCCGCCAGTCAACTGACCGATCATTTCAACCTTCTGCGTCTGCCGTAGTTGATCCTCGGCAAGCTTTCGCTGCTCGATCTCTGCAAGAACCTTGGCGTGCGCTGCATTGAGCTGAGCTGTTCGCTCAGCAACAGCGGCTTCAAGATTTTCATTCATGCGCTGCAGCATCTGCTCGGTCGATTTTCTTGCCGTGACATCGGAAGATACGCCCACAAGCTTTGACCGGCCGCCGTTGGTCTGCACCAATCTCGCACGCATATCCACCCAGTGGATGCTTTCGTCAGGCCATACGATCCGGTACTCGAACCCGTAATCGATGCCCTTCGTTATGGTTGTACTCAAGGCGTCCTGCATTCGATCTCGGTCGTCGGGGTGCACACTGGCGACAAAAGCCTCGTATCCGAAGTCGTCATCGGGCCGCCTTCCGAAGAATGATTTGCAGGTCGCCGTGGTCACTAGCGTCATTTCGGAAAGATCAAGTTCCCATGACCCGAGCCTGCCAGCGTGAAGCGCCGTATTCAATTTGAGTTCGCTCTCACGAACTTCCTCAATTCGAGCGCGCGCTTCAAATTGTCGATCCCGGCTCCTTTTGGCCGTTTTTACGACGCTGATGAAAGTCGTTGGATGAAAGGGGCGTTCAAGAAAGGAGACATTACGCAATAAATCCGATAGCCGGCCAGCGGCCGGATTTTGTTCTGGACCGCCCCCGCGTTGCGTCAACACGATAAAAGGCAGATCGGACCAAGCAGGCTGGGCATCTACGAATGATCGCACAGCAGCCAGATCAGCGGAGCGTAAGGCGTCTTCGGTCACGATCGCCAAAAGAGTGCCTTCACACAGGAAGCCCGCAAATTCCGTCAACGATTGACAGACATGCGAACCGACGCCCGCTTCCTTCAGCAAATTGGACGCGACGGAGCCATCCCGTCCAAGCGGTGTAAAAATCAAGGCAACTGTTTGCGTATCTTGGGGAATGGTGAACTACTTCTCGACCTTGAGCAGCGGATCTGCATTCCCAATAAACGTCGGTACACCGCGCAGGATCCCCTGAAAATTCTCGAGGGGCCCGCCAAGATTTAAGCCTGCTTCTCCGATCCTGAACTCCCGGATCGTATCCTCGTGAAAGCCGGTGCGCTTTTTAATAATGGAAACCGCCCGACGGACCCGCCCAAGCGCCTCAAAGTATCGTAGTAAGATGACGGTGTCGGCGAGATAAGTGACGTCAATTGGCGCCTTCATATCCCCAACCAGCCCATGTTGGGCAACGGTCAGGAAAGTCGCGGCACCTTGCCTATTCAAGTACTGCAGCAGTTCATGGATATGCAAAATCAGGGCGTTCTCATTCGGCATCGATGCTTGATAGCCATTGAGGCTGTCGATCACCACCGTCTTGGCATGCGCGTGATCAACCACACGCCGAACCCTGTGGGAGAACTCCCCTGGCGACAGTTCGGCTGCATCGACTTGCTCGATGTGGAGTAACCCGTCTTTGCGCATGGCTTCAAATTTGAAGCCCATCAAGTTGGTACGATCAAATAGGAGATTAAGCTCTTCATCGAAAACGAATAGAGCGGCATGCTCCCCCCTTTTGACGGCAGCGTCGATGAACTGAAAGGCGAACGTGCTCTTTCCTGTGCCGGCTGGGCCGATCACAAGAGTGCTTGAACCTTGCTCAATTCCCCCGCCCAGCATTGCGTCTAGTTCCGGCAAAGCGCTGGAGATTTGTTTTCTGTCAAAGCGCCTGCGATGCTCTGATGAGACTAGGCGCGGGAAGACCTGGACGCCGCCATGGCCGATCGTAAAGTCGTGGAAGCCTCCGCGAAATCCTTGTCCGCGGTACTTGGCAACCCGAAGACGACGACGCTCGCCTCCATAGTCTGGCGCAAGTTCCTCAAGCTGGATAACGCCGTGAGCAATGCTGTGAACTGTTTTATCCATGGTGTCCGACGTCAGATCGTCAAGGAGCAGCACCGTGGCTTGTCGGCGGGCAAAATAGTGCTTAAGAGCGAGAATCTGGCGCCGGTAGCGTAGCGAGCTTTGGGCCAAGAGCCTGATTTCCGACAAGCTGTCGATGACCACACGAGTGGGCGCGACCTTCTCAAACACTTCGAAAATGGACTTGGTCGTTTCTCCGAGCTCCAAATCAGCGGAATACAACAGGCTCTGCTGCTGCTCTGCGTCAAGAAGGCTCTCGGCGGGTACAAGCTCGAAAATCTCAAAGTTGTCGTCGATAGTCCACCCGTGAGATGCAGCGCCTTCCCTGAGCTCTCGCTCGGTTTCCGAAAGTGTAATGTAAAGACCCTTCTCGCCGTGTTTGGACCCTTCCAGAAGAAACTTAACCGCGATGGTCGTCTTTCCCGTACCGGGGTTGCCTTCCAGGAGAAAGACATGGCCGACGGTCAGACCCCCGCCGCTTATGTCATCAAGCCCCGCGATTCCGGTAGCCGCTTTAGGCAGCCGTTCAATTCTAGCCTCCATTAAGGTAATCTCCCTCGTACTTCCCACTGAGCATAGACAACAATCCGGCGTTCCGGAAACAGTGATTAGGCCCAGCTGGCTTTGCCACACGCGCTGGAAGGGACGTTGTCCCGGCTCTCAGTGATTCGAATATCCGCTTGTTAGATCAAGCGTGCTGAGCAGTCGCCGGAGGTTTTGGGCAAGGACATCCCTGCCGTCCTAGTGCGTGTTGTTCAAGTGGCGACTCTATGAGGATAGGAGCACTGGTTTGGCCATATGCAGTCTTATAACGACTGCTAGATGGCCCACCCCTTGCAAACTGTAGGCATTCGCCGCCACCTTGGTGCAGACCCAGAATGTCAGCTTTCAGGAAGTAAAATTCCCCAGTTTCGCCGGTCAGGGCGTCGCGGATAGGTGGCCATTTTTTGGCGGTCGGCCGCGGGGCCTTGGCATTGGCTGCAGACTTGGCGGCGCGATGATGGCCTTGGATCTTACGTGTTCGGTAAGCGTCGTTCTCATGCCACGTCGCGCAGTTTTTCGGCTTCGGCATATGCCCAAGGTATGAGTTCATCGATGCGGCTGTTGGGATGAGCGTTGACGATCTTGGTGATGGTGTCGAGGAGATAGGCCTGCGGGTCGATGTTGCCAAGTTTGCAGGTTTCGATCAGTGAAGCGATGACCGCCCAGTGCTCAGCACCGCCATCGGAGCCTGCGAAGAGGGCGTTCTTGCGCGTTAGGGCGAGCGGGCGGATGGACCGCTCGACGATGTTGTTGTCGATCTCGATGCGGCCGTCGTCGAGGAAGCGGCTGAGGCCGACCCAACGCGAGAGCGCGTAGCGGATTGCCTCGGCAAGCTTGGTCTTCTGGCTGATCGTGGCAAGCTTGGCCTTCAGCCATGGTTCGAGCGCCTCGATGATCGGCCGGCTCTTGTCCTGGCGAACAGCACGCCGTTCTTGGGCGCTTCGGCTTCGGCCTCGGATCTGGGTCTCGATCTGATAGAGTGCAGCAATGCGCTCCAGTGCCTCGCTGGCGATCGGGGCCGGACCCGCAGCGGCAAGTTCGAAGAAGCGGCGACGGACATGGGCCCAGCAGAAGGCGAGCGACACGGCGTTCTTCTCGGCAAGCACGCGATAGCCGCCATAGCCATCGACCTGGAGCACGCCGGCAAAGCCGTCGAGATGGGCAATGGGCCGCTCGGCCTTGCGGTCAGGCGCATAGACATAGGCCACCGCCGGCGGATCCGTGCCGCCCCAAGGGCGATCGTCGCGGGCATAGGCGAAGAGTTGCCCCGTCTTGGTGCGGCCGCGCCCCGGATCGAGCACCGGCGCCGTCGTCTCATCGGCAAACAGCTTGGTCGAGCCCTTCAAGATCGCCAGGAGCCGCTCATGGACCGGGCGGAGCAGGAAGGCGGCGCGGCCGACCCAATCGGCAAGCGTCGAGCGGTCGAGTGTGACACCCTGCCGGGCGTAGATCTGCGCCTGGCGGTAGAGCGGGAGATGATCGGCGTATTTGGAGACCAGAACCTGGGCCACCGTCGCTTCGGTCGGAATGCCGCCTTCGATCAATCGGGCCGGCGCCGGTGCCTGCACCACCACATCCTCGCAGGCCCGGCAGGCATATTTGGGCCGGCGCACGACCAGGACCCGGAACTGGGCCGGGATGATGTCGAGCCGCTCGGCCCGATCCTCGCCAATCACATGCAGGGGATTGCTGCAGCAAGGACAGTTCTTGTCCTCGATGTCGACCAGGGTCTCGACACGCGGCAGATGGGCAGGCAGGGCGCCCCGGTTCGTCCGGCGCTTGGCAGCGCGTTCGGCCTTGCGCGTCGGCGATGCCGCCTCGTCTTCGGCTTGCTTGCTGGCATCGGTCTGTTCGACTTCCTCCAGGCCCAGCAGCAACTGGTCTTCAGGAAGGCTCTCGGCCCGCTTGCCGAAGCGATGGCGCTGCAATTCCCTGATGATCTGCTCCAGACGCGCGGCCCGCGCCCGCTCGGCGACCAGCATCGCCTTGAGCGTTCCGGGATCATCTGGGAGTGCATCGGCGCCATCTGCCATGCACCGATTCAACCATATTCGTCAGTGACTTACCAGGTATTTATGCTCTACGGCATCATGCCGGATCATGGGGAATACGTCCCTCGCGCGCTTCATGTACGCGGCGCCAATCGAGCCCTTCGAGCAGGGCTGACAACTGCGCCGCAGTCAGGCGCATGACACTGTCGCCGAGGCTGGGCCATTGGAACTTCCCGTCTTCGAGGCGCTTGGCATAAAGGCACATCCCCGTCCCGTCCCAGAAGATCAGCTTGATGCGATCGGCGCGTTTGGCCCGGAATACCTAGACCGTGCCGCTGAACGGATCGCTCAGCATCGCTTCCCGCACAAGCGCCGCAAGGCCCTCGGCCCCCTTGCGGAAGTCCACCGCCTTGGTCGCCACCATGACGCGCACGGCACCCGTCGGACCGATCACGACGTTGCCTTCAAGGCGGCGATCACCGCCGCGATCGTCTCCGCACTCGTCCCGGTGCCGATCCGCACCACAGCGCCGTCGATCTCCAACACGATCCCTTCGGCAGACCCTGCCGCCCCGCGACGCCGTTTGGCGGGAGGGGGCACGGAAACGGATACTGCTGCAGGTGCTTCGATCATCACGGGCACAAATGGCGGCGGTGCCTCATCCGGCATTACCCGATCAATCCGCGCTTCCCGGCGCCAACCAAAAACCTGCTGAGGCCGCAGGCCATGGCGACGCGCGACCTCCGACACGATTGCCCCGGGCGTCAAC
>Ga0206946_1071_pt2 | contig 17273 bp, 13 predicted proteins | sample Alteio_BWOrgHeat_2_FD_152965 | JGI IMG/M metagenome (GOLD analysis project Ga0206946, IMG submission 152965) | Enriched cells from forest soil in Barre Woods Harvard Forest LTER site, Petersham, Massachusetts, United States -... | ecosystem: Environmental > Terrestrial > Soil > Temperate forest > O... | reverse complement strand
CTGGGATTTGGCAGCTTCGATTATGTCGGGCCCAACTACTTCTCTGGAATGCAACTGGCAACACGCCATTTACTCGGCTTGGGGCATCGACGTATCGGCTTTGTTGGCGGATTGCCTGACAACTCCGCTTATGCCGAGCGGCTGGGCGGTTTTCGAATGTCCGTGGCAACTGCCGACAATGAAGGCATTGAAACCTTCGAGTTGCCTGGACCGCCAACGGCGGAATTCGGCGCTGCCGCCATGGTCAGGCTCTTGGCAAAGGCAAAGCCGCCGACTGGGGTAATCGGCTACAATGATGTCCTTTCCTTTGGCCTTATGGCGGCCTTGGGTGGAGCGGGACTTGTGCCGGGTCGGGACGTTGCTGTTGTTGGGTTTGACGACATTCACGCCGCGGCGCAAAACACAATTCCTCTTACGACGGTGTCAACCACACCCGGTCGTATCGGCCGAGAAATGGCGCTACTTTTGGAGGCTCGCCTTGCTCAGCCTGGACGGGAACCGGTCAACGTCATTCCCCCTCCGGTTTTAAAGATAAGGAAAAGTTGCGGTTGGCCCGCGACTATCAATGGAGCAGGGCCTCAGTAACGGTCGATTGCGTACGGCAGACGAGTGAAGAAACAATCGCTCTCTTCGGTAGCAATCAAAGCTCCCAAAAAGTCTAGGCAGTTCGTCGCCGGCTACTCAGGAATTTTTGCTTTCGATCAAGTGACTCCTGGCGCGTGGCCGTGAACCCGGCCACAGCTGCCTCCTGCGCCGCGGTAAATTGAGCTGAACTGCCGAGGAGAGACTTGATATAGACTAGCGTGCCGGCATCGCACGCCAAAATGCTGTTGACAAGTTCCGCTAACTTCGCATCAAACAGTTCAGGGGCGGAGACGCGCTGGATCACACCCAACCGCTGCGCTTCGAGCGCACTAATGGCGTCTCCTGTTAGAAGCAGATCCCGCGCTCTGGCAATGCCTACTGCCTCGATCAGCCTTCGCATACCTCCCCAGGCGGGGCTGTTGCCAAGGCGAGGCTCAGGAAATCCAGTCGTCGCCGCCGACGTCGCTATTCGAAAGTCGCACGCTAGTGCCAGTTCTAAACCACCGCCCAAGGCAGGGCCCTCTAGGACGGCTACGGTGGGCATCGGTAACTCGGCTAGTGCTTGGAAAGCATGGCTTCCCAGAGCCGACAACCGCTGCGCTTCTCGAGGACTCACATCTGCCCAATCGTTGAGGTCCGCGCCCGCGCAGAAAACCCTTGAGGTTGACCGCAATAGGACAATCCGCAGAGTTTCGTCAGCGGCCGCGCAGCGCGCCGCATCGAGTAAGTCGTTGAGAAATCCGGCATCGAGAGCATTCCGCTTCTCTGGGCGATCAAGCCATAGAGTGCGGCACCCTCGTTCGTCAGTTTCCACCTTCAGGTGAGACATCATGCTCGCCCTTTTTGAAGGCGATTAAACAAGAGTGCCAATATGATCACCACGCCGATGGCGACTTGCTGATAAAACGATTGCACATTCAGAAAGGTCAGCCCGGCTTGCAAAGTGGCAATTAACAGAGCTCCTATTACAGCTCCAAGCATGCTGCCTTCGCCCCCTTGCAGATCTGCCCCGCCCATAACCGCGGCGGCCACCGCTGGAAGCAAAAGGTCTTGTCCGAGAGTTGGATCGGCAGCGCCCAGACGTGCCACAGTCACCATGCCTCCCACAGCGGCTAGCATGCTCGAAATCACGTAGGCGGCGGCAGTGAATACAGCCACGTTGATCCCCGCCAGACGCGCCACTTCACGAGCTCCACCAATGGCGATCATGTATTCGCCGAGCTTGGTCGTTTTCATAACAAGTGCAGAGGCGACGAGGACGAGAAGGGCGATCACAATTGGTGTGGGGATATGCCATATCGCGCCTGCGAGCAAATCGCTGAACCCGGGTGGAACGCCGTAGACCGTCTGACCACCGGAAATAATCAAAGCAAGACCGGAAAAAATACTCATGGTGCCCAATGTCACGACGAACGGTGTTATCCGGGTCACAGTTATGATCAAGCCATTAAGCAGACCCGATGCCGCTCCCGCAGCTAGGGAGCCAAGTATAACAATAGGGAAACTGAAGCCACCGAGTAGTAACAGGCCTGACACAGTAGCTGACAGCGCGAGCGCGGATCCGATCGACAGATCGATGCCCGCGGTGATGATCACGAAGGTCTCGGCGATCGCCAAAATTGCAGTTATTGAGGCCTGGAGAATGATGTTTACGAAGTTATAGCCACTGAAAAAGTCCCGATCGATGAGGGTAAAGACAAGGACCGTGACCAAAAGCGCGGCCACGATGCCGAGCTGGCGCCATTCTCCCAGCACACGACCGATCGTAATCCGAGGAGCGGCATCGCTAGCAGCTTTCTTGAGCGGATCAGCATCTATTTTTGCCACGTCTTTTCTCCTCCGCTCGAATACGACACTACACGCTCTTCGCTGGCTTCGGATCGGCCCATCTCTCCGACGAGCCGGCCTTCACGCATGACAAGTATGCGGTCGCTCATCCTAAGTAGCTCCGGCATTTCAGACGAGATCATCAGGATTCCAGCTCCCTTGTCCGCCAACTCGCGCATTAGGGCATAAATCTCTGCTTTTGCTCCGACATCTATTCCCCGGGTCGGTTCGTCAAAGATGAAGATCTCGCTATCTGTCAAAAGCCATTTGGCAAGGACAACCTTCTGCTGATTTCCCCCGCTGAGCTGACCGGCCAACCGTGTCACCGGCATTCGCGCGCTCACTCTAGCGAGTGACTCCCTTGCATCCTGCCGCTGTCGCCGACGGTTTATGAAGCCGAAGCGCGAGGGGGTCCGCGCCAACGTGGCATTGATGGCGAGCGACATATGCAGGGCGAGGCCCTGATGCTTGCGGTCCTCGGTAAGAAAGGCGATACCAGCCTTCACCGAATCCGAAGGTGAGCGCAGCGGCAAGTCACTGCCCTTTGCGCGGACGGTTCCAGCGTCGGCCTTATCCGCACTGACAATGCACCGAGCGACTTCCGTTCTTCCCGCACCCACCATGCCCGCCATCCCAACGATTTCGCCGCGGCGAACATCGAAACTGACGTCTTGAAACGCACCCTGACGAGTGAGGTCTTTTACCTCCAATATGACCTCACCAGGCTGCCTGGTTGGCAGATTGGCGAAATCGTCCAATCCCCGACCAACCATCATTCGAATCAAGGTTTTTTCGGTGAGGTCCGGACCTCTCAACACGGTTCCGACCAATTGCCCATCGCGCAAAACGGTAGCGCGATCCGCCAAGTCGAACACCTCGGCCAAGCGATGCGAAACATATACCAACGCATGGCCAGCACCGCGCAGATCTCGAAGAATCTCAAATAGTCTGTCGGATTCCCTGGAACTTAGGCTCGCCGTCGGTTCGTCCAAAATGATGACTTTGGCATCCACTGCAAGAGCGCGAGCGAGCTCCACGAGTTGTTGCTGTGCGACGCTAAGCCTGCCAACAGGGACATACGGACTCGCCGGAAAATCCAGACGGCGAAGAGCGGCAAGCGCTTCCGTGCGAGCGGCCTTCCAATCGATAATTCCAGCCACGCTTTGCTCGCGGCCAAGAACTATATTCTGAATGGCGCTCAACTGGGGTACCAGGCTCACTTCCTGATGCACCATAGAGATACCCTGGGCCAGCGCATGGGCTGGGCTACCCAAGATTGCATGCTTTCCCTCGAGCTCGAGGGAGCCATGATCGGCGACATAGGCGCCGAACATGATTTTTAGCAGCGTCGACTTTCCCGCTCCGTTCTCGCCCATGAGAGCGTGAATTTCGCCGGGGTAAAGTTCAATGCTGACATCTTGAAGCGCCTTCACGCCTGGAAAGCTCTTGGAGACGCCCTTCAACGTCAGAAAGGGCGCCGCATCGCGATTTGCCATGAAAAGTTTCCTCGCGTGAGCGCTTCCAAGACAGTGACAACACTACTTATAGAGTCCTGCCTTGACGTTGTTGTCGCTGTCGTAGAACTGGCTCATAGTATCCTTGGTAATAAGCTGAGCGGGAGCAACAATCCAGTCCGGAACCTTCTGACCACCGAGCAGTCGTACCGCCGCCTCCACGGACCAATACCCTTGATAGTAGGGCAGCGGCGTCACAGTCGCCGAGATTGTGCCGTTCTGAATGCCATTCAAAGCAGCTGGGATCCCGTCCGTTCCGACAATAATGATTTTTCCAGCAAGCCCCATGTCAGACACGGCCTTTGCGACACCGACGGCCATCGTGTCATTATTGGCGTAGAACGCCTTGATGTTGGGATTTTTACGCATCAAGGTCTGGGTATCATTATAGGCCATCGTGCCGTCCCAGTTTCCAGGAACGCTCGCTGCCAGTTTTAGTTTTGGATATTTGGCAACGCCTTCCTTGAAACCTTTCATGCGAAGAATGGCGGCGCTTGAGCCCGCCTGACCCTCGATCTGCGCAACGTCGCCTCCATCTGGAAGGTGCTGAGCGATGTAATCGGCAGCTTGCGAACCGTCGAGTTCATGGTCAGGACCGACATAAACGCTTCCGGCGATGCGGGCATCGTCAGTGTTAATGACGGGCACACCGGCGTCCTGCATTTGCTTGACGGCAGGGGTCAGGTTGGAGGCCGTCTCCGGGGAGACGATGTACGCATCGAAATTCTTGCCGATCAGGGTCTGAGCAATTGTCAGCTGCTGGGTCGGATCAGACTCGGTGTTGGCAGCCTGAACTGTGACGTCAACGCCAAAGTCCTTGGCGGCGGCCTTAACGCCGCTATCGATGCCCTGCCAATACTGGTTGTTGAGGCTCTTCAGGATCACGCCGATTTTAATGCCGGATTTGGGCGTTATGGGCCCGAGCGATTTTGAAAAGTCGGCGCCCAAAACCTGCGTAGCATCCGGGCTATTGGACTTATAAGTGTAATCACCGGCCCAGCTCGTCGCAGAAGCGGTGAGCAGCGCAGCGACGGCGCAGGTGCATGCGATGGCTGTCCGCCGAGATATGGAATTTCTCGGGCGCAAGCTGAAAGCGGTCATTTCCTCATCCTCGTTATTATCCGGTTCTAGGAAACCGGTTTACTACTAATATTAGAGGTGTGGCTGAGGTGCAAGATATTATCTGACACCAATTTAAGAAACCGGTTTCCTCTTTCTGAGCGATATGGTAGGCCGAGTCTCAGGAGGCTAGAATGCCAGCCACAATCACAGATGTCGCGCATTCCGCAGGCGTCTCGAAAGCGACCGTTTCAAAGTTTCTGAATGGTTCGCACTATGTGTCGGTTGAGACAAAGGCGAAGATCGCCGAGGCAATCTCGAAGCTTGGATACTACCCGAACCGGGTCGCGCAGGGCCTCAGTCTTCGTCGCAGCCATACGATAGGCCTGGTCGTCGCCAACATCTCAAATCAATTCTACGCTGAACTTATACGCGGCTCCGAGGAAGTGGCTGCTGCAAAGGGTTACACACTGCTCTTGGCCAGCACCGAGGGAGAGCCCACGCGCGAGAGCGGCATAGTTAAGGCCATGCGTCAACGTCAGGTGGACGGAATCGCTTTCGCATCAGTTAGGCTTGCTGATCGTGAAGTCACCGCGCTGGCAAAGGACGGTATGCACGTGGTCCTCGCTAGCCGCCACTTGCCAGACGCGGAGGTCGACATGGTTCTTGTCGACAGCGTTCGCGGTGCGCGTCTGGCAGTTGATCACCTGATTGCGCATGGACATAAGCGGATTGCCTATCTCGGTGGGCCGCAGAGTATCGCGCAATTTCAAGATCGATTTAAGGGCTGGAGCCAAGCACTCGAAGCGGCCGGCCTGCCGACGCCATCCGAACTCTGCGTTTCTTTGGAAAGGATGGACATAGAGGCCGGTTTCACCGCAGCAGGGCGGCTTCTTGACCTTCCCCAACCACCGACTGCGCTGTTTGCCGCGACGGACAACCTCGCATTCGGAGTACTGAAGGCCTGCGACAGCCGTCGGTACGACGTACCGGAGCGCTTGGCGATAGTTGGCTTCGACAATGTTCCTTTTGGCGAGATCTCCCTGGTGCCTCTTACTAGTGTGGACGGGTCCGGCCTTGTTATGGGCCAGCGTGCGATGCGCCTACTCATCGACAGGATTGAGAGCGACGCCGAGCACCGACCTCGTAGTGAACAGGTGCGTATGATCATTCAGCCTACGCTTTGCATCCGGCGTTCGTGCGGCTGCAATTCTGTTAAGGAAACTATCCGATGCGTGTCCTCAACCCGGACGAACTAACCTTGGAAATAGCCGCAATTCCGGCCGGTTCGACCGTAGCCATTTCGGGCGCTGGTGGCGGCTTGCTTGAGCCAGAGGCGATACTTCAACGGTTCGAAACCAGTTTTCTCGATACTGGACGGCCGAAGGACATCACGCTGATTCATGCACTTGGAATGGGCGATCGATCAGAAAAGGGCACCAATCGCTTCGCCTATGAAGGAATGGTCAAGCGCGTAATAGGCGGACATTGGATCTGGTCGCCACGGATGTTACGCTTGGCGCAGCAGAACAAGATAGAGGCGTATTGTCTTCCGAGCGGCGCGATAACCAACCTTTTCAGAGAAATTGGTGCCAAGAGGCCCGGTCTGTTTACGCATGTGGGCCTGGGCACTTTTGTCGACCCTCGTTTCGGGGGAGGTCGATGTAACGAAGTGACAACTGAAGAAATCGTCGATCTCATGGAAATCGACGGCAAGGAAGTGCTCCGCTATCGTCCGTTTCCGGTCGATGTTGCAATCGTCAGGGGCACTTTCGCGGATCAGCTTGGGAATATAAGTGCTTCTGAAGAACCAGCGGATTTGGACTCCTATTCCATTGCACTTGCGGCAAAAAATAGCGGCGGCATGGTCATTGCGCAGGTACGAGAGACAGTTTCGAATGGCGAAATTCGCCCTCGAGAAGTCTCGATACCCGGCAATCTGATCGACTTCGTATTCGTCGACCCGGACCAGTCCCAGACTTACCACGGTCCCTACGATCTCGCTCTGGCGGGCCTTGGGCCACGTGAGGCTCCGATCTTCGCCGGAGGGTCTAACGATATCGTAAGGCAGATTGTGGCGCGGCGGGCCGCCGTCGAGTTGATAAAGGGCGCCACGATCAATTTTGGGTTCGGCATGTCGGCGGGCGTCGCCGAACATATCGTACGCGCCGGAGAAAATAGCGACTACTGGTTCACCATCGAACAAGGCATCCACGGCGGCGATCTGCTTACGGGCGACCTTTTCGGCATTGCTGCCAATCCGATAGCTATTTTGTCCGCCAGCGAGCAGTTCGACCTGTACAGTGGAGGAGGTCTCGAGCAGACCTTCCTCGGCCTCGCCGAAATGGACAAAATGGGAAACGTGAATGTTTCGCATTTTGGCGGCCAGATTAGCGGCCCGGGCGGCTTCATTGATATCTCGCAAGGCGCGAAAAATGTCGTGTTCTGCGGCAGCTTCGATGCCAAGGGGTCCAAATTCAAACTTGCTGATGGCAAGCTTTCAATCACAAGTCATGGCCAGGTTACCAAACTGGTGGACGCAGTCGCGGGTATCACCTTCAGTGGGCTTGAGGCGGTGAAGCGGGGCCAGAGCGTGAAATACGTAACGGAGAGAGCCGTCTTTACTCTTACTTCCGAGGGCGTCGAGCTGACGGAATATGCCCCAGGCGTGGATTTGCGGCGAGACGTGCTTGACCGCATGGGATTTTCGCCAGTCGTGCGCAATCCCGCGTTGATGGACAGCAAGCACTTCGCTCCGGTCAGCGAAATTGAAATAGGGCCCATCAAGGTACCCGCGTAGGGCAAATAGGTCGCTCCGGCGACATCATAGCGATCCAAGAATAGAAGCTGGGTTGGAAACGGATGCATGACTTTATTATCGCCGGCGGGGGCGCCGCGGGTTGTGTGCTTGCGGCTCGATTGAGTGAAAGCGGAGCAAGTGTGCTTTTGCTAGAGGCGGGTTACCCAGACAATCATCCATTTATCCATATACCAGCAGGGTTCACAAAACTTAGTGGCCCTAAGGTCAACTGGGGCTATAGAACCGTCGCGCAGAGAAACCTTAACAATCGCGATATGTGGTATCCGCAGGGCAAGACGCTGGGAGGCGGAAGCTCTATCAACGCAATGATCTACACCCGTGGTCACCCAAGCGACTACGATGGCTGGGCGGCTGCCGGCGCTGAGGGTTGGTCTTATGAAGACGTGCTGCCTTACTTTCGCAAGGCTGAGTGTAACAGCCGGTTCTCGAACCGTTATCACGGCACAGAGGGCCCACTCGCAGTATCCGATCCGGTCAGCCCCCTCAAAATTACGGCTGCTTTCATTAAGGCGGCCCAAGAGGCAGGTGTACCCTACAATCCTGACTTTAACGGAGCCGAGCAGGAGGGCGTGGGCTACCATCAGACCACCACTCGGGACGGCCGCCGCGCGAGCGCAGCAGTGTCCTATCTTCATCCCGCCCGCGGTCGAAGAAATCTCACGGTCGTTACCCGCGCATTAGTCAGCCGCATTGTCGTAGAAAAGGGCCGCGCAGTAGCGGTCGAATATAGCCAAGCCGGCAGCTCGGTCGTGGAACGAGCTACTGCAGCTCGTGAGATCATCGTTACGGGGGGAGCCATAGGTTCGCCGAAATTGCTCATGTTGTCAGGCATCGGGCCCGCGGAACATCTGCGAGCGCACGGCGTGCCGGTTGTGGCCGACATTGCGGGTGTCGGCCAAAATCTACAGGACCACCTCGACTGCTACACGGTTTATGATTGCAATGGTCCTCATAGCTACTATGGCGTGGACCAGCACTTTCACCAAGCGTGGTGGGTCTTGCAATATCTGCTGTTCCGTAGCGGACCTGTCACGACAAACATTGTTGAGGCCGGCGCCTTCGTGAAGGCCGATCCGGCGTCGCCAACTCCGGACACGCAGCTGCACTTTCTTCCGGCGTACGTCGTTGATCACGGAATGATGCGCATCCCGGGGTATGGGGTCTGCTTGTATACGAATCTTCTCCGACCTAAGAGCCGCGGAACCGTTCGCCTGGCGAGCGCCGACCCTAAGTCTGCTCCTCTCATTGATCCGAATTACCTCGGCGATCCCGACGACATGCGCATGGCTGTTGCGGGCCTACGTTTCGCCCGAGAAGTCATGGCTTCTCCGTCAATGAAGCCATTTTTGCAAGAAGAACGCATGCCCGGTAGCGCTAAAGTCAGCGACGCTGCCTTGGCAGATTATGTCAGGGAATGGGCTAAAACCGATTACCATCCGGTAGGGACATGCAAGATGGGAACTGATCCGCTGGCGGTCGTTGATACCGAACTGCGGGTTCGAGGCATCGACGGTTTGCGCGTATGCGACTCGTCAATCATGCCACAGGAAATCAGTGCAAACACCAATGCGCCGACGATAATGATTGCGGAAAAGGCTTCTGACCTCATCCTATCAAACAGGGGATCGGATTGAAGGACGACGCTACAGCAAGTCGTCAGGTCGTCCACCGTGGGCTCACATATTGCATATTCGACGTTACGGCGGCTGCTAAATGACCCAGATCTTCGGAATATTAGGCGATCCCATTGCTCAGGCTCGTTCACCTGAAGTCTTTAATCGTCTGTTTCGCGAACGTGATATCGACGCGGTCATGATCCCGATGCATGTTACCGCAAGTGGCCTCGAAGAAGCGCTTTCCGGTCTGCACGAGATCCGGAACCTGGGTGGACTGATAATTACAGTTCCCCATAAGCCAGCGGCCGCCCGTCTGCTCCGCTCACAATCCGACAGCGTGCGGATCGCGGGTGCTGCGAACGCACTTCGACCAATCGCCGGGGGCTGGGATGGCGCCCTTTTTGACGGGGAAGGTTTCGCCAAAGGGCTGGAAGCTCGTAGCTACCGGCTCTCCGGTAAAAATTGTTCGATCGTCGGCGCGGGTGGGGCAGGGGCGGCTATCGCACTTGCCCTCTTGCAGCGTCGAATTGGATCGCTCTCCTTGTGGGACGTCGATCTAGAAAAGGTGCAATCTCTTCGTCAGCGCCTGCGTTCAGTTTCAAGCATCCCGATCGGAATTAAGCGTCCCGAGTTCGGTACGGACCTTGCCGTCAACGCGACGCCTATTGGCATGACCCCGGAAGATCCGCTGCCCTTCGACATTGAGCCCTTACGGCCAGACGCGCTCGTTGCGGATGCGATCATGAAACCGCCTCTAACTAAATTACTTTTGGAAGCAGATCGCAAAGGTTGCGCCATTCAGGAAGGACGACATATGCTAGACTATCAAGTTGGCGCTATTTGGCAATTTCTGGGCTTACCCTGATCGTCCCAGATAAAGCTAGTCAGTGCTTGCGATTGTCCATGATGGAACCACTTCGACGCAGCGGCTGCGCACTTCCGGAGCAAGGTGCGTCCCGAGAAATAGCAGCTTGACCCGCTTGAGCAATTTATTTAATAACGAAAATCTTTCCCCGGTCCATGGTGGCTGCGACTGCCGCAACCAAAATGAACCCAAAAACGATCTGCTGGGCGAAGGCGCTAACGCCGACGAAGGTCATGCCGATCCTGACCACCTGCACAATTAGCGCACCAACAAAAGTGCGCCATATCGAGCCCACTCCGCCAGTGATTGCCGTCCCGCCGACAACAATGCATGCGATAGCAGGCAGCAAAAATTCATTGGCAAGTGTCGGTGAGCCCGACCCCAATCGGGCACCCATCACGACTCCGGCCACTCCCGCCATCGTCCCCGACAACGCATAGGCGGCAACTTTAGTGCGGTTTACGTCGATGCCAGACGCCATCACCGCACGCTCTTGCGATCCGATTGCACGCACAAGCCTTCCAAACGGCGTGAGCCCAAAAAGGCCGCTCAGAATCGCAAGAACAGCCAAACCGAGCCATATTTCGTTTGGTACGCCTGCAGTTTCGCCCACCACCCAGCCGAGGACGCGGTCGCTATCCTCGGAAGAAACGTTGATCGAGCGCTCAGCGGAAAGCCAATAGGCGGCTGACAACACCAAACCGCTGACCGCGAGCGTGGCAATAAACGACGGTATGCGAAGCCTTGTAGAAACGAGACCGCCAAGCAGGCCAGAGACGGTACCGCCAAGGATAGCCAAAGGAACAGCACCAAAGCCAAAACGCGGCAAGCTGATAGCGAGTATGCAACTCGCCAGCGACGCCACACTTTGGATCGAGAGATCAATTCCGCCGATCATAATGACAAAGGTGACGCCAGACGCCATTAGGAAGAGCGTCATCGTGTCGGCAAAAATGGTCAGTAGGTTTCCGCTCGAAAAAAACGTGTTGTCATAGAGCCCGATAGCCGCGACCAGCGCTACCAAAACTATTGCAGGAACATAAGCTTGCAGACGGTCGCGCATACCCATAATCAAACCATATGTCCGACAAGCTCAACTTGGGTGGGCTTATTGCCAGGCGCGGCATTGAAGGTAGCCGCGATTTCTCCATCGCGCATGACAAGAATTCGGCTCGACAACCCTATGACTTCTTCCAAAGTGTCACCAAGCAGGATAACAGCGAGACCCTCCGCGGTCATGTCGCGTATCAGTTCGTATACGTCCTCCTTGGCACCTACATCTATTCCGCGTGTTGGGTGATCGAGGATTACGACGCGAACTCCCGCCACGCGCCATTTTGCGAGGACCACCTTTTGCTGATTCCCACCCGAGAGGCTGCCGACCATGGTTCCAGTCGACGGAGTTTTGATTTTAAGCCGATCGACCCAGTCTCGGGCTGTCTTGTTCTCGAGCGCGAAGCGAAGGACACATCCCGAGACAAATTTTGGTATCGCGGCCAACGTCATGTTTTCGGCGACGCTGAAAGAAGCGACAAGCCCCTCGATCTTGCGCTCGCTAGGTACGAGGCCTATTCCGGCTGCAGTGGCATCATAAGCGGCTCTGAACGAAACGGGCTTGCCGCCAATCTTGAGGACGCCAGCGTCGATCGCGGTGTGTCCGGCCAAGCACTTCGCCAGGTCTTCGCGCCCTGAGCCGATCACGCCGGCAATTCCGATGATTTCACCCTCGTGCAGAGTGAAGGTCACGTTGGAAAAGCGACCCTTCTTCGCTAGGTCTTGTGCCTCGATCACGGGAACCGCGGTCGGATGCCTCTGCCGGGCCTCGCGGTAGTATTCATTATGCAATTGTCGCCCTACCATGTGCTGGTGAAGACCTTTTACGGTGGCATCTGCAGCTGTAGTCTCGAAGACAACCTTGCCGTCACGCATAACATAGACACGATCGGATATTGCTAGGACTTCCTCAAGGCGGTGAGAAATGAACACTATTGACGCACGCTGCTTAAGGTCTTTGATAATCTCAAAAAGCAGATCAATCTCTTTCCTTTCCAGTACTGATGTTGGTTCGTCCAAGAGTATAGTTACGTCTCCCTTAATTCGGCTATCAAGGGATAGGGCCTTGGCGATCTCAACCATTTGCCGGTCAGCAAAGCTCAGCTCCGAGCATCGTGTACTTGGAGCGACGTTAAGCCGTACTTTACTCAATTCTATCGCAGCGGCTACATTCATCCGGGATTTCGAAATTAGGCCGTACTTCAGGAATTCCTCTTCCCGGCCTAGAAAAATGTTCTCGGCTACGGTTAAGCTCGGAAGCATTAATTGTTCCTGGAACACCATCGCGATGCCCTTGTCGAACGCATCGCGTGGCGATGTAATATTCGCCGACATCCCGTCAATGAACACGCCTCCAGAGTCGGGCTTGTAGATACCGTTAAGGACCTTCAGGACTGTTGACTTACCGGCGCCGTTCTCGCCGATGAGGCCCACCACTTCGCCCTTGCCGACTGAAAAGCTCACATTGTCCAGCGCCTTCACTCCTGGGAAGGCTTTCGATACACCCCTGATTTCAAGGACAGGTTCCATGGCGCGCGCCTACTTCACAACGTCCAGACGCGAGCGATCCAGCGCAAGCGTCACCGCCACAATAATCAGAAGTCCTTGAACGCCCTGTTGAACGTATGGGGGCACCCCCGTGAGGATCATCCCATTCGCGAGAACGGTCACGATAAACACGCCGATAACCGAATTTAGTACCGAGCCGACGCCTCCCGAAAGAGATGTGCCACCTACTACAACCGCCGTCACTGTCGAAAAAAGACGGCCCTGAGAGATCAAAGCGTGGCCCTGACCGAATTGCGCAACAGACAATACGCCCGCAAGTCCGTAGAACATACCCGCGATCGAAAATATCAGGATCCGCGTTCTCTCTATCGGAATTCCCGCGTGGCGGGCGGTCATCTCATCTGTACCGATTGCGTAGACCCAGCGACCAAACCGCATCCGCTCCTGCATCAGCAACGCTAACAGTACAGCCCCCAGGGCGATCCAGGCCGCAACCGGGAGGCCTAGCAGACGGCCCAGGGACAAGTAACGAATGCTTTGATCCGAAATTCTTGCCGTGAACCCTCCGAGTATCGTAGTGGCGATACCGATCCCTGCGAACCCGACGCCCAACGTCGTCATAAACGATGGAGTTTTGAGCTTTACGTGCAGGAAGCCGTTAAGAAATCCCATTGCACCCCCCACGAGGATTGCAATCGGAACAGCCAATAGGCCGATCGAGTAGGTCGAAACATCGTTATCAACGAGAAGACTTACCAGAACAGCGGATACCGCCACTATCCCCTCAATGGACAGATCGATACTGCCCATTAAAATTACGAAAGTAGCCCCCATACACAGCACAGTTGGGATTGCTGCTGAGTTCAGTATCCCAACAAAATTTGCGAGCGATAGGAAATTGGGGCTAAGAATGCTGATTAAGGCACAAAGTGCAAAAAGAACGGCCACGGGCGCCCAATTTCGCCAGCGGGCGAGCAGGGGCATCTTTGCGACAGCTGCACGGCTCAAAACTGCCCCCACGCCCTGTGGGCAAGAAGCGGCGGCCGGAATGAATTTATCCGGCCGCTCCAAAATGGAGAGACTTTAGCCACGATACTGAATTGGGCCGGTCACTTTACTCCAGAGGTTGTTGAAGTCGAGCGCCGCGCCGCCACTTTTGAACGCAGCCACCGTGTCCTTTGTCACCATGATGCTGGTTCCATAAAACTCACGATGTTCTTTGGGCTCTTTGGCAATGTCGATTTTGCCAGTGGCAGCGGCGTAAGGTATGGCCAAGCCCATGCCACCTGTCCAGAGCGGATCCCAGGCCACAGTCGCGGCGAATTCCCCAGCCTCAACAGCTTTTACCGCGCCTGCAATTCCGTCGAGACCGACCACCGGTACCTTTCCAGCAAGCCCAGCCTGTCGAAGAGCCTCGAGCGCGCCCAAGCCCATATCGTCGTTGGCAGCGAAGATGCCGTTGATTTGGCCTTGGAAGCGGGTGAGCCACGCCTGGGTCACATCGAAGGCTTTCTGACCATTCCAATCAGCAGCTTGGAAATCGAGGAGTTTCACTTTGCCGCCCGACTCCGCAATAGCTTGGTCCAACCCTGCTTTACGCTCGATGGCAGGCACATTCGAGAGAATGCCACCAATTGCAACCACCCCGCCTTCTCCACCAAAGGCCTTGAACAGCTGCAAGGCCAGAGCTTTGGCGGCCGGCACACCATCGAAAGACATGTGGGCAACATAACTTGGATTGTGGTCCCATGGGTGAAGATCGTCGGGCTTATTCCACTGAGTGACGACGTAGCCGCCTGCCTTCTGCACTTCGTTTACAATGACCCGCGCATCGGGAGAGTCATTAGGATCGACGTTCAGAATTAGCTTGCCGCCCGTACGTTGCAGAAGCGCCTTAATGTCCGAAATGCCTTTCTCGGAGTTGCCTTCTGTCACTAGCGTGACGTACTGCGCATCGATTGTCTTCGCGAAATCAGCGCCGCCTTTGCTGAATGTCGCATGGTAGGGGTTAGCTAGCGACCGAAGAGAGTTTGCCAGGGTCCAAGTGGTTTCCTTAGCGATAGCTGGACTGGCTAGCTTGAAACCGAAAGTACCCGCGGCTGCGACGCCGACGCTGTGCTTCAGGAATGACCGGCGGTTAGTTGGTGACGAAAGAAAGCCTTTGGACGACATCTCACTTCTCCCCGTGGTGCGTTTTTTGTGTAAGTAACCAGTTCGTTATTTGATCGCGCAATCGGCACTGGATGTCAAGATCGTTATGGAGCCGCCCAAAAGCCGTAGGACCGCCAGCGACCTAGCCGCCTCTCACGCGCAACCCGACCAAACGGCCTAGTTTTTTCTTTGGAATTAACAACTGGGCGAAGTTTCTGGCCCCCACATGGCATAGGCGCGTAGGCCTAGTGCCTGTCTGAAAGGCGAACGGTGGGGGAAAAACCCATGCGATCAAGGACGTCCCGATTTATATCGATGCCTTTTGCAACCTCGATTAGAGCGACCCCATCATCGTCCAACCTGAACACCGCTCGTTCAGTGACATAAATAACCTGCTGACCGTTATCCTTAGCCTGCGCGCCACTGAAGGTTATGTGCTCTACCTTCTTCACAAGCTTCTTCAGTTCGCCGGCACGAACGATTCGCAATGCCCCATCGCTTGCCACATCAACGTCTAGGCCTTTAGCCTCAAAGGCCCCACAAAACACCACTTTGCGCGCTGTCTGCGTGATGTCTATGAAGCCCCCCGGCCCGACAAGGCGGCCTCCCATCTTTGATACGTTCACGTTGCCTTCCGCATCCATCTCGCCCATGCCAAGAAATGCAACGTCGATGCCACCACCCGAGTAAAAGTCAAATTGATCGATGGAGGGGACAATGGCATGTGGATCGTGTGCCGCCCCGAACATCGGACCGTCAATCATATCGCCGTTATGGATCCCCTGTTCGATCGTCCCCCAATAATTCGCGAGTTTCGCCGCCCGGGCCAGAGTGGGAATTCCGCCAGGAATTCCGAAACCGAAGTTGACGGAACGGGCAGCTCCCAGCTCTGAAAGTGCGCGCTGAGCGATTAGGCCGCGGATTCCAACGGGCAGATCGAGAGGCGTCTCCTCCGCATCCTCCGCGATCGCTGCTTCGCCAGAGATACGAGGGTCGTACCCTGGAAAATAGGTTTTGCGAGCGTCCGGCGCTAGAACGATGCCATCAACCAGCACGCCAGGTACGCGCGAGAGCCGAGCGGGCATCGCGCGTTTTCCTATTTGGCTTTCAACCTGCGCAAATACTTTACCACCACAACTATGCGCAGCGAGCGCCACGACGTGACAATCCAGGTCGGCGGGCTCTCGGTGAAGTGTCAGCGTCCCAAAAGCATCAGAAGTGCTCCCGCGGATAAGTCCAAAATCAATATGGATTGGTTTGTAACGAAGGTAATCCAGCCCGTCGAAGGTCACATGTTCGACCAACTCGGCGGTAGCTCTTGTATTACACCGACCGCCATCGACCCGCGGATCCGCAAAGGTACCTAGACCAATTCGCGTTATCGCGCCTGGCCGGCGCGCGCCTATTTCTCGCAAGAGCGTCGAAATCGCACCCGCAGGGAAGGAGTACGCCTCTAGCTTATTCTCACTAGCAAGTTTTTGCATTGTAGGTGACCAGCTCCAGTGGCCCCCTATAACCCGGCGAACGAGCCCTTCATGCGCAAACCGGTTGAGACCACTCTTTCGCCCGTCGCCTATGCCTAGCGCATGTACGAGGGTCAGATCCCGAGGATGGCCGGTAGCAAGAAAGGACGCCTCGATTGCCTCAAAGATCGCATCGGCCTCAAGAAAAATACCTGACCCGGTGAGGGCGACGGTTGCCCCGTCAAAAATTTGAGCCGCGACCTCAGCCGGTGTGAATACGTCTATTTGCTTCCTCATTGGCGATCTCCCCTGCAGTTCATATGCCGCCTATAATTTCCCCAGGCCTGAGGCAAAGGAAACTTCCCGACAATTAACTTAAATAACTAGATAGTTACAATATTTTTTCGGCTCTTGGAGATTTTGCGGCATTCGCTGCGAGATATCTCATCGCCGTTTTTGAGAAGGCCGATCGGTCGATGTTGCCGAACGAAGATCAGTCCAAAGCCTCGCTCGTCATTACTGCATAAAAGCGGCTAAGCTAATTTTTGCAGATTGGAGCCCGTCGGGCAAAGGCTTGCGAGGCCTCGTAATGTCACCTTTGGAGCACGCCACTGACGTCAGGCGTGTGCCCGATTCAACGAGCACATCACTCCGACCTCAAGCGAGCCCGAGCTGCGACAGAGCGTCCGCTGCACATTGCTCATCCTCTGGGCCAGTGGCGCCTGAAACGCCTATGCCGCCTATAAATGCGCCAGCCTCCTGAATGGCGACGCCTCCCTGCCAACATAAGAGGCGAGGCCTGCTTGCAAC
>Ga0206946_1149_pt1 | contig 17336 bp, 8 predicted proteins | sample Alteio_BWOrgHeat_2_FD_152965 | JGI IMG/M metagenome (GOLD analysis project Ga0206946, IMG submission 152965) | Enriched cells from forest soil in Barre Woods Harvard Forest LTER site, Petersham, Massachusetts, United States -... | ecosystem: Environmental > Terrestrial > Soil > Temperate forest > O... | reverse complement strand
TCGGCGATGAAGTTTGCGGCGCGCTGACCTAGCAGGGCGGCGTTGATGTCGGCTGAGGTGGGCCAGGTGTCGACTTGCCATGATGCGTTGAGGTGGCGGAGGGCGTCGAAGTCGGTACCTGCTACGACGACGGAGGTGCCTCGGTCGGTTGTAGCTACGGCGTAGGCAAACTCGGCGGCGATGGCGTCGGGGCCGGCTGCGGTTTTGATGCGGGTGAGGGCGTCTTCGGGCAGGGTCTTGTTTTCGGGGGCGGTTACGACGATGTTGGCGCCGAAGCTGCGGAACTCTTTGTGGAGCTTGGCGTCGAGGTCGGCGTAGAGGGTGAGGAGGGCGGTGGCTACGGCGGCAGAGACCGTCATGGCGATGAGGGTGGAGAAGCTTCGGCCACGACGGTGGATGAGCGAGCGGCGCAGCATCGTGGTGAAGGTGAGATGGGTCTTCACGGTGGTCTTCATACGTCGGCTCGCAGGATCTCGGAGGGGTTCATCTTGAGCGTGGTGCGGATGGATGGGGTGCTTCCGGCGATGGCTACGACGAGTGCTAAGGCGACGATTACGGGGAGGAGGACGGGGTTCAGGACGGTGCCGAGGGTGACTGCGCCCTCGTTGGAGAAGATGCGCGCGCCCAGCCATGCGGCCAGGCCGGAGCCGAGAAGATAGCCGAGGGTGCCGCCGATGATGGCGAGCAGGCCGGTTTCAGCGTAGAAGAGCATGGCGATGGCGCCTTTGCTTGCGCCGAGGGAGCGCATGAGGCCGATCTCGCCCTGGCGCTCAAGGATTGCGGTGGCCATGGCAGCGCTTACGGCGAATGTTGCGGCGAGGAGGGCTGCGGCGCTGATGAGCCACATGAGGCCGCTGATGCGGGCGAGGACGGTGCCTTCGGATTGCTCGACGCGGCGGACCTGCTCGGCCTGGGCGCCGGGGATGGCTTCGCGGATCTGGTAGGCGATGGAGTTGGCGTAGGGACGGCAGTACCAGACTTCGCGGAGTTTCGGGGAGAGGGTGTCGGGGTCTTTGCGGGCGAAGGCGTCTTCGGGTTTGGTGCGGGCGGAGATTTCTACGCGGGAGATGGCGTCTGTTGGACCGCCTCCTGCGCCCTCCCCAAAGAGCTGCATCTGTAGATCGGAGAGTGCCATCAGTATCTGGTTGTCAGTCCCATCACCCGCGCTAACGATGCCGACGATTTCTAACCGAGGCTTAAATCCGGAAGTATGGGCCAAGAGCCGGTTTGCATCTGGATCGTAGAGAATTATGTCTCCGATTTTTACACCTAGGCGTTTTGCAAGAGCCTCTCCGATAACGGCATCGAAAGTTTCGCTGATATGGTTCGGTACATAAGCGACGGGCCAACGTCCTTGAAGCTGCCATAACGGGTGTAACGCTGGCGCACCGGTTTTGATTTGGCCAAACTCATGATTAAACCAATAGCCTTTGAACTGGACCGGATACGCCTGCGTGCCCATTCCATTTTTAGAGGAATATGTTGTGATGTGCATTGAGGCACTCAACTCTGGACTTACTCCAGTAATGTTGTTGGCCCAGAAGATCCCGTGCAGTTTTTGCAGGTCGCTCTCTTTAAGATGAGCGCCCCCCGAAGACGGCTTTATATCGACACCGCCCACTTTCACACCTAGCAGGTCAGCCGTCGGGTAGACGATGATGTTGGCGCCGTAGACGGCTAGCTCTTTGTGGATGCGGTCGCCGATGGTTAGAGCGAGGGCCAGCATTGCTGTGACAGCTGTGGTGCCTAGCAGGATTGCGAGGCCGGCCAGCGTCTTGCGGCGGCGCTGCCGTCTGAAGCTCTCCATCAGCAATCGAAAGAACATCGAGGTGCCTGCCTTATCGCTCGAAGACTGAGACCAGCGTCTTGAGGTCTGCTGCCTGAATGACTACCTGGCCACCGCTTACCGTCGACTTCAGCGGGATTGGGTTGCAGCCGCCCTCCTGGCCCATGGACGCTGCGTTGAGCGGGGAGGCGCACATCTTGCAGGTGATTCCCTGGCTGCCGATGTAGAAGCCTACGGGGCCGCAGATGCGGCAGGCGTCGCCTACGGTGACGATGTTGCCGTCTGGCTTGCGGAAGAGGAGGAAGCGGACTTCGGTGCTGCCGCCTTTGCCGTTGTCGAGGTGCACGCCGAAGCGGTGGAGCTGGTTGTCGTTGAGATCGGTGGTGGGTAGGGTGACCTGGCTGCCTACGAGGGTTACGGCTGAGGTGGGAGAGAGCGCGGTGGAGCTTTTGGCGTAGATGAACTCGGCTGTGGAGAGGAAGATGAAGACGAAGCTGGTGGCTACGACGGCAGTCATCCACATTTTTTCGCGGCGCTGGCTCCACTCGGCGCGGCGCTTGTCGGCGGCGGTGGCGTTGGGGCCGAGAGATACGGGGGCGCGGCGCCTGTATTCCATCAGCATCATGAGGCCGGCGAGGGCGAGCATGGTGATGAAGAAGAAGAGGTCGTTACGGACGATGGGACCGATGAGCCGCATCTCGGTTGTGCTGGAGGGGAGGACGCCATTCTCGCTTAGCTCATGCAGGCCGCTGACTACGAGTTGAAATGCTACGAAGTAGAGGATGACGGTCGTCACGCGGAAAAAGCGCTGCAGGTTGATCTTGACGCTGCCGCGGATGAAGAGGATGCCGAAGACAACGGAGACGGCTACTCCGAGAAGCGTTCCGGTGAAGCTGAGGAGTTCGGTGGAGTTAAGGGTTACGGCGGAGAGGATGAGCACGGTCTCTACACCTTCGCGCAGGACAAGGAGAAAGACGAAGAAGAAGAGGCCTATTTTGGAGACGCCCCGCTCGCCGCCCGTATATTTAGCGACCTTCTCTTCGATAGAGCCGCGCATGGTGCGGGCCGTCTTATGCATGAACCAGATCATGCTGATTACAAATGCGGCGGCTGCGAGCATTACCCAGCCTTCGAAGACGTCGGGATTGAACTGCAGCCGGGACAGTACGACTGCTCCGGCGACGCTGGCTGTGAGTGCCGCGCCAAGTGCCCAGAAGACGGTCTTTTTGAGGTCCGAGCGACCGATCTTGGTCAGGTAGGCGAAGACGATCCCTACAATCAGAGACGCTTCCACGCCCTCGCGTAGTGTAATGATAAATGCCTGCAACATAAGGTCTTTCTCTTCCTTAAGGGAGGCCATTCCAACCATTTCGCGCTGGGCCTTGATCCCGGTCTCAACGTGGACTGAAGTGACACTCGTACCATCATCTAGTCTATTGAGGACTAAATTGGTCGTCAATCATTCGGACTAAATTGGTCGCAGAATAATGAACTGGCTAAAACCTTCGAACGTGCATGGGTTTGTATCGTGTTCCTCATTCGAATCGGTAAAATTCTTTCGGCGTTAACAAAACTATTAGCCATCTCAGGCGATGCTTATTCCTTATGCATAAACGCGTTACTCCGAAAGCCTTAGGGCTGGTAGCCCTTTTTCTTGCTGTGATTACGGCCTCGTTTGCCCAGGAGGCATCGAAGCCGCTGGCTCAGCCAGTCCCGATGACGGGGCAGCCTCCGGCTACGATCCTTGTGATTCGCCATGCTGAAAAATTGGCGGACGGCCGGATCGACCTTTCGCCTACCGGCTTCAAGCGGGCGGATTTATTGACGAGCCTCTTCGTTCCTGCGGGGGGTCGTCCTGACCTGCCCAATCCGCAGGTGCTCATTGCGGCTCATCAGAGCGCGCACTCCAACCGGCCGGTCCAGACGATCACTCCGCTGGCAGCGGCGCTTCATCTGCCCATTGACAGTACCTATATGAGTGACGACTATGCCTCTCTTGCGCGGGTCCTGCTTAGCGGAAAGTATGCGGGGAAGGTGGTCCTGATTGCCTGGCATCATGGTGCATTGCCTGCACTGGTCCGATCTCTTGGCGCTCAGCCACCCTATCACAAGTGGCCCGACGAGCAGTTTGACCGCATCTGGCGCATCGACTATGACAAGAACGGTAAGGCCACACTAAAGGACCTGCCCCACAATCTCCTCCCTGGCGACTCGAAATAGTCGCCGGGACGGAGGGGCGCCTGCGTCTATCGGCCAGTTGAGAAGTCTTGAGGTCGGACTTCTTCGAGGCGAAGCTCGTTACCGATCCGATTAAAGGGTAACGGGACCGGTCATCTTTCCTAAGGGATAAATACTTCATAATGAGTGGTATAGAGTGGTCCTAGGTAGGCGAGAGCGCGGGCATTTATCTGCTCATCGAATTATTGTCAGTTCGCGCCCTGCAATGGCGAGTCTTCCAACGAACATTTTGCATCTTTTCTATGTCTTTTACGCTTTAACAAATGACGTGCATTTTCTAAAGTGTCCGCTGGATTACTTTTACTCAATTTTGCTTTGCGCAATGACATAACTTATGATGACACGTCCAGTTAAAGCGGATCCGCTGCACGTTTGCGTTATACTTTGCGCCCAAACGAACGGCGAGATAACGATCCACCAAAAGAAAGATTGACTTGAATAAGTCATCTTTGAATTTCCGGGCCCATAATTGAGCGTTTCGCAAGTCCAGATTCAGTCTTGACTAAGAGGAACTGCATTCTTATGCCGATCCTAAAGACAATCAGAGGTCGCTACGAGATCAAAGCAAAGCTAGGTGAAGGTGGTATGGGGGTGGTGTATCGGTGCTACGATCCCCCGCCGATGAACCGCGATGTTGCGCTCAAGACTCTTCTTCAGTTTCCAGACAAGATGTCACTTCAACTCTTCTATCGAGAATGTGAAGTGATGAAGACGCTGGCCCATCCAAACATCGTAGAGATCTTCGACATCGGTGAGTTCGAGGATGAGGGGCAGAAAAAACCCTTCTTTGTGATGCCGCTGCTTCCGGGCCATACTTTGCATGACTTAGTTCTCAGTGGCAGCCAAAGACTCAGTGTTCAGCGGGTCGTGGATATTATCACGCAAACTTGCCGCGGTCTTCAGGCGGCCCACGATCGCGGGCTTATCCATCGTGATCTAAAGCCCAGCAATATCTTCGTGATGGCGGATGATTCCGTAAAGATCATTGATTTCGGCGTCGCGCACGCTGTCGATTCGCGAACTCGCACTGGCGGGCAAAAGGGAACGCTCTTATATATGGCGCCGGAACAACTCCAATATCAGCCTGCGTCGGCGCAGTCGGATATTTTTTCGCTGGGGGTGGTTTGTTACGAGGCACTTACTCGGCGCCAACCGTTCCGCGGCACTACGGAAGAAGAGATCGTCAACTCGATTTTGAAGCAGGTCCCACCACCCGCGTCTGATATCAACCCTGCGGTCAATCAGATGATCAGCCGCGTCGTGCACAAAGCCATGGCCAAACAGCCGTGGAAGCGTTTTGACAGCGCGCGCGAGTTTGGTGAATGTTTGCAGAAAGCTCTGCGTAATGAGCCGATTGAATTATTCAATCCAGCTAAGATCCAGCCTCGCATTGAACGAGCTACGAAGGCTTTAGAGGTTGACCCACAGTTTGCGAGCGAGATTGTGGCCGAATTGGAGGCTGAAGGCCACATTGATCCACAGATAACTCTGCTGCGAAACCAGATCGACAAAGTGATTCGGCAGCGAACTCTTGCTCAGCTTATTGAGACTGCGAAGGCTCGATATGAAGAAGGAGAGGATCCTCTTGCTCTGCAAAAGATCCACGAGATTCTTCAGTTGGACGAGAATAACGCGATCGCCCTGGGGCTGAGGAGCAATATCGAACAGCGCCGTAATAAGAATCAAATCGAGCAGTGGATCCAACTCGCACAGCAACACAAAGACAATCGTTCCTATGCTCATGCTCGAGAGGCGCTTCAAAATGTCATGAAGCTTCCGCTGAAAGATACGCGGGCGAATCGGATGATGTCGGAGATTGAAGCGGACGAGCAGGAGTATATCCGGCTACGGCAGGAGAAGGCCAAGGTCTACCAGGGTGCGCTCAACGCATGGAAGAATGGCGACGTGAGCGGAGCGCTCACACAGATGCGGTTAGTGCTGGAGTTGGATAGCAAGGCCCCGGATACATCTTCTCCCGAACTTAGCGGAACCTATCAGACCTTTTACAACAAGGTGAGATCGGAGTATGACACTCTCAATAATGGCTATGCTGCCGCGCGTGCCCTTGTAGAAAAGCATGAGTTTGCCAAAGCCCTTGCTATTTGTGATGAAATTCTGGCGAAGCATCCAGGGCAGCCGTTATTTCAGGCACTCAAGTTTGACATGAGCGCGCAGCAGGGAAGGCAGCTCTCAGCGTTTATTGCTGACATCGATCAAAAGCTGGAAGCTGAACCCGATCTTGATGCCAAGGTCGGCTTGCTAGAAGGCGCTTTGGCTAAGTATCCGGATGAAGATCATTTCAAGAAAGCTCTCAAACTAACCAGCGACAAGCGAGATTTGGTGAAGTCAATTGTTGCGCGAGCCTGGATTCGGGAAGAGCGCGGTCAAATTATTGAGGCTCTTAGCGATTACGAGATCATTCGAACCATTTATAGCCTCTATCCAGGTTTGCAGTTTGAAATAGAAAGACTACAGAAGCGGCGCGAACAGCAGGCGGCCGATGAGGCCAAGGCGAGTTGGAAGTACCAGGTTGACAGCCAACTGGAACGCGGCAATTACACACGCGCGATGGAATTGCTGCGAAATGCTGAAGCCGAGTTTCCGAAAGATGAAGATTTCGCGGCGCTTAAGGAGCTTTCGCAACAAAAGCTCGACGACGCGACTGAAGCGGAAAAACTTTTAGCCAAAGGACGAGATCTTTGCGCAGGCAATAGCTTTGAAGAAGGTCTCAAGGTTCTTAAGCGAGCGCATCAGTTGGATGATCGCAATCTTAGTATTTCGACCACACTGACGGATGTTCTGGTTGAACAGGCTCGGAAGACGGTGGAGAGAGATTGGCGGTCTGCAGACGGGTTAGCGGAGCAGGCTCTGGAGTTAGACCCGGGCAACAAGCTTGCCATGAATATTCGGGCGCAGGTTGCTGCGCGAAAACGCGAGGAATCGAATAGCCAAGCTGCCACTATAGCGAGTGCGACTTCGATGTTTGGCGGTCCACAGGCTGCGGTGGGAAGTGGAGCATCGGTCGATCCGTCCGAAGTCGATCGGACACTGCTCGATGTACCTGAAAAAAATTCGCAGAAAAAGCAGAATCGAAGCGCTCTTGAACAACTGAAAGGGTTTCGTAAAAAAGCCGAAGCCATGACCGACAGAGGAGAGATGAACTCCATCTTTCAGCGTACGCGTGATATCGCGGGGCGTTATCCGGATGACGCAGACGTCCAGTCGGTTTTCCGCGATTTCGAGCGTACTGTTGCGGCCAGAGGCGTGGGGGAAGCGGTTCAGAAAGATGAGAAAAAAAAGATAACCGACCAAGCTCCGACGGCATTAGCGGGTATCTATCCAAAGTTACTGTTATTTCTTTCTCCGCCGCGGGTCTTCTGGATTGGAGCGGGGATCCTGGGGGTTCTACTAGTAGCGTTCGCGGGACGGCACTTCTCGCGCAAAGTATCAGTCGCAGCCATCCCCGTTCGTATCCATACCCTGCCTGAAGGTGCAACGATTCGTGTCGACAATAAGGGCAGCGGAGTTACTAATCTGGCGCTCAATCTTGAACCAGGCACTTATCACGTTGCAGCTTCTTTGCCCGGATATGACGCTCTGGATACGACTATTACGGTCAAGCCGGGTGCAGCCACCGATTATCCGCTAAGTCTGGTGGCTGCGGCTCAGCCTTTGCGGGTTACGACGCCGGATTTTCCCTCGGGCCAGGTTGCCCTGGACAGCAACCCTGTTGGCAACCTGGAAAGCGGAAGTTTCTTATTGCCAAAGGTAACTGCTGGCCAGCATGTCTTGAGCATCACGGGTACAGAGTCGAACGGTCAGGAAGCAAAAGTTAGTTTTCAATCGACAGTCGGTGCTATGCCAGTAGTCTCACAACCTTTGGAATCGAATCAACTGCAGACGATCGTTGTGAGTACAAGACCGGGAACTGCGCGCATCGTCAGTAGCCTAGCGCCGATAGCTGCGTCTGTAGATGATAAAGCGGCGGGACAGGTGGGTGCGGACGGATTGGAGGTTAGTGATCTTCCGCCTGGGGTCCACACGCTAGTCCTGGGCGAAGGGAAAGATCTACGGAGCATGTCTTTTGAGGTTGGGACCGCGCCGGCTTTGGATACTATCGTTTATGCCGACAGAGAGGTTGGAAGTATTGTTGTGCTGGCAAATGAAGACGATGCCGACGTGTCTGTGGATGGCCAACGTTACCCGCGACGCACACGGACTGGTGGATTGATCATTCCTGGCCTTCCGACAGCTTCTCATATTATTCGAGTAAGTAAAGTCGGATTTTCAACTGAGACAAGGAAGATAGCCGTCGTGCGGGGCCAGGAGGCGAGAATTCAATTTGCACTTAAAGCCAAAAATACTCCCTCCAAGCCAGCGACTCTTGCGATCGATCACATGGCTCCCAGCACGCAGATCCTAATCGACAACGTACCTTTAGGAACCATTGGAGGCGACGGTACTTTAGTAAACCCATTTATAGTTCCGGGAAATCATTTCCTAGTAGCTGTGGTCCAAGGTCATAGATCCGGACACTTACCCAAAACATTTGTATCGGGACAAACTGTGTCGTTATCCAGCCCTGTGTTCCCTCCGCCTGAAGCCACACTGCAGGTCGCAGTCGGCGCAAACACAGCCGTGACCGTGATGCAGAATAACAGCATTATTCGGCAGTTTACCGGGCCGCAAAGACTCACTCTCGGGATAGGGACGTACGTGATTACAGCGCGTGACCAAGATGGAACCGAGACGAAGGAAAGTTACTATCTCGCACCTGATGGAGTTGCCACTTTTCCGGTTTCTAAAGCCAGGAATTAATGCCTATGTTCTCAAAGGGCCACCAAAACCACTTTGGCACTATCGTTTGTTTCGCCGATTAACTAGCAGAGAAGGAGAATGCCACGATCTTCTCTATCTATCGGTTTTGACACTGTTAGCTAGAGCATATCTCCTTCCGGAGTGCTTTGATACGTTTAGTCAGCAATGACAGGGGCTGGAGCAATGGGTACAGTCACTCCTGAAGTGAAGGTCAGGGTAGAGTCGACGCCTGAAGAAACCAGGGAGTTTCGTTTCACTCAACCGTTTCGCATTGGACGGGTAAAAGAGTGCGACATTTTTATCGATAGCAGATACGTCAGCCGCAACCATGCCGAAGTTGTCCTGGAGGATGGTGTCTGGTGGATTCGCGATCTTAATAGCAGCAACGGAATTTTTATCGACGATGTGCGTGTTGAAGGTGCGCCGATCTCTGGAGTCGTCTCAGCGAAACTGGGCATTAACGGTCCAGAGATCCGACTTGAAGTCGAAGAGAAGCCTCTGTTGGAGAAACCGGGAGTTGGAGGTGAAACCACTCTCAGGAGGTATGTCGACCACTACTTCCGAGATGAACCGTCTGAGTCGATCGGCGAGCACACTATGTATGTGCGGAAGGCGTTCGCGCACGTTCAGACCAAACAAAAGCGGCGGTATGGCTATGTTCTGGCTTTGATGAGCTTATGCGTGGTCGCAGCAGGGTTGTATGCGTTCTATGAGCACAAAGAAGCCGAAAGGGAAAGGGGGATGGCAAAGGAGCTTTTCTACAGTATGAAATCTCTGGATCTCGATATTGCCAATCTTGAACAAACGGTGGAGGCTTCCAATCGCCAGCAGGGCGTGGATGTGATTCGTCAGTATGAAGGCCGACGACGTGAGATGGAGAAAAACTACGATGCCTTCCTGGCAACATTGCACGTCTACGATCCGAAGATGAGTAAACAAGACCGGCTGATACTGCGTGTTGCTCGGATCTTTGGAGAATGCGAACTCGATATGCCGCCGGATTTTACGGCGGAAGTGAATAAGTACATCAAGTATTGGCAGTCCTCGGACAGGTTAGCTAAAGCGATTCATACAGCTCAGGACAAAGGTTACACGTCGACGATCACCAGAGATTTGTTGGCCGAGGGTTTGCCTCCTCAATACTTCTATCTTGCGTTGCAGGAGAGTAACTTCGATCCTTACAGCAGCGGGCCCATGACGAGGATGGGTATAGCGAAGGGTATGTGGCAGTTTGTACCGGAGACGGCGGTGAAATATGGACTCCGGATAGGTCCGCTGGCCGATTTGAGAAGGCGAGACCCAGGCGACGACCGTCATGACTATGAAAAGGAGACGAAAGCAGCGTCGAAATATTTGAAGGATCTGTACACCACCGATGCACAAGCCTCCGGGTTGCTTGTCATGGCTTGTTACAACTGGGGGGAGCTTCAAGTTCTTCCGCTGGTTCGCAGTATGCCCATGAATCCGAGGGAGCGAAACTTCTGGCGGCTGCTGGAGATGCACAGAGATAAAATACCGGCCGAAACGTATAACTACGTGTTCTATATTGTGTCAGCTGCGGTGATTGGGGAAGATCCCCATCTATTCGGTTTTGATTTTGATAACCCTCTCGCCAGTCTTGAAAGTAAGTAGTTTGTGCTTGTAGCGTTGCACGTCGAGGAATTCGAGTTTAGAGCTTATTCAGTTCCCAAGGTGTGGTTGCAGGAGTATATTGTTTTTTCGATTCGCCCCTATTTCGTCGTGTGGAAATGGGTCGATGCAATCTATTGAAATAGTATGGTTTACCATGACGCCTTGAGCGGGTGGGGCACCAATGCAAAGCAAGACATGCCTTCGGAGCTAAAGACCAGTAAGTGGTCGAGCCTCAGAAGCGCAGAAGAAGAGGGAAGGGCCTCGGGCTGAAGAGGCGGTAAAGCTGATCTTCAGGAGCGTACGCCATGGGGACAACGACGATTCGAGGTGGCGTTCCACCTCCGGCACCGCCACCTCCGACACTGAAGCTCGATCGCCTTGCGTTGCTCTATGAGGGCATCCTGACGGCCATCGTGCGAGTGCAGACCGGCCGTCAACAGGTGGAAGATCCAGAGAGCTTTCGAACTCGTATGAAACAGGCGCTGCGAGAGATCGCCTCTACGGCTGCGCGAAAGGGCTACTCCGCTGAAGATATGCAGGAGGCGGATTTTGCGATCGTTGCCTTCCTCGATGAGACGATCCTGACGGCACAGGATGGCAGCGCGTCCCAATGGGCTGGCAAGAGTCTGGGTGAAGAACTGTACAATCAACGATCCGCAGGTGAACTCTTCTTCAAGAGACTGGAGACGCTGCGAGCCAATCGTGATTCGCAGGATTTGGCGGAGGTCCTGGAGGTTTATTATCTCTGCCTTCTTTTAGGCTACGAAGGAAAGTTTGCGGGCGATTCCAAGGCGGAACTGCAACTTCTCATGTCCAATTTGAGAGAGCGGATCGAGAGGATTTTCGGGCACAGTGCTGGGTTTTCGCCGGATGTTGCGTTGCCTGACGAACCGATCGAATCAGGGCCGGTGACGGATCCGTTGGATAAGCAGGTCAAGCTATTTGCTCTTGCTGCGTTGATATTTGCGCTCCTCTGCTTTATCGGTTTTTCTCTTCAGTTGGGATCGAGATCTGCCGAGATCAGACGCACAGCCCAAGAGCGAACATTTAGCAGGTGACAGCATGATGAGTCTACGCCGAATCTTCGGGTTGATACTTCTGTTCTTCTTTTTTGAAGCGGTTGTCGCTGTGGTCACAACTTTTGTGTGGCCCAATGCGAACGTCTTTTTTGCCTGCGTGGCGATGACCGCGCTGGCCCTTGGTGTCTGGATCGTTTTTATGCTGGCGGCGCGTCTCCTATCGCGTCCTCAGGCTTCTAAGTCAACGCAACCGAAGCCGGCAGCTACTCCTGTGCAGCGGCCGATTGCGGGAGATAGCGGTGTTGCCAAAGAGCTTTCCTCGTTGATGCGAGAGGCGAATCAGAGGCTTGCGACATCAGTGCTGTTGAAGGGGCGTCGTGAACCACCGTCGACGGCGACCCTGCCTCTGTTTCTGGTAATTGGCGAGGAGGCAAGTGGAAAGACAAACGTTCTGGTGAACTCGGGGTTGGAGCCGCGGTTGCTTGCCGGAGATGCGACGCGTGATGGGATGATTCTGCCGACAAGGTTATGCAACTTGTGGTTCGCCGAGGAGGCTTTGTTTGCTGATGTTTCGGGCCGAATCGTACTGCAGGATGCGGATCAGTGGGAGAGTGCATTACGCGTTCTAGGCGAACAACAATATATACCGAAGTGGAAGAGGATATTGCTGGGGCGACGGGCCCAACCCAATCTTAAAGGGTTGATCCTGGTGTGCGACATGAAGATGTTTATGGGAGGAGAAGCCCCGCAACGCATTAATGCGTTCGCCAAAACATTGAACGATCGCCTGCAGACGGTTTGCTCGGTCTTTCGAAAGGATTTCCCCGTATATGTCATCTTCAGCAAATGCGATACTGTGCAATATTTTTCCGAATTTTTCGCTCACCTGAGCGAGCCAGAGGCGCGGCGGACACTAGGCACTACTCTTTCGTGGCTTAAGGCGAAGAAAGACCCATCGGATGTCCAGTCCGATCGCGAGAGCCGGCGGCTGAGCAACTACTTCAACAGAATTTATATGTCGCTGGCCGACAAACGAATGGTGTTGCTGGCGCGAGAGGTTGAATCGAAGAAGAGGTCGCTCGCCTATGAATTTCCGCGAGAGTTCCGGAAGGGCCGCAGTGGACTCGTACAGTTTCTAGTGGATGTGTTCCGGCCAAATCCACTACAGCAGGGCTCCAGATTGCGTGGGTTTTATTTCTCTGGACAGAGATTGGTTTTGCACGCGCCCTCGGTTGGGGAAGCTACGATCTCGGACTTTTCGCCGGCTCCACGACGAGCAGACGCCACGAGGTTTTTTGGCACAAATCCGTCTGTGCGACCTGGCGCTTCGAAAGATTCAGTTGCAGCAGTTCACTCGGCGATTGCGAAGCCGCTATTTCTTACTGAATTTTTTCAAAATATTCTGCTGAAGGATCGAGCAGGAAATGTTGCTCCCCGAGCGAACGTGCGGGAGCAGATGTATCGCAATCTTGCGTTTGGGAGTGTGGGGGCACTGCTGCTTCTTCTCTGTGTATTGTGGGCCTTTTCCTGGAGAAACAATCGTGAGCTACTCAGTGAGGTCCAGGCTTCGGTCGAGTCGGTGAACCGTCTTTCTGCTCAGGGGGGTGACCCCGAGGGGATTGTGGAATTGGAGTCGTTACGAGCACCGGTGGCTAGACTGAATGACTATGACCGACACGGTGCGCCGCTGTCTTATCGATGGGGGCTCTATTCCGGAAATGATGTAGCTCCTGTTATGAATCAGTTGTATTTCGAGCGTTTTCGTAATGTCTTTCTCGATCCGATGCTGGGTAAGTTCACTACTCTCTTCCTTTCATTGAAGTCGACCGCACCGGTACAGGACGATGTGTATAGTTCGCTAAAGAGCTACAGAATGATCACTTCCGGTGCGTGCCAGCCCGACAGTAAGTTTCTGAACGCTTCGCTGATGCCTGTGTGGTTACCTGGTGGGCTCAATCCAGCTGAGTCGGAGCTAGCCGAAAGGCAGATGCAGTTTTATGTATCCGAGTTGGTGGTCAGGAATCCGTATAAGCAGCAAGTTATGGAAAATAATGCTGCCGTGACGCAGGCCCAGACGTATCTGCATGATTTAAACGGCCCGGACAGAATATTTCGATTGCTTGTTGATCAGGTTAACCAGAGCACGCAGGGCGATAATTTGAGCAACTATCCTGCAAATTACGATGAGGTATTGAACGGGCCGAAGAGCGTGGATGCGGTTTACTCCCGCGCTGGCTGGGATGCGATGATGGACCGTATTCACAACAATAACTTGACTTCGGCCGGTGAAGTCTGCGTTTTGGGAGAGGGCTCACGAGTCTCCAACCTTACCCTTGATGCGGAGACGAAGCGCGAAGTTCAAGATCTGTATCTGAAGAGCTACGTTCAGCATTGGTCGTCTTTCCTTGGGGCACATCATGTTGTTGCGTTTGGCAGCACGGCGGATGCGGCGCGGAAACTCCGGGTACTCGCAGATAACAATCGTTCGCCGTTACTCGGGCTGGTGTATATGGTGTCGCACAATACCGATGTTGCTTCCGCGCCGGCGAACTCCAAGGTTGAGCAAGCAGTTGACCAGCTTACGACCAGCGCCAAACAGGGAATCAGCGGTGTTCTTGGGCGGTTTGGCGGGAAGAACGCGCAACAAAAGGTGGCAGCCGAAATTTCGCCACAGGCCGGTGCGACCCCCGCCGATGTTGTGCGCGAGTTTGAGCCAGTTCACGTAATGGTCGACCCTGCAAAGGGTGACAGCTGGGTGAATGCCAAGAATCAGGACTATATCAAATCCCTCGCCGAACTAAGTAATGCAATGGCAGCAATTCCGGCACGCCCCGATCCTAAGGTGCCCGCGGATCAACAAGCTATCGATAGCGCAAACAAGGCTTTGGAGACCGCCGATGCTGCTCTACATTCGCTGACGGGATCGTTTCCGAACACGCCGTCTGAGGTCGATGTGGATTTGAAGGCGCTTCTCGCTGAGCCTATCGGCTCCGCAGAAAGAAGCCTCAGGCATCTTCCTGCACCGCCACCACCACCGCCAACGCCACCGCCGCCACCCCAACCACCGACGCCTGCGGAGCTCGCGGTCCCGGTCAAGGCGCAGGTCAATAAGGCGGCGCAAACGCTGTGCTCGAGCCTGGATGCGATTCGGACGAAGTTTCCGTTTGACACGACGGCTTCACAGGAAGTCACGATTCAGGATCTGAATGATGTGTTTGCTCCTGCGACTGGAACCCTGGCCCAGTTTGCCCAATCTCCTGATGTTTCGAAGGCCTATGTGCGTCAGGGAAGGGCCTGGGCAGCGAATCCAGCGTTCCCGGCGACGTTCTCTCAGCCCTTCCTGGTCGAACTGAACAGCATGAGTGAGTTCGCGGACGGCATGTATGCCGACGGTGGAAATAAACCTCATTTTGACTACACGATCACGCTTGATGGGACCGGCAAAGTTCCGTTCGAACTAGATGTTGACGGACACGTTATCAAATACACTCCGGGTAAACTTAGCGTTCCGACGAAGCTTGTCTGGCCGCCGATTACAGCCTCTCCGACCAAGTTGATCTTGAAAACCGCGAAGACCGGACTAACCCTACCCGCGCAGAATTCTGGGCCCTGGAGTCTTTTCCATTTGCTGCGGGCGGCGGACGATCAAAATGGAAACCTGTTTACTTTTCGCACTATCCAGTTTGCGACTAGTCGAGTGCCGCTAATGGATGGGAAGGGAAATCCGGTCACGGTTCAGATACGGGTAGATACGAGTGCAGGGAATATCTACAGCAGAGGTTATTTTTCGAAACTGCATTGCGAAGGTTGGGCCGTGCATTAGTTAATTGATGAAGCTTTTCTTGCTTGGCAACATCAAACCGATTGGTTTTATGCTGCGCTATTGTTTGTCGCGAGTCTTTCTGATGCTGGAGGTGAAGGGAGAAAAGTCGTCGAATGCTTCTAATGACGCTATTTCTTTAGATAGTAGTCTCGACAGACGCTGTTTTTAGTGGTAACTTTCGACCCTCAGGAGTTTTTGGTTCTTCAAGTGCTTTTCGGGCCCTCAGTTGATTTCCGAGGAGTTTCGATATGCCAAAGGAAAGTCTTCAGAAGAAAATAGGTAGAGTCCGCCCACCGCGTGTTCAAATCACCTACGATGTTGAGACGGGTGGAGCGATTGAAAAGAAAGAACTTCCCTTCGTAGTCGGTGTCCTTGGTGACCTTTCTGGCCTACCGGATAAGCCCCTACCCCCCGTCAAAGACCGTAAGTTTGTCGAGATCGATCGCGATAATTTCGACAAGGTACTTGCGAAGATGACTCCTCGACTGGCCTTCAAAGTCGATAACAAGCTCAGCGATGACGATACGAAAATTGGCGTGGAGCTGAAATTTTCCAGCATGGCCGATTTTGAGCCACAGAATGTGGTCGAGCAGATTGAGCCACTTAGAAAACTAATCGAGTTGAGGCGCAAACTAGCGAATTTGCGGAGCAGCCTTTACGGCAACGACAAGCTAGACAAAATGCTGCAGGGGATCTTGCACGACGACAAGGAGTTAGACAAACTTCGCACAGAGGTAGGTTTGCCAGAACCGGATGGCGGGGCAGGAAAGGGGAAATAGTATGGCGGAAGCTCAATCGAACCTGGCGGCTGAAGCAAGCATTAGCGAATCCGAAGGAAGTCTGCTCGAAAAGATTCTTAAGGATGGGCGGTTGGCGCCTACCGATGAAGAACGCGATGTAGCGAAACAGTGGGTGGAAGCACTGGTCGACCAGGTGGTTACACAGGAGATGAAAATCTCGCCCGACACCGAGGCCATGCTTAATGCGCGTATCGCTGCCATCGATCAGGCACTTACCAATCAGTTGAACGAGATCATGCATGCCGAGGCGTTTCAGAAGCTCGAGGGTGCGTGGCGAGGTCTCAAATATTTTGTGTTTCAAACTGAAACCTCGACGATGCTCAAGATTAAAGTCATGAATATCTCTAAATTAGACCTTCTAAAAGATCTTCGTAACGCCTCTGAGTTTGATCAGAGCGCGATTTTCAAGAAGGTGCATGACGAGGGTTACGGCGTTTTGGGCGGCGCTCCCTTTGGAGCATTAGTTGGCGACTACGAGTTTGGCCGCCATCCTGACGATCTAGAGGTGTTGGAAAAGGTTTCAAATATTGCGGCGGCTGCTCACGCTCCTTTTCTGGCGTCTGCCGGTACGAAAATGTTCAATTGGGACAGCTTTACGGATCTTGCTGGCCCGCGTGACCTGGCCAAGATATTCGATAACGACGCGTACATTCGCTGGAAGTCTTTCCGGGAGAGCGATGATTCAAGATACGTGGGCCTAGTGTTGCCACACGTCCTTATGCGCCTGCCGTACGGCAAGGAGACAGCGCCCGTCGAAGCATTCGATTTTGAAGAGAATGTGGATGGAAAAGATCACAGCAAGTATCTGTGGGGGAACGCAGCTTATGCTCTTGCGACACGTCTTACCGATGCGTTTGCTCGCTATGAGTGGTGTGCTGCAATCCGTGGCGTAGAAGGTGGTGGATTAGTAGAAGGCTTGCCAACACATACTTTTACTACCGACGATGGAGATATTGCGGTCAAATGCCCAACCGAAATCGCAATTACAGATCGCCGAGAGAATGAATTCGCGAAGCTCGGCTTTATCCCCTTGTGCTATTACAAGGGGACGGATAGAGCCGCCTTTCTGGCGGCCCAGTCTGCCCAAAAGCCGACCGTGTATCTAAGTGACGACGCGAATGCGAACGCAAGGCTCTCCGCACAGTTGCAGTACATATTCGCGGTATCACGGTTTGCTCACTACCTAAAGGCCATGATGCGCGATAAGATTGGCTCCTTTA
>Ga0206946_1147_pt1 | contig 17610 bp, 15 predicted proteins | sample Alteio_BWOrgHeat_2_FD_152965 | JGI IMG/M metagenome (GOLD analysis project Ga0206946, IMG submission 152965) | Enriched cells from forest soil in Barre Woods Harvard Forest LTER site, Petersham, Massachusetts, United States -... | ecosystem: Environmental > Terrestrial > Soil > Temperate forest > O... | reverse complement strand
AGCGCGAGCACGCCGCCGGGATGGGCATTGACATGCAAGCGGTCCTGGCTGGCCTGGCCGGCGAGATAGAACCATTCCCAGTCGCGCAAATCCCGGCCACTCGGCTCGCGGCGATGGCGTTGCAAGAGATGGCGCGCGACCTCGGGCCGCCCATCCGTCAGTTGCCGGCCCGCTTGCAACATATCGGAGAGGTAGAGCTGGCTTTCGGCGGAGTCGCGTTGCTGGTCCGCCAGATTCTTGGCGATGGTCGCCTGGGTGGAGGCCTCCTCGGCTATGTTCCGTGCGCTGAAGAGATAGACGGAGAAGACAATACCCGAGAGGAGTAGCAGCGTGGCCGCCAGGGAGACCGTGCGATGGCGGCGCAGGAAAAGCTCGAGCAGTTTCCACGCGCCTGCCCGCTCCGCCGAGGTGGCGAAACCATTTTGCCAGGCCTGAATCTCGATCTGCAGGGCTTTGACGGTGGGGTAGCGATCCGCCCTTTCAAATGACATCGCTTTCAAGGCGACAGCGGCCAGCGATTCCGGCAGGCGCCCGCCCGGCCAGTGCGGCAAGCGCCTTTTGGCGCAAGCCTCGGCGAAAGGCACGATGCGGCCGGCGCGCACATTCTGCATGATCTCCGCGGAATTGCGTCCCTGAAACGGAGGGCGCAAAGTGAGGATATAGTACAGGATGGCACCCAGGGCATAGATGTCGGTGCGCTCGTCCATCAGCTCCACTTCGCCGTTGGCCTGCTCCGGCGGCATGTAGTGGGGCGTGCCCATCACCGTGCCGGTGATCGTGGGACCGATCGTGGTCGCATCACCGCCCGAGAATTGCTGGGTCTCGGCTTCGGGCAACGTCTGGGGTGTCTGGGGTTTGGCTTTTCCCGTTTTCAATTGGTCCCGCCCGAGCAGCTTGGCGAGCCCCCAATCCATGACCAGCGCTTCGCCGTACTCGCCGAGCATGATATTGGCCGGCTTGAGGTCGCGATGGATCACGCCCTTGGAATGCGCAAAGGCCAGCGCGTCGCAGACTTTCTGGAAGACGGTGAGCAGCGCGCTCAACGGCCACTGGCGCACGGTTTCCGCGTCGGAGGAACTGAGAAACTCGAGGATGCGCTTGAGCGAAATGCCCCGCACGAGCTTCATCGTGTAAAACGGTTTGCCCTCCGCGTTGAGGCTCAGCTCGTGGACGGGCACGATATTCGGGTGCTCGAGTTGCGCGGTGACTTGCGCTTCCTGGCAAAAGCGCTCGACGGACAAAGGCTTCGAGTCATCGAGCATCAGCTTCATGGCCACCTCCCGCTGCAAGGTGGATTCGTGGGCGCTCTTGATCACTCCCATCCCGCCCCGCGCCACCGTCCGCGAGATCACATAATTGTGCCCGGCGCGCATGTCGGCGTCCAGGGTGCGCCGGATTTTCACCTCGCCGGAGTTGCTGGTGGAGTCCTCGAGGACATCGAGCACGATATGCGCTTCGCCGACCCGGATTCTTTGGTCTGGATGCACAGTCGTCGGTTTCTTGATCTCCTCCTCATCCACGAACGTGCCGCCGCCGTTGCCCAGGTCTTCGACTTCCCATTCGGAATCGCGCAATTGCAGACGCGCATGCCGGTCCGCGAGCCCTTCGGCTTGGAAGCGGATTTCCGCGTTCGCACTGCGACCGATGATATAAGCGCCGGGCCGCAGGTTCTGCGAGTGCAGGAGCTTGTCGCGCAGAAAGACCGATACCTTCGTCTGGGGTGCCGACATGGGCGACGTTGCTAACCGGTTCGCGAGTGGGGCGCAAGCGGGGAGTGGGAAAGAGCCGCGATCCTTCCGCGGTCTGATAGCCGGGGTGCCAAGGAGGGCGCCGTCCGATAGGCATTCACCTCGCCGGGAGCGTGCGCGGAGGAACCGCACTCTGCGGTGCTATCGACGTGGAGATTTGCTTCTCGAACTGGCTCGGGACCAGGTAGGGACGCACCTCCAGGGCGTCCAAGGCCGTCGAAGTGGGCGCGCGGCCATCAGATGGCGTTGCGCCCTTTGCTGAAGTCTTTTTCGTGAACGTCGGCAGAGCAGGTCTGCTTGCGCTGAGGCCCTGATTTCTGTAGACGAATTCGAGATTCAGTGAATTCCGCGCAAGCGGTTGAATCGAAGTTATGAGAACAAATGTTGAGACAAGTCTGCACTCTAGGTGTGGAGGCTCAAGAGGTTGTTCATGTGGAGGCGGAGTCTTGAGACGGGAGCTTTGAGTTTGAGGGCGTGGTGAGGACGATGCCAGTTGTAATTGTGGAGGAAGAGAGCCAAGCGAGCGGCCCGTTGATCGGAATGGGAGTAGGCATGAGCGTAGGCCCATTCGCGCAGGGAGGTTTGGATGAAGCGCTCGGCTTTGCCGTTGGTCTTGGGAGTGTAGGGTTTGGTGAAGCGGTGTTTGAGACCCAGGGCCAGGACCGCGTCGCGCATGGCGTGGGCGCGGTAGCAGGAGCCATTGTCCGAATAGAGGCGTTGGGCTTGGATGCCGTGCTTGTGGAAGAAAGCCAGAGCGGCGTGGAGGAAAGCGATGGCGCTGCGGGCGGACTCATCGGGAAGGAGCTGGGCGAAAGCCAGGCGGGAGTGATCGTCGATGGCGATGTGGAGGAACTCCCAGCCGGCGCCGGGGACATGATCCTTCTGGCGGTTGCCGGTGATGCGGTGGCCGATCCATTCGATCCGGGCAAGCTTCTTGATGTCGAAGTGGATGAGTTCCCCGGGATGAGCGCGTTCGTAGCGGCGGACGGGCGGAGGCGGTTGCAGCACGCGCAGGCGCACCGCGTGACGGCGGAGCAAGCGGGAGACGGCCGCCTTGGAGAGCTTGGCCAAACGGGCGATCTGGAAAGCCGGGAGTTTGCGTCGTCGCAAGGCGAGCACGCGAGCCACCCGCAGAGGGTGGGTGGTTCGGGGGGAACATTGGGGTCGCGAAGAACGATTGTGCAAACCGGCGAGGCCCTCGGCGCGGAAACGCGCCAGCCACTTGTAGGCGCAACGCTCCGAGAGGCCAAAGCCGGCCGCGACTTCAGCCACTGGCTGATGGAGGTCTACGATGCGCCGGATCATCTCGGCTCGACTCAGCGCGGTGAGTTTGGCTTTACTGTGGGTGTTCATGCGGCGGTGGTGTTTGGGATGGTGTTGATTTCACAACCCCACCTTTCCAACTCCTCGCCGCATGAACAACCTATTGGAACTTCACAGCTAGGTCTGATACTCTGTCAGACGGGTCCCAATCATACGGCGTTCGGTTCTGCCAAATTGAGAGGTAAGCGACATGAAAGCGCTCGGTCTATTGGTCATTTGGACATTGCCTTTCTGCGCTGCGACAGCCGAGACGCGGATCGAAGAACTGCCTGAGGTTCCAACGTTTCCCGTCAATAATGGACCTGTGGATGTCCAAAACACTTTCACTAAGCGCAACCCTTATTACAAGCAGGGGGCGGGCACATTCTACGAGACAGCGTATTTGGGATTTTCAGCAGCCAAGCTTTTTAAGCTAGTCGACCTGGAATTTGCAAAGCGAGTCGGAGGTTTGGATATTTTGAGAGGCTTCATTTATGATTGGCTCGACTTCGATGTCCGAGACAATGGCCGAATTACAGTTGAGCACTGTGAAGAAGCGGTAAAGGCAATGAATGCCAAGTTCCGAAGACTCCTCTCCCCGCTTCAATACAAAATCTATGAAGTGTGGCGTGAGGACGACTCCGGCGAAGTTAATACGCTTTCCTTTCTCATCCATTACGATCCGAAACTCGTTGAGGAGCGTGGTGCAAAGCAGCAATGACAAGACTCAGGCACTGCGGGCGTTCGGCACGAGGTCTTGCGTTCTCCGCCGCAGTTGCCGGGGCGGGACCGCGTTGTTTTGGGATCCGGGGGTGCCGCTCGCAGACTCGATTTGCCCCGGCTATTTTCCTTCGTCCCTCTGAGACGATCCCGAAGCGACGCGCAAGAGGAGAGCGTTGGATGAGAGCGGTTCCACTAAAGTAGTAGCCGTTGCAGAGTTCCAGTCCTGGAGGGCGCTGCTTCGTCAGCGCCCACGCTTGTCTCTTCGAGAATGGGCGGCGACAAAGCGCCGCCCTCCAGCAAAGTTCCGCCATGGTCACGGCTACACAAAAACTCGAACAGCTAATGTTCAGGAGGCGTGCTTTACGGTCGGGCGAGGCGCAGCACCACGGCTCCGCCGGGCGGGGCGGTGACGGCCATCTGCCGCGTGGAGTCGAAGAGGCCGCGGTCTTTGCCGCTGAGCACGTCGGTGACTTTGTAGACGAGGCCTTCGCGGACGGTGAGGCGGGCGCTGGCGGGTTTCTCCAGGTCTTCATTGATGAGCAGCGCGAAGCGGGTGCCGTCGGGTTTCACGCGGATGCGCAGGTGGAGGCGTTTGTTCGGCTCGGCGAAATCCAGTCCGGCGGCGGCGGTTTCCTCGGGGGTGGCGATCTGGGCTTCGCAGATGAACTCGGCGAGCTTTTGCGAGGCGGCGGCGATTTCCTGCACGGCCTCGAAACGGCCATCGGTGAGCGGTTGCAAATCCCACGAAAGCAGGCCGCGCATCGACATGTGCGTGAAGAGGTACGACACCTCGACGAAGTAACCACGGACGCCGCCGGCCAGGGCCCACCAGAATTCATTGCGCACCTGCGCGGCGCTCGGGACGGTGGCGCCGACGAAAGGCACGTGCGCTTGCAGGAGGACTTCGGTTTTGTCCTCGATCGGACGCAGGGCGAGCATCTTCTGCTCCCAGCGCGAGAGGTCCGGCTTTTCCGACCAGCCGCCGATGGGCGCGTAATCGGTGCCGATGACATCGATGCCCCAGGACTTGAGATCGCGCATGAGCTGCTGCTTTTCCGGCGGGATCGGGATGCTGTTGTGGCCCCACACGACCTCGACGCTGGTGGGTTTGTTCGTGACCGACTTCAGCCAACGGACCTGGCTTTCGAGGTCGCGGTACTGCTCCGGCGAATTGCCGGTGCCGAGCTGGTTGTAGAGGTGGAAGGCGAGCAGGCCGGGGTGGTCCTTCGTGGCGAGGATCACGGCCTTGTGATTCGCCGTGAGGGGTGCGGACCGGTGGGCTTCCTCCTCGTTGCCGACGTAGAGCAGGGTGTAGAGGCCCTCCTGCCAGGCGATGTCGAGGGCCTTGCGGAAAAGCTGGGATGCATCCGGCAGGTCGACCCAGCCGCCGCTTTGCACGACGATGCTGTTCATGCCCGTGGCCTTGAGCGCGCGGACGAGCCGCTGGTACGAAGCCAGCGTCGGCACGGGGCTGCCCCAGACGCGCACGGCAAAGGGCACGCGCGGTTTGGGTGGTGGCGGATTGGGCGGGCCGGTGATTTCGAACTCCTGCTCCGGCGGCGAGGCCCTCGCTGCAAAGGGCAGCCAGTAACAGCCGGCGGGGATTTTCACGGGCCAGTTGAGCAACGCATTCACCCCTTCCTTGTCCGGATGGATCGCGTGGCACAGGACGAGGCCCGCCGCGTACGCGCCCCGCATGTCGGCGCCGAGCGCGAGGATGGCGCGCTTGTCCTTCGCCGCGGGATTTTCGACCGCCTCGATCCGATAGCCGCCGGGCCGGATGCCCTCGAGGAATGTCCTCGCGCTGGCGCCGAGCACACGCGCGACGAAGGCATTATTCTGCGGCGTGCCGAGCAAGAGCAGGTGATGCTGCAATTGCGCGGCGCTCACTTGCGAAGCGGTCGCGACCGCCGCCTGGCGCGCTTTGTCCACGATGAAGCGTTGCGTGAAGCGGAGCGCCTTGCTGTCGTAGTCATCGCCGAGGCCATCGGGCAGGATGATCGTGAGATCGGAGCCGTCGTGGTGGAAGTCGATGGGCGGCGGACCTTGCATCAGCTCCGGCACGCGCGGGGTGATGGTGTCCGGAAAAGGAATCGGCGCGGCGCGCCAGAGAATCCACGAATCGGGATCGGCCCGCGATTGAGCCCACACGAGTGCGGGCAGCAGGAGCAGCGCCGCGAGGAGCGAAGGGAGCTTCACATCGCCCGGCATCATTCCCTGGTTCTCTTTTGGCCGGTTACGCGTCGGGAAATTCCTCCGGCGAGAAGCCGAGCGTCACGATGGAGCAGCCGACGATGGTGCGCAGGTGCAGATCCACCGCCGCATCGATGATCTCTTCGCTCTCCGAGCCGGGATTGAGCCACACCTCCCGCGGCTTCTTGGCGGCGATGGCGGGGAGCAGCTTCATTCCCACCGCCGGCGGCACGTAGAGACTCACGAAATCCACCGGCCCGTCGATCGCGTCCAGCGTGGGATAGGCCTTCAGGCCCTCGATGGCGGCTTCATGGGGATTGACCGGGAACACGGTGTAGCCGCTCTCGACATAAGCGCGAACGGCCTTGTTCCCATATTTGCGCCGATCACGGGAGGCGCCCAGGACTGCGACGGATGATTCTGACATGGCGGTGGGGAGGCCCGTATTTCGAGCAAGGCCAGCGAGCGCGGCAAGCAAGAAATCGCAAGTTACCGAGGTCGGGAGAGCGTCGCTACAGGTGACAGGCTCAATCGCTGCATCCACCGGACGAACGGGGACGCAGTATGTGGGTGACGAAAAGTTTCTTTCTGCGGTTGCTGGGTGCATGCGCGATTTCGACTTCGCTGTTGCCGGTTCGAGCGGCGGAGAAGACCGATGGCATCGAGTGGCAGCCGTGGTCGGATGCGGTGTTTGCGCGGGCGAAGGCGGAGAAGAAGCTGGTGCTGCTGGATGTGGTGGCGGTGTGGTGCCACTGGTGCCATGTGATGGATGACATTACCTACCGCGATCCGGCGGTGGTGAAGCTGGTGCGCGAGCATTACATCGCGGTGCGTGTGGACCAGGATGCGCGGCCGGATATTTCGAATCGCTACGAGGATTATGGGTGGCCGGCGACGGTGGTCTTCGACGCAGCGGGGAAGGAACTGGCGAAGCGGCAGGGGTATTTGCCGCCGCAGCCGATGGCGGGGATGTTGCAGGCGTTTGTGGATGATCCGACACCGGGGCCTTCGGTGCAGGCGGAGCCGGTGATCGCGCCGGCGGAGGGCACGGCGCTCACGGAGGCGCAGCGGGCGGGGATGCGCGAGGCGTTCCTCGGCGCGTACGATGCACAGCTCGGTGGCTGGGGCGACGTGCACAAGTATCTCAATTGGGATGCGCTCGAGTATTGCCTGACTGAAGGCGCGAATGGGGATGCGCGGGTGAAGGAGATGGCGCGGCAGACGCTGACCGGCGGATTGCGGTTGATCGATCCGGTGTGGGGCGGGGTGTACCAATACTCGACGGATGGGGATTGGGAGCATCCGCACTTCGAGAAGATCATGCCTTTCCAGGCGGAGAACCTGCGCGTGTTTGCCATGGCGGCGACGCTGCGCCACGAGCCGCAATGGCTGGAGCCGGCGCGGAAGATTCATGGTTACCTGCGGGACTTTCTGCTGTCGCCGGAAGGCGCGTTCTATGTGAGCCAGGATGCGGACTTGGTGGATGGCGAGCACGGAGGAGAATACTTCGTGCTCGACGATGCGGGGCGTCGTGCTCGCGGAGTGCCGCGGATCGATCGGCATCTTTACGCGCGGGAGAATGGGCTGGCCATTACCGGGCTCGCCGCGCTTTACGCAGCGGATGGGGATGACGCCGTGCTCGTCGAGGCACGGCGGGCCGTGGAATGGGTGATGGCGCGTCGTGCGCTGCAGGGTGGGGGATTCCGGCACGATGAACAGGATGCCGCGGGGCCGTATCTGGCGGATACGCTGGCGATGGGGCGCGCTTTCCTCGCGCTGTATACCGTGACGGCGGAGCGCGCGTGGCTCGGGCGGGCGGAGGAGGCGGCGCAATTCATCGAGGCGAAGTTTCGCGCGCCGCTGGGTTACGCGACGGCGGTGGGGACATCGGGCGCACCTTTTGATCCGAAACCGCAGGTGGATGAGAATATCGCCTTCGCGCGCTTGGCGAATCTACTGCATCACCTCACCGGGAAGGACGCGTGGCGCCAGGCGGCGGAGCACGCGATGCAGTATCTGGCGTCGCCCGTGGTGGTGGCGCAGCAAGGCTATGGCACGAGTGGGATTCTGCTCGCGGATCGGGAACTGCGCACAACTCCCGCGCACCTCACGATCGTGGGCCATAAGGACGACGCGGCCGCGCAGGCGCTCTTCCGCACGGCGTTGCGCGGCGCTCCGCCGTCGTCGCGCATCGAATGGCTGGACGTGCGGGAGGGTCCGTTGCCGCATAACGATGTGCCTTTTCTCGAGATGCCGCGGGCGGCGGCATTTCTTTGCGCCGGCGCCACGTGCTCGCTCCCGATGAGCGCGCCGGAGAAGCTGGCCGATAAACTGGCCCGATTGGCGCGCTGAATTGGAAGGAAATGGCAACCGCGGTGGCGCGGAGACGTGGAGGCGGAAAATGCCGAAGGCCCGGATTGGCAGTTGAAACCGTGGGAACGAATCCCTAGCATCCGCGCGTTTTTACCCACCTCGACTCTCGCCATGAAAAAAATTCCATCTTTCCTCGCTGTTCTTGCTTTCGGTTTTTTGTTCGTTGGTTCCGCGCTCCGGGCGGACGACATCAAAGTGGGAGAATTTGCGGCGCTGACGGGCGGGAGCGCGAGTTTCGGGCAGTCTTCGCACAAGGGCACGGAGCTGGCGTTTGATGAACTGAATGCGGCGGGGGGTGTGCTCGGGAAGAAGTTCAAGCTCATCACCGAGGACGACCAATCGGCGGCGGGGCAGCCGGCGACGATCGTGCGCAAGCTGATCTCGCAGGACAAGGTGATCGCGGTGCTTGGCGAGGTGCGTTCCTCGGCGACGATTGAGGCGGCGCCGATCTGCCAGGAAAACAAGATCCCGCTCATTTCACCCGCGGCGACCAATCCGAAGGTGACGGAAGTGGGCGATTACATTTCACGCGTGTGTTTCATCGATCCGTTCCAGGGGACGGTGATGGCGAAGTTTGCGCTCAGCAAAGGCTGGAAGAAAATCGCGCTGCTGACCGACGTGAAGCAGGATTATTCGGTGGGGCTGGCGGAATTTTTCAGCAAGGGATTCACCGCCGGTGGCGGGCAGATCGTGAAGGAGCAAAAGTATTCGACCGGGGACAAGGATTTCAAACCGCAACTCACCTCGATCAAGGCCACGAAGCCCGATGCGATCTTCATTCCCGGCTACTACGCGGAAGTGGCGCTCATTGGCAAGCAGGCGCGCTTGCTGGGCATCAAGGTGCCGCTGCTCGGGGGCGATGGCTGGGTGGGCGATTCGCTGCTAAAGGTCGCGGGCAATTCGCTCGACGGCTCATGCTTCTCCTGCCACTTCAGCGCCGAGGACAAGAGCGAGGCCGTGCAGGAGTTCGTGAAGAAGTTCAAGGCGAAGTACAACGAGGTGCCCGACGACATGGCGGCGCTGGGCTACGACAGCGCAGAGATTTTGGCCGACGCGATCAAGCGCGCGGGTACAACGGATGGCGACAAGCTCAAGACGGCCATCGCGGAAACCAAGGGCTACAAAGGCGTGACGGGCGTGATTACGCTCGACGCGCAACGCAATGCGTCGAAGCCGGCGGTGATTCTCTCGATCGGCGGGGGCGGCTTCCACTTCGAGCAGACAGTCGCTCCCTAAGCTTGCGGCGCTGCTACCGAACGGACCGCCGCACGCATGGCTGACAAGCTCCTCGAACTCCTCCAGCAGATCATCAACGGGCTCTCGCAGGGCTCGATTTATGCGTTGATCGCGCTCGGTTACACGATGGTGTTCGGGGTGCTGCGGTTTATCAATTTCGCGCATGGGGATGTCTACATGCTCGGGGCGTTTGTCGGGTTCTATCTCGGGCCGAAGGCGCTGAAGATGTTCAGTGACGGGCCTTCGTACCCAGGGGCGGCGGCGGTGTTGCTGCTCGCGATGGTGCTGTGCGCGATCATCGGCATCATCATCGAGTTGCTTTGCTATCGGCCGCTGCGTGAGCGGCCGAAACTCACAGTGCTGATCACCGCGATCGGGGTGTCGCTTTTCCTCGAGAACGGCGGCCAATTTGTGTTTGGCGCCGACCCGAAGTCGTTTCCCGACGTGATCACCGATCGCGCGCTGGAGATTCCGGAGTCGTGGGGAAAGATTTCGGGCCTCACCATCACCGTTTCGCAAGTGCTCGCCTTCGGCGTCACGCTGGTCTTGATGTTCGCGCTGAGCCACATCGTGCGGAAGACGAAGCTTGGGATGGCGATGCGCGCGCTGTCGTTCAATCCCGTGGCGGCACAACTCATGGGCATCAATATCGATGTGGTCATTTCGTTTACGTTCGGGCTCGGCTCGGCGTTGGCGGGCGCGGCGGGCATCCTGACGTCGATTCAGCAGCCGTCGATCGATCCGCTGATGGGTGTCAACGCGGGGCTAAAGGCGTTTGTGGCGGCGGTGCTCGGCGGCATCGGCAATCTCCAGGGCGCGGTGCTCGGTGGCATTCTTATTGGGTTGGTGGAGGCGTTGGTCGTGGGTTATGTGAACCCGACGTATCGTGACCCCATTGTCTTCGGCGTTTTGATTTTGATTTTGCTGTTCAAGCCCACGGGCCTCCTGGGCGCGAGCGAACGGGAGAAAGTCTAGATGGCTCAGCGCCCCAAGCTCTTCCTCATCCTGGCCGTGGTGGTCGCGGCGATCGCTTCGCATGTCCTTTCGGGTGGCGCGGCTCCGGCCATTCCGGCGCTCAATCCCTACTATTACGACGTGCTCATCGGCATCGGGATCAATATCATCCTCGCGGTGGGATTGAACTTGGTGAACGGCTACACCGGCCAGTTTTCGCTGGGTCATGCCGGGTTCATGGCCGCCGGGGCCTACGCGTCGGCGTGGCTGACGCTTTCTTACGGCTACGCGCTGGGGTCCAGCGGTTGGGCCACGACCACGATATTTATCATTGCGCTGTTTTTGGGCGGCGTGGTGGCGGCGGTAGCGGGGCTCATCGTGGGCGTGCCGTCGCTGCGTTTGAAAGGCGATTACCTTGCCATCGTGACCCTCGGCTTTAACGAGATCATCAAGGGCATTATTCAGAATGATGATGCTTTGGGTGCGCAACGCGGGCTCGGTGGCATCGCGCAGCATACGACCTTCTTCTGGACGTTTGCCCTCGCGGCGGTGACCATTTACGTCGTCGTCAGCCTCGTCAATTCCACCTATGGGCGTGGATTTCTCGCCGTGCGTGACGACGAAATTGCGGCCGAGGCGATGGGCATCAACACCACCAAATACAAGGTTCTCGCGTTTGTGCTCGCCGCATTTTTCGCGGGCGTCGCCGGTGGGCTTTACGCGCACTTCAAGCAGTTCATCCATCCCGAGGGCTTCAATTTCATGAAGTCGGTGGACGTGGTGGTGATGGTCATTCTCGGCGGCATGGGCAGCACAGCGGGCGTGTGTTTTGCCGCGGTGTTGCTCACGATCCTGCCGGAACTGCTGCGCTACGTGGCGCACATCGAGATGCTGCCGGAGTGGCTGCGGCACATCGCGGAAAACCGCATGATCATTTACTCGCTGTTGCTCATCCTCCTCATGCTCACGCGGCCGCAGGGGCTTTTCGGCGCGGTGAACTTGAAGCGCAAAAAAGCATGAGCGCGCCATTGCTGAAGATCGACAACGTGACGATGCAGTTCGGCGGCTTGAAGTGCGTGTGCGAGGTCTCGATAGAGATCGGTGAGGGCGAACTGGTGGGCTTGATCGGGCCGAATGGCGCGGGCAAGACGACGGTCTTCAACATGATCACCGGCGTCTACCGGCCCACGCTGGGGGCGATCTCTTTTGCCGGAAAATCCGTGGTCGGCCACCGGCCATACAAGATCACGGCGCGCGGCATCGCGCGGACTTTTCAGAACATCCGGCTGTTCAACTCGCTGACCGTTTTCGACAACGTGCGCACGGCCTGCAACATGCACCTGCGGCACGGCATTCTGTACGCGCTGACGCGCGGACCGAAGTTTGAGGAGGAAGAGCGGGAGATCGACAAGAAGGTGATGGAACTGCTGGAGATTTTCGGCCTGGCGGGCGAGCGTGAGTCGCTCTGCAAGAGCCTGCCCTACGGCGACCAGCGCCGCCTCGAGATCGTGCGCGCGCTGGCCACGCGGCCCAAGCTGCTGCTGCTCGACGAGCCGGCGGCAGGCATGAACCCGACGGAGAAAGTCGAGCTGATGAAGCTCATCCGCTTCACGCAGGAAAAATTTGGCTGCGCGGTGCTGCTCGTCGAGCACGACATGAAAGTCGTCATGGGCATTTGCCAGCGGATCCATGTGCTCGATTACGGCCGGAAGATCGCGGAAGGCGCGCCCGCGGAGATTCGGGAGAATCCGAAAGTGATTGCCGCCTACCTCGGCAAGGAGGAAGACGATGCTTGAGATCAAAAACCTCGAGGTTTCCTATGGCTCGATCAGCGCGTTGCAAGGCATCTCGCTGAAGGTCGAGAAGGGGAGCATCGTCACGCTGGTCGGCGCGAACGGCGCGGGCAAGACGACGACGTTGCGCACCATCTCCGGCATCGTGAAGGCGAAATCCGGCACGATCACCTTCGACGGCCACGAGATCACGAACCGCGCGCCGCATAAAATCGTCGCCGCTGGCCTGGCGCAGTCTCCCGAGGGACGCATGGTCTTCGCCAATCTCACGGTGATGGAGAACCTGCGCATGGGTGCGTACCTGCGGAACGACAAGCCCGGCATGGCCAAAGACATGGACTATATCTTCGGCATCTTCCCACGGCTCAAGGAGCGCGAGAAGCAGACTGCGGGGACGTTGAGCGGCGGCGAGCAGCAGATGCTGGCGATTGGCCGGGCGCTGATGTCGAAACCGAAGTTGCTGATGCTCGACGAGCCGTCGCTGGGCATTGCGCCGCTGCTGGTGAAGACGATTTTCGAGAAGATCGTGGAGATCAACAAGGAGCTGGGATTAACCATCCTGTTGGTCGAACAAAACGCCAACCTGGCGCTCGAAGTTTCGCATTACGGCTATGTGCTCGAGACCGGGCGTATTATCCTCGAAGACACCGCCACGGCGTTGCGGGAGAATGCCGAGGTGCGCGCCGCCTATTTGGGCGGTTGAGACGCCTCGAACGAAAAGCTGGACTCTCCGGCGGTTTCAGGGCACAAATGATGCATACCTACCTTCGCGCTATGAAAAGACTCGCACTTCTCGCTGTGGCCATGCTGGGCCTGTCCTTCGCCGCTCCAGCCCTCGCGGCCGATCCCAGCTACGGCGGGGATACCCCCTATCGCGAGGGTCATGGCCCCTATTACCAGGGTCATGGCCCCTATTACCAGGGTCATGGCCCCTATTACGAGGGTCATGGCGCCTATTACGAGGGCAGAATGTGGTACGGCGAACACGAGTATGCCCCGGAGATGCCAGGTGGCGGCGGCCAGACTCCTCTCTATTACCGGCCGACCATGCGCTACTATGGCAACGGCTACACGGTCAGCTATCGGTACATCCCCGTTTACCCGCAGGATAGCATCTATACCGGGGCGATTGGCAACGCGTCGAACTTCCGCACGGAGGCCTTCCACATCCCGACCGAAGACATTCCGCGTTGGGGTGGCAATTCGCCGCGGTTGACCGTGAAGGATCCACACTCGGCCGCGACACACTCGACCATTACCACGATCCAGCGCAAAACCTCTTCCGGGAAAAAAGCGGGCAAAACAGCGCCCACGGATGCCGCTCCCGCGATCACACCCTCCGCACCCGCCCCGGCGACGACGCAAACGCCTTCTCCGGCTCCAGAGGCCGCGCCGGCCGCCCCGGCTGCGCCAGCCGCACAACCGAAGCCGTAAAAGCCCCGCCGGCGCAGCGCGGGCAAAATCGGTGAAAAATCCCCTTGTCACAGCCGGGGCGCTGTGGCAATCTCCCGCTCCTTTTTTCCAGAGAACCAGTTATGGCATACGCAATTTTCAAAACCGGCGGTAAACAATACCGCGTCGCAGCAGGTGACGTCATCGAAGTCGAGAAGCTCGACGGCGAGGCGGGCGCCGAGGTCACCTTTTCCGAAGTGCTCTTCTCGGGCGAAGGCTCGAGCATCAAGACGGGCGCCGATTTAAATGGTGCGAAGGTCGTGGCGGAAGTCGTCGAGCAATTCAAGGGGCCGAAGCTGCTGAATTTCAAGTATCGCCGCCGCAAGGGCTATCATCGTACCGTCGGCCATCGGCAGAAGCTCACCCGCGTGAAGATCACGAGCATCGCCTGATCCCTTTCTCTCAACTTTCAACTCTCAACTTCCAGATGGCTCACAAAAAAGGTCAAGGTTCCGTCAAGAATGGGCGCGACAGCGTCAGCAAACGCCTCGGCGTAAAAGCATTCGGCAGCCAGTCGGTGGTCGCCGGCAACATCATCATCCGCCAGCGCGGGACGAAGTTCCTGCCAGGCCGCAATGTGGGCCTCGGTCGCGATCACACGATTTTCGCGCTCGTGGACGGCAAGGTGCGCTTCGACCGCGAAGGCCGCCGCGTGAACGTCGACCCGGCTGCCGCCGCGGCGAACTGAGTCCGCGGTCTCGAGCGCGTGTCCGCGCCCGCCAGGGGAGTCCCATTCTTCCCATCTCTCCCCTTCCTCCCATGGGAGAAATAGGACATATGGGAGAAATGGGATGCGCCGCCCGCGCCGCGCGCGATCCCGCTTCCATCTGCGGAAGCTAATTTTTCCAGCGGACAACGGTTGCTCTTGCGGTAAATTCAACGTGCCATGTCTCATCACGCTCCGCGCCTCGAAGATCTGCTGTTTACCCGCCGCGATTTCCTGAATCGTTGCGGCATGGGCATGGGCGCGCTGGCGCTGGGCAGCATCCTCGGCAACGCCATTGGCGTGCGCGCTGCCGAGACCGCGGACCTGCATCCCCTCGCGCCGAAAGCGCCGCCGCTGCCTGCCAAGGCCAAGCGCGTCATTCACCTTTTTATGAATGGCGGGCCGTCGCACGTGGATACGTTCGACCCGAAGCCCGAGCTTACCAAGTATCACGGCAAGGAAATCCCCATCCATTTTAATACCGAGCGCAAGACGGGCGCTGCGTTCGGGTCCCCGTTCGCTTTTAAAAAATGTGGCAAAAGCGGCATCGAGGTGAGCGAGATTTTTGCCAAAACCGCGGAATCCATCGACGACATCTGCGTGATCCGCTCGATGCAGGCCGACGTGCCGAATCACGAGCCGTCGCTCATGCTCATGAATTGCGGCGAGGCGCGGCAGGTGCGCCCGAGCATGGGCTCGTGGGTCACCTATGGTCTCGGCAGTATAAATCAGAATATGCCGGGTTTCATCACGATGTGCCCCGGCGGTTACCCGATCCAGGAGTCGCAGAACTGGCAGTCCGCCTTTCTCCCCGGGGTCTATCAGGGCACCTACATCGATACGAAGAACACGGACATCGAGAAGCTGATCGAAAACATTCGCAACAACGCCGTCTCGAACCAGACGCAGCGGGCGCAGCTCGATTTGCTCGGGCAACTGAACGCCGCGCACCAGCGCCAGCGGCAAAACGACGCGCAGCTCGAAGCCCGCGTGCAATCCTTCGAACTCGCCTACCGCATGCAAATGGATGCGGCCGACGCCTTCGACGTCACCAGGGAACCCGCGCCGATTCGGGAGATGTACGGCAGCGGCGTGCAAGGCCGGCAGATGCTCATCGCGCGGCGGCTCATCGAGCGCGGCGTGCGCTTCGTGCAGGTGTGGCACGGCGAGGGGCAGCCGTGGGACAGCCACGAGGAGGTCGAGAAAAATCATCGCCGGCTGGCCTTGGAATGCGACCAGGCGATCGGCGCGCTTTTAAAAGACCTCAAGCAACGCGGCATGCTCGAGGATACGCTCGTCATCTGGGGCGGGGAATTTGGCCGCACGCCGACGGTGGAGATCCCGACGCCGGGCTCGAACAATGCCAACGTCAAGAATGGCCGCGACCACAACAATCACGGCTTCACCATGTGGATGGCCGGTGGTGGGGCGAAAGGCGGCTACGTGCACGGCGCGACGGACCCCTTCGGCTTTGCCGCGGCGGAAAACCCGGTGCATGTCCACGATCTCCACGCCACCATCCTGCGCCTCCTCGGTTTCGACCATGAAAAGCTCACCTACCGCTACGCCGGTCGCGATTTCCGCCTCACCGACGTGCATGGCAACGTGGTGAAAGAGCTCATGGCCTGATCGGCAGGGGACGCCGGCGTCGGGGTAACCTGTAGGGGAAGCTGCCAGCTTCCCATGGTGGACGGTGGGAAGCTGCCAGCTTCCCATAGTGGACGGTGGGAAGCTGGCAGCTACAGCGGACCATGGGAAGCCGACGGCTTCCCTACAGGCCTGAAAATTTCTTAATAATTTTGTTGTCAAAGGGCCGCTTGGGGGTATGAATCCGTAATCACAAAGTAAATTCATTGCCTGTGATGCCTTCAGACTCCCCCATGTCACGCCAATCTCTCGCCCGAGCACGGCAAACCGGCTTCTCCCTCGTGGAAGTGGTGCTGGCCGTAGGGGTCATTTCCTTCGCCTTCGTGGCTATTATGGGCCTGCTCCCAGCCGGGCTCACCCAGTTCCGGCAGGCCATGGACAATTCGGTCGGTGCGCAGATTTCCCAGCGCGTTATCCTCGAATGCCAGCAAACCGATTTCGATACCCTGGTCAATCCCAACGCCCTGGCCACCCCGCCGGCCTTCGCGCAGGTCACGATCAACGCTCGAACCGTCCGTTATTTTGATGAGCAAGGCAACGAAATCACCCCCGTAGGGACGATTCCAAATGCGCAGGAAGCGGCGCTCATCATCTATCATGTCAACACGCGGGTCGCCTCTTCGACCCAGTTGACCGAGTCGCCCGGCGCGACCGATCCGACGACGGGCGCGGCCGGCGGTCTCTCCTATGGCGTGGCCACCATCGTCGTGCAGGTCGCGTTCAACCCCAGCGGCCAGACTATTCCCCTTACCAACTATCTGTTCGATGTCAGCGCCCCCCAATACCGCGGCGTGACGATCAAAACCTACAGCGCGCAGGTCGGACGCAACGATTGAACTCCGCGATATGAACTTTCCCCCCAAAAAGGCCGCCTTCACGCTGGTCGAACTCATGGTTTCCACGGCGATCATCGGTCTCATCATGGTCGTGTTGGTGGCCATGACGAACCAAACCAGCCGCACCTGGCGGAGCACCACCGAGAAGATCGAGAAATTCCAGGAGGCGCGCGATGGCTTTGAGGCGATGACGCGCCGGCTCAGCCAGGCCACCCTCAATACTTATTGGGACTATCTCGACCAGAATGGCAAGCCCCGCGACACGAATGTGAACGACACGGCGTTCAAGACCTTCATTCCCTACATGTACGGGCGCGCGTCCAATCTGCGGTTCGCCTCCGGCCCGATGTCACAGCAGTTCGCCGCGTCCGGAGTCTCTTCTCTGGCAGCGGATCGCATGCGACCCACGCACGGCATCTTCTTTCAGGCTCCGTTCGGGGTGGTCACTCCCACCGACGCGCAAAGCTCCACCACCGACTACGGGGTCATGAACAATCTCCTCAACACTTGGGGCTATTTTGTCGAGGCGGATATCGACACCACCCGGCCCGCGTTTGTCAATACGCCTGGAGCGCATGTGCTCCAGCGCTGGCGCTCCCGTCTCATGGAGTTCATGCTCCCCTCCGAGCAGATGAATCTCTTTGACT
>Ga0206946_1132_pt1 | contig 17676 bp, 13 predicted proteins | sample Alteio_BWOrgHeat_2_FD_152965 | JGI IMG/M metagenome (GOLD analysis project Ga0206946, IMG submission 152965) | Enriched cells from forest soil in Barre Woods Harvard Forest LTER site, Petersham, Massachusetts, United States -... | ecosystem: Environmental > Terrestrial > Soil > Temperate forest > O... | reverse complement strand
GAAGGAGACGCTCTTCCTCGGTGAGCTGGCTGTGTTCGCCCTGCACCCAGGAGGCGCGTCCTCCGCCGAGGGTGGCCAGACCCGTGTAGATGAGCGGCCCGAGATTGTGGCTGTGAATGACATCCGGCCGCAGTTGCTTGATCGTCCCGGCCAGGCGCCACGCCACCCGTGGGGAAAAGCCACCGCTTTTGCCGAGGAGGAAAACCTTGCTGGAGGCAGGGAGGCGTTCCGCAAAGGCGCCGCGGCGCTCGAGACACGCGACGTGCGTCTCGAACCCGCGCGCTTCGAGTCCGCGGGCGAGATTGGCCACGCCATTCTCCATGCCTCCCGGATCGAGCGAGTTGACGACGTGGAGGATTTTCACGGGCGGGTGCGAAGAAAATAGGCGGCGGCGCGCAGGCGAAAGAGCGGCGGTTCGGAAACGCGATCGACGCGGAGGAAAAGCGGCCACAGCATGATCGAGGCGAGCAGATACAGCCAGGCGCGCCCGCGCAGGCCGTCATCAAAATGCGTCCACGCGACGAGGAAGTAATGGATGGAGGCGGCGCGCAGCCAGAAGGGCAGATTCCAGCGCGCCACGGCCCCTGCCCGCCACGCCCGGCGCAGCACGAGGCCGGAGTTGCGTTTCATGCGCGGCGCATTCTTGCTCATGTTCTGCGGGTGCCGGCGGATGACGGCGAGCGGCTCGTCGAGGTAATAAAAGCGATGCCCGCGGGCGGTGAGGCGGATCCACATGTCGCGGTCCTCGGAACTGCGCAGTGTGGGATCGAAGTTGCCGCACTCGGCGAAGACATCGCGCCGGACCACGACCGATGACGAGAGCGGCCGGTTGCGGAGGCAGAAGGATGCGGTGGTGAGTTCTTCGGTGCGCGCAAAATTGAGCCGCGGTGGCGGGAGCAGCTGGCCATCGGCGTTCATTCTCGAGCAGCCCGTGCCGACGGCGGCGAAGGCCGGGCCGAGGCGGTGAAATTCGCGGAGCACCGCGGCGAGGAATCCGGGTTGCCAGCGGTCGTCGGCATCGAGAAAAGCAATATAGGGGTGGCGCGCTTCACGGATGCCGGTGTTGCGGGCGGCAGAGAGCCCGGCATTCGGCTGGCGCACCGCGCGGAAGCGCGGATCGGTGCAGCGAGCGCACACCTCGGGTGTGCTGTCCGTCGAACCGTCATCCACGACGATGAGCTCGAGTTCGGCGCCGGTCTGCGCCAGGACCGAGGCCATCGCTTCGGGCAGAAAGTGCGCATAATTGTAAGCCGGGATAACGACGGAAACCTGGTCGGACAAATCAGTGAGGTGTTGGTAGTGGTTCGGTGTACGGAAATTGTCTGAAGCGAGCAAGGGCGGGAAAAGAGCGCAGCATAGCCCTGCCTTGACCAGACCAGACGCCGCCCTTGGCGCACTTGATGGTGTGGGATGCCGAAGGACATCCGCACCACGCGCATTCCCTATCACGCACCAATGAGCCAGGCCAGTAGTTGAGCCGCGACTACTTCACGTCCCCTCGATGGCGTGCTGGTAGTAGTAATCGTGCGAGTAGTAGTAGTACTGGTAGTAGTTCTGCGTGGTGGTGAGGTCGAGGCGGTTGAGCACGAAGCCGTAGAAATTGGCTCCGTTGGCGCGCAGGGTCTCGATGGCGGACTGGACGCCGCGCACCGGGGTGTGGCCGGTCCAGATGACGAAGAGCACGCCATCGACCAGGCTTTGCATGATCGAGGTCTCGGAGAGGCCCAGCACCGGCGGGGTATCGATAACGATGCGTTCAAAGCGATCGCGCAAGCTGGTGACGAGCGCGGCGAAATTCGGCGAGCCGAGCAATTCCGTGCCGTGATCGATGTGGCGGCCGGCGCTGAGAATCGTGAGGTTTTCCTGGGACGACGGACGGAACGCTTCCTCGAGGGTAGCTTCGCCGAGGAGCACGTTGCTCAAGCCCGGTTCCTTGCGGTAGCCGAATAGGCGGTGCAAACGGCCGCGGCGGAGGTCGGTATCGATGAGGAGCGTCTTGGCGCCGGTGAGGGCGAACGAGGCGGCCAGGTTCGAGGAGACGACGGTCTTGCCTTCCTTGGGCATGGCGCTGGTCACCATCACGACATGCGGCGGTTTGCTGAGCGCGCCCATGGAAAGGACATTGGTGCGGATGACGCGGAAGTTTTCCACAAGGCCGTGCTTGACGGAGTCGTCAGGTTCGCCGGGCGATAGCATGTCGGTGGCCTCGGTTTGCGGGACGACACCGAGCCCGCGCAGACGGAAGGAGTGCTCGACCTCTTCGAGATTGGTCATCGTATGGTCGAGATACTCGATGAGGAAGGGAACACCGATGGCGAGGCCAATGCCGGCGGCGAGCGAAAGCAGGATGAGCCGCAGGCGATTGGGGGAAACGGGATCGTCGCGCACCTCGATCAGGCCCGCGTACTTGACATTGATGCGTTCCTTTTCCCCGGCAAATTCCACCTCGTTGATTTGCTTCTTCATCTCGGCCATGTACGACTCGTAGGGCAGGCGCGACATGTCGAAGATCGAGAGCTCCGTGAGCAGTTTGGTGTGCTTGCGGGTCAGTTCGTCGTATTCCGGCAGCTTGGATTCGAGGTCGTGCTTTTTGTTGAGGAGTTCCTGGTACTGAAGATCGAAGCGCTCTTTGGCCACGCCGTACTCCGCATCGAGCCGTTGATTGACGACCTCGAGCTTTTTCTGCAGGTCGCGGACCTTGCCGGAGGTCGGCAGCCAATTGTGCAGCGCTTCGGCGATCTGCTTTTTGATCTGTTGTTGCTCATCCGCGATGGAATCCCACGTGTGCTCGGATTTCACGAGGTTGCCCACCACCACGACGGCGTTGTCGGGATTGAGGGAGTTGGCATCCTTTTTATCGCCCTTGTCTTCCTTTTGCTCCCCGTTCGGCTGGGCGACTTGCTCGCCGATCTTCAGCCGGGTCATTTCGTCGTCCGCCGTGGAGATCAAGGACAACCTGGCCACGGAGTCGAGACTCGGATCCTGCAGGCGCACGCGCACGCGGCCGAGTTCGTCGATGCGCATTTGCAATTTCGTCAGCCGGGCGGGCAAGGTGCTGATCGAATTGACGAGAATGAGCGTTTGCGTGAAGTCCTGCTGCTTTTGAAAGTCGACCTTTTCGGAGAACTGCTGGTCCATCCCTCTGACCACTTCCTTGAGTTCTTCCGAGTAGTTCGCGATGAGCTTGTTCTTTTCTTCGAGGCGCTTTTCCTGGCGATAGGCGAGGAATTCGCGCACCATGGTTTCCGTCCAGCGGCGAGCCCAATCGGGGCTCCACGGCCAGACCTCGACATCGATGTTCTTTTCCGGGTTGAGCGAGGCGCGGAACTTGAAAAGATATTTGCGCTCCAAATCCCGGCCACCGGTATCCACGCCGAGGGCGCGCGCCGTGCGCTCCATAATTTGGGGCTCCGTGAGCTGGGCGATGAACGCGTAGAGGCGCCCGTCCTGATAGATGCTGTCGGTATCGAGCGGGTGGGCCTGATATTCCAGATGGATTAGCGCGTGCGCATAGTAGACCGGCTTGGCAAAGACGTAATAGGTGAGCCCGGCGGTGAGCGCGAAGCAGATGAGGAGCACCATGAGCCGCGCATGCTTCGAGGCGATCGCGATGTACAGGAAGATGTCGTGCAGCGTGAAAGCGGGCTTCTTCGTTCCGGGAATCATGGAAAGGGAATTAGAAAGGCTCTGCGGGAACAGAGGCAAAAATCGATGGCCAGTGTAGCAGAACCTCTCATGAGCGCGAAAGGTTTCTGCGGCCCCCGCAGTTTTTGAGGCTTTAACAAACTTTTCTCAAGGCGCCGCCGCTGGTTGGCAACGAATTGACGCCGGATTATTTGCGCGTCAAATCCCCCTGTTCTTTCGCTCCCTGGGCGGGGGTTTGGGCTCCGACCGTCAAGGGGCGTGCTCTCGAGGGAAATAGACGATCCCGAAGGCGGAGCACTGGGTATTCGGTGAGGATGGAAAGGACGATCCCGATCAAAATGGTGCCCAAAAGGTATTCGGCGAAGAAAAGAAACCATCGCTGGCTGGCCACCTCCCTCCCGCTCAGCGCGGGGATCACCCAGATGGCAAAGGGCACATGCCAGAGATAGATGGAGTAGGAATGAGACCCGATATAAGCGAGCGCCGATAACAGGCGGCTGCGCGGGGAAATCGGAGTGGCCAGGGCCGCGGCCAAAAGGCAACTGCCCCCGAGGTAAAATAAAGTGAGGCCGAAGGTGTAAATAAACGGGGTGACCTCCAGTGGGAAAATAAATGCCGGCGCGAACAAGATGACTCCGCTCGCAGCCAGGATTTTCCGATGCCGTGTGGCCCAGGCCAGGAGCGCATCGTGATGAAAGTGATAGAGGTACGAAATCAGAACGCCCGCAAACAGGGAATCCATCCGCAGGTGGGTCGGATATAAATGCGGATCGTGCTGCAGCGGCGAGAGATGCGCCGTGAGGAGCCGCAGCGACAAACAAAGCGCGGCCAGCGTGGCAAATGCGGCTGGCACCAGCTTGAACATTCCCGGCGGCGCCCGGTGGGCGGAGAGCGCCGAGAGCCCCATGAGCAAGAGCAACAGGAAGAGATAGAAATGCTCCTCCACGGCCAGCGACCAGGTATGGGTCCAGAGGCCCGCGTGGTAGTTCTGAAAAAACAGCAACTCGGCCGCCACTTCCCGCCGATCCAGGCTGCGGAGTTGGGCGACGCCGCCGGCCCAGGCCGCGTGGGCCAGGGTTGCGGCCACGAGGAGCCAGAAAGGAGGGTAGATTTTCAAGCCCCGGCGCACGAGGAAGTTCTTCGCGGAAATGGTTCCGAACTTCTCCTGTTCGCGAAACAACAGCCCGGAGACGAGGAAACCGCTGAGCACGAAGAAAAGATCCACCCCGACCCACCCCCCGCGAGTCCAAGTCGTGGTGAGATGAAAGAGGAGGGGGCTTACCGACACCGGACACGACGCCATATGTCTCCCCAGAACGAGGAAGATCGCCATCGCCCTCAGAATGTCGATGGCTTTGGAACGGTTCATTTTGGCGGCCCATGCTTACCAAGGATGGATTTTCGCGCCAACAGCCATTCTCTCGATTCGGCGCAGCCGCTTCCTTCCGCCCCTCCTTTGTGCGAAGCCGGAGTGGCGTCGGCGTGCGGACAAGGTTTAATCCTAAAAACGGAATTGAGGTCCACGAAAGACACGAAAAGGCACGAAAGGAGAACGGCTTGCGGAAGATTGCGGAGTCACCGCTGGGTCAGTGACGAGAGAATCACCACCCTTTCTTTTCGTGTCACTATTCCTTCCTTTCTTCTTTTGCTGAGAAGATTTGTAGAACCACGGATTACGCGGATGGCACGGATTGAAGAGAGTTTCATCCGTGAAATCCGTGTAATCCGCGGTTAAAAACAAGAGGTTGCGGCGAAGCCGCCTCATGTCCTTTGGTGTTTTTCGTGGACCTTCCATCGCCGGATGGAGGTGGATTCGCCCGGCGGTTGGTCGTGTCCGTTGTCAAGGATGCCCCCACCGCGATCGAGGTCTCGCCCCGGGGTCGTATCCCGCATTGAAGATTCCAAGTTTTGCAGGATCATCCGTGATGCTTGCGACCACGGGAACGCCCGAACTTGTCTTCTTCATCGCGGGTCTCCTGCTCTATGGGCTGCTGCTTTGGTTCTTCAAACGGCGCTTCCTCAAGAAGCTCGACCTTGTCTTCTCGAAGCACAGCGAAGACGCGCCGGGTTCTGCCGAGATCGCGCAAAGACTGGAAGCATTGAATCTGGACTCGGCCCATTTCGTGTTCACCATGGAACGCCACGCCAACGTCCCGTTTCGCCAAAACCGGATCACCCTGGTTTACGGTCGCATTGGAATCAGATCGCCCGGCGGGATTCGCGGCCCGGAATGGACACTGCGAAAGGCGGTGTACGCCCTGGCGGATAAGCATCAGACGGAGTGGCTCCGCGGCCATCCGGACGCCTTCACCTACGCCACGACCGATTATAGCAATTCCGTGTTTTGGGTGAGCCTGGATGCGTTCCTGGCGGGATAATCGCGAGCGGCCCGTTTTGAGCAGACCCGATCAACGCGCGAAATTCTTCTCCTCTGGCGTTCTCCCCGTCACGATTTTCCGGCCGACTCCTATCACGATGGTGAGGCGTTTCCGGCCTCATTGAATGTTGCGCTGGCCGCGGCTTGCTGCATGCGTCCAGCGCGAATGAAAAAAATAATGGAAACGGTGAGGAGCACGACACCGCAGACGAAACCAATCAGACCCGCGGCGGAGACAATAAGCACGGAGCCGATGCTGCCGGAAAGTGCCTTCGGGTCTTGAATTCCAGTGCTGTCGAGCCTGTCAAAGGCGCGCTGCATACCCAAGGCGGTTCCGAACAGGCCGATCAGTGGAGAGAAGAGCAGCAAGTTCCCGATAACGATGCCGACGATGTATTTTGTTCGTTTCGGTTTCATGGGCGCGAGGAATCGCCGAACGATGCAAAGCGGAGCGGTTCGCTCAGCGCTTAGTCAGGCGACGTTGGTGTCATTGTTGTCGTTCTTGTCGTTCTTGGTGTGGCAACCGCACTGACGCGGCGGGGCGCTGTTCTGGGAATCGGGCCAGCGGTAGGCTGGTATAGTGTCCCAATCGTATTGGTCGCCATCAGCGCCGATGGATTCGCAGGGGCAGCCTTCGACGGCTTCTCGGCATCGTGCAAGCTCTTCGGGCGTCCCCGGTTGTTTGGAAACGTAGTATGCGCCATGCTGGGCGTCGCGGGTGAAGTTGTTCGGGGCAAGCGAGCGGCAAAGGTCGCAGTCCAGGCAGGTCGTATCGACGTAGAACGCGCCTCGCACATTATTTAAGTGGCGCTCGTGGAAGGTTGCCATAGTTCTTCGTTCTACGGGAGACGCGCTCAGCCGCCTAACGACCGCAAGCTCAGCGACCGCGGAGGGCGGCGCGCTGGCTGTGGGCGAAGGCGGTTGTGGGTACGATGTGGTAGCAGCCAGCGACACGCGGAGCGGTTCGCTGCAGCGCATGGTTAGGTCTTGGGTGCGATTGCTTCATCGAGTTGTTTGAGCTGGACATACATCAATTCGAGGCTGTGTTCGATGAGCGCGATGACTGCAAATGTGTTGGGGAACGAAGGAAGCTGATTGGCACCTATAGTGACGAATGGATGGCCCTGAACTCGACTCGCATAAACTCGCGCGTCCTTGAGCGTAAGGTCCGAATGCGCGAGAACCTGATCGCGGAGGTCGAGCACTTGGGTGTGCAGCGCAAGCTCCTCGGTTGAGAGGTTGGGTGCTGGAAGGACGTATCCCTGTCTTCCGCGTTTGTGAGTGCCATAAGATGTCTTGTAAGGCTTGGCGTATTCGACCAAGGCCATTCGATATGCGGCGGCGCGGATAACACCCGGGGCTGCGGAATCGAGTTCTTTGAGGATTCGCCATGCGCTTGTAAGGCTTTCGATGCACTCAGTGAAGTGAACGTAGTGTTCTTCGGCGGGAGTCATGCGGAAAGGACTAACGACCCAAAGCTCAACGACCGCGGAGCCGTTCGCTGCAGTGTTTGGTCAGGCGTTGCGGACAACAACGGTTCCGGCGATAAAGTCATGGAAGGCACGGCGCTTGGGGTTGGTGAGCATGGTAATAATCTCGAGGAGAAACCAGCCCAAAGACGCAAAGCCGAGTAATATACCCGGCCCGAAAAGAACATCGACCTGGCTCGTGTAGTGACCAGCGACAACGAGGTAAAGAAACCAGACGAGGGAAAGCGTGTTAAGTAAGATGTAACCGATGTCGCGGATGAACGCCTGACGAAGTGAGGGGATGTGCTCCTCTGAGAGATCAAGCACTTTGATTTTGGTTGCCATCTTGCCCAGGGTTTGGCCGTAGCGGGCGTGAAGCAAGACGCTGTAGAGCCAATACAAGGAGTAAGAAATAACGGCCCAAACGATGAGAACGAATGGACCACGCGCCGGAGCAGAAAGGTATGCGTCGAGGAAGTTGACTGGCAGAAAGACAAGTCCGTCAACGAAGCCAGCCCAAAAGCGTGGCCAGAACGTGTGGTATTTCGTCATCGGTTACGGAAAACGTGTGCGACGCCTAACGACCCCAAGCTCAGCGACAGCCGGAGCCGTTCGCTGCAGCGCCTGGTTAGGCGTTGTGGCTTTTTTGTTTGGATGGTTCCCAATCGGGAGCGGGTGAGATGACCTTGGGACGGATGCCAGGGGACGGCGGACGATCGGTGCGGATTGGGTGAGTGTCGGGCGCTCTGTGCGGACCGGACTCGAGAACGACGTTGAGCGTCTCGGCAGTGTAGATGCCGCGCTCGATGTATGAATCCTTTATGCGCCTGGCGAACTCGGCAGGGAGAACGCCGGTAAAGGTCATCGCACCGAGCTTTGGTAAGAGAAGTTCGCCCGGTTTGGTGGGGGTGAAAATGCGCATGGATTTTTTGGTGCGGTCAATCAGCGTGACGCGCACGAAAGCATCCGCCGGAAGTGGCTGATCGTCGGCGGCGCAGCGAAATGGTGCTGCGAGGAGGAGCAGAGCTGCGGCGGTGATGAATCGGATTGCGGGCTTCATCGGCTTATGTTCACGGGAGACGCGTAACAACGCCTGACATCTTACGGCAAGCCGCGCGTGTTGACCGGAGACCGGACTCGCGGTGACGAAGTCCTCGAAGCTCGCCAATAGAACGGTTCAATTGAAGGTGTAGCCGCCGTGAAGACGCAGAAGCAGAACTCCGGGTAGCGCACTCGTCTCGAGTGCTGGTTTCAGCGTCCCGCTGAAACGAACTTTGAGCAGTGCGGTGGTCGCCGGGCGTGCTGATGTGCGGTGGAAGAACGGGAAAAGTCCGCGAAGGCGGGACGCCTTCGCCAGCACTCGGGACGAGTGCGCTACCCGAACCTTCCGGATGAAAGAGCGCGACCTTCGCAGCCCGCCTGCTTAGAGGCTCCAGAATTTCTCCGGGACGACGAGGATGTCGTTGCTCTGGAGCTGCACATCGGGCCGCTGGCCCCTCTTGATGGCATTGATATCGACGGGGAGCTTGGCCTTGGTGCCATCGGGCAGGGCGCGCAGAATGTAAACGCGCCTCTGGTCGGCAAAGCGGGCGAATCCCCCATTCTGGAGGATGGCCGCATAGGCGCTGATGCGCTCGCCCTGCTTGAGCGGGAAGCTGCCCTGGTGGGCGACGTTGCCGGTGATGTAGACGAGGCTCGCGGGGCCGGCGGGAATGGTGATGACATCGCCCTCGCCGAGCGTGACATCGGAGGTGAGGCCGCCGCCCTCGAGAATCTTGGCGACGTTGACTTCTTCGACGACGCTCTTGCTGGCGGCGATGCGCATGACGCGCACGCGCGTGAGGTCGGCCTTGTCGGTCACCCCGCCGGAACTGAGGATCACATTGACCAGGGTCGGCGTCATCCCCGTGGGAATGTGCCACGGGCGCGGCTCGCGAAATTCGCCGGAGAGATAAATGAGCGGGCCGTTGTCGATGTCGGCGCCCTGCTTGCGCTCGATCATGACCGAGGCGTTGTGCAACTGCGAACTTTGCAGGGCGCGCTTGACCGCGGCTTCCGCGGCGGAGAGCGTTTTGCCGGCGACGGCGATGCGGCCGACCTGGGGCATGATGATATAGCCGCCGCGGCGCACCTGGTAGATGCCGTTGAAGGAAGGATCCTCATTGACAAAGACTTCGAGATTTTCTCCGGGCACTACGACCTCATCGGCCGTGACCACGGCGGAGCGGCCTTGCGCGCCATCGACCATTTGCTTGTCCACTTCCTCGAGCTGGGCCTTGGCGGCGTCGTAGCGGGCCTGCCAGTCTTTGACTTCCTGGTCGAGATGCTCGGCTTTCTCGAGGTCGCCGGCCGCGGTGCGCATGGCAAACTCTTTTTGCGCGGCTTCCAGTTTGGCCTTGGCGTAACGCACCTCGCCTTGCAGCGTCGCCCGCTTCTCGCCGAGATCCTCCATCTCGCTGGGCGCGGATTTGCTGGTGATTAAAGGGGGGGAGGTCAGCGTGTCGGCCGAGGGTGGTGCGCTCGCCGAGGGTGGTGGGTTCGGAGCGCTGCCGGCGTTGGCGGTGAGTTCGACCTGCGTTTTGCGGAAGGTTACACCGGACTTGTTATTCGGATCTGCCGCCCGCGCCGGGACGCTGCACAGAGCCAGCAGCACAGAGGCAGCGGCTAGGAGACGAATGGAATAAGATAAAAGTACGCTCCTCCGGGAGCATGGCATTTTATCAGAGAAAACGTGGTCAGGGGTCACAAGCTGTGCGGGCGTTTTAGCGGATTTGGGAAAGAGGTCAATTCTGTATTGCTATGGAATTTGCGAAATTCTGCGTAGCAGAATTCGTTCGCAAGATCACTCGAAGTATTTGGTCAGGCTGAGGAAGAAAAGATTTTCCGTGTAATTCTGGTCGAATTCCTGCGAGGTGCTTTTCTGGTATTGGTAGAGGAAGCGCAGGAGGAGGGTGTCGGTGATGTTGTAGCCGAGCTCCGCGCGCCCGCTCCAGGCTTCGGTGTGAACGGGGTCGTAGCTGGCGTATTCACCAGTGAGCCGGAGGGTCGTCTTTGGACCCAGGAGCCAGGCGAAGCTCACTCCCGTCAGCCATTCGTTGCGGGTAAAGTTGTCGTTGTCGATCTGGTCCGAGACGTCCAACCGGTACACATAGGCGCTCCCCGTCAGCCTGGGACCGAGGATCTGCTGGATATTGTAGCCGACGCCCTCGGTGATTTCGTCGTGGAAGTAATTGAAGGCGCGCGCATAGCTGAGCGCTTCCTGCGTGTACGGCCCGGCGATGTGCCGGAGTTCCACGTCCCAAAGCAGGCCATTGTCTCCGAAGCCCCCGAGGTAGTATCCCACCTCGGCAAACAGATTTAATTGATCGGTGATGGGTCCGCTAATGCCGGCCCGAAAGATACTTTGGACTCCGTCAAACTGGTCGGTGCGAAACGCCTCGTAGGTGAAGAACGGCTTGAAGCGCATGTTGTCCCGTTCCGAGGCGAGAATGACCGAGGCGCCTTCGCGCAGGGAGGGCTGGCCGCGATTGCCTTGATTGTACCACAAGTCGTCGTGATAGACCCGCATTTGCAAGCGCACCGTTCCCGGCAGCAGGCGCTCGGCCGAGGCGCTGATCTCGTTCGAGTAAACCGCGAGATCGTTGGTAAAGCGGTTGTTGTTATTGGGATTGTTGCCGTTTTGAAAGACGTCGGTTTGTGGGGCGACAAAAACATAGCGCCCGGCGCGCGATTCCTCGTCGAACCGGCTGCCTTGAAAGAGCACGTCGTTGCTCTGAATGCTATCGGAGAAGAGCCCCTGCTGGATCAGGAACTCGTCCATCAAGACGACGTGCCAGCCGCCGATGTCCGTATCCCAGGTGACCTGGGCATGAGCGAGCGGGCCTTGCGCGAGACCGAGCTCGTAGATGTCGCCGATGCCGAAGCCGGCGACGCCCACCTTGCCCTCGATGGGAAAATAGACAAAGGTGGCCGCGGTCGCCAGGCGCAGGCTTTCCGTGATCTGAGCCACGACGTCCAGGGTCAGCGCCGTGATGGCGATAGTGCCGGACTGCTGGTGGTCGGGGGTGAGGTTGATATTGTCGCTATAGAGAACGCCGGCTTCGAGCGAGAGGACCTTGAAATAGAGCGGTCCGATTTTCAAATCAGCGTTTTCCGGCGCAAAGCCCCGGCCGAGAAAGGGCAAAGTGCCGCCGAGGGCGGGCAGGCCCAGCTTGAATTCGGCACTGACATTGTCCGAATGAATCTCGGGCCCCAGCGGAGGCGTCGCGGCCGAGACGGTCGGGAATTGCGAATTGCGAAAAAGGCTTTGCGGGGTGACGACGGGAGGCTCCGGCTGGAAAGCTCCGGGAGGGATATTGGTGAGACCCTCGGTACCCGTGTATCCCGCGCCGTTGCCCCCCGTCGTCTGGTCGAGAACCGGCGCGGGGCGCGTGGTGCGAAATTGCGGCTGCTGCGCATGCAGCATGGCCGGCAAAATGGCAAGCGAAAAAACGGCTGCCCGCGCCGCGGCGGTCAGCCGGCGGAAAATGGTGCATGGCTTGGCGGGCGGATGGCTGGAGCCGGGCCCTCGCGTGGGTGGGGACGTCAAGCCGTTTGGTCTCCGGAGGGGGGGGGCGCTTTTCGCCTTTTTCAAGGCGCGATCCTTATGGATCTTCATCAGAAATACTTGCGGAAGATCCTCCCGCCGCACGGAGAATGGCAGGTAGGCCAGCAATCCGAGCAGCGGCACGCCCACGATGATCCAGATCCACAAACGGCGCTGCCGGTCGCTGAAGCCTTGGGAATTGATGCTGACGATTGCACAGGCGACGATGGCGATCCAGATCAGGAGCAGAGATAAAAATACCTGACGGTTGAACTTGGCGGCTTCGAGACTGAATCGGTTAAGAAGTTCGCTCATTGTTAAACACTGTTGATGATCAAAGGGGTAAGAAAAACCACACTCAAAGCCTTTCTTGCGGCAAACCACTCCATTTGGTAAAGCAAAATCAGGTCCACGGAGCGGGATTCCCGCCCCTGCCTCCTACGTATATCACCGACAAAGTTTTTGAAGATTTTATTGACGACAGTGCCGTGCGTTCCGTTATTCTCCACCACATCCCCTAAGGCATTGTTTTCACGCCGCTGAGAACGACGCCCCCAATGACCAAATCATTCACGAGCAAAAAACTATGAAATCACTCCCGACATTTAGTGTGGCTGCCGTTGCCGCCCGTGGCGTCCGCTTCTTGCAACGATCAGCATTCGGCGGAGTTGTGCTCGCGTCGTTGCTCGCTGCGGTCGGTGTTCAAGGCCAGGGATTGTATTATCCAGTGAATCCGCAGGGTCCGCCCTACGGGACCACCTATACCACGATCACCGTTCACTCGAATCCGAATCTGCAAGCTTTGCAGACCGCGGTGCAAACTCTTTATGGGCCGACGGTGACTTTGGCCGTGCCGATTCCCACCGGGGATACGGCACCGACTACGGCTCAATATTCGGCTGCTGTGCAGGCCGTCATCCAAGGCTCCCTCGCCACCCCTGGAAACTTTCCCGCGGGAGTGACGACGGCCACGCTGGCCGCTGAAGCCGTGGCCTGGAGGTCCTCGGATTACCCCGCGACGACGACTGCCATCGCCCAGACAATTATTGCTTTCAACAACACCAACGCGGTGAGCAATCTGACCCCGGTCATCGATACGCTCGCCAAAGCGCAGCCCACGCTGATCGATGGCATCATGTCGAACATCCTGACCCAGGCGGCCACGGTCAACGTGGTGGCGCAAGGGATTCCGCTGCTGGTGAAGACCTCGATCGCCGACATTCCCACCGATCAGGCGCGCATCTCCTCGATCATCAACTACGGCCTCAGCGCCATTATGTCTTCGGTCCTGCCGGCGGCCACCGGCGATCAGACCCTGCCCCACGCCCCCAACAAGCAAGACGCGTTCATCGGTGCTGGCACGGGCCTGGTTCCGACCTTGCTGGACGCTCCTACGGCCAATGGCAGCTTGGTCACGATTGATACGATCCTCAAATCCGTCACCGGTTCGGGTGCCCTCAGCCTGGCTCCAGCCTTCGGCGGCAATTCCTCGTTGAATCAGATTCTTGATTCCGCAGTGACGGCGCTCCAACTCACCTCCGCCTGGACGGCTGTCGGTGCCAATCAAAATGTGTTGATCGGTGCATTGAACATCGGCACGCTTCGTTCCCAAGGTGCCAGTGCGGCGGCGATCGCCGCCCGGCTGGCGACGGATTCGGCGGGCACCGCGACTTACACCAACGCGGTAGCCTATGGTTATACCCACAGTGCGAATCTCGCCGCCTACGATGCGGCTGTGCAGGCCAATCCAGGTTATGCGGATGCGGTTGCTTCCGGTGCATCCATCGTGGGTGGGGTTGGCGTCGGTCAGATTGTGCAATACGGACTGTTGCACGAATCAGGCACTCCCAATACTCCCCGCAGTTTGGTGGCGGCGTTAATTGGAGCGAATCAGACGTCGGCTGTCTCGATTGTTCTCGGCGCGATCAATACGAGTACTTCCCCGGTCACTGTTGACTCCATCACCACACCCGCTCGTACGCCCTACGGGAGTGCGACTGCTGGGGACCTGGCTTGGGCGGCGGCGGATGCCTCGCCGATCCAAAACATCGGCAGCGCGATCCAAAATATTGTCGCCTATACCACCGTGTCGACGTCGAGCTTGAACACCGCCACGGTGACGAGCATTGTGCAGCAAGCCATTGCGGGTGCCATCGCCGGTGGCAAAACCGGCGCCTTTGCCGATATCGTCTATAAGGAACAGAGCGTGGCGAGAAGCACCGCCGCCGTGAGCGACCCGCTCGTTCGCGCGGCGATTGATGCGATGGGGCCGGCCAGCTCCTACATTGCCGTGGTCGCCGCTTTGGCCGGTGATAGCGGCTCCAATCGTGCGGCCATCCAAAATGCGGCTTACGCCGCGGGAGCCACCAGTGAAATTCAGCTTACCGGCGGCGATGTGACCGCGGCGAGCAGCGGTGGGGCCTTGGTGCAGTCGATCCAGACGAACGTCGGTCAGTTTTTTACCAGCGCTCTCGCGGCTTATTATTCGTCAGCGAATGGCGCGAGCCCGACCAACGCCGCGATCGCCGATGTCTATGCGGCGGTTTTGACCGATCCGCTGGAAGCGGACGCGGGTTTGGCGGCGGCCATCAAGCAATCCGGCGTCCCGGATGCGACGTTGACGATGGCGGCCGACAACGCCTATCGCGTGACCAACGGCAACAGCAGTCTGGCGCCCAACCTGGCGATGGTTGACGCCGTCGTCACCCACATCAAATCCGAAGCGTTGAGTGGGGCGGGGATTCAAGACTTGTTCGACTTCGTCGGCCACCAGATTATCCTCAATCCCACGCTCACGAATGACATCGCCACCGCGGCGACCGTCGTGGATCCCGACAATGCGCACTTCATCGCGCATTCGGTCGCTTTCAACGCTACGACCGCGACCAATCCGACCGGGGCCACCAGCTCCATCGCGTCCATTTTCAAATACGCGCAAATTGTCAACCCGACGCCGTACCTCGTGCCGAGCATCTCGAATCCGACCGGTGCTCCGGCCGGCTCCAAGTCGTTTCCTGGCCCCTCCGTCAAGGGTAAGATTCTCGACCAACCGGCGGCGGCAGCAGCCATCACGGCGGGTTTGGTGACGGGCATTCTCGAGGCGAATCTGGACAAAACGCAACTGACCCAGTCCACGACGACCTCGTCCGTGCCCTTGACGACCTCTGCCCTGACCTCGGCGGTGGCTGCGGCGGTGGCCAACTCAATAACGGCGACAAGCGCAACCTATCTCCGTGGCATGACGTTCCCGTTCAACAACACGGGTGATACGGCGAAACAGTTCGTGCAAAGCGATGGCACGGCCAGCGGCGCCCCCAACCTCAACACCACCACGTTTGGCACCCGGTCGGAGCAAACCTTTGGCGCGGCGGGCGCAATCACCGGATACATCGCCCAAGTGACGACCCTGAACGACTCGACGATCAGTCCCGTGACGGCAGCCGTCCTGACGGCCTCGGTGGGCGGTAACGCCCGCCTTTTCGCCTTGGAAATCGCCCAGGCGGCGGGCCAGGCCTTGCGCTGGGTGGGTGGTATCAATGTTTCCACCGCGCTGAGCGGCGCACTATCGGCCGGCAATCCGGCTTTCGATATTGCCAGCGCCATGGCCCCGACGGAAGTCGGCTATGCCAACCTGGCGCAGCTTGAGAATGCGGTTGCCTTTGGCATCAATCAAGCCGCTGCTGGCGTGATCGGCGCTGGCGCACTCGGTCTGAATGCCACTGGCTTGAACCCCGGCACCGGCACGCTCAACATCAAGGCCACCGGCAACGCCAATTCGGACTTTTACCAGGTCCGCAGTGCCACCGGTACTCCGGTAACAGATATCTTCAATCTGTAAGCGCGTTGAATTCCATTGCAACGCCCCTGTGACGAAAGTTGCAGGGGCGTTTTGCTTTTCGCGCCAGAATCCGACCGCATTTGTTGGCGATTTCATGGGCGCCTCGTTACTCTTCCCTTTCCGCTGACCCCGTGCGTTATCTCACCTTTACCCTCGTCGCGCTGGCGTTCGTTTGCGTTCAAGTCCTCATCGGCGGGGTGAAACTGGTCTTTGGCCTTCCGGCTTATATGATCCTCGCTGGTGGCGCGCTCTTGTCCTTCCTCGCGTGCCAGAAGCTGGCGCGGCCACCGGCCGCCTGTGCACTCACCGTCTTGTTGCTCGCCGCCTGGGTGGTGGGGCGTGCGCTTTGTTCGCCGGTGGAATATCTCGCCCGGACCGACCTTTTCATGGTGCTCGCGATCGTGCTCGTTTATTTCCTGACGGTCATGCGGTTCACCAGCCAGCGCGAGCGATTGGCGCTCGTGGCGGTGCTGCTCGCCTGCTCGCTCGTTCACGTGGCGATCGGGGCGATCCAATTCAAGCAGGGGGATAATTTCATGCTCCTGCCAGGGATCATGCGGCCTGCCTACTACGATTGGCGCGCGAGCGGGTTTTATATCTGTCCGAATCACCTCGCTGGATTGCTCGAGATGGTCGGCCTGCTGGCTTTGGGCCAGGCGTGCTGGGGGAACAGCCGGCCCGGCTTAAGGGTGTGGGCCGGTTACTGTGCGGCGATGTGTCTCGTGGGGGTGGCGATTACCGGCAGTCGCGGCGGCTATCTCTCGGTGGTCTTTGGGCTCGGCGCTTTTGCGATTCTCAGCCTGTGGGCCGCGCAACTCACGCGCCGCGGCGGCTTTTGGCTGATGTTCGCCGGGCTGTTGGTGGGGGCGGCTGTCGTCATCGGCGGCGCACTCTTCATCATGTCGCAGAGTGAGACGCTCCAGAAACGGCTTGGGCAGATTTACGATCCGACCAATCCGCGCCTGCTCCTCTGGAAAGCGGCCATGATGCAATATCACCTCAATCCGATCGCGGGCACCGGCAGCGCCACCTATTTGTATTACGGTCGGCAATTTCGTTTTCTGGAGGTGCAGAACGACCCGATCCACGTGCACAACGACTATCTCGAATTGCTGGCCGAATATGGCATCGTGGGCGCGGTGCTGTGCGCGGTCTTTTTCCTCGTGCATCTTGCTTCCGGCCTGGCCGGCTTGAGGAAAATTGTGCTCGAGCAAATTCGTCTCGAGACCCCGCGGTTGAGCCACGACCTGGCGCTCAATATCGGTGCACTCTCCGCCATCGCCGCGCTGCTGCTTCATTCGATTGTGGATTTCAACATGCACATTCCGGCCAATGCATTGCTCGTGGCGTTCCTGTTCGGCCTCCTGGCCAGCCCGGTGAGCGATTCGCCTTCGGGCAATCCCGCGCCGGCGAAGCCCGCGGGCGGGTGGCGCTGGCTGGGAGCGGCGTTGGCGTTGGCCGTGCTCGGAATTTCCGTCCGCTTATGGCCGGGAGAGATCCTGGCGGAAAAGGCTCGCGTCGCCTTGCGGGACGGTCGCTACGCCGAGGCGCTGGACCTGGCGCGGCGCGGCCTTACCTGGGAAAAGAGAAACCCGAATCTCTATGAGTATCTCGGCGAAGCGCAACATTTCCTCACCTTGAGTGCACCGGACCCGGCCAGTGCGCACATCCTGCAAGAGGATGCCGTGACGGCCTACGAAGCCGGCCTGAAACTTTTCCCGCACGACACCGGCCTGCTTTTGCAAGAAGCGCAGGCCCTCGA
>Ga0206946_1145_pt1 | contig 17889 bp, 19 predicted proteins | sample Alteio_BWOrgHeat_2_FD_152965 | JGI IMG/M metagenome (GOLD analysis project Ga0206946, IMG submission 152965) | Enriched cells from forest soil in Barre Woods Harvard Forest LTER site, Petersham, Massachusetts, United States -... | ecosystem: Environmental > Terrestrial > Soil > Temperate forest > O... | reverse complement strand
CGCCTCCCGAAAGCACCTCCTCGCGCGCCCCCACCGACAACGAAAATCTCCCCAGCTCACGCAGACTCAGATTGGCATACCCCGCCCCCTGATTACGTCCATGCTTGCCTAGGCTGTTGCTCCGGATCTCATTGCCATCTGCCTCCACCCCATACGACACCGTAGCTTTTCTACCCAGCGCATCCACCCTCCTCACCGCGCCCTCATAGCTCGTCGTTATGTGATTGTTCTCGTATATCTCCGGCTGGCCGGCAAACAGCACAAACATGTCGCTATGCCTGCGATACCCAAAGCTCGCCGCCGTCCGCTCGCCAATCTGTTGCTGCACGCTCGCAAACCACCCCTTCGTCCGCTCCCACGAATCATACGGTCCATAAAAAAGATTTGCCCCATACGGCCGATCGCTCACCGCCACCAGCACATCCGTCATCCCCGGTCTCAGCTTCAGCCAACTCTCCAGCGCCGCCGCATTGCTGCTGTAGTTCCGGTCAGCACTAAACCCATCCGAAGTATCCCGGCTCCCCGTAAACTGCTGCGCCACCCTCCCCACTGCATAGTTCGCCCGCAAATGCTGCTCCAGCGATCCATGGTTTCCCACACCCGAACTCGCCATCAAACTGAACCCCGGCCCCGGACGCTCGGTCACCAGATTCACCGCACCGCCAATCGCATCCGACCCGTAAAAGGTCGACCCCGACCCATGCAGCACATCCACCCGCCCCACCGCATCCAGAGGCACCGGAATATCCAGGTTCAAATGTCCCGTCTCAGGATCATTAACTCGCAGCCCATTCAGCAAAATCAACGACTGCTCAAACGTAGTCCCTCTCACCGAGAGGTCAGCCTGAACACCATTCCCTCCCCGAGCCTGCAAATTCAGCGAGGGATCAAGCCGAAGCACATCCACCACGCTATTCTTCAGCGGACGCTCATCACCCGGAGCCAGAAACTCCACCGACCGGTCGCTCTCCGCCAGCGGAAATGGCTCAAGCGCAGTCGTAACCGAGACACTCTGCGCCACAGCCGAAACCCGCCCACCCTGCGGCGAATCACTAGGAGAACTCTGCTGCGCCAACCCCGAACCCAAACAAAAAATGCAAAAAGAAAGAGACCCAAATATCTTATTCATCACTCAATAGATATCTACATCCTACGTGATCAAACTCCCCGCCAAACCTAACTGCGCTTCCAACTCAGATCCCCCTCAAAAATCGTCATCCTGAGCGGAGCGCAGCGCAGCCGAAGGACCCCGAGGGTCTACGTTCACCACAACGTTCAAACCTTTTCAGCACGCGAACGTGAGCTCAAAACCATCATTGCCGCACCACTGGCCAAAAACGCCTGTCAAATCCTTCAACGCAACATCCCACACCAAACCAACAACTTGCCGATGCCGAGCAATTTCCCCAAACTCGCTATACTTTAAGAGAGAAAGATTCAGAAGGTACTTAGCGGGAGTCCCATAACGAAGTCCACCGCTAAACTTTTTGTTTTGAAGACTTTAGATACTAAAGTATGGGGAGGGGGATACCTCCGAACCAGGAACGATCTCACACAGGAAAGGGCGAGCCAAACGGTGACCACCTCAGAGACCGAAAAGCCGAACACACCTCGCGACTTCAACTACCGCATGCCCGCCGAGTGGGCCCTCCACGCCGCCACCTGGATCGCGTGGCCTCATAACGCCGAGGACTGGCCCGGAAAATTCCAACCCATCCCGTGGGTCTACTCCGAAATCGTCCGCCACCTCTCCTGCTGCGAAGACGTTCACATCCTCGTCAACGACCTCGCCGCCGAAAAGCGTGCCTCCAACTTCCTCCGCCGCGGAGGAGCCAACCTCGCTCGCCTCCACTTCCACCACTGGGCCACCGACCGCGTCTGGCTCCGCGACTCCGGCCCCATCTTCATCAAGAACCCCGCAGGCGAAAACGCCATCACCAACTGGAAGTTCAATGCCTGGGCCAAGTACGACAACTACCGCCGCGACGACCAGATCCCACAGCACGTCGCCAGGCATTACGACATGCCACAGTTCAAACCTGAGGCCATCAACGCCGACGGCAAACCCCACCGACTCGTCCTCGAAGGGGGCAGCATCGACGTCAACGGAGCCGGTACTCTCATCACCACAGAAGAGTGCCTCCTCTCCGACATCCAGCAGCGCAACCCCGGCCTCGGCAACGAAGAGGCCACCCGCAAGACCCTTGAGCAGGCCTTCCACGACTACCTCGGCATCGACCAGACCATCTGGCTCCATCGCGGCTGTGCAGGCGACGACACCCACGGCCACGTCGACGACATCACCCGCTTCGTCGGCGAAAACACCATCCTCACCGCCGTCGAGCCCAACACCCACGACGAAAACCACCTGCCCCTCGCCGAAAACCTCGACCGTCTCCGCACCGCCCGCAACCTCAACGGCGAGCCCTTCGAGATCATCGAACTCCCCATGCCCTCACCCGTGGTCTTCGAAGGCCAGCGCCTCCCAGCCAGCTATGCAAATTTCTACATCGCTAACGATCTCGTTCTCGTCCCCACCTTCAACGACGCCAACGATCGCCACGCTCTCAACACCATCGCCCGCTGCTTCCCCGCCCGCGATGTCATAGGAATCCACGCAGTCGACCTCGTCTGGGGCCTCGGTACGCTACACTGCATGACGCAACAGGAGCCCGCGTAAACCGCACTCTGAGCGCGAGCATCCAAAGTCTTTGCTGTCACGCCTGGCAAAAATTCCCGGAGGCCCGATGCAAACCATCGTCCGCGCTCTCAGCACTCTCACTGTCACAGCAGCACTCGCAGCCTCCGCCCAGCAACAGCCCATCGTCCTTCACAACGCAACCATCGTCGACGGCACCGGCTCAAACGCCCGCCAACACATCGACATCACCATCGAAAAAGGCATCATCCAAAGCGTCAAACCCGCATCTCTCAAGCCCCCCAAAGCCCCGACCGTAGTCAATTGCACCGGCAAGACCATCATCCCCGGCCTCATCAGCGCCCACTCGCACCTCGGCATCCTCCTCAACAACGCCACCCCCTCGCCCGACGCCTACACCACAGAAAACGTCACCTCGGCCCTCAACCAGTTCGAGCGCTACGGCGTCACCACCATCGTCTCGCTCGGCCTCAACCGCGACCTCGTCTATGACCTCCGCGAGCAGCAGCGCCAGGGCAAGCTGGGCGGAGCAACCATCCTCACCGCAGGCCGCGGCCTTGGCGTCCCCAACGGAGCTCCAGCCCTCAACGTAGCTCCCGATCAGGTCTATCGCCCAGCCTCCGCCGAAGAAGCCCGCCATGACGTCGACGAGTTAGCCACCCACCACGCCGACCTGATCAAGATCTGGGTCGACAACATGCACGGCAGAGCCCCCGCGATGGACCCAGCCATCTACAAGGCCATCATCGACGAGGCCCACAAACACCACCTTCGCGTCGCCGCCCACGTCTATGCCCTCGCCGACGCCCGCCAGCTCGTCAACGACAACGTCGACATCCTCGCCCACTCCGTCCGCGACCAGCTCGTCGACCAGGCCTTCACCAAGTCCCTCCTCCAGCACAACACCTGGTACATCCCAACCCTTACCCTCGACGAAGCCTTCTACATCTACGCCATGGATCCCGACCTCCTCCGTTCCCCCTTCCTCCAGGAAGCCGCCGGCCCCCAACTCCTCGCCAAACTCCAGGCCCTCGACTACGCCTCCAACACCCTCGAAGCCCCCCAAACCGCGCAGTCCCAAAAGGACCACGACCTCGCCCTCAAGAACCTCAAGACCATCTACGACGCCGGCGTCACCGTAGCCTTCGGCACAGACTCAGGAGCCGTACCCGGACGCATCCCCGGCTTCAGTGAGCACCGTGAGCTCGAAGATCTCGTAATCGCAGGCCTCACTCCACTTCAAGCCATCACCCTTGCCACCGGCCAGAACGCACGCCTCCTCCAATCGTTCAACCCCAAGCTCAACGTCGGCCTCATCGAACCCGGCTACTCCGCCGACCTCATCATCCTGACCGCCGACCCGCTCATGGACGTCCGCAACACCCGCCATATCGACTCCGTCTACCACCAGGGCCGCCTCATCCCCAACCCACCCCCGCAAAACTAACCCCGCTACACTAACTCCATGGACTCCGCCGTTCACGACGAGCAGATGATGCGCCTAGCCATCGCCGAAGCCCGCGCCGCCGAAGCCGCAGGCGAAGTCCCGGTAGGGGCAATCGTAGTAGCTCCCGACGGCGTCACCATCATAGGCCGAGGCCAGAACCGAGTCCTCCGCGACAGCGACCCCACCGCCCACGCCGAAATCGTCGCCCTTCGCGAAGCAGGCCGCACCCTCTCGAACTACCGCCTCGTCACCCCCGAAGGGGGCTGCACCCTCTACGTCACGCTTGAACCCTGCGCCATGTGCGCGAGCGCCATCCTCCACGCCCGCATCGCCCGCCTCGTCTACGCCGCCGACGACCCCAAAGCCGGAGCCTGCGGCAGCGTCCTCACCGTCATGAACCACCCGCAACTCAACCACAGCGTCGAAGTCACCCCCGGCCTCCTCGCCGAAGAGTGCAGCCGCATGCTCAGCAACTTTTTCCTTGAACGCCGAGGAAAGAAACGCCTCGACCCGCATCCTATGGACGCAGAGGAAGCGATCCTGGGAGGCCCGGATGGCGACAAAGAAAAAGTGGTCAGCGAAAGTTGATACCGATTCAACGCACCCCGATAAAGGCCTCTTCAACGAGAGCGCATCGGCCATAGCCAAAGCGCTGGCCTCGAAGAAAGTCTCCCCTAAGGGCCCGGCGTCCGGCATGCGAATGTTGAATTTTTACATCAACCGAGCCGGCAAGAATCTATCATCAGAGCGTCACGCCGAACTCGAAAAAGCCAAGACTCTGCTCTCAAAGATCATCGAAGATCAGAAGCCGAAAACAAAAGCTCCAGCAAAGAAACGGCACCCAAGAAGGTCCCCAGAAAGCAACAAAGAAGTCTCCAGCCAAAAAGCCAGCGAAATCAGCAAAGAACTAGTCACCGAGGACGAAACTCTATGTCAGGCCGCCTAACAGGAAAAGTCGCCATCGTCACCGGCTCTGGCTCCGGCATCGGTAAATCGATCGCCGTCCGTTTCGCCAGCGAAGGCGCAACCGTCGTCGTCGACTACCGCAACCACATCGATCAGGCGAACGACACAAAGTCCAAAGCCGAAGCAGCCGGTGGCAAAGCAATCCTCGTCCAGGCCGACGTCTCCAAAATCGCCGACACCCAGAACCTCGTCGATCAGGCCTACCAGCAGCTAGGCCGTTGCGACATCCTCGTCAACAACGCCGGCATCGAGAAGCGCGCCGACTTCTGGGACGTCACCGAGCAGGACTACGACGCCGTCCTCAACGTCAACCTCAAAGGAGCCTTCTTCCTCACCCAGGCCTTCGTCCGCCGCCTCCGCGACGCCAAGTTACCCGGCCGCATCATCAACATTAGCTCTGTACACGAAGACATGGTCTTCCCCCACTTCTCCACCTACTGCGCCTCCAAAGGCGGCATCCGCATGCTCATGCGCGACCTCGCCGTCGAACTCGGTCCCCTCGGCATCACCATCAACGATATTGCCCCCGGAGCCATCGCCACCCCAATCAACACCTCTCTCCTCGAAGACAAGCCCAAACTCAACGCCCTCCTCGCCAACATCCCTCTCGGCCGCCTCGGCACACCGGAAGATGTCGCCGGCCTGGCTGCCTTCCTCGCCTCCGACGAAGCCGCCTACATCACCGGCTCCACCTACGTCATCGACGGCGGCCTCCTCCGCAACTACCACGAGCAATAGCACGATAAGATAGCCCCATGGATGTGACCGTCTATTCCGCCTACTGGTGCCGCGACTGCCGCGAAGCGAAGCGTTTCCTCACCACCCACAACATCCCCTTCAAAGAAGTGGATATCGAGCACACGCCCGGCGCAGCCGACCTCGTCCTGGCCAACGTAGGCAAGCGCGCCATCCCGCAGTTCGTCATCGACGGCAAATGGGTCCAGCCCTACCGCCCGGGCTACGGCTTCCTCCACGACGAGATGGCCGAACTCTTCGGTGTCGCCAAACCCTGACCAAGGGCTTCGCCGAACGCTGTCAAGTCTCAGATTCCCATAACCGTTGCCAAATCAACAACATCCATTTGGCCGACAATTCGCCCCAAGTTGCTATACTTAAAGAAGGTGCAAGAAGAAAGCCCCGGTCATCGGCCGAGGCTTTTCCCTTTTAAAGATTAAACGCATAAGCGCACTCCCGGAAAGGACTAATCACTAACCTTCATCAAATCAAGACTTCGCAGACACTATATACGCCAACACCCTGAATCCAGAGACTTTCCGCTTCCCAAAGACGCCTAAGTCCACCCATAACCGTTTTAGATTGAATACTTTGCACGAAAAGTACCCCCCGGGGGGGGATGCAGAAGCGCTGCATCCAGCCCTCAACACCCCTCCCACGGTCCGCTTAGTCGAGCCCGCTCTCTATCTTTTCCTCTGTCTGTTCGAGGTTCCGATGCTCGAGAGCAGCGCTCTCAAACGCCCTGTCCACCACATCGTCAATGTTATGGACCGTAAGCAGTTGTCTCCCAAACGGCCAGCGAAGCGTCAGAACGCGCTTGCGATCGCTGTCCCGCAGACTGGCCTTCCCACGCGCCGTCAGCAGATCGTCAATATTCAGGATGCCCATCAGCGCTCCGTTCGCATCGACCACCGGAAACGACGTAAGTTTCGACTCGGCCATCCTCTCCGCCGCCGAGCGCAGCGTCTCCCGCGGGCCGACGACTGCCGGCACGGAGCTGCCCGAATGGAGCAATGGCCTATACAGCTCTCCAGCCTCAGCCGCCGTAATCATCTGGCTCCGAGTCAAAACACCGCTCAGACGCCCTTCGGCATCCACCAGAGGAAATAGACGCTGCCAGTGTGACCACGCCTCACTGCCGCGCCGGTGCATCTTAGCCAGCCAGTCCGCAGCATCCTGACGCGTAGCATCCGCCGACAGCGCAAAGACGCTGGTATGCATCGCATCACGAACCATCACTGTCTCAAGCGGATCAACACCATACTCACGACTGAGATGGAACCCGCGCCGACTCAGCCTCTCCGTAAGGATCGAGCGCGGCTGCAACAACACGCCCACCGCATAGCTCACGACGCATGCCAGCAACACCGGCAGCATCAGGCCGCCATTATGAGTCAACTCCACCGCCAGCATCGCCGCCGTCAGCGGAGCCCCAATCGCCGCCGCCAGCACCGACGACATCCCAACCAAAGCCCAGGCTCCCTGCGATACCGCAGTCAGCACATGGCCCATGGCCGCCCCCATCGCACCACCAATCATCAACAGCGGCGCAAGAATTCCGCCCGACGTATTCGACCCCAACGAAAAAGTCCAGATAAAGCTCTTCACCAGCAGAACGCCAATGATCAGCTTCCAAGTAATGTCGTCAGTAACCAGCCGCTGAATCACGCCATAACCAACACCGAGCGCCGGCGGAAAGATAAGCCCGCCAATACCGACAACGACACCACCAATAGCCGGCCACCACATCCAGTGGACAGGAAGCCGCTCGAACAAATCCTCCACCCCATAGAGCAGACGGCTCAATCCCGTCGACAACAGCGCAGCAACCAGCCCCACAATCAGCGCACCAATCATCGCCATGTGCTGCATGGGTACCAGTGTCGGCTGCATGGGAAAGATAGGCCCCGGCCCCAGCAACAATCTGCGAATCGCACCAGCCGTCACCGAAGCCACAGCAACCGGCACCATGCTTCGAGGCCTCCACTCAAACAGCAGCAGCTCCACCGCCAGCAACACAGCCGATAGCGGACACGAGAATGTAGCCGACATACCCGCCGCCGCACCAGCCACCAGCAGCGTCGTACGCTCCGCATCCGTGGTGTGCAGCAGCTGACCAATCAGGGACCCCGTGGCCCCACCCGTCATGATGATCGGCCCCTCCGCACCAAACGGTCCACCCGAACCGATCGCAATCGCCGTAGCAATCGGCTTCAAAACGGCAATACGCGGAGCCACCTTGCCGCCCTTGAAGACGATCGCCTCAATTGCCTCCGGCATCCCATGGCCGCGAATCTTTTCCGACCCGAATCGCGCAATGACACCAATCAACAGGCCACCGATCACCGGCGCGAAAACCGCCTTCCATCCCAGCGTATTGTCAGCAGGGGAGCTGTTCGCGAAACTAAGCTGGTGAAAATAGAAAACATTCGTCGCCAACCGAATCAACCCCAGCAACATCCAGGCCAACACCGCGCCCGCTCCGCCAAGTATCGCCGCCAGACCGCTAATCACCAACATCCGGTTCGTCGCCGAATAGTCCCGCAGCGTACTGTGATCCTCAACCTGCGTCATCGTTCTCCACCTTTTCTTGTTGTACCCCCCCGCGCACCGATCAGTCGCTGAAGCGTTCGCACAAGTTCCGGCCCCTCAGCCTCAACCTCAATAAGATGCTGCGCCACCAGTTGAGAGAGCACCTCGGCTCCCCGCCCTGTAATCTCCACTAACGAACGCCGATGGTCGCTCTCATCAGCGACGCGCCGCACCAAACCAGCCTTCTCTGCCCGGTCAACTAACTCGACCGCACTGTTATGCCGAACGATCATCCGCTCAGCGATGTACGAGATAGAAGACTCCTGTCCCACCGGAACCGCCGCCACCACCTGCAGCAACTGATACTGTTGCGCGGAGATCCCCACAGCCTCCGAAGTTGTCTCACTGAAGCTTAGAAACCGTCGCAGCCCATACCGAAATTCAGCCAGATCCCCCAGCTTCGCCGGCATTCCAACCGCTCCGCGCTGTCGTTTCGTCGTAGCCATATATATCGTATTACGATTATATCGTAATACGATGTTTATCTATCTCGCGCACAACACAGTAAAATGAATTGACAGCAAAATTCCCGCAAGAACCTGGAGAGCATCGCCTTGATCGCCCGCTACACTCGCCATTGCGCCGTCGCCTCCAAAGCCAAGTTAGGAAAATATCTATGATCCCCCGCTACACTCGCCCCGCGATGGGCCGCATCTGGTCCGACGAGAACAAATACCGCTGCTGGCTCACTGTCGAGGTCGCCGCCTCTCAGGCCCTCGCCAAATTCGGCCTCGTCCCCCAGTCCGCCGCCGACGCCATCCGTGACAAGGGAGCCTTCACCGTAGACCGCATCAACGAGATCGAAGCCGAAGTCCGTCATGACGTCATCGCCTTCACCACCACCGTCGCCGAGCACATCAACGCGCCCGAGCACTCCCGCTGGCTCCACTACGGCCTCACCTCCACCGACGTCGTCGACACCGCACAAGCCCTCCAACTCAAGGAAGCCTCCGCTATCATCCGCGCCGGCATCATCGCCCTCGCCAACGTCCTCAAGCACCGCGCCATCGAGTTCAAGCACACCCCCATCATCGGCCGTACACACGGCATCCACGCCGAGCCCTCCACCTTCGGCCTCAAGCTCCTACTCTGGTACTCCGAGATCCAGCGCAACCTCATCCGCTTCGATGCCGCCGCCGAAGACCTCCGCGTAGGCAAACTCTCTGGAGCCGTCGGCACTTTCGGCCACCTCAAGCCCGAGCACGAAGAAGCCATCTGCGCCGAACTAGGCCTACGCCCCGTAGAAGTCGCCACGCAGGTAGTCCAGCGCGATCGCCACGCCGCCTACGTCGCCACCCTCGCCGTCCTCGCCAGCACACTCGACAAGATCGCCACCGAAGTCCGCCACCTCCAGCGCACCGAGGTCCGCGAAGCCGAAGAGTTCTTCTCCGAGAAACAAAAGGGCTCCAGCGCCATGCCGCACAAGCGCAACCCCATCACATCGGAACAAATCAGCGGCCTCGCTCGAGTAGTACGCGCCAACGCCCAGACCGCTTTCGAAAACATAGCCCTCTGGCACGAACGCGACATCTCCCACTCCTCCGCCGAACGCGTCATCCTCCCCGACTCCACCATCCTCATCGACTACCTGCTGGCCAAGACTACGAACCTCATCGAAAAGCTCCTCGTCTACCCCGCGCGAATGTTGAAGAACCTCGAATCCACCGGTGGTCTCATCTTCTCCGGCCAACTCCTCCTCGACCTCGCCGAATCCGGCATGTCCCGCGAAGACGCCTACCGCCTCGTCCAGGGCCACGCCATGAACTCATGGAAGAACGACCTCATCTTCCGCGAAGAGATTGCCAAGGTCCCCGAGATCACCGCTCGCCTCTCCCCCGAAAAATTAGCCCGAGCCTTCGACTACAACCGCCAGCTAGCCAACGTTGACGCCATCTTCAATCGAGTGCTTGACGAGTAGCCAAAGCCCTGTATGCTGTCTCTCAATCCAGATAATTGAGGACTGCATCCATGCCCTTTTCTGCTGACGTTCAAAAAGGATTAATCGCGGGCGCTTTCGGCCTCGTAGGTACCTTGATTCCGGCGGTCCTATCTTGGAGCCACGATCGCAGTGCCACTTCGGCAAGAGCGCGAACGCTTGAGGACGCAGCAAAGAGGCTGGCATTCTGGGAGCAGTGGCTTAAACTCTCCTCCCAGGTTGCTGAGCCCTCTGATGCCACCGCCGTTGGGTGTCTTCAACAGGAACTCGCTCTCCTCAGCGAGATCATTCAGAAAGACTCCGTCGCCGCTCACACACAACAGACAAAGCTGCGAGGTAAATCGTCCGCATTCCAAATTAGACTGGACGCCCTTCCTCTCTGGCGGAGGCTCCTGCTCCTGTATAAACCGGCCAGATCGGCTGCATGGTTCCCACGCATATTCTTCTTCGGTGGTCTCGCCTTTGCTCTACTCGTTCCCTTCGGATTAGCCGCCACTCCGGATCCACTTACATACAAAGACTTCGCCATCTCGGAAATATTCCTCATCGTCTGGATGTTCATCTTTAGTTCTTTGTCTCGTTGGCTTGAGCAGCCACGTCACGCCGCCGCTGACACAGAAGTAACTGCGTATCCGCCACCGAAGCCCGTCTAAGATCCCCGGAAGATGCTAAATCGAAGTTATGCAGCATTCTGTTCGCGAAAGCGTCCCGATATACCAGCGAAAGCCAGCTGGTTGGCGACCGCCTTGTTCGAACACCTCAGCCCATGAGAGGATTTCTTCATGAGTAATTTCATCCCCAAAGCAGGCGATTCAAAGGTACGCGGGTTAGGTCCGAAAGCCCAGAAGCTCCAGGCATTGCGTGAAAAAGCCGCGGCCCAGGAAAAGGGCGGCGATAAGTCCCTCGCCACATCCTCCTCAGCCTCAGTCAAGGCCAAAGACTCCTTCACCGGTACGAAGAAGACGACCTTCCAACGCAAAGCCGTCTAGCAGGTCATCGCTCAACGGTCGGATGCCCCCATCTCGAAATACGGGCATCGCGCAAAGCGCGACCTTTCCACGGAATCATCGTGTCGCAATCGCTCGTCCAAATCGTAGACACCGCCGTAGCCGACGCTTACCGCCGCGGCGGGCATCACTTGGTCTGCCACCCCGGCTGCTCCCAATGCTGCATCGGAGTCTTCCCCATAGCCCACCAAGATGCAGCCCGCCTCCGCGAAGGCATGGCTACCCTGACCCAAACAGACCCCAAGAGGGCAACAAGAATCCGCACCCGCATAGCCGAATCCCTGGGCCGCCTCGACCCCTGGTTCCCCGGCGACCTCACCACCGGCATCCTCAACGAAGACTCCGAGGCCGCCATCCTCTTCGAAGAGTTCGCCAACGACGAGCCCTGCCCCGTCCTCGACCCAACCACCGGCACCTGCGATCTCTACGAGCACCGCCCCATCCTCTGTCGCACCTTCGGCCCACCCATGCGCACCGAAGAAAACAACCTCGCCACCTGCGAGCTCTGCTTCATCCACGCGAGCACCGAAGAGATCGCCGCGTGCGAACTGGAACCCACCATCCCCACTCAGGAAGAAGCTAGCAACGAAGCCTTCAATGCCGTCCCCAATCTGCACGGTCAGACCCTTATCGCCTACGCTCTCCGCGACAAGTAACTTGTTATAGAAGTTATCGAGACTCGCCAGCGGGCAAAGTGTGCAAGGAAGCGCTGCCCGCCGGCTCAGCGTCAGGCGAGGTAAACAACAACGGCAAAGTATCCGTCATCTTCGGAGCTGTTATCTCAAGCCCGGCCATCTCACCTGCGAGTTCGCCTGTCTCATTATTCGCAGCATGATCACTTGCGGCCACAATCTTGAACGGCAGAGCGTTCTTCGAAGGATTGAAGCGCCCATTGCTCAGATAGACCATCACCAATCCCCCGGTAAACTCAGGATGCAGGATCGCCAGAGGAACCACATAACGCTTGCTCTTCACCAGCGCCTCGACAACTCCGTTCACGTGAGTACTCCGCTTGAGGCCTGGAACCTGCGGTATCACATACGCTGTCAGCTCAAGTTCAGGATGCTTCTTCCCGTACTTCGTCAGTGATCGCGCATCCTGTTTCGGAGTCGTCAATCCAACGTCCGAAATGTAGTTCTTGTGAACCGCATGCGGAAAATAAAAATTCAAAACACTCTTAGAAAAATCAGCACAGTTATTTAGAAAGAAATTGAAATGGCTGACATTCGGCTTATCGTTGTAGCGCTCGACAAAACGTTCATCCTGCTCCCTCGTAGTCTGCGCCTCGAACACATAGATCGTCCTGTCATACGATGCGCCCACCAGCTCTGTCCAACGCCCGTCTGGAGTCTTCTCATCATTGCGATCAGGTGCAAGCATCGTCAGATGTGCACGCCGGTATGCATCACGCAAGGCTGCAACATCAGCTCGATCTACGCTCTCCGGAGTTTCACTAAGGTTATCGACAGCATACAAATATGGAACCACTGGAATCGCAATCCAGTCGTAACCTGCTACCCCGCTGTAGCGGCTCACCACAACCCCAAGTTCGCCGGGGTGGCACATCCTCAGCCGTGTCGGCGACTCCGCGCAGACCCTGTCCAGATAAATAGCGGCATGGCCTGTAGGTGACATTCCGCCAAGCGTCCCATAGGGCTCGCCCATCAGCAGTGCAACAGCCCCGTACCCTCGCGCCCCTCCCAACAACAGCGCCACCAATAGCAAAATACCGGCTGTGCAGCTTCTCTCACTCTTGAGCACTGCCTTCTTTCTGGTTCCATTCTTTTTCATGGATATCTCTTTTAATTCGACGCCAAAAACAGCCAAAAAGTTGTGGTGAACCACGCAGAAAAACCCACTCATGCATTCGCATATCGACAATCGGCGATAATCATTGACGTGTCTGATCTTCCATTCAATCAATCGCGCAACATAACACTTGCGGTCACGGGTGCCAGCGGCTCCATTTACGCTGCAGAAATGCTTCGCGCTCTGGCCGCCGATTCACGCATCGCAAAAATTAACTTTGTCGCATCTGAAAATTCTCTGCGCGTCTTCGCCGAGGAACTCCAGCTAAGCGGACGCAATGATCTAGCGGAGAAACTCCTCGGCGCACCCTGCCCGAAGCTACAACATCACACCGACAGTGACATCGGCGCCAACATCGCCAGCGGCAGCTACCCCTCCGATGGCATGATCATCCTTCCCTGCTCGATGGGAACGCTCGCCGCCATTGCAAACGGTCTCGCCTCGAACCTCATTCAACGCGCCGCCGACGTCTGCCTCAAGGAACGCCGACCACTCATCCTCTGCGTTCGTGAGACGCCGCTCAATCGCATCCACCTGCGCAATATGCAGTTGGCCTCCGACGCCGGAGCCATTATCTTCCCCACCATCCCCACGCTCTACAACCTGCCGCAAAGCACCGCCGACATGGCCCGACAGTTCGTCAACCGAGTCCTCGCACATATAGGCCTTCCACAGCCCGGAGCCTATCAATGGCAACCCGATTAATAACTTGCTCCTCTAAAAATACTTTTAAAAATCCGCGCTCATCCGGAAATCCGTGGTCAAGGTTCCTCGATCGCTGTCAGGCTCTCGGCCTCTATTTCGCCGCTGAGACGACTCGCTGTCCGCCATCAATCGGCGATTCAGCGCAAAAACTCCACCGTACTATCCACCACTGGCTTCGAACACTCCAACGGAGCCATGTGCCCGCAGCCCTCCACCACGCGCAGCGCCGAGTGCGGGATCAGCTCATGCATCTTCTCTCCGACCGAGAGCGGTATCAACTCGTCCTTCCGGCCCCACACAATCAATGTAGGACGCTCAAGTTGATGCAACCTGAAGTCCAACAGATCGTGCCCACTCACCATGGACACCATGCTACGTTGGATCACCCATCCATCATGCGCGAACTTCCGTAGCACGGCTTTCGTCACAAAATCGGGCATTTCGAGCGGCTTCGGTGAGAGCGTCGTAATCAGCTTCCGCACACCCCCTGCATCTGTCGGCACAAACAAATCTGAACCAAATGTCGCCGGAAAGTAGATCCCCGCGCTGTCATACACCACCAGTCGGTCCACCAGCTCAGGATGATCGAGCGCCAGCTTCATCGCAATCCATCCGCCCATCGACCACCCACCCACATCAGCCCGCGGCAGATGCACCGCCTCCATGAAATCCATCACTGCCTTCTCTTGCATGGAGATCGAGTAATTCACATCAGGCTTCGGAGATCGCCCATACCCAATCAAATCCGGCGCGTAGACATGAAAACCCTTCGCCGCCAGAGCTGGAATCATCGCCCGCCAGTCTTCGCCACGTGCACCAAGCCCATGCACCAGCAGCAGCGGAGTCCCTGCAGTGCCCTTCGCCGCTGGAGCCTCAAAGTAGTGCATTCGGTAGCCACCAGCCTCGACATACTTGCTCTCGACGCCTTCGCGCCACAGATGATACCGAATCTGCTGATCCGCCACCCACAGCGGGTTCCAGAAAAAGACCGTGCCGGCCACCACCAGAACGAGCACAAGAAGAGCGACAATTCGCAGCGTTAGCTTCATCCCTCTATCGTCTCCGCGAGCTTCAGCGCTTTTTCAATCACGCCCAGTGTAGGCTCCGTCAGATCGTAAGTCTCGGAATAAATCTCATCCCGCGCTACCCACACGGCATCCGTCGCATCGTCGCCGCAGACCAGTTCTGTTCTCTGCTCCTCCTCCACAACGCACATCCACTCAATCAACACATAATGAAACCGCACCCGCCCAGTATCGTCGCGAACAATCCGGTCCAGCGTCGCAATCATCTCCACCGGACGCACCCTCAGTCCGCTCTCTTCCCAAACCTCACGCGCTATGCCCTCCGCCGTCGTCTCACCTATCTCAAGCACGCCGCCCGGCAGCGACCACGCGCCCAGCATAGGCTCCCGCCCGCGCCGAATCAGCAAAACATCCGTGCCACGAACCACCACTGCGGCCACCCCAACCATGGGAGCCGTAGGATACTCGCGCCCTGCTCTTATCTTGGATTCATCCCGTGTCACTTCAGCGGCTTGCCAAACTCCTCACCGAAGACCGTGTGGCTCATCTCAAAGCGCCCACCGTGAAACTTATCGGTGCCATTCATATGTCCCACCGCCAGCAACGCCACCACCCAATAGCTCAACGGTAATCGCAACACCTCATGAACCTTGTCCTGTTCAAAGCCCTCCATCGGAGCAGTGTCATACCCCATCACCTCGGCCATCAGCAGCATATGCGAAAACGCCAGCATCACCTGCTTATTCAGCCACGCACGCATTTGTTCACTGGTGAAGCTCGAAAGGTAATTTGGGACGCTGCTCCGTGCCTGCGCTGCATAACTCTCCGGCATTCCTCCCTCGCGGCCCAATTGCAGCATCAGGTCGAGATCCTTTCTCCATCCATCCGCATCCCCACACGCAACGATCACCGCGGAAGCCTCTTCTACCTTGGCCTGGTTGTAGCTGGCCGCGCGCAACCGCTTCTTCTGTTCGGGCGATTGCACCACAACAAACCGCCAGGGCTGCATGTTGTATCCGCTCGGCGCACTGAGACCCGCTTCCAGAATCTGCTTCAGGTCTTCAGGCGGAATCGGCGTTCCATCAAAGCTTGGAGTCGCTCGTCTCTCCTGGATTGCCTGGCTCAATGTCTTCTTGTTTTTCGTCATCGTGCTCTTTCTCATGCTCACTAGGATGCCGCCGCAGCCCCGCAAGACTATCGTTGGTCTTCACATCAACTATCATTTTTGCCAAAACGATTCTTAAGATAGCACCTGAGGATGAAAGCAACATTTCATAGCCTCATCCTCTCTCCACATTTGAAGGGCCCGCCAACTAGTGAATCTCGTTCACTGGAAACTCCGTAGCGAACGGACTTTGCCCAGCCACTTCCGCAACGATCCACACTCCATGAAACGGCTTGCGCATCTCGGGATAAGCCCCCAGCAACGCACTCGCCGCACCCGCACTCAACTTATGAGTTGTAGCCGCATCGCCCGGCTGATCGATCTTCAAATGCGCCATGATGTCGATCTTATCTTTGCCCAGAGAATCATCCACACCCATGCCGACAAAGCGATACTCCGCGCCATCAGCGCCTTTTACCACCAGGGGAGCATCCTTGCTCAAGCCTTCGGAGACCGCCGGCGGCGTCGCCCCGGACTGCTCCGTCTTCAACTTCTCAAGATGTGTGCTCTGGATGAAACTCGTCGGCCGCAACAGACTCTCTGCCTGTTGATAGTAGAGCCACGCATTCCACTGTTCTTTGCGCGCAGCCATGGCCCGCGCCTCCTTCCAGTACCAGATACCATCATGCCCCGCTGCCGACAGAGGAGTCGGATAGAATCCCGCCATCTGCCACTGCCCCTGCTCTTTCCTCAGCAAAAACGAGAGCCGCCATGGCGAGGCAATCCCCTGCACCTCCACAATGGCAAACCCATAGTTCCCTGGGGCCAGCCCTGGAATCAAAAAATCCGCCTCCGCCATGGAGTGATTCAGCGAACAGAAAAACTGCGCATCCGGAGCCGCACCATCAGCTCCACGCTTCAGCTGCGTACCATCCAGCAGGTACACCTGTTGCACCACCAGCGATCCGCCCTTCAGCTTCGGAGCCGTGCTACCCACGACATACTCAATGCCACCAAAATCCTTGGCATATTCGGCCACCGTCGCTCCGCGCAGACCGGCCACATCCCCAGCCTGTACCTTCGCCGCCAGCCCACGCGCAGCAGTCGCCAACGCATCCCGATCCGCCGGTTTCATCGCGGACTGCGTAATGCAATCATCCGCACAAGCGAATCCAGACACCGCAAATATCAGCACCGCAGCAATCCAAAGTCTCTTCATCCTATGCATCATGGTTCCCATTTTGCCTCTGCGTTCCATTCTTGTCCGCATACGAAAACGCTCCCACGCGAGCCGAAAAGACAGTCTAGTACAACCCGGCTCCCACAGTTGTCACCTCAAATTCCTCATCCGCGCCAATACGCGTTCATCCGTAGCCAACTCGAGTTAGACTTGTTATACAAGCGCCGCGTCTCGGTAACATCCGCCGCCGTCGCGCGTCCTACCGACAGATGCCACGTTCCCGGCCAATCCGGCTCGTCGCTGTAACCTGCATCTCTGCAGCCGCGCTGGTCTATGCCCAATCGAGACCCGCGCAGCCGCATCCGCTGCCGAAGCATGATCCTGCCGATACGATTGCACCAGCGGCACCCCCTGTCGCCTCTATGATCCCGGCAACGCAGCCGACCCAGGCTCCTCCACCTATCCCGCCAACTCCGGCGCAACAACCCGCGCAGCGCGCTAAAGTCACCTACGCCGATGATCTGCTGACTGTCTCAGCTAGCAACTCCAGCCTCAACCAGATCCTCCGCGAGATATCTCGTCAAACCGGCATCAAGATCACCGGTGGCGTAGCCGACGAGCGCGTCTTCGGCGACTATGGTCCCGCGGCCGCTTCCCAGGTGCTCGCATCCCTCCTCGATGGCACCGCCAGCAACATGGTCATCGTCCAGAGCACCACCTCCG
>Ga0206946_1143_pt1 | contig 18056 bp, 8 predicted proteins | sample Alteio_BWOrgHeat_2_FD_152965 | JGI IMG/M metagenome (GOLD analysis project Ga0206946, IMG submission 152965) | Enriched cells from forest soil in Barre Woods Harvard Forest LTER site, Petersham, Massachusetts, United States -... | ecosystem: Environmental > Terrestrial > Soil > Temperate forest > O... | reverse complement strand
TAATTTTACGTGTATGCATCTCGATAAAGTGCTAATAAACCTTCGGTAGAACTATCATAAACACACCTTGGTTTATCTTCTTTTAAATGCGCAAATAATTCTTGATTTAATTGCTTGCCGTATTCAACGCCCCATTGATCAAAAGGATCAATGCTCCAAATAACACTTTCTACAAATGTTTTGTGTTCGTACAAAGCTAAAAGTGCGCCCAACGTGCTCGGCGTTATATCGGTTAAAGCAAGCGTTGTACTTGGACGGTTGCCTGCTAGAGTTTGATACGAATATTGGCCCTTATATCCGTCCATCAGCGCTTTACTTTGGCTGAGTACGTTCGCCAGCACGTAGGGTTGCTGCGTGTTTAAGTGATTTTTGAAAGAAACGAGGAAATCGATTGGTAATAATTCGCTGCCTTGATGAAGTAATTGATAAAAAGAATGCTGTGCATTAAATCCAAGCTCGCCAAATATGACAGGGCAGGTTGAATAATTAATTTTTTGACCCTCGTTTTGTATAGACTTTCCATTACTTTCCATTAAAAGTTGTTGTAAATAAGCAGGAAGATATTTGAGTCGTGCATCATACGGCAGAATAGCATGGGCATGGGTATGAAAAAAATTCCGATACCAAATAGTCAATAAAGCTAAAATAACTGGCATATTTTTTATGAAAGGCGTAGCACGGAAATGCTGATCCATTGCGCGTGCTCCTGCTAATAATTCAAGAAAACCTTCCATGCCGATTAAAAAAGCGAGGCTTAAACCCATCGCTGACCATAAGGAATAACGTCCTCCTATCCAAGCGGTTAGCGTGAAAATATTTTCTGCAGGAATCCCGAACGCTTCTGCTTTATCGGGGTAGTGCGTGATAGCAAGACAATGATCGGCTATTGATAATCCACGTTGTTTTAATCTATGAATCACAATTTCAGCATTTTTGCGCGTTTCTAGTGTTGTTAATGATTTTGATGCAAGGATGAATAAACAGGTTTTTGGATCGATGTTTTGAACCAAGTGTGTGAGATAAATTTCATCGTCATACGAAATAAATTTGATTTTTATTGGGTTTGCTGCATTTTGAGCGAGCGCCTGCACAGCCATTTTAGGTCCAAGGTAGGATCCGCCGATACCAAGATGCACGATCTGTTTTAGTTGTTTTTGTCTTTTGTGTATACAGTCGGTCATTTTACGTAGATTAGCGCGTATATCTGGCATGATGTTTTTACCCTCGATGAACAAAGCGCTTAAATCTGGATCGCGTAAAGCGGTGTGTAAAGCGGGTAGCTGTTGTGTAGTGTTCACTTTAGATCCTGTGAATAGTGCTTCAATAGCCTGATTAAGTTGCGCTTGCTGCGCTAATTGGATTAATAATTCTAAGGTATGGTCTGTGATTAAGTTTTTTGAATAATCTAAAATGAGTCCTGCATGCCTGTGTGAAAATTTTTCAAAACGTTTCGGATCAGCTTGAAATAAATGCGATAAATGACAGGATTGCATCTCTTTTTGATGCGCCTGCAAGCGTTGCCATTGGGGTGATTCAGTTAATAGGCTCATGCTGCGTTTTTCGATTAGAAAGTTGTGCTATTAATGCAGTTTTTGTATTCGCATCGGCTGTAATAAAATGGGTCCACCATTGCGCGCTTTGTACACAGTTCGAATCGATTTCCGCACGTAATAATAGAAAATCATAGGCGGCACGGAAACGAGGATGTTGCATTAAATACGAAATATCGTCTGGACGAATACGGATAAATTTAGTTTGTAGCATCCATAATTCTTGTATGCCTAAGGTATAGCGTTTTGGTAAAATGATGCGATTTTGTTGCTGACGCAACAGTGTGCGTATTGCTTCACTGTAGGTAATCGTGCGGCGTGGACGAGTCACCATTAAAGCAGGCCATAGCAGTGAGGCGAATAAGAAAGTAGGTGAAGTAGTTTTTTTCTGTTGAAAACGCTTGTCTGTGCTCGCACAGCACAGCGTCAACCATTTGTTTTTTGCTGGGTAAGTACTTTGCGCGGTTTGTGGAAATAATTGCGCAAATAAATTGTATTCTTCAAGTAAGCGATAATTGGGTAACGCATAACCGTTGTTAAATAATTTTAAGGTTTCGTCCAATAGACGTGCGGGCGAAACATGTTCAAGTAAGGGTGCAGCCTCTTTCATAACGGCTGCAGTGCTAGGTTCGATGTGACCTTTTAGTTTGACTGCAAAACGTATGGCGCGTAATAAACGGACTGGATCTTCTTTAAAACGCGTGGCTGGATCGCCGATAATACGCAGACTGCGCTGTTTTAGATCACGCATGCCCTCACAATAATCAATGATAGTTTGATCCATCGTATTGTAATACAAGGCGTTGATCGTAAAATCGCGCCGCCAAACATCTTCTTCAATGCAACCGTAAATGTTATCGCGTAATAACATGCCATGTTTGGCGGTGATGCGGTGCGTGAGTGATTTTTTATGATCACCGGCGCGAAATGTGGTGACCTCAATGACTTCGCGTCCAAAACGAACATGTGCTAAACGAAAACGTCGACCAATGATAATACAATTGCGAAACAATTTTTTAATTTCTTCAGGTGTGGCATTCGTTGCAATATCAAAATCTTTAGGATGCACACCCAGCACTATATCACGAATACAGCCACCGACTAAGTACGCGGTGAATTTATGTTGTTGCAATCGATGCAACACATTCAATGCATTTCTGCTGATCTGTTTTGTTGTGATGGAATGTTGATTCGCTGGAATTAAAACATGCGGACTGATTTTCTTTTTATATTTTTTAAACAGCGTGTTGAAAAGATGTCTAATAATGGCGCTATCCTCGTGAATGTAGCTGCATTGAATCAATTTTTAATAAGAAGATAATCCTATCTCCGGGTTCTATCCGCGTATTTGCATCGGGTTTAAGTACGCGTGAATGTGCGCGTTCTAATCCTATAACTAAGCCCTCGGCATGCATATGAGCGATGAGCTCAGCAAGGGTATAACCGACAAAGCTATGGTTGGTACCGAGCAGTACGGTTTTTAGCGCAAAATGGCTAGCCAAGTCAAATTCTTCTTGTGTTGCTGTTGTTTGTGTTAACAGAGCTACCGCATCGTCTTCACCTAAGAAGATTAATTTATCGCATAAACGAATTTTTTCCTGCGGGGACGGATCCAGAATAAGGCGTGAACCGCGAACGATCGCGACTACATGACAGCCATAGTGCTGTAGAAATTTTAAATCCTGCAGCGATTTATTAATGAAGCTGTAATCATTACTCAAATCCAGCGCAATGATTTTAGCGCCCCACGCATATAATTCATTTTGGAAACAATACTGCTGTTGATGGCTTTTAATATTTCTAATTAAACTTTTTTCTAGGGTGTAATAGAATTTACTGAGCGGTTGATACAATAGGATTAATACTAAACTAGCTAGACTTAATGTGATAGCGGCCGCCTGCCAAAGATGGAAGTACGTTACACTGATGGTGCTGAGCACAGTGAGTGTGAAGAGCCAACCCATGCCGCGAATTGTATAAGCAATACTTTTAAAATAGCGTGGTTTGCGCAATTGCATGCAGGAAAATAACATGCCCCAAATAAAAGGCATGGATATAAAAAAAGAGATGAGCCAAGTAGCGGCATTAATATTGAGTAAAAACGGTGTGTACGGTTTTAATAAGGGCAGAATCCATTGTTTACACATGCTAAAAATAATTGTCACTAAAACAGCATTGATCCACAATCGCATCATATATAAACCATAAGGTATTCGTTTTCTGCTCAAGCTGAGATAGCGATCGATAAAAATAGAATAATGATCTAGGACCATGCGTAAGGACGCAGGTAAAGTTTTAATCATTTTTTTACTCATCATGCCAGAGAAACGAATCAGATAAGGTGTAATCAAGGTTGTTAAGGTAGATACTGCCACGATTACGGGCAGAAGTGTCGCACTCGTTACATGTAAACTTAAACCCAAGGTGGCGATAATAAACGCAAATTCGCCAATTTGCGCCATGCTGAAACCGACGCGTAGTGAGGTATTTAAATGCTGTCCTGTTAAAAAAGCACCTAAGGCGGTGCTTAAAAATTTTCCAGCAAACATGACAAGCGCAATCAATAAACTGCTTATACTGTGCGTGATGAGGATATGTGGATCGATGCGCATGCCAATGGAAATAAAAAAAACAGCGGCAAAAATATCGCGTAAGGGTTTAATAAATTGCTCGATACTGTGAATGAGTTCAGTTTCGGCCAAGATCGATCCCATGATGAAGGCGCCTAACGCGCTGGAGTAGCCAAAATTGATCGCTAAACAGGTGAGCGATAAACATAAAGCGACTGAAAGAATCGTGGTTGTTTCTTGCGTAGTGATCGGAACGATCTTACGCATTAAAGGTGGAATTAAAAAATAACCGAGTAAAAACCAGCCTCCGACAACGATCACAAGTTTTATTGTCGCATTGGCTAGATCGAGCGCCACATTTGCATATTTATGTACGCTGATCGTGAGACCCACCAACATGAGAATAGCGAGTAAATCTTCCACGATCAAAATGCCGACGATCAACTCAGAAAAATAACGTTGCTTTAAACCTAATTCATCCAGTGTTTTGACGATGATGAAGGTTGAAGAAATAGCTAACGCTGCAGCAAGAAACAAACGATCGTAGGGAGACCAGTGCATTTTTTCGCCGATAATCCAGCCAAGCGCAAACATAACGCCTACTTCAAAGAGGCCCGTCAACACGGCAGACATACCGACGCGTGTGAGTTTATGAAAACTAAATTCTAAGCCCAGAGAAAACATTAAAAAGATTACGCCTAATTCAGATAAGGTATTTAAACTTGGGACATCCGTGATCAAGTGTATTGGTAGGATATAAGGGCCGATGAGTAGGCCCGATAACAAATAAGCCAAGACGATGGGTTGACGAAATTTTTGAAAAAGTAAAGTAAAAAAGCTGGCCACACCGAGCATCACGGTGAGATCTTTAATAAGGGGTATAAGTTCCTTCATGGAATAGCTATGTTTTAAAATTGAGACGCGTAATTTATAGTGGAATGCAGATTTTATTTTAGGATATTATAAAAATAAAATTCTTTAGAAAATACAGATTTATATCTTTGGTTTCTCTGGATTTTAATTACTATAAAAATAGGAGTCCTATATGCCAGAAACTCAATTAGACGATCTCTATACACGCATGCAGCTGTTTTTTAAGAATGAAACAGGTGATGAGGAAGAATACGAAAGAAAGTCTTTTGGTCTTAGAAATGCAATTATGCTTGATATCTTTGCAGGCGAACTTGAGAATATTTTTAATCGTGCAGATCTTATTTATTCCATTGAATGCGACAAATTTAATAAAACAATTCATGACTGCAAAAGAGAGCTGGCGAGAGTTAAGGACATCGATTTAATTTCTCAAAAATCAAAAGAAATTCTAGAAATTCCTGCTTTTTTTGAGTTGATTGAGTTATTCCAAAATGTATCCGATTTCCCTTCATTATTTGAAAAAGGAACTGCGCCTAAGTATCAAGATACGCTTAAGACGCTTCCGTTTACGCTTTCTAAAAAGCTGGAAAAGCGAGAATTTGGAGGAAAGATTACAGAAATAAGCAAGTTTTGTGGCCTATATAATGAGAAAACATTAACCGATTACTTAACAAGTCTTCATGAAGCGCTCGCAGAAGTTACGCAACCTGTTGTGCTCATACTGGATAATATTCGGCATTCTATTGTTCTCAGTCGTATTCCCAAGGTTGCTGCATACTGGGAACTTATTAATCCGGATAAATTAACTTTGAGTGATATATCGACTCGAAATATTGGAGATGCTGCAAAAATAGCTAAGAAGATAATCGACGACTTCTCAGGAGGGGCTCCTATCGCGCCGGGTAGCAAACCAATTTTATCAAATGATTTTATTGCCTGCTCTACAACAGTTTACGGACATGAATCACGGAAAGATGCGATAAAGCTTTCTATTGATAGTTGGCAAGAGCGTGAAATCTGGCAAAAGATACATATCGTTTCTCCTGAAAATAGTCAATTCACTGATGCTAAAGCTGTTTCTTTGCTTCATATTGCTGCGTTTATAGGCGATAACGATAAGGTTAAAGCTTTGCTGCAAAATGGAGCGAATGTTAATGCAGTCGCAAACGATTTTGAGGGTACCACACCCCTTTGCGCTGCGGCATCTCGCAGTCATTTAAAAACAGTTAAAATTCTATTAAATAACAAAGCAGATGTTAATCAACAAGAAGGAAAAAGTGGTAAAACAGCAGTTTGGTACGCTTCACACGATGGTAATTTTGGTATGGTTGAACAGTTGATAAAAGAGGGTGCAGACCTCAAGATACCTGATAAGGATCGTCGAACGCCTGCTCTTGTTGCTTTTGAAAAAGGTAGCTTCAATACACTTGCGTGTTTGGAAAAGCACGGCGCTACTATCAACGATTCTGACTTTAATGGTTATATGCTACTTCGTATTGCCATGAAGGCTGGCAATCTTGAATCAATTAAATATTTCATTCAATCTTTGAGTGAAACATTGAAAATAGATACCATGAATCAATGCAATGAAAATGGCGAAACATTGCTTTTCATTTCTGCAGGATTGGGTCATCTCGATTTGGTTCAGTATTTCAAAGAGCAGGGAAGTGATATTAATCAAATCAACAATGAGGGTGCTACGGCATTGCATAATGCTGTGTATGGTGGCTTTACGGATGTGGTTCACTATTTGGTAGACAATGGAGCGAATATCAATGCTGCGACTGTCAGTGATGAAAATACCCCACTTCACACGGCTGCGTATGAGGGTCATGCCGATATAATTCAATGTTTATTAGTCAACCATAGAGCTAATCGCTATAAGGTTACTTGTGATGATTGCGTTACGCCGCTTTTTGCTGCTGCGATGCAGGGTCATATTGATGCAGTTAAAGTATTAATAAAAGCAAGCGATCATATAAATTCCTCTCCGTACGCTGAAATAAATCCAATGTGGGCTGTTGCTGCAATGAACATCGCTGATTTACTCAACTATGCTGCAAAACTTGATAAACAATCAGAAATGGAAGCGTTGATTCATTTAAAGGAAAACATATCTGAGATTTCTGTCATGGACGTCGCATTATCTTGTGATAATGCTCGCTTAAAAGATGTTTTTTACAGAGCGCATTTAGAGGGAATATACGATCTAATTCTTACGCGTTATACGAGAATTAATCACGATCAGAAAGCTAAGTACGGTTTTTCATTCCCTGATGATATAAGCAGATGTCGCGCAAATAATACATTGGACGCAATTGATGCTGTGTTGAATAAGAAAGATGAACTTACAACACAGAATTATGATCGGCTAGCTCAGCAGATAAAACCTTTCTTAAGAGGACTAAAAGAATCCTCTTTTCCAACCCTGTTTCAGCCTAAGTCATTGCCTGACAGTATAATTGTACAGTTGGATTCAATGAGTGATCTAGGTTTATCTGCGCCTCAGCAAGAACCTAATTTTGCTTTTAAAAATTAAGAATTCTATATGTTAGAAACTCCATTATCAAAAAAAAGCCAAAGATGGTTTACTGATGATCGTAAGGGAACGCTTGGGTATCCTGCCAAACTAAACTGCGTTGGTTTTTCTGCTGTTGCTATAATCTTTGCTTTTTTAAATAAGCGCGATGAATTTTTCGATCTTCTTAAATTTATTCGTTCAATACCCAGTGATACATTTCAAAAAACAATCGAAGATGGCAAAGAAAAACTAAAGCATGCCGGAAAAATTCTTACGCCTGAATTAGAAAAAATTATAGATACGCTCAGTGTTTTTGATTTGATTCAGCTTTTCCAAGAGATTTATTTATATCCACATCTCGCTGAGAAAGGAAAAGCACCGAAGCATCAAAATATGCTTCAAACGATTCAAGCAATGCCTTTTGTGCTTCCTGAAGCGTTGAAGAAGCAAGGAGGAATTACAAAAATAACCGAGTTTTGCGGCTTATATACTGAGGAAACATTCACCGATTGTCTTGAAAGTCTTAGTCAAACGCTCAATACGACAGAAATTCATCAGCCTGTTGCGTTTATGTTTCATAATAATCGCCATGTCGTTGTCGTCATCTATACATCGGATATAAGTCCGCATTGGGAACTCATTGATATAAATGATGATATAAATGATTTGCCGACTCGGAATATAGGAACGTCTACCGAAATAGCGAAGAAAGTAATTAACGGGTTATCAGACGGTCTGTTACCGGAAGGTAATCGCGCTCCACCCAATGGTATTGCGGTTATTTTTGCAGAGTTTTTTTGTATTCAATCAGAGAAAGAAAGGCTAGAGCCACCTATTAAGGCGTGGGAGAAAGAGAACAAGAAAGTAATATTCGATGCTTTTGCTCAAAATAGTCAACTCACTGATTCTCTCGGTGTCACTTTGCTTCACCTTGCTGCAGGCGAAGGTTTTTATGAAGAAGTTAAAGGTTTGGTAGCACAGAAGGCTGATGTTCATGCAGTAGCGTGGGATAAGCGATGCAGCGTACCTATTTGCGAAGCTGCGTATAAAGGTCATCTTAATATAATTCAACATTTGGTAGCGTTCGGCGCTGACATCAATCAAACAGAGAAAGACGGTTACACAGCCCTTTTAGCTGCTTCGAAATATGGTTATTTTGCGGTTGTTAAGTATTTGGTGGAACAAGGTGCTGATATTAATGCAGCAGATGGGAAGGGTAATACAGCACTTCTCATAGCCTCGGAACGTGGCCATTATAAAACAGTTGTCTGTTTGGTGGAACATGGGGCTGATATCAGCCAACCCAATAATAAGGGTATAATTCCTCTTGTTGTGGCTGTGATGCGAGGTCATTTAAAAATAGTAAAATATTTTGTTGAAAAACAGAAAGCGGATATTAATAAACCTAATAAAGAGGGACATACATTAGTTTTTTATGCCGCAGACAATGGCCATTCTCGTATAGTTGTGTATTTGGCAGAACAAGGCGCTGATGTCAACAAACCTGGTTTGAATGGAGGTACACCGCTTCATGCGGCTGCGCATCGCAATCACTTTGATACGCTTAAGTGTTTACTACAACATGGAGCTAATAGCAATGCAGTTACTAAAGGCGATTTAAATACGCCGCTTCATGTCGCCTCATATTCGGCTCAGCTTGAATCGATTCAATGTTTACTAGAACATGACGTCAATAGAAATACAGTGAATGCAGTGACTGCGCCTGAAGATAAGTACACAACATCACTTTTTAAAGCTGTGCAGTACGATGATAATTCTTATGCTTCTAATAAGTCTCGTCATATAGAGTCGGTGAGGCTATTGTTGGCGCAATGCGCTAGAACGAAAAGTTCTGTGTCAAGCGTAAGTCCCATGGAAGCCATAGATCCAAGAGACGCAAATGTTTTGCTGAAATGTGCTGAAATGGTCGATAAAAAACCAGAAATGGAAGCATTAATTCATGCTAAGGAAATAGAGTCTTCTAATATTTCTGTTATGGACGTTGCCTTGTGTCTTGGTGATCAAAGCGCGATAGATATTTTTTTGAGAATACAGTTTGACATTATTCGTAAGCAGATCAGCGATCCTACAGTGTTAACTGAGATTGATCGCGTATTGAGCAAAAATGACAAACTCACGCCCAAACACTACGATGAAATTGCTTATTACGTGGATAAAGTCGCTCCATTCATAAATCCTCTCTTTGATAAAAATTCAGCATTTCCTAGCGACGCACTTTGGTTTAGTCATTGTGCGTTTCTTCCCAAGGGACATTTTTGGTTTGCTGAGAAAATGCAAGAGATTGGCTGCAATATTACCAGGATGTCCTTAGTGACTACTGAAGTGTGCGCGGGTGTTAGTTTTACCGCCACGCTTTTTTTTCTTATGGGTCAGCCTGAGATTTTTTTTACTTTCTTGCGACTCCTTGCGTCAATTCAGGACGGTGAATTAAAAAAAACAATCACTGATAGCAAAAGACAATTGAAGCGTGCACGAGCAGCAGGAATTCTTCCGTCTAAAGGATCTGAAAAAATTATAAAAATTTCTGCTTTTATTGAAACCATAGATTTGTTTCAAAATATTCCACTCTATACCTTGCTTTACAAATTAGAAGAGCAATCAATGGAGGTTAATTCTATCTCTAAAGGACAAGATATTCTTAAGACAGCGCCACTTTTATTGCCTGAAGAACTAGAACGAGAAGGTGGAATTAAACAAATATATGAGTTTTCAGGTCTCTATGATAAGCACGATTTAGATCATTGTTTTAAAAGCTTGCATCAAGCATTTGAGAACGCTGAACAACGTATCGTGATCGTTTTAAGTAATCTCCTTCATCGTGTTGGCATTGGCTATGGTCCAGGAAAAAAATATTTTTGGATTTATGATGGAAATGATATATCAACGCAACAGATAATACCTGTCGGAAGAATGGCTGAGAAAGTGATGAAGATTTTAGGTGATAAGGAAACGATTACCTTTTCTGCTGAAATTTATACAACGCAATCAAATCAAGAAATATTAAACGCATGCATTCAGGGTTTAAAAAAACAAGAAATTTGGCAAGCAATCCATGCGGTCAATGCTAAAAAAGCTAAGTTAACCGATGCCAACTCTACTTCTTGGCTTCACATAGCTTCATTTAATGGTTGTTTTGATACAGTTAAATCATTGATAGAACAGGGCGCTGACATCCATGCGCTGCGTTATGATGGCAGCACACCGCTTGCAACTGCTGCCATGCACGCTCATTTCGAGGTAATAAAGTATTTAATAACATTCGGTGCCATCACCGACATCAATAGAGCGAATACGGCTGATAGCGGTTTAACGCCGCTTCATGAAGCGGTATACAGTGGCAATCTCGAGATCATTAAATTTTTAGTTAAGCAAGGAGCGGATCCCCGTAAGCTTGATGCTTATGGAAAAACGCCGCTTTCTATTGCAGCAAAACGTGGGTATGTCAACGTTGTTGAGTATTTAAATGAAGTGACACAAGGAACTGATATCAATAAATCGAGTAACGACGGTTCTACACCACTTTGTTTGGCAGCGCTAAGTGGTTCTGTTCATGTGGTAATGTTTTTACTAGACCATGGCGCAAAACCCGATATTGATAAACCGAATAATGAGGGTCTAACGCCGCTTTTTGCTGCTGCACAGAACGGTTATCTTCAGGTGGTTAAATGTCTTCACAAAGCAGGCGCTGATATCAATAAAAATCGCGATGTTCATGGCGCTACGCTACTTCATGTAGCCTCGCATTACAATCACCTCGATGTGGCTCAATATTTAGTAAGCAATGAAGCGGATGTTCGTGCAGTGACTGAAGGTGATTTAAATACACCTCTGCATATTGCTTCCTATGAAGGCAACACGGATATGATCCGCTTTTTAATAGACAAGGGAGCGGATGTTTGTGCAGTGACTGGAGCGCCCGATCATTTCATTACATCCCTTTCATGCGCTGCAGACTATGATCATATTGAAGCGCTCCTATTACTATTGGAAAAAAGTCCTAGAATGCGTTCTGCGCCCGCTTCAATTTCTGGAACAAACCCAATGTGGGTTGTTGATACAAGGACCCCAGAACAACTTATCAATTATGCGAAGCAATTTAAAAAACAATGGGCGATGCAGTTATGGATCGATGCTAAAAAAACAGAGTTTGGTGATGAAAGCGCGTTTGAAGTTTCTGTGATGGAAGTTGCGCTGCGTTCAGGTAATGATCGCTTAGTCACTATTTATAACAGAGCGCATCTTCAAACTATCTTTTACGCTATTCTTGCTTGCTATGACAAAGCGGATGCGAAGGATGCATTAATAGAAATTAATAATGTATTGAATCAATCCAAAGATATTACGCCTGAACGCTATGATGAAGTCGCTGAACGTGTAGAGAGTTTATTAACTGAGAAGTTAAAAAAATTAGCGTGTAACCAAGAAGACAGTGGTGTGTATTCTATGTCTCATGCTGATACTTACTTGCAACATCAAAATATAATTGCGCATTTGAACGCAATGAAAAATCTTGGCATGTATCGTTTTGAAACATTTCTTCCTGAAAAGCAAGATTGGTTTTCAAAGGCCAAGTACGAGACTGGGTATAATCGAACAGAAAAAGGTAAAAATTGTTCTGGCTTTTCTGTTGCAACTGCACTTTCAATGCTATCAAAGGATGGGTTTGAGAAATTTTTTGCTCGTTTACAACTTATCTATTATTTAAGCAAACGAGGCAGGCTCAAACAAGAAATAGATAATTGCAAAGAACGCTTGAAACAGGCAAGCGAGATTCCCGCCTCTGAATTAGAAGACATTTTAGAAAAAATAGAAATTTCTTCTTTTTTTGAAATTATTAATGTCTTTCAAAATGCCGAAGATTATCAGGCGATATTTGAAAAAGGAACTGCGCTTAAACACCAAGATATAACTAAAACAATGTCACTTGCGCTTTCTAAGGAGCTGGAAGAGAAAGGAGGCGTTGTACAAATAAGCAAATTTTGTGGTCTGTATGATGAAGAAACATTAATTGATTATCTTGAAAGTTTTGGAGAACAACTAAAATTAGCAGGCGTTATAGAACCCGTTGCATTGATCTTATGCAACGTGCGACATGCGATTGCTTTGATTAAAAATAAAAATTTTTGGATTCTTATTAACCCTGATAATTTATCAATGCAAAACATAGGAAATGCGAGAGAAATAGCGAAGGGAGTAATGCATGGGCTATCAGGAGGTTACGCTAAGGATGATGCTGTTATTCCATCCAATGGCACTACAACCTTTTTTATAGAAGTTTACGGCCCTGCATCGAATCAAAAAACATTAGAACGATGTATTCAGCGTTTGAAAGAACAAAAAATTTGGCAAATGATTCATGCAGTAGATGATAAAAAAGCTCATTTAATCGATGCTAAAGCTACTTCTTGGCTTCATGTTGCTGCGTACAGCGGTGATCTTGATACGGTTAAATTGTTAATAAAACAGGGCGCCAATGTCGATGCAATCAGATATGGTGGTTATACAGCACTTTTCGATGCAGTAGATTGTAATCACTTCGAAATAGTTACCTGCTTGGTAGAACAGGGCGCTGATGTCAATAAAGTGAGTGATAATGATTTTACGCCCCTTGATTATGCTGCGTCTGTGGGTAATCTCGATATGCTGCGCTATTTACTGCAACGGAGCGCCCATGTTAACAAAGAAAGAGTACCTTTCATGGCTGTACTGTACGGTAATCTTAATGTAGTGCAATATTACATAGAAGAGAAAATTGAAAAATTTAATATTGATGAAGCCAATGATTTTTCCAAAACTCTTCTTTTCGTTGCTGCAGAAAATGGTTTTGCCGATAGCGTTGACTATTTGTTAAAAAAAGGGGCTAATTGTAATAAACCTACTTTTAATGGCGACACGCCTCTTTCAGTTGCTGCGCAAAAAGGTTATTTTAATGTAGTAAAATGTTTGGCAAAATCAGGAAAGACTGAAATCAATCAACTCAATACGGAAGGTAAGACGCCTCTTTTCAGTGCGGTTGAATACGGTCATTTTGATGTAGTGAAATGTTTGATAGAAGAAGGGGCTGATGTTAATCAATCTGATTTTGAGGGTGGCACACCTCTTCATCGTGCTGCGTTTAATAATAATTTTGAGATCGTTCAATACTTGGTAGAGCATGGCGCTTGTATTGAGGCAGTCACCCGGGATGATCACAATACACCTCTGCATACTGCCTCTTATGGTGCTTGTGTAGAAGTTGTTAATTATTTGATAGAGCAAAAGGCGAATGTCCATGCAGTGACTGGAGAGATTGATAAATATAGTACCCCTCTTTCATGCGCTGCACGGTATGATAATGTCGCCGCTAATAAGAAGTCGCGTCATGTAGAAACGGTTGCGCTCTTACTGAAAAAGCATGACAGAGTGGATTCTTCCACTTCAAATACACAAATAAATCCAATGCAGGCGGCGGATGGAAGGAGTTCAGAAGAACTTTTGCGCTATGCCGAACAATTAGATAAAAAATCAGAGATGCAAGCGTTAATTAATGCCAAGCAAGATATAGCTAAGATCTCTGTTATGGAAACCGCCTTGTGTGTGAACGATGCTTTTTTGATAGATGCGCTTTATAGGGTACATTTAAAAAATATTCGTAATGATATGAGTAATTCCTATGGTGCGATTGGTTCAAATGATGCGTTGACCCTGATTGATCGTACGTTGAATCCAGAGGATACACTGATCACTCAGCTAGATTATGAAGGCCTTATTAATAAACTAGACCTTTTGCTTAAGGCGCTCAACGATCAGATACTCTTTGGAAGCATTAGAATTACTTGCGCATTTTTTAAACCTGAAAATACTAATAATTTTACAATGCAGCAGCATGCGGAAACGCTTCCGTGCAATCATTGCTAACTTGAAGTATCGAATTAAAAAACGCTCCTGTCGTGTGCTTGCTATTTTTAGATAAATCGGCGGCTGCGTTTTTGAACAGTTTTTTAAACTCCAGAGCTGATAATGTTGAGCTGTTGCTAAAACCTTGCCGTATTTTTTCCTGAAGCAATTGTGAGGGCGTACAACCGAATATATCAGGCATGTTGACTAAATTTGGTTCACGTGTAAGCAGCAATTTTATTGTTTCAAAATCATGTTGGTTTAAACAATCTTCTTTGTTAAGCAGCGTGAGCAAAACAGTATTTCCTACTGTATTGCGCTGCTTTAAATCATAATAATCATGCTTAATAAAATACCAAGCGATTTTATAGCAACTTAAATCGATCGCAATATCCAGTAAAAAATAATCGTTTCGATACGCCGCAATTGCCTCGCCTGCGTGCGGTTGTTGTGAAAGTTTATTCGCCGCACACATATCACCGGTTTGTATGGAGTGCGAAAGTTTATATAAGAACGGTATAGAGTGCGCTGCTGTATTTTTTTGTTGGTTTTTTTTCTCTTTTATCTTTAAAAAATAATGGAATAAATACTGTAACCATTGAAAATTATACAATTCATTTCCATGGAAAGCGCTCAGTTTTTCTGTGAGCCATGCTTGCGCTTGCTCACCTATTTGCTGATAAACGACGCTGCCCATGAATAATGAAAATTGAGTCAATGAAGAAAAATCGCTAGAGCGGCTGATAAAAATTGACAAGGGTAGAAGTAATGCCTTGTTATATGAGAAAGCAGAAGAACTTACTCCAGTATTCGTTATCGGACGATCAGAAAATAGTGCTTCTTGCTTGCCATAAGAAGCAGTAACATTACTGCTGATGTTTGGCGGATTTGATTCAGTAATCAATAATGCTTTATTTGATTTTTTTTTACAGGAGCGATTTTTAGATTCAGAATTTAATGTCTTTATTTTAAATGTTTGGAATGCTCCATCCAAGGCTCGTCGTTGTTCTGTATCTTTTTTTACGTAGCGCGCCAAGCGTTTAGAGTCAAGCCTTTTTAGTTCACGGATCTGTTGTTCTGTTAGAAGACGAACCGATGGATCCCACGGGATACCGGCCTTAAGAAGCGCACCGTACGATTTGATGGTAAGGGCTTGTATCGCATTTTTTATACTTACCAAAAACTCACTCCGTATTGGACCTAATTGTTTAAATATTCGTTTCAAATCTTTTGCGAGTTCTTCGCGATCTAAATTAGTATTTTGTTTTAGTTCTGAGGGGAACACGATGGGATCAATCTTGACTTGATCGCTCATACTATCGGCTTCAACTGTTTTTAAAATTTTGATTACAGAAAAGGCTGTTTGGAATCCGATACTTGGATCGGTATGTATTTTCAGTGGAGTACATAGTTTGTTAGATCCGGTTCCCATGATATGGTAGTCCTCCGTGATGCTTGTTAATAAGACATCTAAGCTGTTCAAATAGCTGTTGCTTATATCCTTTATTATGCTATTTATATTTTTATTAAAATCCTCTTTTTCTAAAACAAATAAGACGTTCTTGATGAATTGCGGCAACATCGATCGCATGAACAGCGTAACGTGAGCATCATTGATTGGGACGGCGTACTCAATTAATAATTTCAGCACATCGGCATGGCCTGCTTGAATTGCGCTATCCATCACATCAGGGGATGCTTGTTCTATTAAACGATTCAATATTTTTTTGTCATCAAGGCGCATAGCTGCTTTTAATGCGTCTAAAGTAACAGGATATTCATACTGCAGTAATAGATTTACAGCTTCTGCACAATTATGACTAATTGCTTCTATCATACGAGCATTTGGATCTAATTTCTGCGTTCTCTCCTCAGGATGTTTATTAAAAAAATGAATTGCATTACATGTTTTTTTAGCATTAGGCTGCCTTTTTTTCATGCCTTGTCCTTCCCTTCTTTTTTGCTGGGAGCCAAACGCTGAAACTTGACAGCTGCAGAGCAGGCCCATAGCATGCATCTTTATTTTTCCTCAACATAACTCATGGTGGATTTGACTCCAATCACAGCCTTAGTCCAGGATGATCTTGTACGTATGCAACAACTGTTAGATCAGTGCTTGCATTCTGAGATTACTTTGATCCCTAAATTAAGTAAACATCTTGTAGACAGCGGTGGCAAACGTTTGCGTCCTTTATTAGTCTTGCTAAGCGCTTACGCTTTGAATTACACAGGACAGGCACATATACCCCTTGCAGCAAGCTTAGAATTAATTCATAGCGCAACGCTTTTGCATGATGATGTTGTTGATGCATCTGGCTTGCGTCGTGGAAAAAAAACAGCTAACACAGTTTGGGGTAATGCCGCTAGCATTTTGGTAGGTGATTTTTTATATTCACGTGCCTTTCAACTGATTGTCAACTTAGAGTATCCATGCATCTTACAATCATTAGCGGAGGCTACCAATATCATTGCAGAAGGCGAGATCTTGCAATTGCTTAGCTGTCGTGATCCCGATACGAATGAACAACAATGTCTACGTGTGATTCGCGCAAAGACAGGCACTTTGTTTTCAATCGCAACACAGAATATGGCGATGCTGGCACAACGCTCGGCGATAGAGATTCAAGCGATGGCTGATTACGGTATGAATCTGGGTATTGCTTTTCAATTAGTGGACGATGCTTTCGATTATTGTGCGAGTGAAGAAAATATTGGTAAAAATTGTGGGGATGATTTGATGGAAGGCAAACCTACTTTCCCGTTGATCTATGCGTTGAAACACGCAGGTCCAAAAGGAAAGCAGCAGATCCGTCATGCGATCAAACAGGCCAGTTGTGAATCACTGACAGATATTCTAGCAACGATTGAAGCCACAGGCGCTATCGCGTACACTTATCAGTTGGCGAAAAGTCATCTCGATCAAGCGTTTATGTGTTTGTGCACTATTCCAGAGTCGCCCTACCGTGATGCTTTGGCTCATTTGTTAGAATTTGTTGTGCAACGTACGTATTAACGGGGTGTAGCTCAGCTTGGTAGAGTACTAGCTTCGGGAGCTAGGGGCCGGAGGTTCGAATCCTCTCACCCCGATCATACAATCATTAAGGATTTATCTATGGCTTATAAAAACAAACTTGAAGAATTAAAAAAAATAACCGTTAGTTCAAAAGAACTCTCTGTGTGTATGGAGTATTTTCTCGAGCAACTGTCAGGCGATCCAGATTTTAATAAAGAGGGCGTGAAATACACAACACGCAACGATTTTTACAAAACCTTATTAAAACCTATCCTAGAAAATCGCTATTCTGGAAAAAAAGTATCCATCGCCAAATGTTATTTAATGCAGATTAAAGAAAGTTCTTTTGTTCACGGTATTTTTTCGTTATCGAATGGTTCTTTGATCAATTTTTTCTTCTTTGAAGATATATACGTAGGGATCGTCTACATTCCAAATTTAGTGGGCAACTCAGATTATTATCGATTGACCGCATGGACCAGTACAAAAGATAATACGGTTTCACCCACCATCATCAGCAGAACGGCCCATTAACGATTAAGGTACGCTTTCAAACTCAGATAAGTGAGCGAGAATGAAAGGATCCCTATCCTGAAAAATTAAAAATATGCCATCTACTCCATTAAAAATGC
>Ga0206946_1084_pt2 | contig 18067 bp, 18 predicted proteins | sample Alteio_BWOrgHeat_2_FD_152965 | JGI IMG/M metagenome (GOLD analysis project Ga0206946, IMG submission 152965) | Enriched cells from forest soil in Barre Woods Harvard Forest LTER site, Petersham, Massachusetts, United States -... | ecosystem: Environmental > Terrestrial > Soil > Temperate forest > O... | reverse complement strand
CGCGGCTGATTTCCGCACCACCGAGGCGGCCGGCACAGCGCAGCTTGATGCCTTGGGCGCCGAATTCCATCGTCTGCTGGATGGCCTTCTTCATGGCGCGGCGGAAGCTGATGCGGCGCTCGATTTGCAGCGCGACATTCTCGGCCACGAGCTGCGCGTCGAGTTCCGGGGTCTTGATTTCCTGGATGTCGATCTTGACCGACTTGCCGTTCGAGAGGCTCTCGATCTCCTTGGTCATGCTCTCGATCTCGGTGCCCTTGCGGCCGATGACGATGCCGGGGCGGGCGGTGAAAATGGTCACGCGGATGCTATTCCACGCGCGCTCGATGACGATCTTCGAGACCGCCGCGAGCTTGAGTTTGTCCTTCACATATCTGCGAATCTTGAGATCCGAGTTCAGGAACTCCGGCAATTCCTTGGGGGAAGCGTACCAGCGCGAACGCCAGTCCCGATTCACTGCCAGACGATAGCCAATTGGATTAACTTTCTGACCCATAATTATTCTTGCGTGGTTTTCTGCTCGGGAGCGGCGGGCGTTTCGACCGTAGGCGTTTCGACCGCGGGCGTCTCCGCCACCGCAGGGGCGGCGGTTTCAGCCACCGGGGCGGCGGCCTCGGTCGGAGCGGCGGCTTTCTTTTTTGCCGCGGGCCTGGTGGCCCGGCCCTTTGCCGCCGGCTTTTTGGGCTGGCGCTTGGGCGTGATCTCGATCTCGTCCGTGAGGATGATGCGGATGTGGGAAGTGCGCTTGCGAATGGGGCCGGCGCTGCCGCGGGCCTTGGGCTGGAAACGCGCGAAAGTGGGGCCTTCGCCGACGGTGGCTTCCTTCACCACGAGGCGGTCGGCGCGCAGGTTATTGTTGTTCTCGGCGTTGGCCACGGCGCTCTTCAGTGTCTTGGAGATGAGCACCGCCGCCTTGCGGGGAGTAAAGGCAAGGAGGTCGAGCGCTGCCGCTACGGGCAGGCCCTGGATCTCGCGCGTGACTTCCCGGGCCTTGAAGGCCGAGATGCGTGCGCCTCGATAGATGGATTTGATCTGCATGCTAAGTGCTCGTCTAAGTTTGGTTTGGTAAGTTACTGGCGGTAAGCGACCACTTTTAAGCGGTCCCCAACCTTGATGCGGTCTTTGTCGGTCGTGAGATCTTGAATGACAGCCCCGGCGATTTTCTCCCGGGCGTCGACCACCCGGACACTGCCCACGATGTGATCGCCGCGGATGACCTGGAAAGGCATCCCGATTTTCACACCCTGTTTGGTGCCGATGTTCATCACCACGAGCGCGAGGTCGTCCCGCACGCTGACGGCCATGCCATCGGAGATGGTGGCGTCCACGCGCTGCGCTTCCACCGCATTCGGGGAAGTGCCGCCGAGCGTGGCGTTCGCGTTGCGTTTCGCGGCTTCGAGGGCCACGCTCGCTTCGGTGTTCGCGTTCGTCGCCGTCTTCGCATAGAGCGAAGCGGCCTCGGAAAGCTGCACGATCGCCTCGGAGAGTTTCTTGTTCTCCTCGGCCATCACGCGCAGGTCGCTGACGGCGGTTAACAGGCGCTGCTCGAGCTTGGAAGTGTTGCTGCCGGAAACGTCGAGCCCGAGGGCTTCGATCCGCAGTTTCAATTCCATCGCCTGCCGCTTGAAGACTTCGCTTTCGCCACTGGCCGCCGCGAGGTTTTTCCTCATGTCGGCCAGCGTCTTCTCGGTTTCAGCGAGAGCATCGCGCAGTTGTTTGTTTTCCCCGAGCGTTTTCTCGAGGGTCACTTTCAACTGGCTGTTTTCAATATCTAATTCTGACAAAGAACCTTTGGCCTGCCCGTGCAGTCTTGCGACCGGCAACAGGCTCAGCCCGGCGACCAGCACCGCGAATGTCAGGCCCCGCATCGAGAATTTTGCTTTTCTCAACATGGGACCATCGCCCGCGTTACTTGGTGACCTTGGCAGTGTGGGAACCGTGCTTCTTGAAGATTCGCGTGGGCGAAAATTCACCAAGCTTGTGCCCCACCATGTTCTCCGTCACGAAGACGGAGTTAAAAATCTTGCCGTTGTGGACCAGGAACGTGTGGCCCACGAAATCCGGCGTAATCATCGAGCGGCGCGACCAGGTCTTGATCGGCTTCTTCACGCTCGAATCATTCATCTTTTCGATCTTGTCGTAGAGGTGTCCGTCAACGAACGGACCTTTTTTAAGAGAGCGACCCATAGTGTGTTAGTAAGGGAGTGGTGACTTCGACTGATGGTTACTTGGTCTTCTTCTTCGACTTACGACGTTCGATGATGAAATTGTTGCTCGGCTTGTGCTTGCGGCGGGTCTTGAAACCCTTCGCGAGCTGGCCCCAGGGCGACATCGGGTGATGCCGTCCGCCACCGCCTTTGGACTTGCCCTGGCCGCCACCCATCGGGTGATCGACCGGGTTCATGACCATGCCGCGGACCGTCGGGCGGACACCGCGCCAGCGACTGCGGCCGGCCTTGCCCGAGGAAACGTTCATGTGCTCCGAGTTGCCCACCTGGCCGATCGTCGCATAGCACCGCACGTGAATCTTGCGGATTTCGCCGGAGGGCAGCTTGACCAGCGCGTAGTCGCCTTCGCGGTTGTTGAGGATGACCTGCTGGCCGGCGCTGCGGGCGATCTGGCCGCCACGACCAGCGACAAGTTCCACATTGTGGATCGACGTGCCGAGCGGGATGGCGCTGAGCGGCAGGGCGTTGCCGACCTTGGGCTCGACGTTCTCGCCGGCGGCAACCTTGTCCCCGACATTCAATCCGGCGGGCGCCAGGATGTAAGTCTTTTCGCCGTCCGCGTACTGGAGCAGCGCGATGCGGCAGGTGCGGTTCGGATCGTACTCGATCGCCTTCACTTCCGCCTCGATGTCGCGCTTCCTGCGCTTGAAATCGATGATCCGGTACTTCTGCTTGTGGCCGCCGCCGATGTGGCGGCAGGTGATCCGGCCATTGTTATTGCGGCCACCCGAGCGGCGCTTGATAACGACCAGCGATTTCTCGGGCTTGGATTTGGTAACCTCTTCAAACGACGGCAACGCCTTGAAGCGGTTGGTCGGGGTAAGAGGGCGGAAAGTTTTGAGGGCCATGGCTGGTTACGTGTTAGGCGAGTTCGATCTTGTCCCCGGCTTTCAAGGTCACGATGGCCTTTTTCCAGTCGGACTTGTGGCCGAAGGAGGCGGTGCGCTCGCGCTTCTTCTTGCCGGCATAATTCGCGGTGTTCACCGCGATCACGGTCTTCTTGAAGAGCCGCTGGATCGCGTCCTTGATCTGCGGCTTGGTGGCGTACGGCTTGACGCGGAAAACGTACTTGTTTTCCTTCTCCGCGAGGAGCGTCGCCTTTTCCGTCAGGCGGACCGTATCGATGATGTCGTAGGGCTCGTGCATGTTACTTGGCGAGGCGTTCGGAGATTTGGGCGAGACCGTCATTAGTGATGACGATCTTGCGAAAGTTGAGGAGTTGTTCGGTGTTCACCTCGGCGGCGGTGATGAGCAGCGTGGGCTGGACGTTGCGGGCCGCGAGGTAGGTGTTCTCGTCGAAGGCCGCGGAGACGACCAGCGTCTTGGGCTCCTCGGTGATGGCCGCGATGGCCGTGGCGAAGTGCTTCGTCTTCGGCTCCTTGACGGCGAACTCGTCGACGATGAAAACATCGCCGGCCTTGATCCGCTCGCTCAGCGCCTTGCGCAACGCGAGCTTCTTCACGCTCTTGGAAACCTTCTTGGAATAGTCGCGCGGATGCGGACCGAACACGACGCCGCCGCCGACCCAGACCGGGCTCGACTTGTAACCCGCGCGGGCGCGGCCGGTGCCTTTCTGGCGCCAGGGCTTGGCGCCCGAGCCATTGACCGTTGCCTTCGTCTTGACGGAGGCGGTGCCGCTGCGGCGATTCGCGCGCAACGCGGTCACGGTATCATGGATGACCTGGCTGTATTTGCCATTCTCCACGACTTCGATCTTCGCCGCCTTCGCGGCTTCTACGGTAAGAACTTTCACAGCCATAAATTACTTCGCAGCCTCCTTCTTTTCGGGTTGGCCCTTCTTGGCCGGGCGCACGACGATGTAGGTGCCGTTCGCACCGGGCACCGCGCCGCTGATCAGGATCACGCCTTCTTCCGGACGGACCTGCACGACCTTGAGATTCTGGACGGTCACGCGCTCATCGCCCATGTGGCCGGGCATGCCCATGTTTTTCCAGATGCGGCCCGGGGTCGAGCGGTTGCCGATGGCGCCGTTCCGGCGGTGCATCATCGAACCGTGCGACATGCCCTGTCCGTCCATGTTGTGCTTCTTGATGACGCCCTGGAAGCCCTTGCCCTTCGAGCGGCCGATCACGTCCACCACGTCGCCGACGGCGAACTGGGAAACGCTGAGGTCGAGCGCGCCTTCGAGCGAGGTGCCGTCCGGCAGGCGGAATTCCTTCACGAGCTTTTTCGGCTCGGAGCTGGCCTTCGCGAAATGGCCGAGCAGCGGCTTGGTCACACGCTGTTCCTTCTGCACGTCGAAACCGACTTGCACGCCGGCATAGCCGTCTTTCTCGGTGGTCTTGGTTTGCAGAACGGTATTGCCGCCGGCCTCGATGACGGTCACAGGCGTGGCTTTGCCTGCTTCGTCATAGACGCGGGTCATCCCGATCTTTTTGCCTAGGAGTCCAATCTTCATGTCGTGGTCGGGCGAAAGGGTCAGATCTTGATGGTGATATCCACGCCGGCCGGCAGGTTGAGCTTCTTGAGCTCATCCACCGTCTTCGCGGTCGGCTCGATGATGTCGAGCAACCGCTTGTGCGTGCGGATTTCGAACTGGTCCATGGACTTCTTGTCCACGTGCGGGGACCGATTCACGGTAAATTTTTCAATGCGCGTCGGCAGCGGGATGGGACCCGCGACCTTGGCGCCGGTGCGCTTGGCGGTCTCGACGATTTCCGCCGACGATTGGTCGAGCATGCGAAAGTCGAAGGCCTTGAGACGGATGCGAATGCGTTGTCCGGTCATAAATTCAGTGGGTTATTTGGCTTTTTGGTCCAACACGGCGGCGAGGACCTGGGCCGGGACTTGTTCAAAGTGGGAGGGTTCCATCGAGTAGCTCGAACGGCCTTTCGACAGCGAACGGATGGCGGTCGAATACCCGAACATTTCCGCCAGCGGCACATCCGCATTGATGATGGAAAGGTTGTTCTTCGCCTCGATGCCCTTGATGGCGGCGCGGCGCCGGCTGAGATCGCCCATGATGTCGCCCTGGTATTCCTCCGGGGTGCTGTTTTCGACTTTCATAATGGGTTCGAGCAGAATGGCGCCGGCTTTCTTGAAGCCGTCCTTCACCGCGAAAATGGCCGCCATCTTGAACGCCAGTTCGTTCGAGTCCACGTCGTGATAGCTTCCATCGATGATGTCGATTTCGACATCGATCACCGGATAGCCGCCGACCACGCCGTTCAAAACCGCTTCTTCCACACCCTTCTTACAGGCGGGGATGTATTCCTTGGGAATCGTGCCGCCGACGACTTTGTTCTCGACGACCAGCCCTTTGCCGCGCTCGCCGGGGCGGACATTGACGATGACGTGGCCATACTGGCCGCGGCCGCCAGACTGCTTGATGAGGCGGCCTTCCCCCATGGCCGGCTTGGTGATCGTCTCGCGATACGCGATCTGCGGCTTGCCGGAGTCGGCGTCTACCTTGAATTCGCGCAACATGCGGTCGCGAATGATTTCGAGGTGCAGTTCGCCCATGCCGGCAATGATTACCTGGCCGGTGTCTTCGTCGGTCTTCACGCGGAACGTCGGATCTTCTTCCGCCAGACGCTGCAGCGCGATGCCCATCTTTTCCTGGTCGAGCTTGGTCTTCGGCTCGATGGACATCGAGATGACCGGGTCGGGGAACGACGGCGGGATGAGAAAGATCGGATGATCTTCATCGCAGAGCGTATCGCCCGTGGTGACGTTCTTGATGCCTACGATCGCGGCGATGTCGCCCGAGTAAATGGTATCGATGTCTTCACGCTTGTCGGCCTGGATCTGGATCAGGCGGCTGATGCGGTCCCGCTTGTTCGTGCGCGGATTGTAAATGGTGTCACCCTTGGTGACCTTGCCGGAATAGACGCGGAAGAAAACGAGCTTGCCGACGAAGGGATCGGTCCACAACTTGAACGCCAGCGAGCAAAAGGTCCCATTGTCATTCGTCACCGCTTCCATCGGCGCGCCGCTGTCCGGGTCCTGGCCCTTGGCGGGCGGAATGTCGATCGGGCTCGGCAGATAATCGATGACCGCATCGACGAGATACTGCACCCCCTTGTTCTTGAAGGCCGAACCACCCACGACCGGCACGAACTTGTTCGCGATAGTCTGGCGGCGGATGCCCGCCTTGAGCATTTCGATCGTGATCGGCTTTTCCTCGAGGAAAGCGGTGCCGACTTCGTCGTCGAGATCGGAGATCGCCGTGACCAACTCCTCATAGGCCGTATCCACCATGGTCTTATGCTCTGCCGGGATTTCCTCGATCACGTAGTTCGAGCCCATCTTCTCGTCGTCGAGATAGATGATCGCCTTCTTGTTGATGACGTCGAGTTGCCCGCGCAACGTATCTTCCGCGCCCAGCGGAATCAGCACCGGCCACGCATTCGCGTTCAGCTTGGTGCGCATGTCATTGATCGCGTTGTTAAAATTCGCGCCGACGCGATCCATCTTGTTGACGAACGCAATGCGCGGGACGTTGTATTTCGTCGCCTGGCGCCACACCGTTTCGGATTGCGGCTGCACGCCGGCCACGCCGCAGAACACGGCGATCGCGCCGTCCAGCACGCGCAGGGAACGCTCGACCTCGGCCGTGAAATCCACGTGGCCGGGAGTGTCGATGATGTTTACCCGCATCTTGATGCCTTCGAAAGCCTTGTAGACGCCCGCTTCCTTGCGCTGCTGCCAGAAGCACGTCGTTGCCGCCGAGGTAATCGTAATGCCGCGCTCGCGTTCCTGCTCCATCCAGTCGGTCACGGTGTTGCCTTCGTGCACCTCACCGATCTTGTGGATCATGCCGGTGTAGAAAAGGATTCGCTCGGTGAGCGTCGTCTTGCCCGCATCGATGTGCGCGGCGATACCGATATTGCGCGTCCGCTCGAGCGGATACTGGCGGTCCGGTGAATTCGGGTTTTGGGTCGTAGCGGGAGCAGCAGCGGCGGACATAGGAGTGTCAGGGTTGAGGCGTCGTTACTGGGGTGAAAATTAGAATCGGAAGTGAGCGAAAGCGCGGTTCGCCTGCGCCATCTTGTGCGTGTCGTCGCGCTTCTTGATCGCGTTGCCCTGGCCATTGGCCGCTTCCTTCAGCTCCGAGGCGAGCGCCTTGACGAGCGGCACATTCTTGCGGGCCTGCGCATAACCGACGATCCAGCGCATCGCCAGCGCCATCTGGCGGCCCGGCGGCACTTCCATCGGCACCTGATACGTGGCGCCACCCACGCGGCGGCTCTTCACTTCGAGCCGCGGCTTCACGTTGTCGAGGGCTTTGTTCAGGACTTCGAGCGGATCGACAGCATCGGTGCCCGTGCGGGTCTCTTCGATCGCCGTATAGACGATGCGCTCGGCGAGCGACTTCTTGCCACTCTTCATAACCGTGCTGATCAACCGGGCCACCACCGGGCTGTGGTAACGGCCATCCAGCTTCTCAGTTTTGTGAATTACGCGACGACGACGAGACATGAGAGGAAAGTTGAGGGTTGAAAATTAAAAGTTGAGAGCCGGTTACTTCTTACTTCTTCTTGCCTTTGGCCGCTTCGGCTTCGGCGCCGGCTTTCGGACGCTTCGCGCCGTATTTCGAACGGCTGCGGCGGCGGCCATCCACCCCGAGGGCGTCCAGCGTGCCGCGGACGATATGATAACGCACACCCGGCAGATCCTTCACACGGCCGCCACGGACGAGGACGATCGAGTGCTCCTGGAGGTTGTGGCCTTCGCCGGGGATGTAAGCGATCACTTCCTGCCCGTTCGTCAGGCGCACCTTGGCAACCTTGCGCAGCGCCGAATTCGGCTTCTTCGGCGTACGGGTCATCACCTGCACGCACACGCCGCGGCGTTGCGGGCAATTGGTCAGCGCCGGCGATTTGGATTTCACCGTCACTTTGGAGCGCCCTTTGCGGACGAGCTGGTTGATCGTTGGCATTGTTGGAAAGTTTTTGTTTGGCTCTTTGCGGCTGCCGTCTCCGTCTCCGCTTTCCGCCAGTGACGGAATTTAGAGACTGAAAAACCCGCCGGGGCGGGCCTGTTTGCAGCAACCGCCGGGAGCGGGGAGCGCGGACACTAGGAGGTTTCACTTGCGGCGCAAGCAATTTTCTTCGCGTTCGCGTTATTTCGCGTTTTCGGCGCGGGATGCGCTTTCTTTGCGTTTTCTTTTTGCCCCCTTCACTGGCTCCGTTTTGGCTTCACCCACCGTCGTCGAAGCCACCAGCCGAAGCCGGAGCCGCGAGAGCGTTGGGGTGAGACCCAAGAGAGCGCGAAAGGGACGGGATGTGTAATGGACAAAACGACAGTGCGCAAGAGGGATTTTGGAAAAAGTGCAGGGAAATCGCACAGAGGCCCACTCAGCACGCCCGCCTCCACAAGGCGGGGCTCTCCCAACCGTGCGGTGGGCGGCTTCCGATTCAGGGGGTATGAAAGCGAAAAAGCCATCTCGCGATGAGGACGACGAACGGGAGGAGATCGCGGAAGAGACTGCCGACGCGGCGGATGAGACGCCCACGGACGTGACCGCACCGGAGGTGAACGCGCAGACGAAGGAATTGACCGAATGGGATGATGCTCCTTCGGCGCATGGTTCGGCCGCGCCCAAGGTGGCCGGCGAGGACGATGACGAAGATTCGATCGCCGCCAGGCTGGTCTATGAGGGCACGGACGAAGCGGACCGCGAACAGCGGATGGCCGCCGCCGATCCCGACTTCGAACCGTAGCGGGAAGAGGTCGGCCAAACGACCGCGTCCGCGAAGCCTGCAAGCGGCGATTCAGGAGATATGAAAACCTTCACTTTGACTGCCATAATCTCTGCGGCGCTGGTCGCCGCGGCGAGCGCCCAGACGCCCACCAATTCCAATTTCCCCGACCCGCCGCAGCGTTCCATCGCCACTGGAACGGCGCGCGACGGGTTCTTTATTCGCGGTTCGAAAGTCTACATGGTCAATAAAGGCGTAACTACCCTGGTCGAGCGCGAGATGCTCTTCCCGAACGGCTTGCGCGTGCTGCCCGATGGAACGGTGACGTTGCGCGATGGGCGAGAGACGACACTGCTGCGAAATCAATGGCTCGATTTCCAAGGATCCATCGACGACCTATCGTCTCACACCGCGGCGCCGGCTCCCAATTCAAAGGTGGCGCGCGAGAGCGGTGTTTCCTCGCGCGACGGAGTCACGATGTCCGGGGCGGACTTGATGATCACGCGCAACGGAGTCACGGAAAAGGTGATCGCAGATGTCCGTTTGCCGAATGGCGTGGTAGCCAAGCCGGATGGCACCGTGGTGCTGGCGAACGGCCAAAAGGTCACGCTGCGAGCGGATCAAGTTCTCGATCTCCATGGTGTGTTGCACGAGGCTCCGGTAGCCCCCAGCCCGGCGGGCGTGGCGCCATCGTCGAATCCACCGCGGTAAACGGACGAGGACGTTTCTTGATCGACGGCGAACGACCGCCCCGAAAGCCGGCAGGCGGGGCCTCGGGGACTCAGTGAAGAGCAGCTCCCAGGACACCTCGCCTGCCCGCTTCAAAAATATACGACCCGAGAGGGGACGGTTCATTAATCAGGAGATTGCCTGAGCGTTTCATCGGAGACGCACTCCGCATTCGCGCAGTCCCGAGGGAAGGCGTAGAAAAAGAGACCCCACCCGTGCGAGATGCAAGGGTGGGGCGTTGTTCCCCCCAGAACAGCTTTAATTTCGGCGCACGGGCGGCGGTCGCGCGTATCAAAAACGCGTGACGAAAAATGCCCATCCAGCCAGGGCACACGTTCCGGCCGCCAGAGACCAAAATGGAACCCAGAAAAGGAGGACGATTCTGTGGCGCTTGCGCAGTTTCATACCGGTGAAACGCCGCTCGCGATTCCGCTGCGTGTGCCCATCTTGCGGTGCGACGGCCTGCGACCGCATGGCGCCCGATGATCGTTCCGGGTTGAAGGGCAGCACCAACGCGCGGATGTTATTCCATGCGAACGGTTTTTCGACTTTTCTGCCTGATGGCCGCAGCCACGCTGTGCGCGGGTTGTGCCGGGCATTCCGCGAACCAACGCCCCCACAACTACCAAGGCGGGCAGTACTACGGCGACGCGCTTCATACCAGTGACCTGAATCAGCAGTAAGGGCTTTCCTTGATGCCGTCGTGGTCGCAACTACAGTCATCCCATGGGTGACGAATCCTCTGCCTCCATCCCGCCTGAACTGCGAGTCTTGCTCGATGTGGAAATGACGGTCGAAGGTCTGAACTCCTCAGCCGATCAGCAGAAGCTGCATGCTGCCCTCGTCGATGTGCCAGGGGTCGAATCGGTGAGCTTCTCGGAAAACAAAATCGCGCTTCAATACGATCCGGAAACGGTCACCAAGGCGCACTTAACCGGTTTGATCGGAGCCGCCGGCTTCACGGTGTCCGGCAGCGAATCGGCTCCCCCTGCCCCATCGGTGGACGATCCGGGCTGAAACGACGGCCCTTATTTCGCCGGCGCGATCGATGTGTCCGCGACGGCATCTACATTTGGGTCGCCATTTTCCCTGAGCCAGGCCAGCAACTGCGCGCGCAAGTCAGCGATGCGGCCCACTTGATCCGCGCGGGTTGAGAGGTCGTCGATTTCGTCCGGATCGTCAGCGAGATTGAAAAGCTGCGCCCGCTTGGCCTTCGGATAAAGGATCAACTTCCACGACCCCTCGCGGATCGCTCGCTGCGCATCGGTATAGTAACCGATCAAAAAAGGATACACCGCCTTGCCGGCATCGCGCAGCACCGGCACGAGACTGCGGCCTTGCACGCTGGCCGGCACCGCGACGCCCGCCATCTCGCAGGTGGTCGGGAACAAGTCGCGCAGATAACATGGCGCCTCGCGCCGTTCGCCCTGCGGCACGCCAGGCCCGTGAAAGATCAGAGGCACACCCAGCGTGTGCTCATACAGGTTTTGCTTGCCAAGCAGGCCGTGGCTGCCGACCGCGAGGCCTTGGTCGCTGGTGAAGATGATGACTGTGTTCTCGATTTGTCCCGTCGCCTGCAACGCCTCCACGATGCGGCCGATCTGCTCGTCCATCCCCGAGATGGCCGCGTAGTAGGCCGCGATCTCCGCGCGCACTTCCTCGGGTTGGCGCGGCGAGGTGAGCAGAAGTTCGTCGCGGCCATGGAGATTGCCGTGATCGAACGGGTGCTCCGGGCGGAAGTTCTTCGGCAGCACGATGGTCTTTGGATCGTACTTCGTCTCCCAGCCCGGCGGCAGTTGCCGCGGATCATGCGGCGCCGTGAAAGCGACCTCGAGAAAGAATGGTTCGGCGGGTTTGCGCTCGATGAAGCCGATGGCCGCATCGGCGAAACGGCGGCTGATATCCGGCGTGAGGCCGACGCCCATTTCCGGCAACGGCTTCCCGTCATCCGTCTTGAATGTGTAGCCGCGATAGCCGGTCGCCGGCCGGCCCGCATAATCGACATAGTGCGCGTCCGTCTCCGTCCCTCCGCCACCACCCGTGTAAAGACCGCTCGTCTCCTCGAAGCCGTGGGTTTTGGGCCCGCCATTCGTGTCCCACTTGCCGACAAGCCACGTGTGATAGCCCGCGCCGTGCAGTGTCCCGGCCCAAGTCGCGAGGCTCGGATCCACCTTGGTCGCCGGATAGGGCGCACCATAGCGAAACGCGCACACGCCCGTGAGAATCTCCGCACGACTGACAAAGCAGATGGGATAGGCTGCGACGGCGCGCAGGAAAGCCGTCCCGCCGCGCGCGAGCCGGTCGAGATTCGGTGTCTGGATCGTCGCATTGCCCAGCGCCGCGATGGTGTCGGGCCGCTGGTCATCCGAGAGAAGGAAGAGAATATTTGGCCGCTTCGCCTCCGCCGCGGAACCCAGCGACAGCCCGAGCGCCAAAATCCCCAAGGCCATCACGGCGCGCACGAAAAGCGACCTCGAAGTGGACGCCGCGAGCATGCGATCCTTACGCACCGAGAGCCGAGCGGGTCTGCTTGACGACGTCGTTGTCCTTGTCACCCGCGCCCCTCAGGTTGAAGGCGCTCGCCGCCAGCAGCCGGTCGCGCCAGGGCGGGGAGAGCTGTTCGTAATCCTCCAGCACGGCGGAGCTGAACTTGTAGTCGTGCGCATTGTTCCCCTTGAGGAAAATCAAACGCCGTGCGGCGGTGGCGAAGGGCGCGGCATCCGGATTGTCCTTGAGCCAGGCGAGGATTTTGCGCGAGGCCGCGAGCCGGTCGTGGCTGATGTTCGCGAAGATCTCCGCCAGGGCCTCGTCGCCCGCGGCTTCCGGAGCGAGCGGCTCGAGCGCGTCGATGTGCAGGCCGCTGTCCTTGTGGTCGCCGCGAAAGAGCGGGAGGAAAGCCGCATTTTGCAGCAGGAGCAGCCGGCGAAGTTCATCGTTTTGCGCGCGGTGCCAGGCGTAATGCACCGCGTTGGTAAAGGTCGTCGCGTGCAACGCAATGACGCCGGGCGCCTGCATGAGCAGTTCCCCCGCGCCGCTGAAGAGACCATCGAAAATCGACTGCGGCGCGACGCCGTCATTGAGCATTTTGGCGACGAGGGCACTGGCGTCAGTCGCCGAACCGGCGCGGAGTGTTTTCAACAGGTCGGCGCTGGCCTCGGCGCTGGGTTTGCCTTCCGTCCAGCCTTCACGAATGCTCTTCAACAAAGTGAGATTCTCGCGGCCTGGCCGGTCGGCCGGAAGGTCTGCCTTCGACGGATTCTCCTTGGTGTCGTCATGATCCAGCAGCGCATAAGCCAACGAGCGCAGCACCGGCTCGGCGTGCTGCCAGCCGATGACTTCGAGACAGCGAAAGCTGTTGGAAACGTAGATGGACTTGTGCCCGATTTCGCGAAAATCCCGCGCTCCATAATGACAAAAAATCTCGAAGAGTTCATCGGCGCTGGTGTCGCTCCGCACGAGCCCGGCAATGGCCGCATCCGCCACCGCCTCATCCCAATGGTCCATGGCCTCGGCGAAGGCGGCGCGCGCCCGGTGTCCCGGCGGCACCGCCGATTCGTCGACCGGGGCCAGCTTCCAGTTTGTCTCCTTCTGCTTGGCCACTTGCGAGACTTTGAAATTGTCGATCGCCCAGAAGATCGGCAGCCAGCGATCCGATTCGGGCGAAGCCAGGCTGGCGAGGTGCGCGGAGTTGATCACCAGCACCGCGTGAAACTTGAAGCCCACGGGCCGCGGCTGAAGATCGCGCACCCCGGCGAGAAAAAGCGCCGCAAGCAACTGGCGATAACTCAGCCCACGCTTGATCCGCGCGGCGACTTCTTCGATCACGCGCTCGCGCGGCGTATCTTCGAGCAAGCGCACGAGCGGCTCGATTTCGGGATGGAATCGCACAAGGCGCGAATCGGCGACCGCATCCGCGGCCGACACCGACGGCAGTTGCGCGAGAAAACCGAGGTCACCCAAGGCAGCCAGCGCCCCGGCCCCTGCGGCGGTCTGGAGAAAAGAACGGCGGGGAATCATGACAGATATTCTCCACCCGCGGCCGAATCCGCGCCATGAAATAATGGAAGCGGCATCCTGCCGCTTTTCCTCCATTCGCTCAGCGGTAGGATACAGCCGCCACGATCATCGCAGCGCCCTCTGGCGCTGTTCGCGATAACCTGGTCCCGGCGCATCGAGACCCGAAGGATGATGCTCGCTCAAGATTTCGAAAACGCGAGTGACATTCGAATAGGGGACCTTCTCGTCAGCTCGTAAGGTCAACGGACGCGGCGGAATGCCCGCTGCGCGCAGTGCCGCTTCGAGGCGATCCATTGAAACAGTTTTGCCGTCAAGAAGGATACGACCATCGCTCATCAGCGTAATCACGGTCGGCGCCTTTTCCGGTTCGGCTCCCTTCGCAGCATGCACCGCAAGCACGACCGCAGCCGTTAATGCGCTTATCCTCCGGCAAATCTCAACTGCTCGGATAATCATGGGATGCGAAATCATCATGGCAGTGTGTGATGGTTTTCACCCTCCCGCAAATGTGGATACGCCCGATACACGCGGTCGATTTCTTCCATCTGGCCGGGGCCGAGTGTCTCATTTTCGTCGAGGCACCAGAGGCCATCGAGGAGGCCTTGCCGGCGTAACACTTCGTGCAAGCCGGCGATGCAGCCGCGGAAGCCATTGGCGGCGTCGAAGAAGGCGGCGTTGCAATCGGTGATTTCGGCGCCGAGTTGCAACAACTCGGGCGTGGCTTCGGCGTGGCGGCAGCGTTCGAGGCACTCGACGGCGCGCCGTGTCCAGACGGCCCAATGGCCAAGCAGGCCGCCGACGATGCGGCGCGCCCTGCCCTCGAAACGGAAAGGTGTGAGCAGGTCGGCCACGATGTTGTCGTCGTTGCCGGTGTAGAGCGCGATGTCGTCGCGACCGGCGGCGATGACCGCGCGCACGACGTCGAGGGTTTGGTAACGGTTGAAGGGGGCGATCTTGATGGCGGCGACATTCCCGATCTCCGCAAAGCGCCGCCAGAATCGGTAGGGCAGCGGGCGGCCGCCCACACTCGGCTGGAGATAGAAGCCGATGATGGGCAACACTTCGGCGACCGCGGTGCAATGCGCGATCAAGGCGTCCTCATCGGCCTCGGGCAGCGCGGCGAGGCTGAGCAATCCGGCGTGGTAGCCAAGACGATGCAGCAGCGCCGCCTCCACCACCGCCTGCCGGGTGGCGCCGCAGATGCCGCCGATGCGCACCAAGGGGCGGCCCGCGCGATGCAACTCCTCCGCGGCCAAGGTGAGCACCGGCTCGAAGAGACCAAACCGCGGCTCGCGGATGGCAAACTGCGTGGTATGCACGCCCACCGCCAGCCCGCCGGCGCCAGCATCGATGTAATAGCGAGTGAGGCCGCGCTGGCGCCGCTCGTCGAGGCGGCGTTGCGCATCGAGGGCGAGTGGATGCGCCGGAATGGCGAGACCTCCGGCGAGAGCTTGTTTGAAATCAAAATTGTCCATCACGGGTTTCAAAGTGGGTGGGTTTGCCGAGCGATTCACCTCCGCAGCGCACCCATTGCGCCGTGGCTTCGATCATCTCGTCAAGCGAGACACCGGGCGCGCCGAATAACTCATAGGATCGCGAGGCGTCGAACAGCCAGGCGGTGTCGCTTTCCTGGCCGGTGATCATGGCGGGGCGGCCCAACGCTTCGCCGAAGCGCTGCGCCAGGGCGCGGATCGAGACACGCTCGCATCCCGTCACGTTCAAGGCCGACGGCGGACACGCCACGTGCTCAAGACACTGGATCGCGCGGGCATTGGCGTCGCCCTGCCAGATGATATTCACGTAACCCATCGTGACATCCACGGGCCGGCCTTCCCAGACGCTTTGCGTCACATCGCGGAGCACTCCGTAGCGCAAGTCGATCGCGTAGCTGAGGCGATACAGGAGCATCGGCGTGCCGTTGACCTTGGCGAAGTGCGTGAACACACGTTCGCGCCCCACGCAGGAATTTGCGTAATCGCCAGCCGGCCCGAGCGGATCGCCCTCGCGCGCGCCACCGCCGGCGACCGGCACGAGCGGATACACGCAGCCAGTGGAAAACACCACGATGCGCGAGCCCCCATACCGCTCCGCCACATGCGCCGGCACGAGCGTGTTCATCACCCAGGTCAGTTCCGGCGCGTCGCCGGTGCCGAATTTTTGTCCCGCCATGAAAATTACATTCGGCGCGTCCGGCAACGCGTGCACCGCCTCGCGATCCAGCAGATCGCACGCAATGGCCTCCACGCCATGCGCCTCGATCTCCCTCTTTGCCGAAGGCGAGGAGAAGCGGGACACGGCCATCACCCGGCGCGAAGTTGCGCCGCTGTCCGCCAGCGCCCGCCGCACCATCCGCGCCAGCGACGGCCCCATCTTGCCGCCGGCTCCGAGGACGACAATATCCCCCGCCACACGACGCAGTGTTTCCAGCACGCCCGGTGTCGGGCGGCTCAGCCATTCTTCAAGGTCGGCGGTGGTGCGGATTCCAGTCATGCGGCTAGGTGCCTCGCGAGGGAGGCGGGGAACTACGGGTGATCAGCATCATCACTTTCCGCGAGCATTCGGCGAAATAAATTTTCGACGTCGTGATTCCCCTTCCCTTGGTTCCCTCGGGCTTGCGCGACCTCTTGAACTTCCCATCCGACTCAGCCCCATGCCGTTACGTAATAATGCGGAATGTGCTTGCCAGTGGACCCCGATCTGGAAACTCTCCCCGGCGAACTGAGCCGCCAGTCGTGCGCCGCGCAGCCCTTGGGCTGAAGGCGTGCGCGTTCCCCGGGCCAGGGCACCGCATTGGTCGCTCACCAGGACACTCCCGCGTCGATGGCCGGCCAACACCCCAACTTGAATCAAAAGCGCCTCCCGATTTGGGAGAGCAAAGATGAGAATGTCCGTTCAGCCCGTATTCCATGACGCCACGGGGCGACGCCAGGGACGCCTGAAAGCCGCGCTGCTGCTGGCCTTCGTGGTGCTCGCCACCGCGAGCTTCTGCCTGCTCCACAGTCTGCTCCGCCAGCCCGTGCTGGACGCGGCCTTGCTGCCCGCGGAAATGCGTGGGGCGGTTCCGCCCGCCAATCTTTCCGACGATGAAATCGCCAAGCTGCCGGTGCGCTTTGCCGGACAGGGAGAGATCCTGGCGCCGCGTGTGGTGCAAAGGGACGGCGAACCGGCGGCCTGCGAGTTTCGCCGCATGGGAGGCGGCAATCCTGCGAGCGATTTGCGCCTCGTGCTGACGTTTGATGACGGTCCCGATCCGGTCTTCACGCCGCAGATTCTCGACGTCCTGAAGCAGTATCACGTGCCCGCGGCCTTCTTTGTCGTCGGAAAATACGCGGAGATGCATCCGGTGCTGCTGCGGCGCATCGCGCAGGAAGGGCATGAAATTGGCAACCACACCTTCTCGCACCCCGATTTGTCGAAGCTCTCGAATTTCCGGCAGGAGTTGGAACTGGCGGCGACGCAACGGATCATTCAATCCATCACGGGCCGTTCCACCCTGCTCTTCCGTCCGCCCTACGGCGGCAACCCGGAGCCACGCGAAGCCTCCGAGGTCGTTCCGTTGGTGCGGGCGGCCCGCGCGGGCTACCTCACTGTCGGCGAGGGAATCATTCCGAGCGATTGGGAACTCACCATGCTCAAGCCGGGAGTGCAGGGCACGCGCGTGCGCCAGTTGCGGACGGCGGAGGACCTGACGAATCGCGTGATCCGCTCCTGCCACGAGGGGCACATCGTCCTGCTTCACGATGCGGGCGGGAACCGCAGCCTCACGGTGGCGGCGCTGCCGAAGATCATCACCGAACTGCGGGAGATGGGCTACTCGTTCGTCAGTCTTTCCGAATTATGCGGCCTGCCGCGGGAGGCCTTCATGCCACCCATCGCCGCGAGCGACGCGAGCCTCGTGGCCGGCGACCGGGCGATTTACCTGCTCGGGTATCCTCTCCGGCGATTGCTCGGCGTGCTGTTTCTCATCGCGACCTTTTTCGGACTTTGCCGGGTGTTTTTCCTGCTCGTCCTCGTGCTCATCCAATGGCCGCGCGAGAAGCGCCGGCGCTTTCGCGAGGATTATGCGCCGGCCGTGACGGTGATCATGGCGGCTTACAACGAAGAGAAAGTGATCGTGCGTTCCGTGGCGAGTTTGCTGCGGTCGGATTACCCCGTGCTCGATATCGTGGTGGTGAACGATGGCAGCACCGACGCAACGCTGGAACTCTTGCGGAGACATTTTGAGAACCATCCCCGGCTGCAAATCCTCGACCAGAAAAACGCTGGCAAGATGGCGGCCATGAACCGGGCGCTGGGCGCGGCGAAAGGCGAGATCATCATGCTCGCGGATGCCGATACGCTGTTTCCTCCAACGGCCGTCCGCCTGCTGGCCCGCCATTTCCAGGACGAACGCGTGGGCGCGGTGGCCGCGGGAGTGCGCATCGGCAA
>Ga0206946_1142_pt1 | contig 18304 bp, 9 predicted proteins | sample Alteio_BWOrgHeat_2_FD_152965 | JGI IMG/M metagenome (GOLD analysis project Ga0206946, IMG submission 152965) | Enriched cells from forest soil in Barre Woods Harvard Forest LTER site, Petersham, Massachusetts, United States -... | ecosystem: Environmental > Terrestrial > Soil > Temperate forest > O... | reverse complement strand
CGATCTGCAGCATGGCATTCTCGGCATGCCTGTCCTGCCATATTCCGCCGATGCGGTGGTGAAAGTTTCAAGCAAGATGGCCAAGGCTTTCCGCGAGAAAGATGCCAAGGTTGTCTATGTGCGGGTGGATTTGAACAACCTGATGCCGTTGATTTTGGATCGCTCGCGCATGGATCCAAACGCCGGACCGTTCCCCGCGATTGCCTCTGAGCTGGTGCCTGCGGCTGGGTTTCAGGAGAGTGATCTGCTGATCACGAAGCGCCACTGGAGCGCGTTTGGCCAGACAGAGATGGAGCACACGTTGAAGAAGATGGGCGTGACGACGATTGTGCTGGGCGGTGTGGCAACCAACTTTGGCGTGGAGTCTACGGCGCGGCATGCGGTGGCCGTCGGCTTTCAGGTGGTGATCGCGGAGGATGCGTGCTCCACACTTGAGACTGACGCGCATACGTTTGCGATGGAGAAGATCTTCCCGATGATCGGGCGAGTTGGCTCGAGTCAGGAGATCATCGATGCGCTCGCCTGAGGTCGCGAGCAGCCGCGGGCCTGTTCGGCAGAATCTCGTGCTGGGGATCTGCTGCATGAGCGTGCTGCTGATAGCCATGGATGTGACGATCGTCAACGTGGCGTTGCCAGCGATCCAGCATGATCTGCAAGCGAGTCTTTCAGGACTGCAATGGATTATCGACGCGTATACGCTGGTGACCGCGAGTCTGCTGATGCTGTCGGGTTCCATGTCCGATCGATTCGGGCGCAGACGGGTGTTTCAGATTGGGCTGACGCTGTTTGTAGCGGGTTCGCTGCTTTGCAGCCTGGCACATACTATTGATCAACTCGTTGCTTATCGTGCGCTGCAGGGTCTGGGCGCTTCCATGCTCAATCCGGTCGCGCTCTCCATCGTTGCGAATGTTTTTACTGAACCCAGGGCGCGGGCGAAGGCGGTGGGTGTGTGGGGCGCGGTAGCGGGGTTGGCACTGGCGCTGGGACCCCTGCTGGGCGGCGCTTTGACGCAGGCAGTGGGTTGGCGTTCGATCTTCTGGATCAACGTGCCTATTGGGATTGCGGCTGTCATCTTGGCGACGGTGTATGTGCCGGAGTCGAAGGCCGCGCAGGCGCGGGCCTTCGATCCGGTGGGACAAGCGCTGGTGTTCGTGGGGCTGACGACGTTAACGTATGCGGTCATTGAAGGGCCGCATGCAGGTTGGAGTTCCTCTCTGATCCGTGGGCTGTTTACTGCGGCTGGGGCGGTGTTTGTCGGCTTCCTGCTCTCTGAACCGCGGTACAACGACCCGCTGGTGGACCTGCGGTTCTTTCGCAGCGTGCCGTTCAGTTGCGCTACGATCCTTGGGTTAAGTGCGTTCTCATCGTTCTCGGCTTTCCTGTTTCTGAATGTGCTTTACCTGCAGCAGGTGCGTGGGTTCTCAGCGTTCCATACGGGGCTATCCACGCTGCCGCTGGCGCTGGCGATGATGGTGGGTTCTCCCTGGAGCGGGCGATTAATCGGACTGTATGGTACACGGCCATCGCTCTACGCTGCGGGCACATTCTTTTTGCTTAGTTCGTTGCTGATGACACATCTTACCCGTGGGACCCCTCTGGCTGTGCTGTTGGCGGCTTATGCTTTATTCGGCCTGGGGCTGGGGATGGTGAATCCGGCGATCGCCAACAGTGCGGTTGCGGGGATGCCTCTAGCGCAGGCGGGTGTGGCCGCGGCGATCGCTTCTACCGCGCGGCAGGTGGGCGCGGCGCTGGGCGTGGCAATTGCGGGGACGGTGGTGAGCTCGAGCCGTGCCATGGGATCCAGCTTCACGCTGGCGACGCACCCGATCTGGTGGATCATGACAGGATGCGGGGCGATTGTGCTGTTTCTTGGATGGGCTTCTGCGACCGCGTGGGCGCGTGAGAGTGCAGACCTTGCGGCGCCTGAACTCACTGTTGGTGGTTAGCTAGGTACAAAGTCCCTAACACCTCTAAGAGTCTGATTTAGTCCGACTCTCTCATAAACACGCTAGTGTTCACTGATTTCTAGCGGGGGACTTTCCACGTGGACAGATAGTCGGCATGTCGGACAAATGACCGACCGTTCAACTATTGCTAACAGGACGAGTCATTTATTGAGGTGAGAAATCAATCCCAAGTTTCGGGTAGGCTGTTGGCCATATTGAGTGACTTGGTTTTTTCCGGCTTGTCCGTAACCGGGAACTACTCGTGCAGCGTACGACAGAATGTGGGAATTTTGTGGGAAACATCATGCAACAACGTGGGTAATAGTGAGCAAAACGAGCAAATGAAAAAACGTCCATCCGTGCGGGCAATCATGTGTAAGTATATGAAAATGTTGGTGTTTATGAAAGAAATGGGCGTGGAGGACCGCGTAATTAGTAATCAGTAGGTCAGCGGTTCAAATCCGCTCATCGGCTCCATCCTTTCAATAGCTTAGAGAACTTTACCCATTAGACCAACTAATTCTTCGTCATTCTCACTTAGCAGCTAACTATTGCCTTCCGGGCCCTCAACTTCCTCCAGCAATACAATGAGGCTCAGCAATTCAGCTTCTTCTCCCTATGAAAGCCAAACTTTTTGGGCAGCAGAAAGCGCCGGCACAAACGACATCGGCCCGGTGAGGAGTTCTTCCATAAGGGCATTCTCAAGGCAAGTGGCCGAATATGTATGTTCCGCCGTCTTCCTGCAAGGAAAAAGCTGAGGGCGAGAAGACAAGTCTGCGCAAATGTATTCGGCCTTGGGGGGAGTTCAGCGCTCCTGGCCAGGATGAGTTGCGCGCGTATCCCGATCCAGGAGCAAAGGCGGTCGCACTCTGGTTACGTGCCGTCTCTGTAGCACTCTTCGCGGAGTAAGTTTTCAGATCGGTCCATAGTATGCTTCGTTCTGCAGGAATATTGATGTAAATGCGGGGGCTCCTACTAGGTCAGATCAGTCAACGCCACAGCGCAACAATCCCGGTTTTTTTCATCCAACCGTTCATCGATGCTTGTTTGTCCAACTTGGGGTGAATCATGAAAGCAATCGTTGTCCACGAATATGGTGGTCCGGAAGTACTGAAGTTCGAAGACTACCCCGATCCGGTTGCGGGCCCGGGCGAGGTGCTGGTGCGAGTCGCCGCCACAAGTGTGAATCCGATCGACTACAAACGACGTGCCGGGCTAACGAAAGACTTCTATCCCCTCAAGTTTCCGGGACTGATAGGAGTCGACCTTGCCGGAACCGTGGCGAAGGTCGGGCGGGGAGCGGAAAGCTTTTCCCTCGGCGACCAGGTGTTCTCCATGGCAGACAATACTTACGCGGAACTTTGTGTCGTGAATGCAGCGAACCTGGCGAAGGTACCCAAGGGGCTCGATTTGATCGACGCGGCAGCGCTGCCGCTGGTGACGACGACCGGCAACCAGCTCCTTTCAGCCACGGGAGTCAAAGGAGGCCAGACGGTTATGGTCGTAGGTGCTCAAGGAGGTGTCGGCCGTTCGGCGGTATTCACTGCGAAGGAACGTGGGGCGACAGTGATCGCGGGGGTTTTGAAGAGGCAGCTGGATGAGGCAAAGACTGTTGGCGCCGATCAGGTAGTCGCGACCGACGACGACACCGCGATTGCGAATCTTTCGCCGCTCGATGCGGTGGCGGATACGGTCGGTGGCAGAACCGCCGAGAAGCTGATCGCCAAGGTCCGGCCGGCAGGAATATTTGCTTCGGTTGTCGGAGCACCGCAGAACGCCGGGCAGTACCCATCTGTTACGGTGGTGCCAGTGTTCTCAAAATTCGACAGGAAAACGCTCGAGTTCATGGCCGAAGCGGTGCGAGATGGCAAGCTGATAATCCCGATTAGCCAGAAGCTGCCACTCAGCCAAGCGGCCGAGGCTCAGGCAGCAGCGGAAAAGGGTGGTCTCGGGAAGATCTTGCTGTTGGCCTGACATTCTTTTGTGAACAGAGAACACGAAGGGAGAATCGGAGATGAAAAAGAGTGTGCGCGGAATCAACCCCGCTTCGAAACCGAGTGGCGCCGGGTGTGTGGAATGCCTGGCGTCACCGGGAGGTTGGTGGCTTCACCTCCGCCGGTGCGCGGAGTGTGGGCACATCGGTTGCTGCGACAGTTCTCCGAGCCAGCATGCATCCAAGCATGCCGCAGCGACAGGACATCCGATCATCGCCAGCTTCGAGCCGGGTGAGGATTGGTTCTACGATTACGGAAAGCAGGGGACGATCAAGGGTGAGGAGTTGCTTCCGCCGCATTCGCATCCGGAAGATCAGCCCGTTCCTGGCCCAGCAGGAAGGGTGCCAGCTAACTGGGAATCGCTCCTGAACTAGTCTCCAGCCGCATTCCAATTTATCGACAACAGCAGACGCCGCATGAATCTGCCTGAAGCGCCGATTGCACAGGAAGGCTTCTTTGCAGCTCACTTTTCACGATGAAGGACCAGAAAATCCCTCTTACATCAAGCTTGAGAACACGTGGATCGTTCTCAATTGCGGCGGTGGTCTAACTCCCGACAAGCCAGAGGTCTTTCTTGAAACACCGTCGGATCTGAACAGAGTCAATAGCTTCCTTAATCGGCAAGTCGCGGACATCTGGGGCTGCTACTAAGAATGGGGGCGACAAAGGAGCGTTCTTTCTTACCGCGCCATTACCAATCCTGATGGCTGGGAATGGCGCTGTTACATGCGTCATCCCGATGGCTACCTCATCGAGGTCGGTCAATATACTCAACTCGCCGTCGACTGGTTCAAAGAGCACGGTTAATTTGGCAAGCGACAACGAAAGAAGCCGGCAAACGGTGCGCTGAAGTCGGCAACTCGGGCGCCGTTTATCTCACATTTTGGCAAGGCACAACTCACTGGCGTGTTGCCTGTCGAGCAGCTAGAAATTCTTCCAAGTGCGCCTTTGCCAAAGCAGGTTGATTCAACTTCCGATAGAGCCTTGCCAGAAGATAATGAATCTGGGTATCGCTGGTGGCTAGCTCTGGCAGAGCCAAGGCTCGCTCTCCTTCGAGAGCAGCATTCCTGAAGTCTTCCTTCAGGTCTAATCCCTTTGCTAATTCATAGTGCGCATCGCGTGACTCAGGATCTATCTCGATGGCCCTTTGATCCTTTTCCATACTGTCTTGAATTCGGCCTTGTGAAAGCAGGAATCTTCCGTAGGCAACGAGAATCTCCGCACTTAACGCCGATTTTTCCGGAGAGAGATTCTCAGCCCGCTGATAAAGTTCCAATGTTTTGGACTTATCTTTAAGAGCTTCGTGGGTCATCGCAAGATAGAACACGGGTAGGGGATTTTCCGGAGAGAGAGTTTGGGCCTTCTGAAGCGGTGAAATCGCCAGGCTAAAATCGTTTTGCTCGTAGAAAAGCGCCCCGAGATAGAATTGTGCCTCCTCCGATGTTGGATCGACCGTAATGGCTGTTATAAGACAGCTCTTGGCAACGTCCGGACGATGGGCAAAGGAGGCCAAACGGGCCTTGAGGACCAGGGACGGAACCATGTGCGGGTCCTCATGCAGGGCGGAATCGACTTCACTGACGGCTTCGGAAAATTTCCGTTGGGCAAAGTCCTCTTTCGCATTCTCATAATGTTGCGTCGGTCCGACTGCGAGTTGGAGAGCGAGAAGCCAGATCATAGAAGTCTCGTATTATGGATGATCCTGCTTTTGAGAACGGCCACTTTGTACGATGGTCAGGATCTGATCGACCATCACATTTCTGAGCACTTGCTTCACGCCCGTAGGCCATGCGAGATCAATTCGGTCGACAACGGTCGCGTTGCCCAGTCCGAAGTACACGCGTTTGTCGCTGGACGAATTGTAGCCGACGGCTGTCGTGGCCTCGTTATATTGAACGCCATTCGCGGTTGTTATTTTCACCTTTGTTCCCAATCCGTCTCGGTTATCCGCTGTGCCAACGAGCTTCAAAATGAGCCAATGATTATGATTCGGAGATCGATTTATGAGCAACTGCGGCTCTCCGTTAAGGACTGTGACAACAATATCGATCTTGCCGTCGTTGTTTAAATCGCCAAATGCAGCACCGCGATGTGGAGCGGGAGCGAAAAAACTCGCTCCCGCCTTTGCACTCACATCCTTAAATACCATGTTGCCGAGATTGCGATATAGTGCATTCGGAAGTGGATAGGGCCTGTGATTAACTTCCATTGAGTTATCGAGAATTGCAGAACCGGCAGCGAAAATATCCTTGTTCCCGTCGTTATCGAAATCAAATATTCCAGTTCCCCAAGCTGTGAGACTGATAGTCATTGCAGTCAAACCAGTCGCGTCTGTGACATCCTCGAACTGGCCATTCCCCAGATTGTGGTAAAAAGGAAAGCCTTCACCGTACATCGCGGCGAGAAAGATATCCGGCCTGCCATCATTGTCGATGTCGCGGAAATCAGTCCCCATGCCCGCAACAGTCTTGCCCGTTTCGTCGTAGGCTACGCCGGCAAGGAGCGCAACATCTGAAAATGTCCCGTCGCCGTTGTTATGAAGCAGGTAACTCGGGAAGGTATCATTGGAAACAAAGACGTCCGTAAATCCATCGCCATCATAATCGGCAAAAGCGACCCCCATGCCTTTGCCTACATATTGGGAAATATGCGACTGCTGCGACACGTCGGTGAATGTGCCGTCGCCATTGTTCCGATACAAGATATTATGTGTTCCGCGATACTCATTAGGTGAGCAATAGTCGACAATGTTATCCGTCTTGCAGCTATGGGCTGTGGAGATTGAGTAGTCCAGATAATTCACAACAAAAAGATCGAGCAATCCGTCGTTGTTATAGTCAAACCACCCAGCTGCAACGGACCAAGGCTTGCTCCGTCCCGAAACAATGCCGCTGACTCCCGCTTTCTCCGTTACATCGGAGAAGGTGCCGTCTCCATTGTTATGAAAGAGTTGATTACGGTTAAATCCGGTCACATACAGATCTACAAATCCGTCATTGTCATAGTCACCTGACGCTACGCCCATCGAGTAACCAACACCAGCTAGACCAGCCCGTTCGGTGACGTCGGTGAAGGTGCCGTCTCCATTATTGTGGAAGAGTCTGTTGTAGAAACTTGAGTTGCTCTTCTCTAAAGAGGGGATTTCTGCTCCGTTCGTAAAGAAGATGTCCAGGAGTCCGTCGTTGTCATAGTCGAAGAGCGCGACACCGCCAGTCATTGTCTCTATGGAGTAGCGCTCAGGACTGACACTGTTCTTCAATACGAAATGTAGTTGTGACGCATCAATTGCGTTCTCGAAGACAATCGGCGGATCAACCGCTTGACTGGTGGCGGATACGTTTCGCCCTGCACCGTATTGCTCGGGGAACTTCACGGAATCGATTTTGGGATCCAGGGAGGAAGTAAGTAATGCCGACAACGCTCGGGAGTTCAAAGTCCCTGCGCTCAGAGCAGCCAAGCCCGTTACAAAGTCGCGTCGCGTAATTGCCAATTTTATTCTTCCTTATAAAATCGTCTCACCGGCTACTTGTTTGCGCGGCAGATCTCTACTCGCTCTGAAAATCCTTGAGAGTTAGCAGGCCAGATGAAATTCATCTGGTCTGTTCGTTGGAATTTCAACTGATTTGGCGATTTAGAATTGGATTCTCGCGACAAACTCGCCACTTCTCGGAGCATAGTTTCCGCCCGCGCCGGAGATGCTGTCCCCAAGGTAACCGAAGCCGTTGACAATGCTTCCGTTGCTCCCATATTGGGAAGCCTGGAAAGGATTCGACGTATTTTGCAGGTTGGGATATACCCAGCGATTGAAAACATTAAAGAAATCTGCGCGGAGCGAGAATCTCACCCTCTCGTTAATCGGGAAGATCTTGCCGAAGCCCAACTGTTCGCTTGGTTGTCTCGGGAAACGGTAATCGCCGTAGTACGGCTTGGAATTGGAGTACTGCCCGGGGGCGGGATTTGCCCACGCGGCAGGGTTGAGGAAAAACGTGGTGCGGGGGTTGCCGCTGTGGTCATTGAGGTTGTGCAGGAAGAGCTTCTGACCAGGAACGCGATTCGCCCACACTGCTTGACCAAACGTCACCGAAGTTAGAGTGCTCGTCGAATTAGGTGTCTGTATCGGAAAGCCGCTCTGGTAGTGGAAGATGCCGTCGGCTGTCCAGCCCGTAAACAGAGCACGCTTCCAGCCGCTTTGTGCAAAGCCCCATCTCGGCATCTCGTAGTTGAAGTAGAAGTTCAGCATCTGCGGTTGGTCGATGGCCACATAGGATTTCTGGCTCTTGGCCGGGAGTGAGGCATCCTGAATCGGCTGCGCCACGGTATAAGTTCCAGTACTGGAGATTGTTCCCAGATTCTTCGACCACGAATAGCCAAGGCCGCCCGACAGTCCATTGCTGAGCCGCTTAGTGACCATGATTTGAAGCGCGTCGTACCACCAACTGCCATTGTGCTCGTAATAATCACCTATGTTCCCGAATTGCGGAAACGGCCGTAATGCCTGAGCGAGGCTGGCTCCGGAAGGGAAGGTGGAGTATGGCTTCGTGAAGCCTTTCGCCATAACGGCCGCGGAAGATATTGGCTGCGTTAGCAGGTTGAAGTCGCTTGGGTTGGTAACGTCTAAACCGTATTTCTGTAGTAGAACCGACGGAGTGAGTTCGTTTAAAGAATTCGTCAGCCCGTCGGAATTGAGCCAAACACCACGATTAGAGATGAAGGATCCTTTAACGGAAAGATTGTTTACGATCTCGCGCTCAATGGCAACAGTTGATTGCACGAAACGCGGCGTACGACCATTGTTTGGAACGATAAACGGGGGGGGCGAATTGAGCTGACCGATATTCGGGTAAGCTCCAGGGTCGAAATTGGTGGCGGTCAGTGCCGCCGGGGAGTACGGTATGCCATTCGATAATTGGCCCGCGGCAATACCATATGAAGGACTGTTCAAAGTCACCTGATTAAAGCCAAATCCCTGGTTGCTATAGCCTTCTTCATTCATAAAGAGCTGCGGGCCAGAGTAGAGTCCGGTCGCCGCATGAAGCACGGTCTTCGTATTCAGTTGATAACTGAGACCGAGACGAGGCTGAATCATCCAGGGATAAAACTTCTCAAAGCTGCAGTTGCAGCGCCCAGGCCCATATCCTTCGTATGCGGTTCCGCCCAACAGGCCGCCAGCTGACGGGTTGGCGACGGTCGGACTAAATTGGGTTACTCGATCATGCTGTTCGTGTTGCATCTGTTCCAAATCCCAACGCAATCCGTAGTTCACGGTGAGCTTCTTCGTCGCTTTCCAAGTGTCTAGTGCGTAAATCCCGCTCTCCATACGATGAAACCATTGAATGTTATCGTTCCCGATGGATGCGCTATCCAGTTGGCCAAGAACGAAGCTGGCAAAGCCATCGCCCAGGCTGGCCCCATAAAGGTTTTGGCCTTGGGCGGAGGGAAGAGATGTCTCATTGGGACTGAAACCGTATGTTCCGGCCGACAGGTCGTTGTGAGTACCAAAGAGCTGGTGGCGGAAATCGCCGCCAAACTCAAAAATGTGGCGTCCGTGGACCCAGATTGCGGAGCCAGTGTAGTACCAGTTGTTGTCAATAAACGGAGCGTTGTTTATTCCCATCTGAGGAACGCTCTGACGGTTGACGGTGAGTCCGTAGAAGATTGGGAAAGTGTTCGCAGCGCCGCCCGGCATATTTGCTGCTGTGTTCAGGCCAAGCGTGGATGCCTGGAAGTTTTGCACCGCCGAATTCTGCATGGCGGCATGGCGCGTGAAGTCTAAGCCGGCATGGAGCGCAAGATTCTGCGTGGCCGTATAGTTCGCATTGAGATACACCTGAGGGGCGGGGGTTGTGTTCCAGCGAGTCTGGGCGGCAACGCCGTTAATGCCATTAGTCGCATTGTCTTTGTTTGATTGCTCGGCGATATAGTAGCCCGAAAAATGCCATTTCTGACCGATGTAGTGGTCGATCTTGATACTCGTCAGGTACTGGAATTTGTTGTTCGGCTGCAAATTTGGGTAGTTGTTAGTGAGCTCGTTGGCTGTGGCCCCCGATGGGGTAGGAAGGTAGCTAAGAACCTTCTGCGCGACAGGGTCCCACGTGCTTGGCGCGCCGATATAGTTGTTCGGGAACGGATCGCGGACCACTTTGGTTGAGCCGTCCGTGCAGGTTGCCGTTCTGGTCGTCGCCGGGTTGTAAATCGCGCCATTGATCATCGATCGGCCCAGGCAATCCAGGACCGGCGCTCCGTTGGAATCCACAATCGGACCAAGTAAGAGAGAGCTGAGATCCCCATTGCGATACGCTGCCGTGGGAACCGTGATGGTTCCCTGGTTGAGCGTTTGTGCGTTGTGGTACTCCTCGTAAGCAAAGAAGAAGAAGGTCTTGTTGTGGCCGTTGTAGAGGTGAGGAATCACCACCGGTCCGCCGAAAGAGCCGCCAAAATCAAGCTGCCGCTGCACTGGAAGATATTTGTTGCCACTTTGGGTGTAGTTGAAGGGTTGTCCGGCGTTCAGATCTTCATTCTCTAGGTATATGAAGGCCGTCCCGTGCAGCTGGTTGCTTCCTGATTTCGAGGTGTAATTGAAGATTCCTCCTCCGGACTCACCATATTGAGCGGAGTAGTCGTTTATCATGACAGACTCTGAGCCAAGCGATTCGACGGAGGGCTGCTGCTCATCGGAGATGGCGCCCTTGACTGCCGAGGTATCGTCCAGACCGTCCATAAAAACGCGGTACGTAGTCGCCGGCGAGCCGCTTATATGAATATCATTCCAACCGCCGGAGATGGTTCCCGGAATCAGTGCGGCGAAACCCATTGGGTCGCGCACAGCTCCAACTCCGGTAATGTTGATCGGAAGCTCATTCAGGTCCCTCGTGGTGACCTGAACATTGTTCTGTGCGCTTTCGGTTTGGAGGAGAGGTGCATCCGCCGTCACCGTAACCGACACGGTGGTTTCCCCGACCGCTAGTTGCAGGTCGACGCTCGCCGTCTGCCCCACTGAAACCGTTATTCCATTGCGGATCAGCTTCTTAAAGCCCGACGCACTCACCGTAACGGAGTATTCGCCCGCAGCTAACTCCGGAACCGTATAGGCTCCCGAATCAGTCGTAACGGTAGAACTTTGCGTACCCGTCGCAGTATTGGTTACGGTTACCCTGGCTTTCGATACTACGGAACCCGACGCATCGGCGACTATTCCTGAAATAGTGCCGCGATCGAGCTGTGCAAAACACAACCTGCTGCCGCCACCGAGCGCAATGAATATCAGACTCAAAGTGATGTACTTGAGCCACTCTCCTCGTAGGGCCATCTTAACGTCCTCCCAAAAGCGCTGGACTTGATCATGTGTCCGTGACTTGATTTACGCGATTTTTACTGCGGCAATCACGCTATGCTTGCATCTGAACGTCCGGCAAGGTTAGGCAGGAGTTCTAACGAAACCTCTACGTTATTGAAAACAATAAGATTGGGAAGGGAGTATCCAACTGTAACGGTAGTTACAGTACGCCAGAACAGAGGTGTTAGGGAGTGGCTTGATAGCAGAGATTTTGCGCTTATCGAGGGATCTATCTAGAAGTTACCCGCTCTCGAGCGGCCTTAGTGAAGCGGGCTTCCTGACAACGAATGACAAGACTCTATATTAACGTTGGTGGGAGAGCCTGCCATCATACTGAGCCGCAATAGGATTTCGAAGTGTTGCAGCGGGCCTGCAGGAGAGATGCCGCAGTTCTTAAGAGCAGTGGAAAAGCGCGGAAGATCAGTCACAAGTTTGCCCGCGGCCTCAGTGCCCTCCGCATTGGCCCCAGCCAGGAGAAGCACCTGGCCGTTCTGGTCGGGATTGCGAACCAACGCAACGATTGCATATGACTGGCCGGTGGCCCATCCCAGACCAGTAGGAACATACTCAGCCTGTTCGTGCGGACCGGGGTGAAGATTGCGAATGATCTCCTGCCCAGAAGCTTGGTCGTAGACAAAGCGAAAATTCAGCTCATCGCTGAAGAACGCACTCCAGGGATTTGAACGGGGGCTTCCCAGAAGAATGAAGTTATCGTCGGTCTGCAGATTCGCAACCTGAATGCTGCGGGCTGAATGCAAATCGATCGTTTTTGCGCTGGAATGCGCTAATTCTGCAATGCTCACTGCAATCGGCGCATCGACCAGGGCTGCCTTGTTGCCGCGCAGCAGAATATGGCTGATCTGATTCATTTCCGGTGTCAGCTTATCGGGATCGGGAATGTAATTGTGGTTGGCGTAGTCCGACACAGAGATCGGGTGGCCTGTGAGGCCTTGAATTTCCGCAATATCAGGGTCACTCGTTATGACCTGCAAAGCGCGAGGCGAATCGAAGAGTGCTGACCAGGGGAGCGTTGAAGTGACAGGATTCGATTTATGGCTGAAGCGGTACCAGAAGAATCCGCTCAGAAGTAGACTCAGCAGTGTCACAATCAGACACACCACCACCCACTGGAGAGATCCGGCTCGTCGATGAGTCTCGGCAGAACCTGATACAAGCGCTTCAGAAATTCCCGGATCATCCTCTGCTTCTGTATCAGTCGGAATGATTTCATGGGCCGCATCATGTGTAATTTCAGGAACATATGACCCTGTTGGAAGGCTGATCCTGAACCCAGAGGTTGTTCCATAACGTCCATAGTGTTGCAGAAGACGCTTGCGCACGTCGCTGGCTGTGACGCGGACAATGGCATCATCGCCAGTGTCATAAGTAGGAGCGCGTCCAAACAGTTCGACGCCAATAACACGTTCTTTCAAGGCATCGAAATGACCGGCGATAGCTTCCTCAACAATATATTTAAGGAACTGCGCGCTGCGCTGACTACCCCGGAAGGCGGTACCTTCGATCACTTCCCTGACGTGCTGCCTGATAAGGACAACGTCTTCCTCGGTTGCCGCAATTCTCGTTAATTCCATCGTCTTGGCAGTCTGGTGAATTTGCGACATATCGGGAACTTTCAGTGAAGGCAATTCTAACAAGATCACTAGCAAGCTTATTTCCTAGCCAACAAAACGTCTCCTTAAATTTCCAGAGGTACAGAGACGAAAACGGGCCCGCACGGTAACTACCGTTAGCCGCAGGCGGCTTTTCTAACCTATTGATTCTAATGAGAGAAAGTCTGACCGTTTCAACAATCTCTAACGTTGCCAAAACCCTTCCCTGAGGCTGTAGGGTTGATCTGCTCACTTAGAAGGAGATGATTTTGAGCAGCCAAAAGGAAACGGACGGAAGGCCTGTTGCATGGCAAACAGCTGGAGGCACATCATTTCTCACGAAAGCGGGATGGTTCCATTGCGGGCGGTACCTTCGGGCAGACCACAAGCAGCGGTCAGCCGCGAAATTTGCAGATTGGCACGCGTCTTGCCTTCTAATCGAAAACACAAGCGACGCGGACGAATGTTGCAGGTCGGTTCACATTATTTTCTAAACTGCATTCGGATTGGGGAAAACGATACGGTGATGCCTTCTATTATGCGCTGGATGTTCTCTCTTCTTACCTGTGGAATTCTCTCGGTTGCAGTCGCCTATTCACAAAATACAAACGGCACCGCCATTTACCTCGCAGCGGATGCTAAGGCTCAAGGCAAGCCACTTGTTCATTTCTGGAGCAAAGTAGTCGGCGCGGGTCGGGCGAACGAGGGACTGCGTGCTACATGGCAAGAAGACCTGGGCATCGCCGGCGAGTTCGACGGTTTTAAATATGTCCGCTTTCACGGCATTTTTCAGGATGACATGTTCATCTATCGAGAGGATGAGCACGGTAATCCAATTTATAGCTTCCAATATGTTGATGACCTCTACGACAGGATGCTGGCAAAAGGCATTCGCCCTTTTGTAGAGCTGAGTTTTTCTCCGGGCCCTTTGTCGCCTGTGCATAACACTACGTTCTGGTGGCGTGCAGATGGCAGTCCTCCTTCCGACTACAACAAGTGGACGGATCTGGTGCGCGCATTCGTCGAGCATTGTGTGCAGCGCTATAGCATTGATGAAGTGCGCCAGTGGTACTTCGAAGTTTGGAATGAACCGAATCTTTATGAGTCGTTTTTTCGCGGCGGCTCGCAGGATAAATATTTCGAGTTGTACAAAATCACTGCGCAAACCATCAAGAGAGTAGACCGGCAGCTTCGAGTCGGGGGCCCAGCGACCAGTAACTTCAATATGGATGACGCGGCGCTCAAGAAGGCACAGTCGTCGGGCAAACCATTTGATCCGTTTTCTATACCGTGGAGGCCTGTCTGGATTGAAGATTTTCTCCGCTACTGCCACGAGAACGATTTGCCAGTGGATTTTGTTTCGACACACCCTTATCCGCAGGACTTTGCCATCGATGAGCCAGGCATGCGGAAAGGCAACGGGTTCCGGCGTAGCATCGATTCCACGCGCGATGACCTTCGCACGATGCGCAGAATCATAGATGCCAGTCCTTATCCAAAAGCCGAAATACATCTGACGGAATGGAACTCCAGCCCGTCGCCGGTCGACCACTCGCATGATTCATTGGCAGCGGCAACATTCGTTGCAAAGACCAATCTTGAATCCATTGGCCTGGTAGATTCGCTCTCCTACTGGACGTTCACGGATGTATTTGAAGAAAACAGAAACATCGATTCCGTCTTTCACGGAGGCTTTGGCCTGATCAATTACCAGGAGATCGTAAAGCCCGCATTTCACGCTTATCGTTTCATGGACGAGTTAGGAGATGAGTTGCTTGCACAGACATGGGGTGGAGTCATATCGCGCGACAGCAAATCCGGACGCGTCACCGTCGTGGCCTACAACTATCCGCCAGAGATAACAGTATCCTTGCCAGTTACAGAATCTCAGCAGGCCGCTGATGCGATCGATGACAGTGGCAGCATGCGCGATTTCACTCTCAATCTGAAGCATCTTCCTGCAAAAGCTTCGTTCCTGGTTGAAACGCTGGATAAAACTCATGGAGATGCGGTAGCTGCCTGGGAGGCAATGGGGAAACCCGAACCGCCAAACAGAGAACAGACAGAAGCGCTGCGGAAGCTGGCCTGGAGTACAAAAAAGCAGATCATGCAATCAGATGCCACCGGAATACTACATGTAGATATGAAGCTTCCAGCATGGTCCGTGGTGTTGATAAGGCAGATAAACTGATTACCTTTAACGTTTCGCAAACAAAACAGAACAGAGAGCGAATGAATGAAGAGCAGAATCAGATATCGGTACGCTTGGATAGTTCCCGTGCTTTTAGCGTGTGCGATTACGCTGGAGGGGCAGCAAGGCAAAGCTCCGGTGGATTATGTCTCACCGAATATTGGCGGAATTGGCCAACTGCTGCAGCCTACCGTCCCTTATGTCCAATATCCACATGGCATGATGCGGGTGGCTCCGATTACTACGCCGGGAATAACCGATCGATATCTTGCCGACAAGATTTATGGCTTTCCGGTGGGGCCTGCGATGCTCATGGTCTCCACTGGCAACAGCAGTACGCGCCCGCAGGACTATGCCTCGGATTTTGACCACGACTTCGAAACGGCTACTCCTTATTACTACGAAGCTGATCTCCAGACATGGAATATAAAAGCGGAGCTGACGACCAGCGCGCAGGCGACGTATTACCGTTTCACGTTTCCAGCGAGTACTCATTCTCACCTAGTCTTGAGCACGAAAGATCATGCCGATCTGGCGGTGATCAGCGACCACGCTATTGAAGGAAGCGCGAAGGTGGTGGGGCCGGTCGGAGAACTTTCCGGAAGACCGGGAGAAACTCGCGAATATTTCTATGTAGAGTTTTCCAGGCCCTTTTCAACCTATGCAACCTGGCAGGCTAACGGTGAGCCTTTACAGGAAGCAAAGCGTTCCGGTGACAATCTTGGCTTTGTAACTGATAATGCTACGAAAGCGAGCGAGCAGATAGAAGTACGTGTTGGAATCTCATATATCAGCGCAGAGCAGGCGCGGTGCAATCTTCAGCGCGAGATTCCCGACTGGAGCTTCGATCAGGTAAAGGCTAGAACGCGAGCAGTCTGGAATCAGGCATTGGGCGCAGTCGATGTGACCGGAGGCACCGAGAAGGAACGCACGATCTTCTACACAGCGCTTTACCGTTCGCTCGGTCGTATGAGTGATATTACAGAGGACGGCAAGTACTTCAGCGGTTATGACCATCAGGTGCACAATGCTGAGGGCCACGACTTCTACATTGATGATGGCCTGTGGGACACTTACCGTTCTCTGCATCCATTGCAAATGCTGCTCGATGCGAAACAGCAGGAAGACATGATTCGCTCGTACCTGCGCATGTATCAACAGAGCGGCTGGCTTCCTTCATTTCCATCAGTCGCTGGGGATCAGGAAGTAATGATCGGGCACCATGCGGCCTCGCTGATTGCTGATGCGTATGCAAAGGGCTACCAGGATTTCGACCTGAACCTCGCCTACGCTGCGATGCGAAAAAATGCTGCCGAGGCGACGATGATTCCTTGGCGACGAGGACCGCTCACCAGCATCGATAAAGTGTATTTCGAGAAAAATTTTTTCCCTGCTCTTGCGAAAGGCGAGCAGGAAACAGTTTCCGAGGTCACGGGCGAAAAACGGCAGGCAACCTCTGTCACTCTTGAAAATGCTTACGATGACTGGTGCGTAGCGCAATTTGCAAAGGCGCTGGGCAAGACCTCAGACGCCGAATATTTCTCCAGGCTCGCACATAACTACGAAAGCGTCTTCGATGCAAGAATCGGCTTCATGGCGCCGAAGAGTGCAGATGGCCAGTGGGTTGCCGATTTCGATCCGAAGCTTGGAGGCGGCCAGGGCGGACGCGATTACTTCACCGAAGTGGACTCGTGGCTCTATACCTTCAATGTTCAGCATGATGTTGCCGGACTTATTCGCCTCATGGGTGGGCGCGATCCCTTCAATGCGAAGCTAGACCGCTTGTTTGTAGAGCAATACGGGACGTCGAAGTATCAATTCCTCGGCCAGTTTCCCGATGCAACGGGCCTCGTCGGACTCTACGCGCAGGGCAACGAGCCGAGCTTCCATATTCCTTATCTCTACGACTTCTCCGGCCAGCCATGGAAGACACAGAGGCGCGTCCGCCAAATGATGGACGTATGGTACACCGATGGTCCTCTCGGCATTCCCGGAGATGATGATGGCGGAGCCACTTCCTCCTGGTATGTTCTCAGCGCACTTGGTTTTTACCCAGTATGTCCAGGTAGCCCGGTATATGAGATCGGAAGCCCCATCTTTACCAAAAGCGCGATCCGGCTCGGCAATGGAAAATTCTTCACTATCATTGCCCACCACGCCTCAGCGCAGAACAAATATATCCAGTCGGCAGAGCTGAACGGAAAGCCTCTCGATAAAGCTTGGTTTCGGCATGCAGACATCGCCAACGGTGGAACACTTGTTCTTGAAATGACTGACAAGCCCAACCTGCAGTGGGGTAGTGCGCCTGAGGATGCACCACCTTCAATGTCGACTACTGCTGAATAATCTGGAGAAAAAATGAGCGTGTTGAATGATGCTGTGCACTCGCGTCGTCGTCTTCTGTCTCTGGGATCCACCGCAGGTCTGGGCGCCTGGATAGGTGCTACGAATCAGGCTTCAGCGGAGCAGAGCAAGGCCGTAGAATTGTATATCGACGTGAGAAAGTACGGCGCTCGAGGAGATGCTTCGACCGACGATACCTCTGCTTTCCAACGCGCCCTCGATGTAGCGCATCATGACGGTGGAGGAACCGTCTATGCTCCTCCAGGCCGTTATCTTTTTCGTGGAACGCTCATGATGCCGGAAGGTGTGACACTTCGAGGATCCTTCAGTTGGGTCCCTTCGCACAACGGGATCCGCGACAACGGCCAGCCAAAGCCCGGAGACGATGGCACTGCATTTTTCGTTGATAGCAGCCGTGGAAGCGAAGACGGGACACCGTTCCTTACGCTGAACACGAATAGCTCTGTCTGCGGCCTTTCGGTCTACTATCCGGAACAGAGAACGGATGCCGAGCCAATCCCATATCCATGGACCATCGCCATGCGGGGCAAGAATCCAGCCGTCTTCGATGTTGAATTGCTCAATCCGTATCAGGGTATCGACGCCAGCCAGAACGAGCGGCACAACATATGCAATGTCACCGGACAGCCTTTGCGCCGGGGCGTATGGGTAGATGCGATCTACGATATCGGGCGCATCGAGAATGTTCACTTCAATCCATGGTGGAATTCGCACAGCCCGGTCTACCAATGGCAGACGCGCAATGGCGAGGCATTTATCTTTGGCCGCTCTGACTGGGAATACGTGCTGAACACGTTCTGCTTTGGCTATCGTGTCGGTTACAAATTTATGGAAACATCAACCGGCGGCTGCAATGGGAACTTTCT
>Ga0206946_1140_pt1 | contig 18623 bp, 22 predicted proteins | sample Alteio_BWOrgHeat_2_FD_152965 | JGI IMG/M metagenome (GOLD analysis project Ga0206946, IMG submission 152965) | Enriched cells from forest soil in Barre Woods Harvard Forest LTER site, Petersham, Massachusetts, United States -... | ecosystem: Environmental > Terrestrial > Soil > Temperate forest > O... | reverse complement strand
CCAAACAGAAGAACGAGAGGGACGATTTCCGGCAAATCGGCCGGGTCGTCCTCGCTGCTATGCGGACCGCCAAAGAGGATGACCGGGAGATATGGCGCTGGTTCGCGACACGCCTTGCCGACTGGTGCGACCATAGCCACGGGCCGGAGCATGTCCGGCGCAAGCTGAACCAGAACAACGCCAATTTAAGAGCTGGCCTCCAGTAGCCCCCTCTCCTTGAAGGCCCTGCCGGGCGGGGAGGGAATCGACGCAGGAGAGGCCCGGCTACACCCCTCCCGGCGTGTTCTGCGGAGCTGGAAGGGAAGAGCTGGGGGCGCTGCCCCCTACGCCGCATCAAGGCCCCTGCCCTTCGGGTTTTGGCTCCCCCACCCCGCAAGCGGGGCGGTACCCCCAAAAATGTTGCTAAAGCAACATCAGGAACCTTGACGCTCTGCCCCCCGCGTTCGCCACGTGGCAGGCTTTCATGGGCATGAAAGCCAGAACAACGAAGAAAGCAAAAACCCCCTGCCCTGTTAAAATGGTGAAGCTCTAAGGAATCACCCCCGCGCGAGTATTCAAACGATAATTGGAAGGATTGGACCGGAATGGCGACACACTGGAATTGGCTCGTGCCCTTCGAAGGCCGCAATCACTCCGGGGTGGAGCGGCAAAACTTCTTGTGCAGCTCGGACAATGTATACGTCATGGACAACCATCGGGCCGCGCTATGGTGTTGGTTGCAGTCGCAAGACCTTGAGGCCCCGCATTCACTTATTCACATCGATCGGCACACCGATGCTTTGGGCAGCCAAATGAAAACGTGGCTTGCAAACCTGCCTAGCTGGGATGTGGGAATCGACGATTACCTCAGCGCTAGGTACGCCGGCAATGGCGGAACCGCACCCGTCTTTCGATGGGACAACTATCTTTCAATTTACCTCGAAGTTTTTGGCGATAACCTTAAAAAGCTGCGGTTTATAACCCACAACGAAGGCGATAAACCCAAATATAAAGGCACTCTGGTAAGTGACCTATGGGACGTACCAGAAAATCTTGAATATTGGCTAGACAAAAGTGGCGGTCCATGGATAGTTAATATTGATCTCGATTACTTTTTTTGCTCCGGCCCCGACGATAATATTATTCCAATGTTTTCAGAAGTGTATTTCGATACGACATTTATTGCTCTCAAACGCGCTATGGATAAGGGGGCTGTGGCTGCGGTGACATTGTGCCTGACGCCGGATAGCTTCACGCCCGGCTGGGCTGCAACCGAAGCTTTGGCGAGTCGCGGTTTAGGACACCTCGGCTTGACTTGGGCGCTCCCCTAGCGCCGTAACGCTACGACAGAAACACCGTTGGGAAGTGCTTCTTGATTTCCTGATTATAGCGGGCGTGTATGGCGTCGATCGCCTCGGCCTCGGTCTTCCCCTGCTCCACATAGGATTTCACAAGCTGGCGGGTGATCTCGGCCAGAATGAGGCCCCATGCGCGCGGGTGCTTCACGTCCGGCCGAAAAGTCAGCTCCGCACCTTCACGGGGCTGCTGATACCAAACCCGCACCACTTCGATAGCGTCAGCGTTCGCGGCGATCGGCGGCGGGTCGAGCGTGTTTGTCATGGGCAACGTTCCGGCTGGGAGCGCGCCAGGGCGACAGCCCTAGCAGCGCGGCGGGCCTCGTTGCGGGTGCAAAGGAATCCGGTCGTCGATCGTGCCGGCCGCCAATAGGCGAATTCGTCGATGCACGTCTGCCCGGCTAGATGGTCGGTGCGCTGGCAATGCCTGAGAACGCCGGCCGAAACCGGGACAACCCAAAAGCTTTCAAAGTCGGGATAGTAAGCCTCCCGCTCCTCGATGCCGAAAAACTCGCTAGTGAGGCTATGAAAGAGGATCATGGGAGGGTGAGCGCGGCGGCGATATTTGCGCAAACCTGTCAGAATATAGCCGGCCGCGTTCATGGTCAAAACTTAGGCTTTGTCTTCGTCGGCTTTCGGCTCGCGCAAAGTGATGCGACCGTTTACCGGAAACGCTTCCAAGACGATATCAAAGCCCCCGCCGTTCTTATGAGCAAACGCAACGCCTATCTTCGTCCAAAAGCTATCTTTTTTGCCGTCTTTTTCGTATTCACGCACGGAATATGCATTCATTGTAGGTTTTGACATGTTGCCTCCCAAGTAAAATGAAGCATTAAACCTACAGAGCAAGTCTTTAAATTCGCTTTATACTTCGTTAATTATCTCAGCGCCCCGCGCACTCACTTTCCCTTGTAAGCATGGAAGCATGCAAGCATGAATTCACTTATGGTTTGATCCGCTTCGAGCGCCGCGCGCTTGATGTTCTTGATCTCGGCCGGCGGGATACGGATTTGCAACGGCTCAACCGGCACCTTAGCGGCCTTCACTGGCTTTGCGGCGGTTGCGACAAGCGTCGGCGTCTGCGCAGCGCGTGGCGGTTGTACCGGCGTGTCGAGGGCGGTCACGTCGAGGGAAATCGCCTTAGCCATGTTGTCTTGTCTCCTCTGTGGTTGGCATGCTTTCATGCAAACATGCTGTTATGTCTTCCCATAGGTGGGTGATCTCGCGGGCCTCTGGTCCCTTGGGCGCGGCCTCGGTCACAAGCTGCCCTCCCCTGAAGGGCGATTTGTACGGCGTCCGATCGGTCACAAAGGTTTCGGCAACCTGACCATGCTTCGACAGGATCGCGGCGGCCTGCCCGGTTATCAGGGTGTTCGGCTTCACGCGATTGAGCACGAAAAGAAACGGCGTCCCGTGTTTTTTGAGAAGGCCGGCGGTGACAGGCACGGCCGTAAGATCGTCCTCGCTCGGCTGAACCGGAAACACCACAAGATCGGCAAGGCGAAAAAGCTCCTCGGCCTTGTCCAGTCGTCCCGATCCGGAATCGATGATGCAATAGGCGGCCCCGTTCTTCGCCAGAAGCGCAAGCCCTGCCTCCATGGCTTCAAACGGAAGGTCTACCAGCGCGGGCAATTCCGCCTCTCGTTTGGCGTGCCACGCGGTCAAGGTGCCTTGCGGGTCGGTGTCTATCAGGAAGGTATGCGCGCCGGTACGCTCGGCTTCAACCGCCAGATGCTTGCAGAGCATGGTTTTGCCGCTGCCGCCCTTCTGCGAGTTCACGACAATGGTTTGCATGGTCTAATGCTTTCATGGTTGGTGGTTTTCATGCCAGACGATTCGCAGGATGCCATGATTCGTTGTAGGCATGCGATAGTTAAAAACCTCATAACATGCTTGCATAGAAATCACTCTTGCATGCAAACATGTTTTCTTGGCTTTATGTCAGCTTTGCCACGCGAGGGTCGATGACACGACTAACAAAGATCGTCCTCGCCGTGGCGGCCTTGAGCGCTGTTCCTGTGTACGCACGGGGCGCGGAACCGTTTCAATTGATCTGCTGGACGCATCGGACAGACGGCGCGGACAAGCGAACGAAAGCGAAAAAGATCGTGCGGGAAATCGACGTGGATACCGACCGGCAGCGGGTCGAGTTCACAAAAGGCGAGCTGGCCGTGTTTCAAAACTCGAACATCACCATAGACACAATCAAAGTGCTGACACAGGTCAAAGTCGCGCCGCTATTGATCTCCGTGGATGTGCGGGAAGAACAGCCAATATATACCCGCTACACGGCCTACAAAATAGACCGCGTGACAGGAAAATTCACGTTGAGCCAAGACTATATTGCGGATAAGCCGAGGGAGTATGACGGCCCGGAAACCGGAATACATGAAGCGGGGAAGTGCCGCAAAAAGATCGTTCGGACAAAATTCTGATACTTGTTTTCTTCTTTAAATCAAAAAGGCTTTCAGCCATGAAAGCCTGACCCCGTGGCGAGCGGCGGGTCGCAAACGGAAAGCGAAATCGGCGAAATTTTGTTGTCTTTCCTAGCTTGAGACGGAAAGCAGCAAAATCTTCGATCTATTTTGCTTGTAGTGCGCGAGGGCGGAGCCCTTAGCCCTTTCTTCCTTGTGGCCCGTAAAACACGCCGGGAGGGGTGCAGCCGGGCCTCTCCTGCGTCGATCCCTCCCCCCACCCGGCAAGGCTTTAAGGCTCTCCTGCGCCCTCCGGCAGACGCAGCGGTGCCATTCAAGGCGCGTCCTCGCCCCCTTCCTTTCTCGCCAAGCATCTTTTTTGGGCGCGAAGCGCCCCCAAGTAACTAGACAGGCGGCCGTTAGGCCGTTCCGCATTTCTTTTCTTTGTCCTTGCGGGCGGTCATCGCGGCTTCGAACCGTAAAAGCGCGGCCTCTAAGGGGTTGTTGGGATCTAACGGGGCAGGGGATGCGGTTGGTTTAAGAGGTATAGACTCTTGAATCGGGGTTCCTGACGGATAATCGGACTTAGAAGAAAAACCACGAGAGGCCACGCCTTTCGGGTCCATGAAGTTGTAGGCGTTGCTGGTGCGGATGATCCGGGCACGTGTGCCCATCATGCCGAACAGGTCGGCGCAACGCTCGCGGATGCGCACGATGCGATTAACCCACGTGAGCACGCCCACATCCTCAAGCGCCTTCAGCGCCTCGGCAACGGTCGAGCGAGCGCAACCGGCGCGCTCGGCGATTGTCTCATAGGACGGAAAGCAAAGACCGCTGCGCGAATTGTGGAAGCCCCACAACAGCGCCTCAAGCACGGCCAGCGCCTTCGCGGTAATCGCGCCGTAATGCCTGCCCTTCTCGGTGCGGCGCATCAGGGAGCGAGCATAGGTCATCACACGCACCTTGGCGTTACGGTCGAGCGGGCGCGGTCGGCCGTCGCCGAAACATTTCTCACGCCGGGGGCGTAAGTGATTCAGGCGGGCGGCAAGGAATAAAGACATGCGGAATCCTTCGTGGGCTAGGCCCGCGTGAAGGAAAGCAGCGACGTTTAGGCAAAGCAGCTCCGCGCCCTGAAATAGGGCTTGCAAAGACTCTGATTTTCGGGAAAGATCGGGACTGTCACATCATCGATATTCCCCGGCTTGCCGGGACACCGGCCCGCCCTTCAGGCGGGTTTTGTGTTTTCTGGGGTAGATTTCTCCACACAGCACGAACTCGGGATTGAGCCCGTAACCCGGAATCTTGCCGTGATTTGCCAGATTCGTGAAGGGTAAATCGGCAACCGGCCGTTACGCTGGGTCAATCGGCCGATAGAGCGCGCCTAGTCGCAGACCAGGTGCGCGGAAAAGCGCAAGCCGTGCCGTCAGTCCGACCGCTGCGCCGGATCGTCGAGCGTCTGCATGATCCCGTTGAGAAAGGCGCGCGCGGCCTCGATGTCGTAAGCGGCCCTGTCGGCTCGAAACTGCGATTGATCCTAAGAAGCTTTCGAGTTTTAATTTATCTGGAGATTAAATCTAATCGAGGATGTTGAAATGCGCCCGTTTGCTTTTTCGCTCACAATCTCTGCTACCATCTCTATATTTGCAGCGATGCAGGCTTCAGAAGCTGCACCGGTCTTTCACAAAAAAGATTTCGATACACTCGATAAATCCATAACTAAAGCCCTACAAAAAACTAATATTAAGAGAGAAGAAGGAAAGGCTTGTTCCATATTTCTGTATAGACCTGAGAGTGCGAAAGAGGAATTAGATTTCTCCGTAACGCACAAATTTAGCCATGATTTGCTTTCGTCTTTCAATCATCATGACATGCGGCATGTAATTTTATTTGATTCACTAAAAAAGGAACCAAAACAAAGTATATTCTATAATTACAGTATAAATGACAACGATTATGATCGTCCTCGTCAATATCCTAAAGACGATGTAGACGACAGTTACGCAATCACTATTGTAATGGATAAAGTCGGAAATTTTCCTCTCGATTCTTCCAGCGTACCTAACCCGCAATTTGGGCCATATGAAGTTACGGATAAAAACTATGATGCTGTTGTGCGCATATTGCCGTATACCCTTGTTACTGACTCTACAGTAAATACAAATGCCGCGCGCACTTGTCTGTCTCCACAAACAGGAGAAGAGAAAGAGTGCGTCTGCGTAGGTACCTATGACCCCAAATAGGGGTCGGTTCCGGCGGAGGCGAAATGACACCCTAAACGCCCTTGGTGGCTTTTGGCCATCTGTATTCACCGGTCAGCAGGATATGCGCCCATCCGAGTAGCGAGATGTGGGCCAATAATTCTTGCGGGGACATAGCCCCGGCGCGTCTTCGTTGTCTGCTGACGGAGGAGGGCGGCCGACGCGGCGGTTTCATCCTCGAACCGCTCGGCCATGGTCTGACCAGCTGCGCCGATGCGGCCCCATTGCTTGACGAGAAACACGCCGCCGAAAAGATCGGGCTGCGTGTCGAGCCGGTAAAAGCGGTGCATGTTCTTCGCAGGATCGATGCGGCGCAATTCGATCATGCGCGCACCAGATGCGGCCATAACGGCGGCGCGTCGCGAGTGATTGGATTCCAATAAGGGTCGGCGGGATCGGCCCCCGGCTGATACCAGAAATAGACCGCGCCGCGATGCTGACGGCGGCACGTCAAAATCAATCGGGCATGCACACCGACGAAGCGGGCGGCGGCGGCAACAACGCCAAGCGCGGCGGCGTCGAGCGGCGGCGCGCGGCCGATCAACACAACGGCAAACCTGTCGGCAACGGTCGGACGTGTCGCGAAGGTCGCAAAAGTCGGAACATGGCGAATAGTAAAAGCGCCAGCCGCCCGGTCGTGGAAATGCCAGCGCGAAGACAAGACGATGCGGCGGCGCAATGCGATCATGCGGACAGCCTGCCAATCGTGCTGATGCTGACGCCGTAGCTCTTGGCGAGGTCGCGCGTCTTCTCGCCGTTGGCGAGGCGCGTCCGTGCTTCTTGCTGCTGATGGGGTGTCAGTTTTGGTTTGCGCCCCATCCTCGCGCCTCGCGCCTGCGCGATCTTCCGGCCCTCATGGGTGCGGGTGATGATGCGATTGCGCTCATCCTCGGCCATGGCCGACATGAACGCCATGAGGCCACGGCCCATAGGTGTTTTCAGGTCGATGTAGTTGCGATCAAGAACGGTGATCAGCGCTCCGGCGTCGATCACCTCTTTGATGATCTGTAAGCCGTCCCACATTGAGCGGGTGGCGCGGTCCCATTCTGCAATCACCAGCTCGTCGCCGGGCGCGAGACTTTCGAGCGCGCGGCGTAGGTCGGGCCGGGCCTTCATGGTTTTGCCCGATGCCTTGTCGGAAAAAATCACGTCGCACCGGGCGCGCTTCAATGCCTGTAGTTGGCGCGTGAGGTCTTGCAGCTTCGTACTGACGCGGGCGTACCCGACAAGCCGCTTTCTCGATTTCTTTTCGTGACTCATTAATGAAGATTCTAAGCGGTTGAAGAGAGGCGCGCAAGGAGCTTCGTCATAATTGTTGAATTCTGACAGAGTAGCCCGGCCGGGAACTACGATCCGCGCGAGGCACGGACCGCGAGGCGACCACAATAATCAGCGAGATCGGCTAACTTCGCTCGAAACCGCGCGACAGTGTAAAATTCAGCTTTCCAAAGCGTGTCTGCGGTCAAACAGTCATAGCAATAGGGCAGGGTGTTGGCGAAGTCGCAGATCGCCCAAAGCGTAAAAACCGCGTCGGGGTGCGTCGCAGGCCGCTGATACGCTTCGATATGAGCGCGGCGATACCGCTTGAGCAAAAGCGGGTAGCGATCTTGCAGCTCGAAAACGGCGTAAAAGGCCCGTGCGTTGATTAGCGCACGATAGTTCATCTTTGGAACTTGGAGCCTCGCGAAATAGGGCCTTTCCCGGCTCTCCTCGTCCATCTCGATTGGCGTGGGAGCTGGTTGCTGCTTCGGCCACCAGACGGCGATATAGTACCCCCACCAAATCCAAATAGCGGCACGCGCTAGACGCCTGATCGCGGGATCAGGCGGGATTTGGAAACCATCGGGAATATGCACCGCGTGGGCAGCAACCGTCGTCGGCGACACTGGATCGAGCGGACGGATATCGTCGGCAAGCGTCACGATGAAAGTGAGCTGCGTCGGCCGGTGCAGGATGTCGGCGGCCGGATGCTGGCCGACAATCCATTCTGATTGGTCGAACGGTTCGAGGTCGGCCATGTTGTGCAGCATGGTCACCGGCCGAAGAAGCTCCATAGCGTTCCCCGCGTGGCGGTCCGTGTCGCCGCGTTACAATATGCCCTCGCTCCGGAGGCGAGCAAGCGCGGCGTCGTTGCGTTGCTTGCGCCACGCGAGCGTGAAAGGCGACGTGGCGGAGCGGTTGAAGTTCCATGAATGGGCGCATTGCTCAATGGTGCGCAGGCCCTCGCACGCTGCGCCGCACGTGTCGCAAACGATCTCGATGCGCGAACGGAACATACGCCGCTCGGGCGGCGGTTCCGCCCAGACGCCAATGCCGATCTTGCAGTTAGGGCAGGGTCCCAGCGGGGGCCAATTGTAATCCCAAGCCATGGCCGGATTCTGCCGGACCGGAGAGAGCCGCGCAAGTTACCGATGCACGAGTTGCAACTTTTGCCTAAACTCAATCACCCGAGGACAGTCATGATGAGTAGGCAAATGGGCAACGGTCCTGACGACGCCATAAGGATGAATATTCGAAGCGCGCTGCAAGGCTTGGTCGATAAAGAAAAGGGCGCGCTGCACGCCTTCTATGACAAAAGCGATCAAGAGGGACGGGAGCGGGTTGAAATGCTCCGGCCGGTGTTTGATGCGCTAAACATTCTGAAGGCGGAAATCGGCGACATCGCTAGAATATCGGTTGCGGGTGCGGGCCACATGGCGACAGTCGAGATTAAAGAAGGCAGTAGCTCCAATCGCATGAGCATCGGTACAAATTACGGCGGCAACGCCAACTCGGAGTTTACAATCGAGCAAGCAGAATTCTTCTCGTGGACCGGTGACTTTAGCGAAAGGATGCATAGGTTTGCCTCGGGTGAGGAAGTCTTACAATATGTGATGGCCGAAATCTCGAAAGCCATTGCATCGAAGCAAGTTCTCGCCGAACGCAAAAAATAAGCCGGGCCGCGCGTCAGGCGACCGCCTTGCTGTCGTCGTTTGCGGCGAGCAGTTTGCCCCTGTCGCGTTTCGCTTTAAACCCGGCCGCCTGACGCGCGGCCCGGCTTATCGCTTCACTGGTACAAGCACGGCGACCCCACACGCGCCCTTGTGGAGCGGCATAAGCTTGCAGATGCAGGTAACTGACAAAGCGGCTGTCCGTGCCTTTGATGATGTATTTCGCGAGGCTCTTGGCCGTCGCCGGATTGACCCGCTCGGCCACGACATCGAAGCGCCGAACATTCTTGTGCGCCCGCTCGATCCATTTTTGCCGCTTCTGGTCGAACTCGGCCTGCAATTCTGGCGGGACGTGCACGACCCAGTTGCAGTGCGCATGCCCGTTCGGATTTTCATGCGTGTAGACATACATCGCTGACAGGGGCTTGCTGTAAAGCTTCTTGGTGCGGCGGTTGAGCCAGTCGCGGAACTTGTGCCGGATCGCCTGAAAGATCGCGCCGGAATGATTGGCGCTCTCCTCGTCGAAATTAAGCACGATGTAGTTGTTGAGCGGACGGCCAAGATAGGCCGCGAAGTCGAACCCATGACAGATATTTTCTGCGGGGTGCCGGTTGAGGTGGTCGGTATAGCCGGACCTCAGCGTTTTGGTCATGTTGCAGCCACCTTAACTTAAGAATGCCTTGTTGAGTCCTCCCGGTTGTTGAGCTTGATTCTTGACGCGTACTTTAGCCGCTGCGTCGCCAGAACAAAATAGCAACACTACGCTTTCCCCAGCTTCGTGGCGGAAAGCCGGGGGCGGTAGCCATTATGTATTCATAGGGGAGAAGGAGAAACCGCCTAAACCATCAAAGGGTTAGCGTACCCCCTTGTGAATGCGCGATCTCAATTCACATTCGGCAGGTGCCGTTCGTGCCACGTCTCGAACCGGGCCAAGGTGCCATCCGCCAGATTTCTGACGATAGTAACAGGGAAATTAAGCTTCTCCCGAACGGCCTGCATAAGCTCGTTGCTCATGTAAGGGTAGTGCTGGTTTTTCAACAGTAGACAGAAGCCGCCTTGCTGCCAGACGGCATGAACGTAGGTCTTCGGCATCATCCGCGCGATGAACATAGGCCGCACACCGAAGTAGGCGGCCATCTTTAGCTTTATCTCGAACTCATCGGTACTGATGTACCCCAGCGTGTTCTTGATCTCGACGCCGTAGCGAACGCCGTCACGCTCAACCAGACGGTCTAAATCGTGATTAGACTCGCGCCACCTCTTGCCGTCCACTTCGCGCACGTTGCGACTAAGGATGCGGAATCCTATGGTCGCAAAGCCCGCATCAACAAGGCTTTCGCCAACCTGCCCGAGCGCGTCGCCAAATTGCGGCCGAGAGAACGCGGCAATAAGTTCCAGTGTCTCGCGGACCTTTCGACGCGGATAGCGGTAACGCCGAGGCCAATAGAAGTGCGCTGTAAATTGGGGCGTAGCTTCGGCTTTTGTTGCAATAAGCCGTGACTGCGCCAATTCATTAAGCGCCTTTTTGGTGATCCAGTGGAAGAACTCTTCTTCGAGAAGGATTTCGAGCTGGCGACCGTAATAAACGTTCTCGCCATCATCGGGGAAAAACCGCGCAAGCAACACTTCCTTGGCGGCGTCAATCTGGTTGTCGCGCGGCGGCGCTGCCTCATAGAATTCGCCCGTTTCTGGATCGTAATCCCAGTCCGACATTCCGCCATTTCCTGCAACGAGCCCCCTGTACAGGAAATGACCTCTCAATCCTACTGCAAGTAGGCCGCGTCTGCGGCACATGACTCCGTTAGGGATGGAAGCCGGATGGATGAAACCGCGTGCGGGTTCAGTTCACGAGAGCCCGGCCCGCCGCGCGGGAACGGCTAAGGTAGGGCTAGACACGAAAAACCCCGCCAGCCGGTGCTGGCGGGGTTTGCGGAGGGCAGGGCCGATCACTTGTCGGCGTCGTCCCGTGGCTCGCGAATGACGATTTCCGCGCCGTTGAGCGGGAGAAGGTCGAGCTTCAGATTGAAGCCTTTGCCGTCTTCGTGTTCCCAGACTGCGCCGATCTCTTTCCAGAAAGACTTGTCGCCGTTCTTGGTCACTGCATAGGCGCGGTGTGTCGGATGTTTGGAATTGCGGATGCTCATTGTCGTGTCCTTTCGGTTGTGAGGCCGCCACGTCGGGGCCTCGATGGAGAACCGAAAAAACATCGCTCGGCGGAAATTGCAGACGCTCGCCGTTGCAATATCCCGTTTTTTTGCCTTCAAAAAATTCCCCCGCTCGCGGGTAGGAAAGGGGGTTTCGCCAGATGTTTTAGGTTGTCTGTAATCGAGGCTCAACTGTACTTGTGGCGGCTCTCAAAAGGGCAGGGGACAACAGGCAGCGCAATGAACCCCGACACGGGCGGAAGGGGTGCCGGAGCGGCAAAAAGGCTGTATAGAGTGGGCGCATGGTCGCAAAAACCCCGGCAGAAATGGCAAAAGCGAAAGCGGCGCTCGAAAGCGGCGGTGCTGGACGTGCATACGATGATATGCGCCAAGAGGACCGGCAGGCCGAGGCTGCCCGTCTCGAACGCCTCGCGGCAACAGCGTTGCGGGGCGGTCTTCACAGCTATAAGTGGCCCGAAAATCCTAATAAAAAAGCCGATACGAAAGTAAAAGACCAGGTTGATTTAAGCAAATTACCGGATCATAGTCGCCGTACTATGAACGATATAATACAAGACCTCCTGAAGGAGGCGGATATACCGCAACAATTGTGGGCGAAAGTTGCAAGCGATCTTACGAAGGTGTTGCGAGTTGCAAAAGATAGCGACGGCAAGGCTTCGGCGGTGCGACGGCCTAGCCACATGCCAAAGCGCATGAGCGACCTTTCGCCCGAAGCACAAGAAAAGGAACGCCAGAGAAACGCGCGCAAGAAAGCGAACCAGCGGGCGAACAGAAAAGCGCGCGAGACGGCGAAGCCTGCGCTAGGATAAAAAGTACCCCGGTCGGGGTACACAATCGTAAAGCTTTCTGGTAGCGTAAGCGCGGATGAAACCCGCGCGGTGCGCTGCCATGGATTTCGAGGACTCCGACAATCTGCAAGACAAAGCCGATGCGGTACGCGCGGCAGAAACGGCCGCGCTGCGAGCTGCGGAGGCAGACGAAGACGAAAAGAAAAAGGGCAGGGGTGCTGCGCTCGATGATGGCAACCCGGCAACGGCAGAGCTTGGAGCTAACATCCGGCCCGAGGTGCAATCCGTGCCCGGTGGGCTCGTCACTGTCACCACGCAGAAAAGCGCGACCTTCGCGGCTGAACGAGACGGCGGCGAAGGTGCCGCGATCGATCGAGACGCGATCGACGCGGAAATGTTCTTAGAGGATCGCGACGAATGGTCGGCCGCGCCGCAAATGACGGCCGCCGAATTTATCACCAGCCGCATCGCGGAAGCTAGGACGGTCGAGGCGGGTGCTGATCCGGTGCGCGAAAGCGAAGAGATCAGCCGACACAATGAACAGCAGGCGGAAAGCGGACGCTCGGAAAATTCTGCGAACGCAGAGCTACATGCGGACGCGGGGGCAAACCGCGAACACATGACGGCAGCCGAATTCATCGCCAGCCGCATCGCCGACGCAAAAGCCGACGCGGCGGAACGCGGCGAAAAGGATCAAGGCCAAGAAATTGAAGCTGGCGCAGAACGCGCGCGCGGCCGGGATGGTCCGGACATCTTCTAACGGAGGTCCTATGCTCGAAAAACGGCGGGTTACCCTAACGTGGTGGGGCGCGTCCCTATGGTGCCTCTCCGCATGGCGCGGCGGATTGCTGGCGCTCCAAGACACGCAAACGTGGTTTGAAGAGTGGAGCTATGACCAGAAGATCGGCTATAGCGGACCCACCAAGCACGTAGTCACAGCGCCTCTCTCACCCTATTACGACTTTGTTTCGGGGCTCGTGAATTACGGCGGGCTGTTGGTCGTTTGGTTGTTCTTCGGCCTCGCCTTGCCGATGACGGTCCACGTGATCGTGTCGACGGCAAAGCAAGAGGGCGTCAATCGCCAGCTTTTCCAAATGATCGGCTGCGTTATTGCCGGAATTATCGTCAATCTACTGGCGGGCTGGCTCGTCGTTTACGCAATGGTCGGCATGTCGTGGTCCGGCCGTTACGAAATTCTGGCCGAAATATTCTTCTATCTCTTCATCGCCATTTCTGGCGGCGGCGTGATTGCAAGCTTCAGGATAATGAGAGCCGCTGTCGATAAGATTTACCCCGAGCCCGTCGTGTACGTACCGGCCGCGCGCGTCGAGGCCACGCCCTACAAGGTCGAGCCGGTGCCGCCCGCGCCGCCGCCGCCGATCCCCCTTCCTACCATCCTGAATTAACTGGAGCGCAACACAGGAGAGTCGCGCCATGCCCGCAGACGGAAATCACCACGGAGCGGCCAGCGAACGCACGCTGGCCGATTTGTTTGCAACGGACGGCGGGATTTATCTCGGCCTGACGGTGAAAGGCGGCACGGATCAGCGCCGCCCTCTGGCGGGAAAGGAGGACGATCCCACGGTGTTGCGCCGCGAACTACTCGGTACGACATGGTTACATGACGGCGGATACTTCCTCTATCAGGGCGAGGGCCACATAGGAATCTGGGGGCCACAGGGAAGCGGAAAAAGCCGCAAGGTAATGCTGCCGAATATTTTGCGCCTGAAAAATTGGAGCAAAATAATCATCGATATTAAAGGTGAACTAACCGCCGCGACGGCGCTGTATCTGAAGCAAAGCGGGCATGGGGTTCATGTCATCGATCCATTTCGCGTCATTGAGAAAGAATATCCGCGCCTCTATGCTTTCGACCCCGCACTATTTAAAAGCGTCGGTCATAATCACGTGGCGGCGCTCGATCCGTTGGAGGATCGTTTTCCGGATGACGCGGACGGGCTCGCAATGGCGGCGATTCCGAAAGATGACGGGCTTGCGGCCTATTGGAGCAGCGCGGGGCAGGCACTAACGGCGGGCGCACTGATGGCACTGCGGCTGGAAAGGCCCGGCGTCTCCGACTCGCTGGAAGCGTTTAGCGAGATGATGGCGCAAGAGCCGGAAGACCTCGCGAAATATATCAAGCTGCTGGTTCGAACCTATGGCGACAAATTCCCGGCGATCCGCGCCAACCTCAGCGAGTTCGCGAGCTTCCGGCCGGAGGATCGGGAAATAGGCGCAATCCGTCGCACCGTGAAGGTCGCGACGAAGTGGCTGAATAGCCCCCTGATCCGCGCCGATTGCCGTCAACGAAACTGCGTAGACTTCGCTTCCTTCAAGGAACGTCCCCAAACCTGTTTCATTATCCTGCCCCCCGGCGAGACAACCCAGAAAGCGACATGGTTGCGCTTGATGATCAATTCGGCTCTACAGCCGCAATTGCGATCAACAAGCGTCCCCCCGGTGCCGGTGCTGTTCATGATCGATGAAATCGGGGCGCTCGGTAACATGGAGTTCCTGAGCAGCAATATTAATCTGCTGCGCGGGCATGGCGTGAAGCTCATGACGATTTGGCAATTCGTAAGCCAAGTCCGGACGACCTATAAGCAATCATGGGAAGCGATTATGGGAGCGTGCGATGTGAAGCTAACCTTCACATCATCGGAGCCCGAAACGCTGGAATATTTCTCGCGCCTTTCGGGAGAGCGCCTTTACACGCACGCCCAATACAGCAGGGCGACGAACACAAGCACATCGCGCGGGACTTCAAGGCAGGACGGAGGCAATTCGCAATGGGGGCAACCGTTCGGCGGAACGTCGTGGGGCGGCGGCACGTCGTTCAATTTCTCGGAAAGCGAAACCGACACGACGAGCAGCACCTTGCAAAAAGAGCCTCGGGTGTGGCCGGGCGAGCTTCAGGGCCTCGATAGAGATGAGGCGGTGTGTTTCTCGCGGCGCGGCCGGATCGATAGGACGATTTTGCCGCAACCTCATATCCTGCCCGGCATTGAACGGGTGCTAGCGGCCCTTCGGCCGCTCATGATCGACAAGCCGAGTACGGCTATTCCCGCCCGAACGATTTACCTCGGCCCCGCGAGCGATCCCGCGCCGCATCGTCGGCCCGATCCGGACCAGCCCCCCGCTCCGTAAGTTCGTCCTGAGCCTCCCGAATGCGTCGACGGATAAAATCGCTGGCGCTTTCGTCTGTCGGGGGCTCGGCCGTTTCGGCAGTAGCCGCGAGATCCTCGCGAGGATCCTGCGGCGTTATCGCGTCGGCGTCCTCGGTTCGAACCTGTCGCAATGGGTCATCCCCTGCAAGATCGGTTCCCGGTCCAGAAGGCACACCGCTAGCGCCCCGTTCTCCGCCGTCCGGACCCATCCGAGTTTGCAATTCGCGCAATATTTCGTCGCGAACCCCGTCGGGTTTGCCCACTCCGCTGCGCGTCCCTTCCTGCTGCTCATGCTCGCCTCCCTTGTTGTTAAACAGGCGGTCGCGCCGTTCGGCCGCCCTGTGCTTCAAGTCTTCCGTAATCCACTTCAACACGTCCTTGGCCGGGTTATAGCAAAGTTCGAGATAGTCCCCGACGATCTGCGCCACGATTGAAAGCGGCGGCCTCCGCCGCCTCGTTACCTCGTCGGCCGCTGGCTCGAGGTGATCAGTGATCGACGAAACAGGATGCTCGAGCACGGGTCGCGGACCCTGCACGAATTCGGACGCGGCGCGGCGCTCCTCGATGCGGCCCATCTGCTGCGCGAGACGGTCGAGCGGCGCAAGCTGCTTCTCTTTCTCCCAATGCGCCTGAACGTAATCGACATAATCCGCGATGCCGTAGCGCTGCGCAAAATCCGGCTTCGCCTCGGCCCATGCCGCATAGCTCTCCTCGGCCGATGCGCGCTGTTTGTCGGTGAGCGATGAAAGCCCGCCTTGCGCCATCATCCACGGCGAAGCTTTCTCAGCGGCGAAGATGTCCACGCGCTCGCGATGGCGCGACAACGCAACATAGCTCGTCGAGCTGCTGCGCCATTGATCGGAATGAAGCGCAAAAATCTGATCGACCGTGCGCCCTTGCGCTTTGAACACGGTGCCAGCCAGATAATGTTTCAGGCCGCCATACTCGCCCGCGTCTTCGTCGGCGCCGACAGTGAAAGAAATCTTTTTCGGCGCCGCCGGCGTTCCGCCGGCGTCGAGGGTCACGGTCATCCTGCCGGCGTCATCAATGCCGGTGACGGTGCCGGCCGCGCCATTGTAAAAACCGGCGTTGCGATCCGCGACGGTCTTTCCGTTCTTCGTCAACACCACGCGATCATTGACCGCGAATATCTGTTCGCCGGTCGATGTCTTGAACGTGTGATCCTCGCCCAGCTCGCCGCGCTCTTTGCGAACGGCGCGCAGGCTGAGATTGAGTGCATCGACTTCGGCATTCGTCGCCGCGAGTGCGAAAATCTTCTTGGTAGGATCGGCCGCCGTGTCTTTCGCCCATGCGGCAACAAGTGCCGCCTGCGATGCCTCTGGATCGGCGGACCAATGCAGACCGCCGCGGCGGTCGAACACTTCAAGCGCGGTCTTGAAGTCGCCGCGGTGCATCGCGTTGTAGGCGCTGGCCTGTTCGGTGTCGTTGCCGACACGTCGAACGGTGTGCAGCTCGGCCGCGCCGAATTTCTGTATGAGCGGGTCCCACATGCCGCCGCGCTCGATGCTGCCAAGCTGCGGGCCGTCACCAACCGGGATAATCTTCGCGCCCGCTTCAACCGCCTTCTGCAGGACCTGCCCCATGTGCGGGCTGTCGAGCATGGCGGCTTCGTCGATCATCAGAACAGTGCGGCTATTCCATTTCCGGGCGCGCGCGTTGTTCTGGCGCATCAGCTCGGCCTTGATCGTGGAAGCGTCCTCGAACCCGTCCGCCTTCAAGGCCTGCACAACGTCATTCTTCCAGCTCATGCCGATAACCCGGTAGCCCTCCGCCTCGTAGGCGGTGCGGATCGCGCCAAGGGTATAGGTCTTGCCCGTGCCCGCCTCCCCGGCGATCATGGCAAAGCCATTGCTCCGGGTCGCATGGTCGAGGGCGGCGCGCTGTTCGGGATCAAGCTTCGGAAAGGCGTCAAGCGCGGCCTGTATTCCGCGCTCGCTCACCCCATGACGCCGCCCCGCGTTGAGGGTCGCGGCGTTGGTCAAGATACCCCCTTCCCCCGCTAGTACCTCGCGCGTCGTGTAGCGGCTCACAGGCGCGCTTTCGTCCTCGCGGAGGGGTACAACATCCTCCCGGCCTAGGATCGCGTCTGTGTACGCCCCGCGCCCCTTGGGATCGGGCAGGAATTCCGTTAACGCCTTATTAAGATCGTGCCGGGTGAAGGTCGCCCGGCGCTCGGTCAAGCTGGCAAGGATGCGGTCGGGGTCGAGGGTCTTGGCCTCGGCTCGAACGGCCTTCGCCTCCTCCCGTTTCGCCCGCTCCCGGTCAAGGTCGATAATCTGGGCGTCGATCTTGGCGGCCTCGGCTTTCAGCTCCTGACGGCGGGCGTTCCGGGCGGTAATTTCCCGGTTGATGTCCCCCCGCTCGGTCGCCTCCCCGTCCCGTTCCAAAAGCGTCGCAAACGGACCTAGGTGTACGGTCGCCTCTTGGTCCTTCCCGAGGTCTTCGAAGCTGGCAGCGTCAATGCGGATATCAAGCCCGGCTTCCTTCAAGGCCCCGTTAGCCATGTCCTCCCACGCCTTCCGGAGAATCTTAAGCTCCGGACCGCTGGTCCGTGGAACGTCGAGTATCCGAAGCTTAGCCCCGAACCCCTCGGGGCCTAGCGCCCGGGTCGGCATCATGACGTGGGCGTGAAAGTTTCGGTTATCGCCTTTCTTGTCGGGGGAATGCATGGCGATGTCGATAGCGGTATGGTACCGATCCGAAAGAAACTGCCCGAACTCCTTGGCAATCCTTTGTCGGGTTTCGGGGGGCAGTTCATGCGGCAAGGCCAGGATGAAATCCCGCGCAAGCTTCGCGTCGTTGCGGTGGGTGGACTTGTCCTCCCGGCGTTCAAGCGCGTTCCAGAGTGCACTACGATCCGCTGCCCACTCCGGGGCATCAGCGGGAAGTAGCAACTCGGAAGAGAGCACGCCACCTTTCCAGCGAAAATCCCAGAGGACGCCTGTGCGTTCATCGACGATTTGAGTGCCAGAACGGTAGGCAGCGGAGGCGGTCGAGGATCGACCTTCCTTCCGTGAGATATTCCGCGCGGAGCACGAATAGATCGCCATTGAGTTCCTTAGCACGCATTGCCCGAAGGGTAATGCTAAAGTGCGCCCTTCTCTTCGATCCGGGATCATACCGCCGCAACGTTTCGGAATTATGGACAACCGATAAAAACCGCGACAAATGTTAGCTAATCACGCAATGCCGCGTTCCGTGATCATGCGACCGGCAAGCCCGCCTTCCCCGAACGACCCAAAGCGCAAAGATGCCGACAATTTGAGACAAAGCCGATTGAAGATTAAGCGAATTTGCACCATGATCCGGTAAGGTGCTGGGAAAGCAACGAAGGGATTTGACATGCCCCGCCTTCCACCATCCGAAAAGCGCAAAGCGCTTATGGAACAACGCGCCGCTCTCGATGAGCAATTGCGCAACATCGACAAGGCCGAACGGGAACAAGCTCGTAAGGATGAAACCCGGCGTAAGATCGTCGCCGGAGCTATCGCCTTGGAGCATTTGGAAAAGAACCCGAACGATCCGGCCGCCCAAAAAATTAAGGCG
>Ga0206946_1139_pt1 | contig 18792 bp, 19 predicted proteins | sample Alteio_BWOrgHeat_2_FD_152965 | JGI IMG/M metagenome (GOLD analysis project Ga0206946, IMG submission 152965) | Enriched cells from forest soil in Barre Woods Harvard Forest LTER site, Petersham, Massachusetts, United States -... | ecosystem: Environmental > Terrestrial > Soil > Temperate forest > O... | reverse complement strand
TCAAGGTGGAGGTCTCATCACAGAACGGCCAGGTCACCATCTCCGGTGTCACTGAGCCCATCATCAGCCAGCGCATCAGCGAGCAGACCATTCAACTCAAGGAGGGCGAGCCCAGCATTCTTGCCGGCATCGTCACCCGCCAGGACAACCATGGCGTCAGCGGCACTCCAGGCCTTGGCGAACTGCCCTTCTTCAAGTACTTCTTCTCGACCCAATCCAAAGAAACCCAGCGCGACGAGATCGTCTTCCTCCTCATTCCCCACATCGTCCGCGAGTCCGTCCTGACCCGCATCAACACCCGTGCCATCGATACCGGCACCGGTCAGTCCATCGAGTTGCGCAAAGCCAATATCTCTGCTGAACAAGCTGCTGCCGATCTGGCCCTGCCCGTCAATCCGCGCAAACTCGCTCAACCCGGTCAGCAGACCTCGGCCGCCAACGCCGCTGCCGCTATGGTTCAGCAACTCCAGCAGCAGTCGCAACCCATAGCCCCACCGACGACGCCCGGCCAAATCCTGAATACTCCTCCGGGCCAGACGCCTAACACCGGTGGCCTGCCTATCAGCTTCACCGTCAATGCACCAGCAGCTAACCAGCCAGTAGGCAGCACCTTCCAGGTCTCGATCATGCTCAACGGAGCGCGCGATGTCTACTCGGTGCCGCTCCAGGTACAGTTCAATTCCAGCGTCCTTGAACTCGTCAACGTTGATGCGGGAGACCTGCTCAGTCGTGACGGACAGGCCGTCTCCATCGTCCATCGTGATGAGGGCAACGGTCTCGTCACCATCTCCACCTCCCGTCCGCCGAACGTAACTGGCGTCAACGGGCAGGGAAGTATCGCCACCCTCACCTTCAAGGCGACGGCTGCCGGTGACTCCAACCTCGCTCTGGTCAAGGTCGGCGCCCGCAACAGCGCTCAGGCCAATCTTCCGGCCGTCGGTTCGCAGGCCGTGGTACATGTGAAGTGATCGCTTGCAACAGCCCGGCGACTCGATCTCTTGTCCCGGTGAAAAATCCGGGCGCCCCACCTTCGCGCTCTTTTTGCGCTAAGGTGGGTTCGTCCCGTGCTCCCAGCGATCCCCAATCCGGCCTCACCCTGATCGAACTCATCATTACCGTGGCTATAGTCTCCATCCTTGCCACCGCAGCCATTCCGATAGCCCGTTTCCAGGTCAAGCGAACCAAGGAGCGCGAACTCCGCCGCGACCTATGGGAGATGCGCGCCGCCATCGACGCCTACAAGGACGCGGCCGACAAGGGCGGTATGCAGGTCAAAGCCGACAGTTATGGCTACCCTCCTGACCTCGAAACCCTCGTCAACGGAGTTGAAATCCAGGGGAAAACAGTCAAATTTCTCCACCGCATCCCCGTCGATCCCATGACCGGCACCGCAGAATGGGGTCTCCGCTCTAACCAGGATGATCTCGACTCCGACTCGTTCGGCGGTCAAAACGTCTTCGACGTCCACACCAAGAGCACCGGCACTGCACTCGACGGCACAAGATACTCCACATGGTAGCCACCCCCACATCCCGTTCCCCGCGCCACCTCGAGCAGGGCTTTACCCTCCTCGAACTGATGATCGTCATGATCATCATCGCCACCCTGGCTGCAATCGCTATCCCTTCTTATATGAACAACGTGCGTCACGCCCGCGAGGCAGTCCTCAGGGCAGACCTCCACGTCCTTCGCGATGCCATCGACTCCTACACCGTCGACAAAGAAAAAGCCCCCCAAACCCTCGACGACCTCGTTCAGGCCGGTTACATCAAAGCCATGCCCAAGGATCCCTTCACAAATCGCACCGACACCTGGATTCCCGTCCAGGACGACTCCCTGATGACCATCGACCAGACCCAATCCGGTATCAGCGACGTCCACTCCGGAGCCCAGGAGACCTCCTCCGAGGGAACCTCCTACAACACCTGGTAAATCCGTCACAAAACCACCCTCTCCAAAGGACCTGGCGCCTGTCCTTGCACAACAAAAAGGCGCATACTACGTCTATAGAAGTGTCGAGCTGCGTCCAGCCAGCCAAGAACAGGGAAGCGGCCCACAGGAGAATCCCCATGCGTAACGTTGCGCGCCTCAGTCTAGCCGCTTCCATCGCTTTCGCCACCATCTTCTCCTACCCCCAGGCGCCATCCCCTACGCAACCCAGCAGCACCCCGCCGCAGAACCCGCAGGCCACGTCTCCCGACAACCAGCAGCCTCAGTCTTCTGTCCAACCGACCGACACTCCGCCACCACCGCGGAACACCAAGGCCTCCAAGTCGACCAAGCCCGCTCCCGCGGACACCAAGGCGCCCGACACCGCTAATTCGACCACTGCCACCCCAACAACCTCTACTCCGACCCCAGCAGACTCCAAGGCTGACACTGCGAAGACCACCGACACAGCCACCCCCGCTGCAGCCGACACCAAGACCACCGACGCTAAGACTACCGACACGAAGGCGAGCGACACCAGAGCCACCGACCTTAAGCCTACCGACGCTACCAAGAAGGCCGACTCGCTCCCATCTCCCGGCGAGCACCTCGATCCGCACATTAAGCCTGGCAGCGAGGACGACGTCAACGCCGTCGGTACCCGTAACATCGGCGGCCGCGGCATCGGCAACTGGTACTCCACCGACTGGGAGATTCGCAACGGCAAGGCTTACTCCATGGAGATCGAGAAGTCGGCCCATCTCGTCACCGATCCCGTCATCGTCGAGTACGTCAATCGCGTCGGCCAGAACATCGTCAAGAACTCCGACTGCAAAGTTCCCTTCACTATCAAGGTCCTCGACTCCGACGAGATCAACGCCATGGCACTCCCCGGTGGCTTCTTCTACGTCAACTCTGGCCTGATCATGGCCGCCGATGAAGAGGCCGAACTCGCCGGTGTCATGGCGCACGAGACCGCACACGTCTGCGCTCACCACGCAGCCCGCCAGATGACCAAGATGAACTACGTTCAGATCGGCTCTATCCCGCTCATCATCTTCACCCAGGGCACCTGGACCGGTTACGGCATCTACGAGGCGACCCAGCTCGCCATTCCCATCACCTTCCTCAAGTTCTCTCGCATCGACGAGGCCGAGGCCGACTGGCTTGGCCTCCAGTACATGTACAAGGCTGGCTACGATCCCCAGGCTTTCATCCAGTTCTTCGAGAAGATCGACGCCCTCGAGAAGCACAAACCCGGCACCCTCTCCAAGGTCTTCGCCGACCACCCCCAGACTCCGGACCGCATTGCCCACTCTGAGGACGAGATCGCAACCATCATGCCCGCGAAGCCTGACTACATCGTCACGACCAGTGAGTTTGACGACGTCAAGGCTCGCCTCGCCCGCATCGAAAACAAGCGCAAGCTCAACGACAAGGGCAACGGCAATAAGCCCACCCTGCGCCGAACCAGCAGCGGAAGCGGTAACAACGACCCCAACAACCCAAATAACGGCAATGGCTCCAGCACCACAGACGACCGCCCAACCCTCGGTCGCCGTAACTAAACGCCTGCTAGATGCGTGGCCCGATGCTTTGGCTGAGTATCGTTGAAACCGCGTGCCATGCGGCGGCCTTTCCAATTGCTACCGCCAAAACTCCTGAGGCGAAGACAAGTGAAGCCGTCCGCATAATGGAGCTGAGAAGGCGGCGCAGCACGATGAGGTCATAGGGGATCAACGAATATCTCTTGTCGATTCGGACATTTACGTTATCTTTATAAAAATTGGCATACCATCCAATCAGTAGAACGGTTGTTGGGCCAGGAAAGTAGTGGGCCAGGAAGTGTATGTGGTTTTGGAAGGTGCTGGGTTCTCTGCTGGTCGCGTTCCCCTTGTACTGGGGCATGGTGACCGCATTCCATCTACTCAATTTGCCGAGTGATCGGGCTGTTTTAGAAGGAGTGTGCCTGCTGCTGTTGATCGCAGCGGGCGGATTCATTGCGTTTAGAAAAATTTGGAGGCAGTAATGTCTATCTTTGGTGAAGTACTTGATCCCAGCAACCGTCGTAACAGCAGCTCTCAGATTCCGGGCCTCCCAAAATTATTAAAGTTCGGTGCCGTAGCCCTTGGCGTGTTGATTTTCTGCCTGATCTTCTTCAACTACATCGCTTCGATCACCCGCATCGGCGCGGGCTACGTTGGTGTCGAAGTCGTCCTCAGCGGCTCGCAGCGCGGCCCCGCCGAGATCCCCATACGCACCGGCTGGGTCTTCTACAGCCCCCTACGCAGCCAGATCATCGAGTTCCCGACCTTCGTGCAAACCGTAAAGTGGACCCACGACCTCAACGAAGGCCGTTCCTCTAACGAGGAGATGAGCTTCAACTCCAAAGAAGGCATGGAGATCTACTCCGACGTCTCGCTAAGCTACGCCATCGACCCGCGCCGCGTGCCCGATTTCTACGTGAAATACCGTCTCAGCGACCTTGACATCTTCACCCACGGTATCCTCCGCGACGTCGTCCGCAATTCGCTCAACGAAGTAGCCTCGACCTACAGCGTCGAGCAGATCTACGGCGAACAGAAGGCCGAGTTCCTCGCCAAGGTCCAGGCCCTGATCCAGCAAAAGATGGAGTCCGTTGGCGTCGGCATACAGCAGTTCGGCTTCATCGGAGCGCCCCGCGTTCCCGCAGTCATCGCAGCGGCCATCACCTCCAAAGCGCAGGCGATACAGGACGCTGAGCGTGCGCGCAACGAGCTGGCTAAGACACAGGCCGAAGCAGCCAAGACCATCGCCGAAGCCGACGGCGAAGCCAAAGCCGCCGTCACCCGCGCCAACGGCGAGGCCGAAGCCAACAAGATTCGCCAGACCTCCCTGACCCCGCAACTCCTCGAACTGCGTAAGATCGAGAATCAGAAGGCTCTCATCGAGCGCTGGAACGGCCAGCTCCCAACCGTGCAGACCGGCAACGGCGGTCTCCTGATGGAATTGCCAAAACCGCAATAGCCATCACTCAAGGCAGGGGATTGCTCAAACAGTCCTCTGCCTCCTGACATCGCCCTAAACCGGTAAAATAGACTCATGACCACCAAGACCACCGGCTACACCGACGATCACGCTGCCGCCGGCCTCGACACCAAATTCCCTGCAATCGAAACCTGGCAGAACCAGTTCAGCTCCTATGAGATCCTCATCGACGATCCTGAGTTCACCAGCGTCTGCCCCAAGACCGGCCTGCCCGACTTCGGCCGTCTCACCATCCGCTATATGCCCCGCGAGCGCTGCCTTGAACTTAAATCCCTCAAGGAATATCTCTTCACCTACCGCAACCTCGGCATCTTCCAGGAAAACATCGTCAATCAGGTCCTCGACGACGTAGTGAAAGCAACCGACCCGGTCTGGGCCCACGTAGTAGGCGACTTCCGCCCTCGAGGAGGCATCTCGACCATCGTTGAAGCCTTCTACCCTCGTCCCAAAGACGCCAAAGGACCCCGCAGCTAATCGAAAACGGCTCTCTTCTTGTCCAACACAGGAGAAAGCACAGCGCCGCGAGCGGATTCCGATTGAATTCAGCATCGGGATCGGTCAAACTACCGGAGCACTCTGTTCAACCTGCGTCCCTACTCTGCCTTGAGAGGTGATTTCGTTGACGACCGCTCTCCGCTCCGCTGCACTGGCCCTCCTGCTGTCCAGCCCTTCTGTCGTTCTCTCTCAATCAGCGGGCTTCTCCAACAGTCCTTACACCGCCACCCTAAAGACGACCTCCGTCCAAAGGCTTGTGGATGGGACGACAATCACGCGCGAAACGACAGTGCAGGTAGCACGCGATTCTCAAGGAAGAACAATGCGGCAGCAGAAGCCTATAGGCCTGCCGCAACCTGCGGCACGAGGTCTAAACAGTACTACGGTCACAGATCCCGTCGCTCACACGACGACCATGTGGAGCACCGGAACAAAGGTTGCCACAACGTTCCACATGCCAGAAAATCCGCGCATTCCGGCTCCCTCGGGGGTCCCAAGCTTGGGTTCAGGATCCGGTGTAATGAGTTCAGTAGTCACGTCCTCCAATGTGGTCATGACAACAGCCGGTGTATCCGGTGCTGTCATCGATTCAAGCCCGCTCGATCCGAACCTCCGTCCAGGCAAACGGAGAAACTAGGAAGCAAAACAATCGCGGGGGTGTACGCCGAAGGGACCAGAGTCACCACCACCTATCCTGTCGGTTCTCTTGGGAATGACAGACCGATCGTCAACGTACGCGAGACATGGACATCCCCAGATCTAAGGCTCGTCGTCCTCAGCACCGATGAAGACCCGCGCACCGGGAAGCAAACCACCGAGGTCATCAACCTCGACCATGGCGAACCCGACCCGGCACTCTTTCAGGTTCCCGAGGGCTACACCATCCGCGATCAAACCCCCGGATCAAACTAAGCCGCAAACATTCAAGCCGTATCTCTGACTTCATCCGGTAAAATGGCGCACACAAGGAGTCTTTTCCCATGCGTCTTTGCTCTGTGCTGTCCTGCTGTCTCTTCCTCGCCTCCGCTACGTTGATCGCCGAAAGCAAAAATCCCGCCGACTACCCGCTTCGCGTACACGTCTTTGGCCGTGACCAGACGACTTTCTATCACAACCGAAGCGCCGAGGAATCAAAGGGGGAAGGCCGCGCCAATCTCTTTGAAAACGGCGAGGTCCACGGCATCGATTTCAACTTCGACTGTTCGGAAAAGCTGAAGGCCTCCTTCGGATATGAAACCTATCCGGCGAAATGGAAAAAGCCCAACCAGGAACTTACCGTGCTCCTTCCTGTCTTTGGAAAGACAAATACTTACTTCACCTGCAATTTCAAAACAGACATCAAGGACTTCGCTTATTTTGCCCACGACGGCAAAATGAGTTCCGAGCCATCGGCACAGTACAAGGCTTGGATGGTCAAGCATGACTACGATCCGGAACATGGCAAAAACACACCCTTGAGGCTGGAACCTCAACCAGTAGCGTCTGCGCAACCTGCCGTCGCTCAACAATAGATTGTCGTATCCGCCAAAACAGCCAAAGCCGTGCGTTGGGGTAACGCATAGCTTTGGCATGCCTCGAAACAGACGAGGCGTATAATTCTCGGCGACCTGGGGCTTACAAGAAAAACACCACTAGCTTGTAGAGCGGGTATTCCCTCCACACCTGCCAGCAACCTCACTTGCTCCTACACGAATTACGAATAGGGCTCCAGCTTTTGTCTGAAGGAGATTCTATGATCGCGAACATGCCGTCGAAGTCCCCCTGGGGGCCTCTTGGGAAGCATCCTGCGCTTTCTCCTCTTTCGTTCTTCGCAAGCGTGCTGCTCATCATTTTGCTGTGCGAGCCCGCATTTGCCTTCAAATCCCCCTGTGTGAATCCCGGCGGCAAAGCAGGATGCTTTTCCACCATTGCATCCGCGGTCGCTGCAGCCTCACCTGGCAGCATCATCAAGGTAGCCGCAGGCATCTATAAGGAAGACGTAGTCATCGGAAAGCCGCTATCGCTGATTGGTGCCGACTCCAGCGACGTCATCATTGATGCCACTGGCCTTTCCAACGGCATCTATGTCGATGGCCTCGACAATCCTGGCCTCCGCAACGTCGTCGTCAGCGGGTTCACAATCGAGAACGCCAACTATGAGGGAGTCCTCATAACCAACGCCACCAACATTACCATCAAGGGCAATCGTGTTCTCGACAACGACACAGGCCTGAACATAGACGAGGATACCTGCCCCGGCCAGCCACCCTTCGAGTCAGGTGAAGACTTCGATTGCGGTGAAGGAGTTCATCTCCTTGGCGTCAATTATTCCACTCTGGCTAACAACATCATAGAAGGCAACTCCGGCGGAATCCTCCTCAGCGACGACACCGGGGAAACCCACGACAATCTCATCACCGGCAATCTCGTGAAGGGCAATCCGTACGACTGCGGAATCACGCTGGCATCGCACGCTCCCGGCCTCAATTCATCCGCGCCGCACCTCGGCGTCGTTCGCAACACGGTCGTCGATAACCAGTCGATCCACAATGGCTACCTGGTTCCAGGAGCGGGCGCAGGGGTTGGCATCTTCGCCGACGGCAGCGGAATAGGCCTCGTTCACGGAAACCTCGTGATCCACAACGAACTGCTGAACAACGGCATCCCAGGAGTAGCCTTTCACAGCCACGTCGGTCCCAACTTCGGCCTGCCCGCTGACGACCTCAACAACAACGTCATCGTCGGCAATCACATCTCTGGCAACGGAGCCGACGTCGGCGACACCCCCACTCCCGGTCCAACAGGAATCAACCTCAACAGCGGCGGCGGAGGCACGACCATCACCGGCACCGTCATCTGGGGAAACGTAATCGAAAACGAAGCTGTGGATGTAGCCATCAACACACCTGCGGACGTGGATCTGCACTTCAATAACCTCCTCGGCGACGAGGTTGGTGTTGATAACCTCGGGTCCGGCGTCATCAGCGCCACCAACAACTACTGGGGCTGTTTCGCCGGCCCTGGTTCGCAAAAATGCTCAAGCGTCAGCGGAACGGGTGTGACCTTCGTGCCTTTCCTGAGACTCCCGCTTCCATAGAAAATTCAGATAACCGATCCGCCTGGAGTGGTCGCCTCAAGCAGCCCCATCGCATGAGTGGTCCGTCCGCGCGCATCGTGAACTGCACGACTACTTCAAGACATAAATTCGATATCCATTGGGCCATTGCTGGCGACTCCACCAGTGATCCGGACGGCTGGGACTCCAATCCGTCTTCAACGAATAGTCCTTGGCAAGATAGTCCGCAAACTCCGGCCACTTCTCCAGCTTCATGTAATGGTCGGGCCCATCGATATGGAGCCAACTGCTCACAACAATAACCTGCGGCGGATTGTCGGCCATTGCCTTGTCAAATTGTTCGCGAGTCATGTGAACAACGGGCGTTGTGTCAGGACCGAAAAGCAGAAAATCAGAGAGCACTCCAGTCGACTGAACCAGTCGCATCTTGTAAAGCGTCGTACCACATCCCGAGATCGAGTCGATACATTGAATATGTCCTGAGAGCTTTGAACCGCCAAGCGCTTCGAGATCCTGATCAAGCGAGGAGATAAAGTCCGTGTGCGTCTCATAGCGATGAATCAAAAATGCTGAGACCGGAGCGATGATCAGTGCTCCGGTCACCAAGCCAGCAGCAGCGATCACCCGAATCGCCGGTGCCAGCTTTCCCGACGCTGACCGCAACGCAGCCGTAAAGTCCAGCGCCATAAGCGGAAGTAAAAACACCAGCAGAGGGTAGCGATAGTACGGATAGCCACGCGCCTGAACAACATAAGAGATAAGGCCGAACCCTACGCCACAAAACAGCGCAGCTCGCTCCCAGGTCAGCCGATGTCTCAGAACCGCGATCAGAACAATCCAAATCAGCACCAGGGGCAGCAGCGGGGAGACGCTATGGAGAAGTAGAAAACTAACCGGCCGATGCCCAAGGCTCGCGTAATAAGGAACGATCCCAGACAAGCCACTCACGAAGGCTCCAACGGCATGTTTCTCCCAAAGAAAGACGAGAGCCATGATTGGCCCGATGAAAAAAGTAATCGACGCGTACACAGCGTGCGCATAAGCCGCCTGTCCCCGTCGTCGCAGAGTAAAGATAGCCAGCAGCAGCAAAACCGCTCCAAACGGCAGGATGGTCGGCTTGATCGTTGCCGCTACCCCGGCGAAAAGCCCGAACAGCGCAGTAGACCATGGACGGTTTCTGCGCACTCCATGAAAAAGGAAGGCCGTCGCCACCAGAAGGCAGATAGCCATCGTAAAGTCTCGTTGTCCCGCCTGACCCAGACCATCCCGACCGTGGACCAGTATGAAGAGAGCTGCCGCGAAGCATCCGGCAAACCAGTCATACGGCAGCGTAATGGCAAACATGGCCAGGGCGGCGATGACCAGAAGAGCAAAGTCAAAGACACGCCACGCCACCTCTCCTCCGCCGATCGAGTGCATCACCGTCCACTCGATCATGTAAGCCCCAGGCATGTTCATATCGCCAAGGTCACGGTAGGGAGCCATGCCGTGATCCATCAGGAAGCAGATGTAATGGATAAGAGACGCATCCCCAACCAGGGGCCAATGCCGGCTCCAGAAGAAGAACAGCACAACGCACAGCCCCATACTGCAACACATCACCAGCCTGGGAGTGCGTTCAATCGACCGCATGGCTATAGGAAAACCTCGCAGCGAGTATAGCGGCCACCGTCTTCTGCCACTAGCTAATTGCGAGACGCCTTCCTGAACGATGGGGATACGGAGTTCTATGGTGGGTCCGGGATGCGCCGGTCTACCCTGGCCCAATCTACGCCAGCCCTTTCGCGGGCGCCTACAAAACCCGCGGCTCAGGAGGCCAGTTCGTCACTGTCCGTCCCTTTCCGACATGGTCGTCGTCCACACCGTAGACATCGACAAAGATCCGAAAGCAAATGTTTCCGTCCAAAATGGAGATGCCATCCTCAACATGATTGTCACTTCAGCTTGCGAAGGCCCCTGCATCCAGGCCAACACGCAGGCTCCGTCATACTGAAGCGGTCCATCCTCAATCAGGCAATCCATTCCCATCCGTCTTAAGCGTCTGCGTAGAAAACTTCCCCAGATATGCCGACAGGCTCCCATCGCCCCTCAGGATAAACACACACCCATCCTGCCAGATCCCATCCAGAGCCCGGAACTGCCCCGGAGGATCTCCCTGGTTGCAATGAATATCATGCACCCCTTTCCCGGTCGTATACGGAGCCCCGAACACATAAACCTTCGTCGAACCCTTCAAAGTCGCAATCAAAGCCTCGCCCGCCTCATTCCCCGTAACATTCGTCCACGTCGGTTTCAGCGCCTTCGTCAGAATCGGGCTGCGCGCATAGTCCATCGCCCCTGAACTCGCATTCGGCTTCAAGGTATGCCACCCGTCTTTCAGCTTTGAGTCCGTCGCAAACAGGCTATGGTCAAGCCCATTCAGAATCTGATACTGAAACAGCCCGTTAGGCTCATTCACATCCACAGCGGCCTGATACTTCACCCCGGCCGCTTCCACATTCATCACCACATGCATCCACTTGCCCTGCTCCGTGGAGTAATTCCCGGACTGCCCGATGACGACGCCATAACTCGGAAGCATAATTCCTCCTTACTCTCGACCGTCCCATGCCGGATAGTAGCTGCACTTTTAATCGTCACGAAGCGCAGCCTACTCTGGCCCCGTCACACTCCAACAGTATGAGCGCTTCCAGTTCATCCGTGAACAGCTGGAAAAAGAAGGCATCCAAATTCCGATACCAACCGGGAACTAGTCATTACCGTACAGGCTAGCTTTCCACATTCAAATCCTTGACACGCCTGATAACCTTAAATCAGGGAAAACAGGAAGCCCGGCTGGTAAGCCGGGGTTTTGCATTTAACCGCAGAAGTAAGACAGGTTATCCGGAAGTCCAGACCTAGGTCGTTTCTTTTTAAGACTTTGGATACTTTAAGGGGGGAGGGGGAGTACCAGCATGAAGACCGTGCCATCGACCAATCGAGCTCCTGCTATCCTTCCCCAAGATGCCGTCCGCAACCAAACCCACCCGTGCCCCCTCCGTCGCCGGAGCCACCACTGCTCTCGTCCTTCTCACGGCCCTCAACTTCGTCAATTACATCGACCGCTACATCCTCCCCGGCGTTCAGGAGCAGATCAAAGGCGAATTCCACCTCTCAGACGAGCACATAGGCGCGCTCACCTTCTGGTTCATGATCGCCTACATGCTCACCTCGCCCATCACCGGCTTCCTGGGCGACCGCTTCCCACGCAAGCCCATGATCGTCGTCGCCGCCCTCTTCTGGAGCGGCATTAACTTCTTCACCGCCAGCGTCCACTCCTACAACTCACTTAACATCCGTCACGCCGCCCTGGGCATCGGCGAAGCCAGCTTCGGCATCTTCGCCCCTGCACTCTTAGCCGACTTCTATGAGCCCGATCAGCGCAACCGAGTCCTCACCATCTTCAATATAGCCATCCCCGTCGGCGCCGCCCTCGGCTACCTCGTCGGCGGAACCGTAGGCGAACGTTACGGCTGGCGCATGTCCTTCATCGTCTCCGCCATCCCCGGTGCCCTCATAGCCCTCCTCATAGCTTTCTTTATGAAAGAGCCAGCCCGCGGAGCCAGCCAGCACGAGAAAACAAAGTTAGAGAAGGGAACCATCCTCTCCCTCATCAAGAACAAGGCATATCTCGCATCCATCCTCGGGTACGCTGCCGTCACCTTCTCCCTCGGTGGCATCTCCTGGTGGATGCCCTCCTTCCTCCAGCGCGTCGACGGCCGCAGCCAATCCTCCGCTGCCTTCCTCATGGGAGCCATCACCGTAGTCACCGGCCTCGGCGGCACCGTCACCGGAGGCATCATCGCCCAGCGTTGGTCCCGCAAGACTTCGAAGGCCCTCTACTTCGTCCCCGCCATCAGCGCCGCCTTAGCCGTCCCACCTGCGCTCGTCTGCTTCTTCGGGCCCAAATCCTTCACCATCCCCAGCCTCGCCCTCGCCATCTTCCTTATCTTCCTCGGCACCGGCCCCGTCAATGCAGCCACCGTAAACGCCGTGCGCCCCGAGATCCGCGCCACTGCCCTTGCCGGCCAACTCCTCGTCATTCACGCGCTCGGCGACGCCCTGTCTCCCCGCGTCATCGGAGCCGTCAGCGACCGCAGCACCCTCAACCTCGGCCTCGGCTCCACACTCATCACCCTCGTCCTGGCCTCCATCATCTTCTTCATAGGCTCTCGCTACGCTCCACCCCTGCACGCCGATGAAGCCGTAGCGACCGCATGATCATCGCACTCAAACTCCTCGCCTGGCTCACAGCCCTGGCCTGGCTCTGGAAAGCTATTACCGCAGCCCGAGGCCTACCCCGTATCCCCAACCTCTGCGACCCACAGTACAACCTGACCCCCACCGGCACCCCGACCATCACTGTCATCGTCCCCGCCTGCAATGAGTCAACCGACATCACCGACACCCTCGAATCTCTCCTGAACCAGGACTACCCCAACCTGCAAATCCTCGCTGTCAACGATCGCTCCACCGACACCACCGGCAACCTCATGGACGCCCTGGTAGCCCAGCACCCTCAAAAGCTCCGCATCCTTCACATCACCGAGCTACCACCAGGATGGCTAGGCAAGACTCACGCCATGGCTCTCGCCGCACGTCACGCCATAACCATCCACCACCCCGACTACCTCCTCTTCACTGACGCCGACGTTGTCTTCCACCGCGAAGCCGTCCGCCGATCCCTGGCCCAAGCCGTGGCGACACGAGCCGACCACTTCGTCACCTTCCCCACACCCCTCATCAAAACCTCCGGTGAAGGAATGCTCCTCGGCTACCTCCAGGTCATGGGCCTCTGGGCCACCCGCCCTTGGCGAGCCTCCGATTCCAAATCCATCCGTGACTCCATCGGCATCGGAGCCTTCAACCTCCTCCGCACCTCCGCCTACCAGCAACTCGGAGGCTTCGATGCCCTTCGCATGGAAATCCTCGAAGACCTAACCCTGGCCCGCCGCGTCAAGCTAGCCGGCCTCCGTCAGCGAGTAGCAATTGGCCCCGGCATGATCTCCCTCCACTGGGCCGCGGGAGCCATGGGGATCGTGAATGTCATGACCAAGAATCTCTTTGCCGTCTTCCGATTCCGCACCCCACTCGTTTTGCTGACCTGCCTCTGGCTCACGCTCTTCTGCCTCGCCCCCGTAGCCTTCCTGATCATCCCCGAAACCCGCATTCCAGCCATCCTCAACCTGATCGCGATCGCCACGCTATATGCGCTCTCAAGCCGCCACTCCAGAATTCCCACCGGGTACGCAGCTCTCTTCCCCGCTGGCGCCGTGCTCTTCCTCTACTCCCTCCTACGCTCAGCGATTACGACGATTCAGCAAGGAGGGGTCACCTGGCGAGGTACCTTCTACTCTCTAAGCGAACTACGAAATAACGCAAAACTCGAGCAAAAAACGCTATCAACTCGCTGACTCATCAACTACAAAACAAAAGAGCATCGTCGTCGGATTCGTTCTCGTTCAATCTGAAAAAGCGCGACTCAGCCAATCAACCTTCGCCACCAACTCTTACCCGGCGAATCTTCATACAGATGGAGAGGCTCTAATTGTTCGGGCATAGACTTACCCATAAAAGCGGCCAGCGGATTCGACACACACAAAAGATGCGCATAATCCGGTCCATATTTCTCCGCAACGAGCTCGAACGCCTCACGCATCTTCGGCGGTCGAGACGTCACATTGTGTGCGTCCGTTGCCAGAAAATGCACCCAGCGGTTTGCAAGGAGCTGATGTGCCATCTTCTCGGCAGGCTTGCCCATCTTACCCACAACGGATGCGGCCGTAACCTGAATCAAAACCCCATGCCGCAGCCACTCCTGTAGCCGCCTCTGGTCAGCCTGCAACGTAGCATTTCGCTCCGGATGCGTAAGAATCGGCGTCAGCCCGGCCAGTTGCAGTTGATAAAAAACCTCGGTCAACCCCTGAGGCAGACCATAATCAGGCAACTCCACCAGCAGATAACCCAGTCCATTGATGCTGTACCGGCTCGGCGTGGCTTTCGCATCCTGAATATTCTCGTAGCTCATATGAAAGTCGCAGCCTTGGCCCAGTTTCAGCGCTACCTGCTCCCGGTCTAAAAGCCGCTGCAATTCAGATATTTTTCCGGCTACAAGCTCAGGTGCATAGGCATATTCTCCATTTGCATGGGGCGAGCAGACCACATGAGTGATGCCATCTCTAGCCGCCATCCGTGCCATAGCCAATGATGTTTCCAGACTGGAAGCACCGTCGTCCAGCTCCCACAGAAGATGATGGTGAATATCAATCATCGCCGTGGTTATTGCGCGGCAGCCATGGACTCAGCCATAGCCTTGAACAGTACGAGTCCATCCGCTGACCCGAGCAGTTCTTCGCTCGACCGGTCCGGATGCGGCATCATACCCAGCACGTTCCGCCCCTCGCTCAACACGCCGGCAATATTTTCGAGCGAACCATTAGGATTCGCCGAAGCACTCATCTCACCATCCGCAGTCACGTAACGAAACGCAATACGATCATCACGCTTCAGCGCAGCCAGTGTATCGGCATCGCAAAAGTAATTGCCTTCCATATGCCCAATCGGCATTTGGAGCACCTGCCCATGCGAAAGTGGATGGGTAAAAGGAGAGTCTGTTGTCTCGGTCCGAAGATAAGTCTGCTTGCAGATGTAATGCTGGCTCGCATTGCGCATCAAGGCGCCAGGCAACAATCCTGCCTCGCATAGAATCTGGAACCCGTTGCATATCCCAAGAACCAACCCACCACTCTTGGCGAACTTAGCTACCGACTGCATCACCGGCGCGAACTTCGCAATCGCACCCGTCCTTAGATAGTCGCCATAGGCAAACCCACCCGGCACCAGGATTGCATCGCAGCCTTGCAGATCCTCGGAAGCATGCCAAAGATACGTCACCGGCTGCTTCACCAGTGCCTCGACCACATGGTAAGTATCATGGTCGCAATTGGACCCCGGAAACACCAGAACGCCGAATTTCATACCTTAAGAATATCACCCACCGCAGCGCGTTCGACGCCCCGAAACCACACTCCGGTTAGCCTAAACCGGAGCATAAATCGCAAAACCTCGCGGTGGAGCAGGGAATTCAGCGTTGCCCTCGTCATCCGTCGTTCGCTCATCCGGGTGTGCCGTATCATGCCCATCCCATGCAATCGGCGCAAATTTCTGGTTCGGCCACTTGGTCTTTACCGACGTGCCTGACCACTTGTCCCCAAGATTATTCAACACGTAGACAAGCCCCGCCTGTTCGGTCTTTTCGTCTTTCCACCCCACCCGCTGCATGATGTAAAGGTCCGGGTCCGCATGGAGAATCTCTGAGTCTCCACCAGCATATTTATCGTGAGCCTGAATCAACGCATCGATGCCATTCGGTGTCCCGAGACGAGCCAGTCCATTGTTGTAGTAGTCATACCAGAAGACGCACGGATATCCTTCATGCACCATGATGAACGAGTAAGCCATCATTTTGTCATTCACAATAACGTTGTCGCCCATATCGTGGTTGTCGACGAACGTCGCCGCATGCAGAGGGCGCTTCATCACTACAGCGCCATTATCCGTAAGGTTGCGAAGATCATAGTGTGGCGTGTCGCACACATCCTTCAGCTTGTAGCGCAGAGGGAAGTCGAACGCTGCAATCTGGTTATCCGTCAACTGATTCACATGCTCGAGCCACGCATCGATGTCTTCCGTGCCGGACCAATATTCCCCTACAACATACGGAGTAAACTCGGCGCCATCCTTTACGTATCGATACTTGGCAAGAATGCCGATCATCCACCCGCCAAAGCCCTTCACAAAATCAAAGCGGAATCCATCAAAGCCCAATTCTTCAATCAACATTCGCGCATAGTCGAACATTGCTGTATAGACCACCGGGTTCCGATGACACAAATGAGGAAATCCTGCATAATTTTCTCCCTCCACCATGAACTGTTCATAGCGGCTGGGATGGAAACAATTCCAGTCCCGCGGAAAGCGGCCACTCTTAGGCATGAACTTTGTCCACCGTTTCTGACCATCCAGCGGATTCACCTCTTCCTCATCCGCGCCAGAATTGTGATTGATCACCATGTCGGCATACAAACCAATATTGTTCGCATGGGCCTTCGCAATCAGTGCCTCAAGCTCGGCACGATTTCCATACAGTGTCTTGGTTCCACCTTTCTGATCGTAGTCACCCAGATCGAAGTAGTCGTAAGGATCGTATCCATTCGACCGATGGTCAGAAGCCTTCGAAACCGGTGGCAGCCACAACGCATTCACGCCCGCCCTGCCAAGCTCCTCCACTTTTTCAGCGATATGATTCCACCACTCACCCTCTTTTTTTTCGTGGATAGGCGCATCCCAATAAAAAGCCTGCATCATTACAGCCATCTCGCTTGGTCTCCATTTCGCATTGGGAGACAGCCACCCGCACATCGAGGGCATTGAGCCTATACCTTATATGTGCACTGTCTTCTGCAGTTAAGATGCACCATAACGATTCTCGGTGGTATGGATTCTGTATGGACATTGGAAACAATACGAGCAATCAAATCGGACGTCCCGAATCTCCTTTCAGGACAGCTGGCGGGGCATTGATCAGCTGGTGGCGAGCAGCCATGCTGGACGCCCTCATCGTCGGTTTGCTCTGGCTCATTGGCCTCGAACTCATCGGCGTCCCTCTCGCGCCGATGTGGGCTCTATTAGGGGGAATACTTCAGATCATCCCCACCTTCGGAAGCATGATCGCCCTCATCGGCCCGGTTCTCGCCGTAGCCTTCAGCGGACACGACGAGTGGCGTCTGGGGCTCGTGCTCGGTCTCTACGGCCTCATCGCAATTCTGGAAGGTCTGGTCATCGGCCCTTATGTTTTGCACCGTACGACAAAAGTTCCGTGGTGGGCAGCTTTCTTCGGTCCGATCGTGCTCGGCTTCATCATTCCATTCTGGGGAGTTCTCTTGGCCCCCCCGCTACTGGCCATCATCTTCGCCTTCAAGCGGCCTTCCCCACCCAAACCACAGTAGCTGCCTTAACCTCCGAGCTTGTACCGCGTTTCCGCCAGTCGATAAAGCGGCCGCCACACCAGCCTGTTGATAGTCACTACCATCAGAGCCATCACGATCGTCGCCAGCAGCAGAATCTGAAACTGTCCGCTGTCGGTTGCCGCACTGATCTGAGCGCCCAGCCCTACCGTCTGCAACGTCTGATTTTTCAGATGAAAGTACTCCGCGATGATGCTCGCATTCCAGGCCCCACCCGAAGCAGTCACCAATCCCGTAATCAAAAACGGAAAAATCCCCGGCAGAATCACTGTCCGCCAGCGCTGAGCCGTCGTAAAGTGAAACAGCGTAGCCACCTCCTTCAAATCCGAAGGGATTGCCATCGCTCCCGCAATTACGTTGAACAGGATGTACCACTGCGTCCCCAGCATCATCAATGCAATCGACCCGATTCCCAATCCACCGCCCATTCTCACCAGCGCCAGCAGCAGCACGGGGAACAGTGCAGTAGCTGGCACCGAAGCCGCGATCTGCGCAATCGGCTGTGCAATCCGTGCCAATCTGGGATGAAATCCGATCGTTACTCCTGCCGGTATCGTCCATGCCGAGGCCAGCAGCAGCGACACATTGACCCGCAGAAACGTCGCAAACGCTCCCTTCAGAATCTCGACATATTCAGATCCCTGCACCTGTCGCAGGAGGCCCAACGCATGAAACGCGGCATACACCACCGCGACCGCAATAGCCAGCAGTACAGCGCCCCGCAACCATGTCGTCGCTCCTTCCCGGACGGAGTCCGTGCTCGCATCCTCAGCCATCATCTTCGCCGTGCGCTCTTGCCGTGCCTCGGCCAGCCTACGGTAAATCCGTTCACTTAGGGGACGCACGGTACTTCGCTCTATTGCCTGAAGCGCACGCGAGTGCTGTAGCAGGTGCAGCAACGGGGAACGGATCCGGGCAGTGCTCTCTACCTGTTCGAACTTGAACTTGTCGCTCCACGCAATCACCGGCCGCCATATCAACTGATCCGTAGCGACAATAATTGCAATCATCGTCAGCAGTCCCCACATGATCGCCGTCAGATTCCCCGTGCCCGCAGCCGTCTGCAGATACGACCCAAGCCCCGGAAGCCTGAAGTCACGCGTCCCGAGAACGAACATCTCGCAGGCCATCAGAAAAAACCACCCGCCCGCCACCGAAACCATCGAATTCCACACCAGTCCGATCGCAGCATACGGAAGCTCCAGCTGCACCAGCCGTTGC
>Ga0206946_1138_pt1 | contig 18802 bp, 19 predicted proteins | sample Alteio_BWOrgHeat_2_FD_152965 | JGI IMG/M metagenome (GOLD analysis project Ga0206946, IMG submission 152965) | Enriched cells from forest soil in Barre Woods Harvard Forest LTER site, Petersham, Massachusetts, United States -... | ecosystem: Environmental > Terrestrial > Soil > Temperate forest > O... | reverse complement strand
CGCGTCTAATAATGGGTGTCCGACAAATGCTACATCGTAATCAAATTTTTTGTAAAAGGCTTTCTCAAACGGAAGGATGCAAAGCAATAAATTAACATATTTTTTAATTGTATAAACACGTGACTGATGCCAGGCCCAGACTGTTGGGGAAATATAAAATACTACTTTAAAGCCCAATCCCATCTTCTTCACCATTTTTGCCACGCGAAGATTGAAGCCAGGGTAATCAACTAATATAACAGCATCTGGTTTATAGGCCTTAATATCTTCCTTACAGAAATCCATGTTCCTGAAAATGGTGCGCAGGTTCATGACGACTTCTGTGAACCCCATAAAAGCAAGTTCACGAAAATGTTTTACAGGTTTTCCTCCCTGCGCCTCCATCAGATCCCCTCCCCAAAAACGAAACTGAGCATCCTTATCCTGAAGTTTTAATTCCTTCATCATATTCGATGCGTGCAAATCGCCAGAAGCTTCTCCTGCTATTATATAATACTTCATATGAAAAATTTAAGGTAAACCACCAATCCTCCATAAATGAAAGTCGACAACAATACTCCTCTTGCTCCATTGTATTTTTCGCTCCAGATAAACAGAAAAAAAACAGCGAGATTGGAAACCACACACAAACTCAACAAAGATGATTGAATATTGACCTTAAATAAATGATGAATAAATTGTCCGATGGAAATATGACTGAAATTATAAAGATAAAAGCCAAACATTGTTATTACAGGAGCTATAAGTCCCAGCACCACACCTAACCACATCACATCATAGTTAAAACCTGGCTTCTGCCCTTTCACCGGATAATCCAGAGAAGAACTTATATCCGTATTGCTTTTACTCAGACTTTTTTCGTTATCGCGAATTTCCATTGTTCAATTAGTGGTATTGATTTATGTGCAGTCATATCAAACTGAACAGGAACAACTGATACATAACCGTTATCAAGCGCCCATGAATCCGTTTCGGTATTGCCTTCCTCAAAGTTTTGAAAACGTCCAGTGAGCCAGTAGTAACTGTTACCACTCGGGTCCTTACGCTCATCCAGTTCCTCTATCCAGTTTGCTTTCGCCTGGCGGCAAACTTTTATGCCTTTTATTTCGTCAATATGCAAAGGAGGAATGTTAACATTGAGGCAGGAGCCTTCCGGCATTTTATTTTTCAGGACATTCTCCGCAATACTTCTGACAATTAATTTAGAAGCAGAAAAATCGGCATCAATACGCCAGTCGCACAATGAAAAACCTATGGATGGGATGCTTTCTATAGCACCTTCCACCGCTGCAGACATTGTTCCTGAATAAATAACACTGATTGACACATTGGAACCATGATTGATTCCCGAAACACAGAGATGAGGTTTACGATGTAATATTTTATTGACTGCTATTTTCACGCAATCCACCGGAGTTCCAGAGCAACTGTATTCGTGTTCAACATCATAAATTGCTGATTTATTAATGCGTAATGTTGAATTAATCGTAATGGCATGCCCCATTCCCGACTGTGGTTTATCTGGAGCGACAATAGCTACATCGCCCAATTCCTTCATCACTTCAACCAAAGCTTTAATGCCCGGTGATGTGATTCCATCGTCATTGGTAATTAATATAAGAGGCCTTTTATTCATTAGTCAGGCACGAATTTACTCAAAATAAAAAAGCGCCTTGCATATAGGCAAGACGCTTTTTGATAACAAACTTATTAACCACGCTAAACCATTTTTATGCGATCTTGATTTCTTTACTTGCTTTGTTAATCTCTTCCTGCTTTTTAGCCAGTGAAAGTTTCAGAATACCGTTTTCGTATTTTGCATTAATGTTATCGATATTAACGCTTTCAGGTAAAGTGAACGAACGTTTAAAGGAACCATAATTAAATTCTTTACGTGTATAATTCTTGGTCTCCTTTTCTGTTTCAGTTTTATGCTCACCTGAAATAGTCAATACTCCTTCTTCAATCTGAAGTTTAAAATCTTCTTTACTGAAACCCGGGGCTGATACATCAATAGTATAGCCGTTTTCCACTTCTGCTACATTTACTGCTGGAACATGTCCGGCAAAATCGCGGTTAAAAAGATCTGTTACGAATTCATCAAATAAGCCCATACTTTTGTTTATGATGCTTTTATTCGGTCTGTTAAATGTTACGAGTGTCATTTTTTGGTCCTCCTTAATTAAGTTTTAAATTTTAAAATAATTTACCTGAATTAATCAATTGGCATACCAAAACATATTTTTGTTAAAATCACTGCATTTAGCTGTCATTGTGACTTTCGTAGCCATATTCATATGACACTTTTTCTACATTAACATTTTTTAACTGGCACTTTGACAATATTCCTCTACTCCAATTCGACTATACTATATGGTATATTAATTGCTTATCAAAAGCAAATTATATAGTACTTTTGTATAACTATTAAATCTTAAAAATTATGTTTCATTTATTTAATCCCGTTCTCCTGTTAATCACTTTTGGTTTTATGGGAATAGGTTTTTTGGTAAGCAGGCGTTTGAAAAGTGTGTTTGAGGAATATTCTCATGTTCCATTGCTGAACAGAATGAGCGGAAAAGATGTTGCTGAAAAAATGCTGAAGGATAATGGCATTTATGACGTAAAAGTTATTTCTGTGGAAGGACAGTTAACTGATCACTACAACCCGGCCGAGAAAACAGTTAACCTTAGTCCGGATGTTTATTCCGGGCAAAATGTTTCTGCGGCAGCTGTCGCTGCTCACGAATGCGGGCACGCTGTACAGCATGCTACAGCTTATCAGTGGCTGGCATTACGTACAAAAATTATTCCCATCGTGAATCTCAGTTCAAGTATGCTGAATATGGTATACCTGGCCATGGGCTTTCTTGCTTTTGCCGCTCATATGTATAATCAAGCCTTACTGATCATTATTATTTTACAGGCCATTGTTACTTTATTTCCGTTGATTACTTTACCGGTGGAAATTGATGCGAGCAGACGCGGCCTTGCATGGCTGGATTCTGCAAATATTACAATGGGTGAAGATCACCAAAAAGCAACTATCGCTTTGCGATGGGCTGCTATGACTTACATTGTAGCTGCTCTGGCATCACTCACACAGCTGATTTATTTTATCTTGCGTTATATGAATAGTCGTGATTAAAAAGCATAAATAGTTGGAGTTAGGAGTTAGAAGACAGAAGTAAAAAAGAAATGAAGCAATTTCAGATTCCTGAATTTTACAGAAGCCCGATCATTTCAAAGATCAAGAATGCCCGTCGCATAACTGATCCCAGAAAAAAGGATTTCACTCCTACCCTGCTTGATTTCGGACCTGTGCGTTTTTTGATTGCGCGGCATTTTGGATTTTGTTATGGAGTTGAAAATGCAATTGAAATTTCTTTTAAAGCCGTTGAAGAGAATCCCGGGAAAAGAATATTCCTTTTGAGCCAGATGATCCATAACCAGGAAGTGAATAAAGATCTGACCGATCGTGGAGTTCGCTTTATAATGGATACATCCGGAAAACAACTGATTCAATGGGAAGAATTAACTGACAAAGACATTGTGATTATTCCTGCTTTTGGAACAACTCTTCAGATCCAGGAAAAAATCAAATCAATCGGAATAGAAGTTCACAAATATGATACAACCTGTCCGTTTGTCGAAAAGGTATGGAACCGGGCCGAGAAACTGGGCAGTGACAAATATTCCATTATCATTCACGGAAAACATAATCATGAAGAAACCCGTGCTACATTTTCCCGAAGCGAAATCAATGCTCCTTCTATTGTTGTTAAAGATATCCGGGAAGCAAAAAAATTAGGCGCGTTCATGCTTGGTGAAATTGGCATTGATGAATTCTCCGAATTATTTAAAGATCGTTGTTCCCATGATTTTGATCCTGCCGAAAATCTTGAGAGAGTTGGCGTGATCAATCAGACAACCATGTTGGCTTCTGAGACACAGGAAATCGCTGATTATTTTAAGCAGATCATGCTGAAAAAATACGGCGAAGCGGATTTAAAAGATCACTACGCAGATACAAGAGATACTCTTTGTTATGCAACCAATGAAAACCAGGAATCAACATATGGCTTATTAAAGGAAAACGCAGATCTGGCCATTGTCGTTGGCGGATACAACAGCTCCAATACTTCTCACCTTGTTGAGTTGTGCGAAACCAAACTGCCAACTTATTTTATTTCGTCTGCAACTGAGATCGAATCAAAAAATAAGATCAATCATTTTAATTATCATAAACAGGAATATTTAAGTACGAATGATTTTTTGCCATCCAAAGAACGGATCGACATTATTCTTACCAGTGGAGCTTCCTGTCCGGATGCAATAGTTGAAGCTGTATTACAAAAAATACTATCTTACTATCCCGGAGTGAAAAATTCAACTGAAGTATTAAATGAAGTTTTAAACTAACAGCAATGAAACTATTCAAAACAACATTAATCATCTGTTTAGGTCTCTCTTTGTCATTACTGAATTCATGCGGACCTGCCTCTGCAAAGACTGCAACATTTAAAGTCTGGGGGAATTGTGAAATGTGTAAAGAAACCATAGAAGGTTCTTTAAAAACAGCCGGCGTAATTAAAGCCGACTGGAACAAAGACACGAAGATCATGAACATTACTTATGATACGTTGAAAATATCACTGGATGATATTCATAAAAGAATAGCAGGAGTTGGTTACGATACAGAAAAATTAAAAGGCGATGATCAGGCGTATAACAACTTGCATCAGTGTTGCCAGTATAAAAGAAAAGACTAAAATCTATCTGATTCTTATTCATTATGAAATAGCCATATACATTATGTTATCTTAATCGAAAAAGAATATGGCGTATTCCATGTAACAATTAAAAGCTACAAATATAAATACATGAAAAAACACATTCTGTTAGCTTCATTTGCCGGAATCCTTATTCTGTCAGCCTGTCACAACAAGAAATATGAAATGTATAACATGATGCCTATGAATGTGGACATCAGTGAGTATATAAATAAAGGCGATTATTCAGTCGACAGCTGCAATCATCACCTTAGCCGGTTAAAACACAATACAGCAAAGCCTTTGGTAGCCGACGATGAAGTATTGTTGCAGGCAAGACTTCTTAAATGGAGAGTTAATTATAACAAATGGCTGAAAAAAAATAACCAGGACACCTTAATGTTTACTGCAGAGCAGCTATTTGAAAAAACAAAATATCAATACAGCTATGTCGTCACCAATAGTCCTGTTGATGTCTACAAAACGGAAACAGGTTTACGGATTAACGGAATAGAAAACCTGCATTTATATATTCAACTGAATGAAAAGGGTGAGCTCATTTCTGATTATACTGAAAACAATTATGTAGACACAGCCTGCGATTCCATTAATTCAGTTGACCAGGAGATTTATAAAAAGAAAATAAACTCCTGAATTATTTTTCAGGCAACAACTGTCTGAGCACTGAGTGAACTAACCTCTTTAATCAAATTAGCGCAGGCTAATTCCGGACGGCTATGCTTCATAAATGTTTCTCCTATAAGAAAACCTCTGAAGCCGGCTTTTTTCAGTTTACCAATTGTTTTAGCGTCTGATATTCCGCTTTCAGAAACACGAACAAAATCTGAGGGAATCTGTTCACCGATTATTAATGACTGATCAACATTGACAGTAAAATCTTTCAGGTTACGGTTATTTACGCCTACTGCATCAACAAATTCATTTATTGCCGGAAGCTCTTCTTTATCGCGTAATTCCAATAATACTTCAAGGCCCAACGACTTTGCAAACTTTGCCATTTCCTTTACCTGTGCTGTATTTAACACGTTTGCAAGAAGAAGGATCACATCAGCACCAATAGATTTTGCTTCAATAATCTGGTATTCATCAATGATAAAATCTTTACGCAGGATGGGACAATAATTGAATTTACGGGCAATAGTAAGGTCTTCGTTTTTGCCAGCAAAAAATTCAGTGTCGGTCAATACAGAAAGCGCGCTTGCACCTGCCTGCATATAACCAATAGATGTACGCTCCACGTTCACATATTTATTGATCATACCCTTAGAAGGAGATTTTCGTTTAATTTCTGCAATGATGCCAACCAGATCATCTCTCAATAAATATTTTTTTAACGATACGCCTGGAGAATTAAAATAAATGGTCTTCTCAAGAAGTTTAACCGGGTAAAGCGATTTACGCTCTGTCACTTCCTTTTGTTTATTCGCAATAATCTGATCAAGTATATTCATACAATCAATTGTTAAGTAACTTTTTAAATACTTCCAATGCTTTTTTTGAAACCAATGCTTCATGTGCTGATTGCACACATTCGGTCATAGTCCTTTTTGAATTTACGCAATAAATTGCCATTCCTGCATTTGCAGCAACAACGTTATTCTGCGCTGTTGTCCCCTCTCCATTCAGGATCTTTTTAAACAGATCGGCAGATGAATCAACCGTGTCTCCTCCAAAAAGATCTTCCTGCTTTAATTTTTGAAGTCCAAGTGCCGCAGGTTCCATAATTTGTTCCATTTCAGAAGAAACAATTTTAAAATCACTGGTCAGAGATACTTCATCATACCCATCCAGCGAGTGAACAATTACATATTTGCGATCCGAATTCTGCAGCAAATAATTATAAATCCGGGCCAGTTCAAGATTAAATACTCCCGTTAACTGATATTTTGGACGACTTGGATTGACAAGCGGTCCGAGCATATTAAAAAAAGTTTTAACACCCAGCTCTTTACGGATCGGAGCAACTGTTTTCATTGCAGGATGAAACAAAGGAGCGTGCATAAAACAGATTCCCGCTTTATCCAATTGCCTTTGCAATGTACTTTCGTTATTCGTGAATTTGTATCCCATATATTCCATCACATTGGAAGAACCACTTACAGAAGAAACACCATAGTTTCCATGCTTGGCAACTTTGATGCCCGTTGCAGCCACAACAAAACTCGATAGCGTAGAAATATTGAACGTATTTTTTGCATCCCCACCCGTTCCACATAGATCAATAGTATCATATCCTGAAAGATTAATTGGCAAACATAACTCAAGTAACGCATCCCTGAAACCTTCCAGTTCTTCAATAGTTACTGGTCGCATCAGGAACACAGTTAAAAATGAAGCAATCTGACTATTATTAAAATCGCCTTTGGCAATGTTCAATAAAATATCATAGGCCTCCTTCTTACTGAGTGTTTTGTGTTCGAATAAAAAATTTAATACTTCTTTCATTTTTTAATTACAATTTGTAATTAATTTTTAATCCAATTAAAAATCATTTCTTCACCGTATTCAGTCAACACGCTTTCCGGATGAAATTGTACGGCACGCACATTGTATTGCTTATGATGCAAAGCCATTATTTGTCCGTTTTCATCAATTGCAGTAACTTCCAATTCTTTAGGAAGATCAGCAGGATTAACAACCCATGAATGATAACGTCCGACTTTAATTGTTTTAGGCAGACCTTTAAATAAAATATCTTCCTTAATGATCTCAACCGGAGTCGCAATGCCGTGAAAAACCTTATCCAGGTTAATAAGTGAACCTCCAAAAGCTTCTGCAATCGCTTGTTGCCCGAGACACACGCCCAAAATGCTTTTTGATGCGGCATACATCTTAATGACGTCTAATAAAATACCAGCCTCAGACGGAATTCCGGGACCAGGCGATAAAAGAATCTTGTCGAATCGCTCAATTTCTTTTAATGCAATCTTATCATTGCGATGCACTTCCACTTCGTGATCACATACTTTTTCAATGTAGTGAACAAGATTGTATGTAAAGCTGTCGTAATTGTCCAATACCAGAATTCTCATAACCTTACTTATTTGTTTGATATCAACAAAACACAAATTGTTGCGAATTTACGAATGAGCATCGATTCGTAAATTCCTGTTTTATTCGCGTTTCGTTGATGATATTCTATCATATAGTTTCTGCTATTTCTATTGCCTTCTTTAACGCCGCCAATTTATTATTCACTTCATTCAATTCACTTTCTTCATTGGACGACTCCACAACTCCAGCTCCAGCCTGGTAAAAGAGTGTATTGTTTTTACTCAGAAATGAGCGGATCATGATCGCATGATTGAAATCTCCGTTAAAGCCAAGAAGACCAATACAGCCGCCATAAAAACCTCTGCGGTTGTTCTCCAGTTTATCTATGATCTGCATCGCTTTATGTTTTGGTGCGCCTGATAAAGTACCTGCAGGAAATGTGCTGCCAACAATATTCAGGGTTGAGGCATCTTCTTTCATCTTCCCTGATACTTTAGAAACCAGGTGAATGACATGCGAATAATACTGTACTTCACGAAACGTTTCCACTTTTACTCCATTGCAATTTCTGCTAAGATCATTTCTGGCAAGATCAACCAACATTACATGTTCTGCATTTTCTTTGGCATCATTTTTTAATTTTTCCGCTAGCTCTGCATCGGCTGCATCGTTTCCTGTCCGCCTGAAAGTGCCTGCAATCGGATGAATGCTAGCCGTTTTATCTTTTACAACCAACTGAGCTTCGGGTGACGATCCGAAAATCTTAAAATTCCCATAATCGAAATAAAACAAATACGGAGACGGATTCACAGAACGCAGCGCACGGTATACATTGAACTCATCACCTTTAAATTGTCTCGAGAATTCGCGTGATAGCACAACCTGAAAAACATCTCCCCTGTGACAATGCTGCTTACCTTTTGCAACAACATCCATGTATTGTTTGTCGGTAAAATTAGATTTTTCAATCCCATCCGTTTTAAAGTGAAAAGCTGCAACAGTTTTATTATTCAGCAAACCTTCTATATAATCAAATCCTTTAACAGCATAGCCTTCAATGGCATTTTCTATAATATATAATTCCTCCTTAAAATGATCTATCGCAATAATGTAGCGGTACAAACTGTATTGTATATCAGGAATTACCTTTGAATCTTTCGGTGGAGAATTCAACTCTATATCTTCAAAATACCGGATATTATCATAAGCCATATAACCAAACAAACCTGGACTGAAAAATTTCAAATCCGGTTTTGTGGTTTCAAAGACATACAAAAAATCATTAAGCATAGTTAGTGCCTCTTGTCGCTCGTTTATCGGTTCAGATGATTTACTACCATCAGGAAAACTTTTGGTCACCTGCTCGTTTTCAACTTTAATCCCTGCCAATGGTTCACAGCAAATAAATGAAAAACTATTTTCCTGTCCGTGGTAATCCGAACTTTCAAGCAGAATAGAATTTGGGAATTTATCACGCAGCTTCAGATAAATACCTACAGGAGTAAGTGTATCTGCGGGGAGTTTTTTATATGTCGTGTTTAATTTATACTTTTTCATACTATCTCTTAAAAACAAAAGCGGGCCTGTTTAGAACAGCGGGCCCGCCCGGAAATATTAAATAAGGCAAGCTGTTCACGCATTACAAGCGGATAGCCAGCACCAATTTATCAAGTTGTGAATTTTCATTTCACAAATGTAAAAAAATATCAGGATAACGCATATAAAAGTCTTGCACGATTTTTGATAAAGGCGATCATAAATGATTGCTAAAATTGCTAATTTAGTAACCCTGCTGAACTTTTAAACCTCATTTATGAAAGCATTTAAATACTATTTCACAATACTTATGATTTCTGCATTTATGGCATTCTCTTTTGCCGGCGGAAATAACGGGTATAGTATTAAATTTAAAATTAAAGGCCTTCCAAAAGATTCTGTATGTCAGTTAGCCTATAGATACGGTGATAAAACCTATCTCGTGGATTCTGCCAAAGCTATTCCAAATGCACAGGGACAAATTGCCTTTTCAGGCAAAGAAAAATTAAAAGGCGGAATTTATCTGCTTATTATGCCCAAAAGCAAAAATTTTGAATTCCTTGTCGACCAGGTGCAGGATTTTACACTAGAATCCGATACGAGCGATTTTGTTAAAAACATGAAGGTAAAAGGTTCTGACGATAACAAGGCCTTTTATGATTACCTGGGCTTTATTTCAGCTAAACAAAAAGAGGTTGAACCTTTGCAGGCTCTGATGAAGAAATCAAAAAACAATAAAGATTCCATTAAAATCATTGGTGATAAAATCGGCAAAATCGATAAGGAAGTAAAATCATACAAAGCGGATTTCGTTAAGCAGCATCCTAAAACTTTACTCGCGCAAATACTCAAATCCACAACTGACCCCGAAATTCCCGAGGCACCCAAACTTTCTAATGGCCGGACTGACTCAACTTTTGCTTACAAATACATGCGTGCCCACTACTGGGACAATTACGATTTTTCTGATGAGCGTTTGCTGCGCACTCCCATTTTATATGGCAAAATGAAAAGTTTTATGGATAATATGACGTATCCAATGCCGGATTCACTTAACGCTTCAGCAGATATAATGGTTGAAAAATCAAGGGCCAACAAAGAAGTATTTAAATACGTTGTATATTGGGTTACGTCTACTTATGAATCATCACCGATCATGGGTATGGACGCCATATTCGTGCATATGGCTGAAAAATATTATATGACCAAACAGGCTTTCTGGACGGACTCAACTCAGCTCGCTAAAATAACTGACCGTGCCATGACCCTCAAGCCGATTCTGATCGGTAAATATGCGCCAAACTTAACGTTGAAAGATTCCTCCATGAATGACCATACTATGTATGATGTGAAAGCAAAGTATACAATGGTTTATTTCTGGGATTACGACTGCGGACATTGTAAAAAAATGACTCCAAAATTGCTGGAATGGTATCATAAAAATAAATCAAAGGGAGTTGAAGTCTTTGCTGTCGGAACAGAAACGAATGCAGAAGCATGGAAAAAATACATTAAAGAAAACAAACTCGACTGGATCAATGTGTATGATCCGTATTATCAGACAGGCTTTAAAAAGACTTACGATATTTATAGCACACCTAAAATGTTTCTGTTAGATGAGAACAAAAAAATAGTTTCAAACAGACAGCTTGAAATTGATCAGCTTGACGGACTTCTGGAGCACCTGATCAATCAAAAAGCTATTGAGAATGCCAACAAAAAGTAAATTAATTTATTTTGAAATTATTATTTTTGCAAATCATCAAAACCTTTAAAACCATTAATTATGAACGCATTTAAGCTTTTCATCACAAGTATTTTGGTTTCGACGGTTACAACTTTGTCAATAGCCGGAGGAGATAATGCATACAACATTAAATTTAAAATAAAGGGGCTTCCTAAAGATTCTTTGTGTTACCTGGCCAACTATTATGGGGAAAAACAATATATACAGGATACAGCAAAATCCGGTCCCGATGGACAACTTGTATTCACAGGTAAAGAAAAACTGAAAGGTGGAATTTATTTATTGGTATTACCTAAAAAGAAATATTTTGATTTTCTTGTTGATCAGGTTCAGGATTTTACCCTTGAAACAGATACTGCCGACTACGTAAAAAACATGAAAGTAAAAGGCTCGGAGGACAATAAAAATTTTTATGAATACCTGGGTTATATTGCTGTTAAACAAAAGGAAGTTGAACCCTTACAGGCTTTGATGAAAAAATCAAAAAACAATAAGGATTCAACAAAAATGATCAGCGAAAAGATCAGTAGGATTGACAAAGAAGTAAAGGCCTATAAAATAAATTTCGCAAAACAACATCCCAAAACATTATTAGCGCAAATATTTAATGGCATGTCAGAACCGGAAATTCCGGAAGCTCCGAAACTTGCAAATGGTCGCGTTGATTCAAGCTTTGCTTTCAAATATATGCGTGCCCACTATTGGGACAATTATGATTTTTCGGACGAGCGTTTGCTGAGAACACCAATTCTTTACAACAAGATGAAGAACTATATGGATAACATGACTTATCCAATGCCTGATTCATTGAATGCCTCAGCTGACCTGATTATTGCCAAGGCAAAAGCAAACCAGGAAGTATTTAAATATGTTGTATACTGGATCACTTATACCTATGAAACTTCGCAAATTATGGGAATGGATGCCGTGTTCGTACATATGGCTGAAAAATATTATATGACTAAACAGGCTTTCTGGGTGGATTCCACACAGCTTTCCAAGATCACTCAACGGGCAATGACATTAAAGCCGTTACTGTTAGGTAAGTATGCACCAAACTTAACAATGAAAGATTCATCCATGAATGATCATACCATGTATGATGTTAAAGCAAAGTTTACTATTCTTTACTTCTGGGATTATGGCTGCAGTCATTGTAAAAAAGCAACTCCAAAACTGCTTGAATACTACCATAAAGCAAAATCAAAGGGTGTAGAAGTATTTGCGGTTGGAACAGAAACCAATGCTGAAGAATGGAAAAAATACATTAAAGAAAATAAACTTGACTGGATAAATGTGTACGATCCGTATTATCAGACTGGCTTTAAGAAAACCTATGATATTTACAGTACTCCGGTTATTTATATTCTGGATGAAAACAAAAAAATCATTGCGAAACGTCTCGATGTTGAACAAATTGACGGTTTAATCGAGCATGAAATTAATAAGAGAGTAATCGAGAAGAGCAATAAATAAACCTCTCTTTTGCAAAGAAAATTAAGCCCTCTTTTTAAGAGGGCTTAATTTTTTCTATTAAACAATCTTCAGAATTGTTTGAAAAATAATCTTGATATCCCTGAGAAAACTTCGTTGTTGTATATACTCAAGGTTCAACTTTAATTTAGCGGGCATTACCTCATTTATATAGAAAGCTTCCGGATCCTGCGCTGTTAGCAGCAAATCACTTTCATTCACATAAGAAATAGCTGCAGGATCGGTTATTCCCGGCTTAACACTTAAAACTTTTGACTGTTCAGTTGTATACATATCAACGTACTTCCGGACTTCCGGACGAGGGCCAACAAAACTCATTTCTCCGGATAAAACGTTGAGCAACTGAGGTAGTTCATCAATTTTATATTTACGCAAAAAATAACCTACGCGTGTTACCCTTGGATCTCTGTCTCCAACAGTCAATAAACCTTTTTTCTCTGCGCCTGTACCCATCGTCCTGAATTTAAACAATGAAAAATCGACACCATTTAACCCGACACGGATTTGCCTATAGAAAACGCCCCCTTTTGAGTCCAGCATGATTATAATTCCAATAATGATAAACACGGGAAGCAGAATGATCAAACCAATAGTGGAAAAAAAAATGTCAAACAGCCGTTTCAGCATCAGGGTTTAATTACAGATTGAACAGAATCAACTACAGCCTTTATCACTGTGTTAATTTGAGTATCTGACAGATCGTGAAAAATAGGTAGACTTATTTCATGGGAATAATTGTTATAAGCAACCGGATAGTTTTTTACATCATAACCTTTTCTCTGATAAAATTCCATCATGGGAACCGGAATGAAATGTACGTTGACTGAAACTTCTTTATTAAAAATCTCACGAATAATACCATCCCGTTGCTCTTCGGTAACACCTTTAATTCTTAAGGGAAACAAATGATAAGAAGATTCGGTTGAATTATTGTCTTTTAAGAAAATGGGCAGCTCAGCCCAGGAATATCCTTTTAATAATTCCATGTATCTGTTCACTATATGCTTTCTTCTTGGTAAATGATCCGAATCATAACGCTCCAGTTCAACAAGGCCCATTGCGGCAGAAATATCTGTCATATTCCACTTGTAACCAGCCTCAATAATATTATATCGCCAGTTACCCTTTTGCACTTTGGATAGAGCGTCCTTATTTTGTCCGTGCAATGATTTTATGCACAAGTACTGATAGACCGTTACGTTATCAAAAGGATCAGGAAGATTCAGTGAAACGGCTCCCCCTTCAGCAGTTGTAAGGTTTTTAACTGCATGAAATGAGAAGACTGTAATATCAGTAACAGAGCCTGTCTTTTTTCCTTTATACGTCGCACCAAGTGAATGTGCCGCATCCGATAAAATCAAAATACGCCCCAACTGTTTTTGCTCAGCGCTAGTCGCGTTGAATTTACTTTTAATATCTGCTCTTCTCACAAGGGAATTAATCGCATCATAATCACAGGGAAAACCAGCAAAATCAACCGGCATAATTACTTTAGTTTTTTCAGTAATCGCTTTTTCAATTGCAGAAATATTGATATTGAAATCATTTTCGTTTACATCAACAAATACGGGTTTTGCTCCACAGTGCATTATTACATTAGCAGTTGCTGTATATGTGTACGCGGGTAAAATAACTTCATCTCCCTCACCTACCCCATACCAGCGTAACATTAGCTCAAGACCGGCAGTAGCGGAGTTCAGGCATAAAGTACTTTTACAACCTGTATATTCGGTCAACTTAGTTTCGAAGAGCTTGGTTTTAGGGCCTGTTGTGAGCCAACCCGATTTTAAAACAGCAGTTACTTCGTCAATTATTTTCTGATCGATGCGCGGTAATGCAAATGGAATCATTCGTTTCCTCCTGTTATCTGACAACAAATTTATCAAATTAAGCTGATACTTGTCATACTGATGAAAAACTCTGATAAATTTGAACCCGTGAAAGAACAGTTCCAAAATATAGTATCCAAAAACAGCAACGTATTAATTATTCTGTTGTTGGTTGGCTTTGGCTGCTATTACAATGTAATTAAAGGTCCCTTTTTCTTTGACGATGAACAGTTCATTGTAAAAAATGAATTTGTGCATCAAATGAATATTAAAAAAATATATTCTACCAGTGTTACGCAGGGGGCTAATATCAAAAGTAATTTTTACCGGCCAAACCAGCAATTCATTTTTTCTATTCTCTACAAAGTTTTTGGAGAGAACTCCATGGCATTTCATATCAACTCCATTTTTTTTCATTCCTTGAACGCATTTTTTCTTTTTCTGCTGTTTGTGCAATTAGGCCTTCCACGAAACTTGTCTTTAATCGGGGCCATCATTTTTCTTATTCATCCAATCCATACGGAAGCTGTTTCTTATATTTCTGGTTTTGCTGATATACTTGGACTTTTCTTTTTTCTCAGTGGATTGCTTCTTTTTCTAAAAAGTATCTATTCGGAAAAGAGAATGCTCATGTTAATCTCTATGTTTTGCTACCTGCTTGCCCTGTTCAGCAAAGAAAGCATGATTGTTGTTTTCCCTTTAACATTACTTTGTTCTTTTTATTATCTGACTTCTCAAAAAAAACAACCAGGAAAATTTATATTTATTTCATGGGGAATAACAGGTGTGATAACAACGGTCTATCTCCTGTTGAAATTTTCCGTATTTAACTTCAGCGATAACATTGGTTTAACGAATCAACAAAATATATATACAGAACATTTATACATAAGGATTTTTACTTTTATCAATGTATTACAGGAGTATTTAGTAATGTTTCTTTTCCCCTTGAAACTTTATTACGGAAAACCTTATACTGCATTTGATACATTGTTTACAGGAAAAGCATGTGTTGGGATCGTATTAATAGCGTTAGCTTGTTACAGCATTATAAAATTAAAGCATTACCCTAAAATTGCACTTGGGCTTGGCTGGTTCTTCATTGCATTATTGCCGTTCTCCGGGATTGTCCCTTTAAACTCTATGTTTCTTGAACATTGGATTTATGTGCCTTTTATCGGGCTATTACTTCTTGTTTTATTTGGGATTAAATTCCTGGATAAATACAAGATAAACAGCCTACTTCTGTTCTTTTTCTTTGTCACTTCACTATTATTTGTAAAACGTGTTTATAGCCGCAATGAAGACTGGGCTAATGCAGAAAAATTTTACCTGAATGAAATCAAATACAATCAGAACGTGAGCAATTATAATAATCTTGGGATGATTTATGCTGAGAAAAAAGATCTCAATAAGGCTATACACTTTTACCAGTTGTCGGTTCAAACCTATGATGCATTTGCACAGCCGCATTTCAACATGGCGAATATTTACATTGAACAGAACAACCTGGATAACGCCGTAAATGAACTTTACCTGGCGCTAAGAATTGATCCGAATTTTATTCAGGCACTCAGCACACTTCAACGAATTTATGATTTCGTTAAGCAGCCAGCTAAAGCCCAGGCAATGGGCCTTTTGATAAACAAAGCTAGCCGCGGGGAAAAAATAACAGCAGAAGAAATAGATGGAATCGTACTTCAGAAATAAGCTCTTCTTTTTAATTTAAGATAGATCTCAACAGGCAAAGTCGCTTTATTGATTGTATAATATGGAATGATCTCGCCTCCAAAATCACGGAAATATTGTTCAACTTCCGGGATCATTGAACCTTCAAAATCAAAGACCTCCAGCTTTCGTCGTTTAGCTTCAAGTATACAATTCCACATAGAAGAAACACCAGCTGCATAATGTGTGTTTTCCTGGTCATACCCACCCAGCATGTAATAAGCTGTCTTACTATCATGAATACAAAAGGCAGTCGATACAGGCTCGTTGTTCCGATAGGTTATGTAAGCAAAACTATTTTGCTCATTTGCAAACTCAAAAAAGATCTTGTTAAGTAAATCTTCTTCCGTTTTTTTATTTTTTCGGCTGAATGTTTTAAGCACGAGTGATTCCACCAATTTATAATCTGTCGTAAGTTCAGTTCGCAGATTCTCCTCTTCCATTTTTTTCAGTGCCCTTCTTTTGTTGGAAGACAAATTCGCAAGCAGGTTTTCTTCAGAAGCATCCAGCTTTAAGCGATATGTATAACCGGGAACGACTTTAAATTCCTTCCAGATAAAAGGTTGTAGATCCTTATAGTAAAATGGAAGAGAAATCGTAATCATGCTATGGGGAACCGAACTAATCGTTCCAGCTAGTTGAGTCAACAAATCTTTCTCATATGAAATTGATGAAGAGACCGATTGAGCCGGATTATCAGCGAACAAACCTATATGGGGCATGAACGGGGCATTTCTTAATACCTTCAGGCCTTGCATGGTAGTCTTATAAATATGAAACGTGCCTATTAGTTTATTATCCCCATTGAATATTCCGAAATGAAGAAGTGCATCAACAAACAGACTAAGCCAGTCAGGACTATTAAATACTGAACCTTTTTCTTTCAGGAGTTGAGCATTAGCCTCTAAAATTGTATTATCTATTTGCTTTATTATCACGTCCTAAATTTACTTTAAATCCTGTTCAGATTTTCCGAATAATAATAGAGAGTTGAAAAAGCCATAGAACATTGTCCCGGCTTGTGCTTCAAGCATTGATTCAGGCAAAAAATTCATAATAATGATCAGCAAAAAAGCCAAATAGATAACATTTTTGGTTTGATAAGAATACCATAAAGGCAGGCATAAATTTAAAATTAAAAGAAGAAAACCAACTAAACCAAGCGCAATGAAAACCTGGTAATATTCATTATGTGCATTCAGATTATTTTCAAGGGCGCCTGTCATTCCACGTTTTTTATATTCCTCGGTAAGTTTGTCCTGTACATCCCCGGTTCCAACACCAATCAATTTGCTTTCCGAAATAATATCATTCGAAGCTTTCCAGATCAATAGACGTACGGCAGTACTTTCCGCTGCGGATGGATCTGAATTAACGCTTGTCAATGCACTAACCGCATTTTTTATTCTTCCTGAAATTTGTGGAACAAACTTCAAAACTGATACAATGGAAAGTGTTATTAGAATTAATCCCGATAGGCCAATTATATATTTTTTATTAATAATCATATAGTAAAGCAGACAACTAAAAAATATCAAAACAAGCACTAGTAAATTGAGTTTGGAAGAAAGTAAAATCAGGATGCCGCAAAAGAATGCAATTAAAATAAACTTAATCCATTTAATGTTGTTTAACTTAGAATTACTTATCAAAAGCATTGCTATTGCCACATTCAGGTACATTGAAAGATAACCGGGATGTACCAGAACTGAAAAACCTTCATAGAAAAAATTATTTTCGTGTCTTACAAAATAACTGTAGGTTGCAATTGAAAGCATTATTAAAGAAGAAACTATACAGCCCACAATAAAAGACATAGTTGCTTTTTCTACATCCAATGGTCTGCTTACTAATATGAAAGGGAAAAACAGAAGAGATAATTTAACCTGCAAACTGAATAAACCGGCATCCGTGTTATGAGTATAAAGCATTCCAAGTAAATGAAGTAAATAGAAAGAGATGAATAACCATGAAAATCTACTTTTCCGAACCGACTCAAATTTATTTTTAAAATCTCCTTCCACCAACCAGTTCAATAACATGAGTCCAATGAACAAAGCTGTTAATTGTCCCAATGGCAATGTGAAAGCCACAACTATTGCCAGGTAAAAATGAATTTTAGAATGAATCTCCTTCTTGGTCAAAACTTCATGTATTTTTTAAAACAAAATCCCAAAACTCAGCTGCAATTTTATCACGGGTAAATTTACGTTCAACATAGTTATATCCATTTTCACCCAATTGCTCAGATTTACCATTGTCATTGAAAAGATCCAGTATTTTTATAGACAAATCATTTGCATCTTCCGGGATAAAAGCCAAGCCACATTTACCTTCATCAATAAATAACTCTTTTGCTTCACCTTCAACACCAAGTAGTATTGGTTTTTTCATGGCCAGGTTTTCAAATATTTTTGACGGGATAGCACCTTTGAATAAATCGAGCTTCTTCAATGGAATAATTGCTGCATTAATAGCTGCAATTGCTGAAGGCATATCTTTTTTTTGTTACCGCATCAAAGAAAAAAATATTTTCAAGGTTCAGCTCCTTTTTCAACTCCATCAATTTATCTTTCTCAGGACCACTTCCGAGAATTACAAACTTAATGCACTTTTTTTCTTTAAGTAGCTCAGCTGATTTAACAATTACTTCTAAACCCTGGGCATGACCGACAATTCCC
>Ga0206946_1137_pt1 | contig 18870 bp, 14 predicted proteins | sample Alteio_BWOrgHeat_2_FD_152965 | JGI IMG/M metagenome (GOLD analysis project Ga0206946, IMG submission 152965) | Enriched cells from forest soil in Barre Woods Harvard Forest LTER site, Petersham, Massachusetts, United States -... | ecosystem: Environmental > Terrestrial > Soil > Temperate forest > O... | reverse complement strand
CGGCATCCGTGCCGTAGAGAGCGGAGTTGGGGCCGCGATACATCTCAAGCCCTGCCAGGCCAGTGCTGGAGACGTTGCCGAAATCGAAGGTTCCGCCTACATCGTTGGCAGGAACGCCGTCGATGAGGACTTTATTGGCGGTGGAGTTTCCGCCGCGAACAAACAGTGAGGTGACGCTGCCGGTCTGGCCCGACTGGACGGCCACATTGCCGGGCGATTGGCGAAGATCGTCGACGATGCCGACGCGGGTTGCAAGGTCAGCCTGCGGAATCAGTGTGACAGCGGAGCTGACCTGTTGAAGGGGCGTCGGGATTCCCGTGGCGGTGACTGTAACGGTGGTCTTGATCGCTGCGACCTCGAGGACGACGTCGCGAGTCACGACGTCCGTGGCTCCGCCGTAAAAGTCCTGGCCGATGTTGGGTGTGAAGTTCGGTGCGGAGGTGAGCAGGACGAATCGGCCAGGGGATGCGCTTCGGATTTCGAAGGATCCGTCAGGGTTGGTGAGTACAGCGGCAACTCCTTGCTTACCCTGGATAAGCTGGACGCGAGCTCCGCCGACAACTGCGCCGAGCGGATCGGTCACCGTGCCGCGGACAACCACAGCGTGGGCAGCGTAGGTGAGGCTGAAGATGGCGAGCGAGGCAAGCAGAAACTTCGAGGCCGAAAGACGGCGCACGGACCTGAACATGAACGAACTCCTCCGTTCCCCCCCGGGAACGTGGTTGATGTGCGCTTGCGGAACCGGTCTCCTGACTTACGCGATGCATGCCGGCCCTGGTGCTCGACGCTTCCCTTCCCGGCGCATGCGCTAGTGGGAACATCTGGCTGGCATTCACACTTTCCAGTGTGCGCGAATCACAGTTGCGGGGCAGTGGCGGAGTTTCACCGCGCTTCCCGAACATTCCGTTGCGGAACAAGGGTTGCGTTGCACGGCGGATGCGAGGATCGCCGCAGGAATTGCAGGGACCGTAGATCCCGTTCAGTCAGTTTACACGGTGGGCATAACCCATATGAGCAATAGTTCGATCATCTGGAAACCTGTAAGCTGGGGGTCAGCCTTGCCACAACGTCTCGCGAACATGATTCGCAAATTTTGAAGAATCGTATTTGAGAGGTTTTTTTGACGATCGTTGCCTCGCCTTCTTCCACCCCTTCGACATCCAGCATTGGAACTGCACGCTCTTTCAAACCAGACATGTGGGTCGCGGCCTTACTCGCCGTGGCCACGGCAATATTTGTGGCCGGGCATCTGCGTCTGCCGCTCAGCCCAATGGAGGATGCTTCCATGCTGCTGCGCTATTCGCAGCATCTGGCGCAGGACCATGGGATCGTCTGGAATGTTGGAGAGCATCCGGTAGAAGGCGCTACAGACTTTCTATTTATGGTGTTGATCGGGTTGGGTAGCCGGTGGACGAACGTCGACGTGAAAACGGTTGCGGCGGCTCTGCTGTTTGTGTCTCAGGTTGTGAGCGTGGTGGTGATGTATGCAGGGCTGCGTCACCTGTATCGTGCGCCGATGCTGTTGGCGGCAGGGTTCGCTGCGACGCTGGGGTTCGGGCTGGGCTATCACTTTGTGAACACGGGATTCAGCGCGCCGTTTTATGCGCTCTTCTCGTTGCTGACCTGGTATGTCGGGATGATGTGTGTCCGGGATGGCGTGACATGGAAGCGGGCTGCCTGGTTTGCCGCGCTCGGATTTATTACCGGATTGATTCGACCGGATGGAGTCATTCTCGCAGGCTTAATGCTGTGCTCAACGCTATATGGAGTGCAGGCGATGCGGCTTCGACTCATCGTTAGTTTTGCCGCCGTCTTTGCGGTCTGCGGCGGAATGTACTTCGCGTGGCGGCTCCACTACTTTGGGCTTCCGCTTCCGGTCCCGTTTTATTTGAAGCACTCGGGAGGAATCCGCTGGGCCAATCTGAAGCTGTCAGCGCGGTCGATGGTCGAGATGTTGCTGCCGTTTTTACCGCTGGCCGGCCTCGGACTAAGGAGCCGCAGCGCGATGCGGCAACTAACCATCTGGCTCATTACCGTAGCGCCCTTCACTGCGGTGTGGATTTTGATTGCCCTCGAAAACAACCACTTTTCGCGGTTTCAATATGTGATGGTGCCGCTGTCCCTGCTTTCGCTCGGTGGATTGACCGCCGCGTGGTGGCGCGAGATCGAGAACACCCGCCCGCGCGACGTGGATACGCTCAAGAGACCACTGGCAGCGGTCATGGTGCTGCTGTTTGTCTTCGCAATCATCTACAACATGCACCTTTATCTGAAGCCATTTTCAAATGTAGGAGCGCAGGAACTGGGATCGCGCCTGCAGCCGTATGCCGCAAAAAACTACACCATGGCCGTAACGGAGGCCGGGGACCTGCCGTTCTATTCAGAGTGGAGAGCTATAGACGAAATTGGCCTGAACGACCCATTCATCGCGCGCAATCATGGGCTCATGACAGAGGCTTATCTGGACCGCTATCAGCCGGAGATACTGATGTATAGCGTGTGGGGTCCGCATCGGAACGTAGCGGACCTGAAGGCTCAGATCGATGGGGTTGTCTCGCCGGCTGTTACCAACAACCTGAGCTTGAACGATGCTCTATTGCATAACTATGCGATCAGGCACGGCTACGTACTCGCCGCGATTTGGGGCGGCACGTACTGCGACTATCACGTCTACTGGGTGAAGCGCGATTTTGCGGACAGCGATGCGATTGTGGCGGCCATACGCGATCATCCGTACTACATGCAGGAGACAGGACAACTGGCATATGACTTCCGAAATGCACCCGCTCCTTCGATCCCCTGCATGATTTAGGGAATAAGCAGAAGTTTCCCGGTAGTCTTGCGCGACTCAAGATCGCGATGAGCGCGGGCAGCATCGGCAAGCGGGTAGATGTGTTCGATCCGAAGCTTCAGGGAGCCGTTGGCCACAGACTTAAGAACGTCGGTAGCGCGGGATTCAAGATCGGCGCGGGTGGCCGTGTAATCCTTGAGCGTCGGGCGCGTCACATAGAGCGAGCCCAGAAGAGAAAGCTTGATGAGGTCGAAGGGCGGGACCGCTCCACTCGAGCCGCCGAAGAGAACCATCATGCCACGCGGGCGGAGCACTTCAAGTGATTTATCGAAGGTGGATTTGCCCACGGAGTCATACACAGCGTGGAGGCCGGGTCCGGTGGCCAGAGTCTTGATCTTTGCGGCAAAGTCTTCGCGCGTGTAAAGAATGACCTCATCGGCTCCAGCTTCGCGCGAGAGCTCAGCCTTTTCTTCGTTGGAGACAGTGGTGAACACCCGCGCCCCGAGCGACTTGGCCATCTGGGTAAGAAGCAGACCAACACCTCCAGCTCCGGCATGGATAAGAACCTCATCGCCAGGACGGATGGGATAGGTCGAGTGGCAGAGATAGTGTGCGGTCATCCCCTGAAGGATGGCAGCCGCGGCTTGCTGCGCCGTAACCGTCTCGGGGATGGGAATGAGGGCCGACGTCGGAGCAATGGCCAGTTGAGCATAGGTCCCGGGGATATGGCACCAAACCACACGGTCTCCGGCTTTGAGCGTCGTCGGCGTGGACCCCGGCTCACCAAGAGCAACGATGGTTCCTGCCGCCTCCTGACCAAGAATGTAGGGGAGTTTCGCTGGATACCGGCCCTCACGAAGATAGATGTCGATGAAGTTGATTCCGCTGGCTTCAATGCGGACGAGCGCTTCGCCGGGGCCGGGCGTTGGCGTAGGCAGATCGCGAAGTTCGAGAACGTCAGCGGTTCCGGTGGTAAGAATCTGGATGGCCTGCATAGGTGTTGGATGCTCTCCTGCGAAGCTGGGCTTCCGACAGTATCTCGTATGACGCGAACAGCAGCATGGCAGTTTTGGTTAATAAGAAAGGCGTCCCTCAGTCTTTAGCTTCGGACGCCTTTGCGCATAGGAGCGACGCTGGCTTAGGTAAGGTCGTTCGTCGTGGCTACCGGGCCGTTCTTTTTAACTGACTCGATTCCCTTCTCCATAGCTGACGTGGAGGAGTACATCTCGCTTTTGCCAATGGTCTCGTGATTCTTCGCCTTCAGGACGAAGTAAGGCTGTTCGGACTTTGAAGTCTTGCGCTCGTATTGGCCATCGCTGGGAGAGTTTTTTCTGACGGATTCGATGCCGTTCAAAGCGCCTTCTTTTTCCTTGTAATTCTCGCTCGTAAGGATGACCTCGCCGTTGGCTGCCTTCAGGTTGAACATGAACTGCTTGCCAGCAGCCGGTTTCAGTTCGTAGTGTGCGGACATGCTTCCTCCCGGTGAATCAGATTGAACGATCTGGCCTGAATGGAAACGAACAATGTCCAACACTCTACCTGAATCGGCAGAGTTTGTGGCTGTCGAGAAGGACTTAGTGGAGGAGGCTCTCTTCAGAGCGCAGGCGCAGAATCCGATCCACGGCGTACGGTGCGCGGTGCGCGGCGGTATGGAAGTGGCGCACCTGAAGCTCGCCAAGCAGGCCGATCCCCATCATCTGGATGCCGGCGAGAATGCAGATGCCCGCAATCACAAAGATGGGACCGTGCATATCCATCACATGCTGCCCCGTGACGATCTTCAGCACAAGGAGCCACGCCGCAAGGCCGGAGCCTGCGAGAACCCCAAGTGCCCCAATGCTGCCGAAGAAGTGCAGCGGACGGGTCATATACTTCAGCAGGAAACGGATGGTCAGCAGATCGAAGAACACCCGGAACGTGCGGGAGATGCCGTAATGGCTCTTGCCGAACTCGCGCGCGGGGTTCGAGATCGAAATCTCGCAGATGCTCGCTCCATACCACGACGCCAGGGCCGGGATGAATCGGTGCATCTCCCCATAAAGTGGAATGTTCTGGATGACCTCGCGACGATACGCTTTGAAGGTCGTACCGAAATCGTGAATATTGACTCCGCTCAAAGATGCCATGAGCCAATTGGCTGCGCGAGACGGAATTCGCCGCAGCAGAAAGTTGTCTCCACGCTGGGAGCGCCAGCCGCTTACAACGTCGTAGCCCTCTTCGAGCTTCGCGAGAAAGTTGGGAATCTCATCGGGCGAGTGCTGGAGGTCGCCGTCCATTGCAAGAATGAACTCTCCCTGCGAGTGGTCGAAACCGGCGGCAAGCGCTGAAGTCTGCCCGAAGTTGCGCCGGAGCTTGATGACGAGAACGCGCGAATCGACAGCGGCGATCTCTTCAAGTAGCCGGTAGGTGCGGTCGCGGGAGCCATCATCCACGAAGACGAGCTCGAACGTTTCGCCAACCTGTTCCATAACGGCCTTGAGGCGGTCATAGAGGGTGGTTACGTTATCTTCTTCGTTATGGAACGGCACGACGATGGAATATTTCGGCACATATTGATGATACTCCTGCCGACGCTGGTGACGAAAGAGTAACGGGTAAGGGGTAGATTCTTCGGCTGCAAGTACCGGACCGGAGAGATGATGGTGATGTGCGGAGCTGCAGCAGGGATGCATCAGGTCTGGTGCATCTTCTATGCCTTTATTTATGATGTGGTTCCGTGGCGTATTGCAAACGCCTGAATCCGCCGAGGCGAGAAGGGGATCATGGGAAAACGCGTCGTCTATATCGTCATGGCGCTGGTGGTGATCGGGTTCGCCTACGCCGGATACAACTCCTATGACGCTCGACGCGGCGGCGGGACGGGTGATGTGTTCTCCAGGGATTCAGGGGAGAAGTTGGGATCCGATTCCGGTTCGGGCGCCAAGGTGACCGTCTCCGTGCCTGAGAGAGCGCCTGAGCCGAAGGCTTCCAGTGCCGCCGGAGAGGCCGTCGCGCCTCCTTCGCAGGCTACCCAGGGAACCGCTATGACACCGACAACTCCAGCCGAAGCCTCTGCCGGTTCGCAGGTGACGCAGACAGGGCAACCAGCGCAGGACGGAGTCCCCGAGGGCGATACTATCGGCCCTAATCCTCCAAACGGGATGAAGTTTGCCGGCACCGGAAGATACCAGCTCTACCGCCAGGGGAATATCACATGGCGGCTGAACACCGATACCGGACGGAGCTGCATCATCTTCGCAACGGATGAAGAGTGGAAAAAGCCGCGAGTCTATCGTGCCGGCTGCGGAAAGAGCTGATCGCCTAGGATCAAGCTGCTGTTCGGGGCGTCTCAATCTGAAGAGGCCGTCCTCGTATTGAAGAAGCGCGATTCATTGAAGAGGCGTGCTTCGTTGGAGAGGCGTGTCCTCGTCTTGAAAAGGCGTGTCCTTTGAAAGGGCGTGGCTTCAGTCACGCCGTAAGCCCACCAAAACCAATGGGGCTTTAGCCCCTGAGGGAATACCGCTCATTCCACAAACAACCCCGGATACCAGACCCTCCCACCCTCCACCCGCGCAAACTCCGTCATCTCATGCGGCCGCCGCGAGCTCCGCCCATCCTTGTCCACAAAGATGTCCTCCACCGTCACCCCACGAGCAAGCACAGCATCCCCAATCAACGACCGGTGACACCGCCAGGGAACTGCCTCCGCGCACATCACCACCGCAGCATCCACCTCCGGCAACCCAACCAGCCAATCTATCTCCTTCGCAAACTCCGGAGTCTGCATGTAATCCGCATACCCCCGAAAGCTCTCATTCCTCCACCCCATATTCACGCTGTCCGTCTTCGCCGCCCGCCGGCCTCCTAAACCCTCCCTCCAAACCCCACGAATCCCCACCTCCGCCAGCGCGTCAAACAAAGCCGCCTGCCCAAACCACGGATACCGCCGGGACCCCGGAAACCGCCTCACATCCACCAGCACCCGGCACCCATTCTCCGCCAGCGCCCGCAAAAACACCCCAATCTCCAGCGTCGAGTGCCCAATCGTCATCATCCCCAGAACCTCTCTCGTGTCGTTCGTCATTCTGACCCTGAGCGTAGCCGAAGGGGAAGAATCCCCTCCCTCCCTCGACGTCATTCTGAGCGAGCGAAGAATCCCTGTATTTGCTTTTGCTTTTGCTTTTGCTTTTGCTTTTGCTTTTGCTTTTGCTTTTGCTTTTGCTTTTGCCGTTGCCGTGGCAGTTGCAAGTTAGTTGTCATCCCGCAGGGATCTGCTTTTGCCGCTGCCTTTCTTGCTAGTCCCCCGCAGGGGACCTACTTCTACATCTGCCAACACCCCCCCCCCAAAAATACCTCCAAAAAGTGCCGATTCCCTCCCCCCAAAAACACAACCATCAACAAACCACACTTCCCACACTTTTCGCCATCAACCGACCACAAAACCACCACATCTACCACCCACTGTTCTCAAAAACCCCAATAAAAACGCACCCTCCACCACAAACAAAAAAACAAAAAAAAGAGCGGCCTGGCATCGCCAAACCGCTCGTTTTTAATCCGCGTCTTCCGTGAAAATCCGCGGTCGCAAACCACTTACACAGCCGCGTGGATAACCTCTTCCCGGATCTCCTCATCGTGCACCTTCTCCGTAGGAGTCTTCGGCAGCGTCACCGCCAGCACATCCTCAATCCGGCTGGCATAGTGAATCCGCACACCCTCCACCTGATCCGGCGTAAGGTCTTCATCCACCTGCTGTTTGCAGTCCGTCGGCAGAATCACATCCCGCACGCCGGCCCGCTTCGCCGCAAGGAACTTCTCCTTGATTCCGCCAACCGGAAGCACATTGCCGCTCAGCGTAATCTCGCCCGTCATCGCCGTCAGCGGATGCACAGGAGTGTCCGTCAGCAAGCTAACCAAAGCTGTAGCCATGGTCACACCAGCTGAAGGCCCATCCTTGGGAATCGCACCTGCAGGCACGTGAATATGCAGGTCCGAGTCCTTCAAAAAGTCTTCATCCACACCCAGCGAAGCCGCATTCGACCTGACCCACGTCAGCGCGGCCTGCATGCTCTCCTTCATCACATCGCCAATCTGGCCCGTGATCGTGAAGCTGCCCTTGCCCTTCATCCGGTTCGCTTCGATGAACAACACATCGCCGCCCGCCGGAGTCCACGCTAGTCCAACCGCCACGCCCGCACGCTTCGTCCGCTCCGCAATCTCCGTGTCCACGCGCACCTTGATACCACCAAGGAACTCATGCACGATCTCCGGAGTAATCACCAGCTTCTCCGAATGGCCTTCAGCAATACGTCGAGCAACTTTCCTGCAGATCGTCCCAATCTGCTGTTCAAGCTTGCGCACACCAGCCTCACGCGTATAGTGACGCGCGACCAGCCGCACACTCTCAATCGGAAACTCAATCTGCTCCGCCGTAATGCCGTTCTCCTTGATCTGCCGCGGAATCAGGTAGCGTGTGGCAATATTCGCCTTCTCCTCCTCCGTGTAGCCCGTCAGCTCAATGATCTCCATACGGTCAAGCAGTGGCCCCGGAATCGTATCCAGCTGGTTCGCCGTGCAGATAAATAGCACCTTGCTCAAATCGAACGGCTGGTCCAGATAATTGTCCCGGAACGTATTGTTCTGCTCCGGATCCAGCGTCTCCAGCAACGCACTCGCAGGATCGCCTCTGAAATCGCGCCCCAGCTTGTCGATCTCATCCAGCATAAACACCGGATCCTTCACCTCAACCCGCTTCAGGTGCTGGATAATCTGCCCGGGCAGCGCACCGATATACGTACGCCGATGCCCGCGAATCTCCGCCTCATCATGCATACCGCCCAGCGAGATCCTTGAGAACTTCCGATCCAGCGCACGCGCAATCGACCGCCCCAGGCTCGTCTTACCCACGCCCGGAGGCCCGACGAAGCAAAGAATCGGCCCCTTCATATCCGGCTTCAAACGCCGCACCGAAAGGTAATCCAGAATGCGATCCTTCACCTTCTTCAAGCCATAGTGGTCTTCGTCCAAAATCTCCTTGGCCTTCAAAATATCCACTTCGCTCGACGAAGTCTTACCCCACGGCAGCACCGACAGCCACTCCACATAATTCCGCGTCAACCCATAATCAGCCGCCATCGGATTCATCCGGCTCAGCCGTCCAAGCTCCTTCAGAGAATCCTTCTTCACCTCTTCCGGCATCCCTGCGCCTTCAATTTTTTCCTTCAGCTCAGCGATGTCCTTCTGGGTGTCGTCCACATCGCCCAGCTCCTTCTGGATCGCCTTCAGTTGCTCACGCAGATAGTAGTCGCGCTGCGACGACTGCACCGAGTCCTGAACCTCCGTCTGGATCTTGTTTCGCAACTGCTGCACCTCAAGCTCCTTCGCCAGGTGCTTGTTGATGCGCTCCAGACGCGCTCCAACATCCGGTGTCTCCAGCAGCTCCTGCTTATCTGCAGTCGTCAAAAACGGCAGCGATGCAGCAATAAAGTCCGCCAGCCGTCCCGGCTCTTCAATATTGATCGCAATCGTCTGCAGGTCGTCCGACAGCGTCGGCGACGATGTCACAATCTGCTGGAACTGGCTCACCACATTCCGTTGCAACGCTTCGGCCTCCGGCGTCTTTTGAGGCTCAATCTCCTCAATCGTCTCGCTCTCCGCCGTCATAAAGGGCGTAAGCTGCGGAAACTCGCCCAGCCGTACTCGCTCATTGCCTTCGGTAAATACAAACAGGCTCTGATTCGGCATCTTGACGACCTTGTGCACCGTCGCCAGCGTGCCAATCGCAAACAAATCCGTAGCCTGTGGAGCGTCCTGCCGTGCATCCCTCTGAGCCACCACCAGGATCGTCTTCTCCTCACCCAGCGACTGGATCAGTTGAATCGAACTCTCCCGGCCGACCGTAAGAGGTAGCACGGCATGAGGAAACAGAACAGTATCCCGCACCGGCAGCACAGGGATCGGACGTTTCCCACCGCCCTCTTCGCCATTTTTTGCTGCCTTTGGATGAATCACACTTACAAAATCGTTTGCCATTGAGTGTACCTCTATCAGATTATCAACCATTCGATGCAGCAAGTCTGCAGATGGTCGCAAGTTAGCCGCTTGCCCAGTCTCTGTCATCGGCCATAGCCGTCTTCCCTTCACCCCAGAACCGCGACGACAGCTGTATCCGGCATCCTACGCCTACTCCAAAAGAACTGCCACCCGAAGGCCACGAAGCCGGTCACAATCCACGCGTGCTTATGGAGCTGTCAAGTCAAAAGTCCTGCATCCCATTACAAATCAACTAGATAACATTGCCAAACGGTTCCACCCAGACCGATATACTAAGAACAGAGTCAAAAGATCACTTTCGACGCCCTCCCGAATTTATCTTTAGAATGAGTACTTTACCGATAAATCAAACAAATGCAGTACTTTAGGCCGGAAGAAAACATGAAGTCCAGACCTATCTACAATAGATAGAAGGCTTTAGGTAATTTGGTATGGAGGGGGTGTCCCATACCGCGATCCTTGAAATCCAGCCACCACATCCGAGCAAGTTTGCTGATCATTCGCAAATCGAGCGTTAGACAAGGGCCGCCCGGTACCACCCCAGTATCTTTACCATCCGGCAGTGCGCCCGCAAGGACTCGATAGCAGTCTCGGCCCGTTCCCGCGAGTCGAACCGTGCGTCCACATAGAACACATACTCCCACGGACTCCCCGGCACCGGACGCGATTCAATTTTGGTCAAATCGACCCCAGCATCCGCCAACCGCTCCAATGCAGCCACCAGAGTCCCCGGTCGATGTTCGATCGCAAACGCGAGGCTGACCTTGTTGACGTTCTCGTCCACCCTGGGCGCATCCTGCCGGCGCATCAAGTGAAACCGTGTGAAGTTCAACGCATGGTCCTCAACGCCAGCCACAAGCACCTCCGCGCCATACTGCCTCGCCGCAAGTTCCGGAGCGATTCCCGCAACATCATCGAGCCCCGCCGCCATCACATGCTTCACACTACCTGCTGTGTCATAAAACGGCGCCACCTCAAACTCAGGATGCGCCGCCAAAAACTTCCTGCATTGCGACAACGCCACCGGATGCGACATCACCCGCCGCACATCCACCAGCTTCACGCCTGGTCTCGCGATGACATTGTGCTGAATCCGCATCTGGCTTTCGCCATCAATCCGCAGCGGCTCCTCCAGCAGCAGATCGTAATGCTCCGCAACCGACCCATGCAGACTGTTCTCAATCGGCAGCACCGCGCCATCGACCGCGCCCGATACCACCCTGGCCACCACCTCAGCCGACACATTGCACGCGATGATCTCAAGGCCATTTTCGTTGCCTAGCATCGCCATCGTCGCCATATGGCTGTTCGACCCTAACTCCCCTTGAATCGCTATCTTCAACGAATTCCCCATGATGCCCCTATTTTATGCGGAATCTCGCAAACCCATTTCACACACACTGGCAACCTGACCTGTCGACTCGGCACCTTACAACAGGAAGGCTACGGGCAGATAACGTCCTCGCCAACGGCTAAGCATAGAGCCGGGCAATTTCAGGAGACCAATACCATGCTATGGACAATCACCATCATTCTTTTCATTCTCTGGGTCGTAGGATTAGTTAGCAGCTACACTCTTGGCGGCTGGATCCATATTCTTCTGGTTCTCGCCATCATCGTCCTCATCTTCAACCTGCTGTCCGGGAGACGGGCTCTTTAACCAAGCTCGTTAGCGAACTGGCAGCGCAACCACAGCCCTCCCCTAACCAACCCGAAGCAACGGAGTACGCAATGACATTGAACAAAGAAACCGTCTCAGGCAAATTCGATCAGGTCGCAGGTAAGGTCAAAGAAAAAATCGGCGAAGCAACCGGCAATCAGAACCTGGCTAATGCCGGTGTTGCCGATCAAATCAAGGGCGCCGCCAAAGAGACCTGGGGCAAGGTCAAAGACACTGCCAACGCGGCGAGTGAAAACGCCCGCGCCCAGGCTGATGTCAAAGGTGAATCCTTCTCGCAACGCGCGGAAGAAAAAGCGCACGACCTCCGCGAAAAGATCACCACCGCCACGCACAACGCCAAAGAGCGTATCGACGAAAAGCTGGATCACATCAAGCACGACCAGCAGGCTGAGCGCGAAAACACCCGCCGCAGCTAACCATCAGCTTCATCCGCTCAAAAGGCCCGCCTTCAGGTGGGCCTTTTTATCGATGCATCAAAACATCCACCGCAACAAACCCAAAAAACACCACCGAGATCACACCATTCAGCGTAAAAAAAGCGGCATTCATCCGCCGCATATCTTGCGGAGAAATAATCAGGTGTTCGTATAGCAACAGCAAAGCCACCAACACGACGCCGACAATCGCCACCTTGCCCAGCCCAAACAGAACTACCAGCCAGCACAACAACGCCAGCATCCCGACATGCATAGCCCGCGCAATCCAGAACGCCGCCTCCACACCAAACGCCTGCGGCACGCTATTCAATCCAACCTTGCGATCATGCTCAAAGTCCTGGCACGCATACAGCACATCGAACCCGCCAACCCAAAGCAGCACCGCCGCCGTCAGCACAACAATCCGTGCATCCAGTGTCCCTCGCACCGCAATCCACGCTGCCGAAGGCGCAATGCCCAGCGCCAGCCCCAGCACCAAGTGCGACCACCGCGTCACCCGCTTCATATAGCTGTAGGCCAGCACGACCACCAACGCCAACGGAGCCAGCTTCAGAGTCAACGGATTCAGCATCGCCGCACCGAACACAAACACCGCAACCGAGACCACCACAAAGCCACCCACAAACCCACTCGTCAGCGTGCCCGCAGGCAAAGCCCTCGTCGCTGTCCGCGGATTAGCCGCATCCAACCGCGCATCCGCCAACCGGTTGAAGGCCATCGCCGCCGACCGAGCCGCCACCATACACACCACAATCCACCCCAGCACACGCATCGGAGGCCATCCGCCAGCAGCCAGCACCGCACCCGTCAACGCAAACGGCAACGCAAACACTGAGTGCTCCCACTTAATCATCTCCAGCGTCACGGCCGTACTCTTCCACAACGATCCCATATCTTCCATCGTAAAAGAGTCGAGGCCACGCTGGCACCCAGCGCGGCCCCAATATCTAAGTAACCGAAGTTATTTCTCCTTATTATTTTCTCCAGCGACCTGCAGATTATTGACCACCTTGAACACCCCCGGAACGCCATTAGCCTTAATATTGGCAACATCCTTATCGCCCTGATTGTCTACTACACCAGTCAGCGTCACATTGCCATTCACCACCGTAATCCGAATCGGCTTCGCCGGATCGATCGCATACTTATTCAGTTGCGGAGCGCCGTAGATGGCCCGGGCCTCGGCCAGGCGAATCCTGTCATCCATCGGCGACACGGGCGCCACCTCAATATTGTCGACCACGTCCTTCACCCCCGGATAGTGCGTCACAATACTCACCGCCGAATCCTTATCCGGAGGCCCATATGCTGTTCCACCCAGCGTCACCACGCCGTTCTGCACCCCGATCGTAAACGAGTTGAACGCTATCGTCCCACCATACCCCACGCGGTCGTAGATCAGCTTCTCTGCCAGCTTATCTCGCAGCGTTACATCGTCAACCGTAGGCCCCGCCACCTCAATCAGGTTCTGGACACCCTTCACATTCTTGCGATGATGTGCTCTGTTATCCGCATCTTCCTTGTCGGCGTAGATATCCACCGTGCCGGTCAATGTCACCACTCCGTTCTGTACGGCAGTTTTCACATTCGCGAACTTCTTATTGTCTAGTGCCTTGGCCACATCCGCCTGAATCTGTGCATCATTCGGCCCATCTGCTGCCTGTGCTCGAGCGCGTACCGAACCACCTGCCACCAACCCTAAAACAAATACCGCCACACCTGCAGCTTTAAAGCTCTTTCTCACATTCATAGTGTTCTCCTCAGGGGTATCCACGCTCGAATCAGAGCGCAGCCTTACACAGAAGTAAGATGCAAATCCACCCGTGTCGGCCTAACGATACCGTCGCCGTAGCTTGTAGACAATACTAAAAACGCCAGACTCGTCGCGCGTTACCACAATCGAGTTGTTGCGGTTCAGGTCATACTGCACCTGAATCAGCTGCTGCGCCGACGTATTCACATTCGTCGCAAACGTCGCCGTGACCTGTCTCGATATCTGTTCCTGGATCGTAATTCTCGCCGATGAGTTACCCAGGGTCCCCACAAATGCCGGATCGATCTTCACACTTCCCACACCAAACAGCTTTTCAACGCGATTACTCACCGTTGCATTTAACGCTCCGCCCAACAGTGCGCTCGTCGTAGGGTCGGTTCCGGCTTGAAGCTGCTTCTCCTGATAAAGCTGCGCTTCCTCCTGCGTTCGACCCAACGCCAGCAAAGCAAACACATCCGCCTGACTCAACGGAGGCTCTGACCTGAACGTAGGCTTCAGGTTCGTCGCTGTCCCGTGCAGACCCACCGTGATCTCGTAGTTCTCCACCTGCGCCGTAGCGTCTATATCGACCGTAGGATCAATCCGCACTGGGTTCGAGAAAAAGATGTCGCCGCGCTGCAACTGGTACTTCTGGCCTGCAAACGTTGCGCTTCCATCCGTAATCTGAATCCTGCCAAGTATCGAAGGCGTCGCCACCGTACCCCGTATCGTAAGATCGACTGTTCCCGCCAATCTCGCAAACGCGTTCTGAAAATCCAGCTGCGGCGAACTTGTCACTCGCACGTCCAACTGGATCCTGTTCGAAGGCGCACTGGGGTCCGGTGGAGCGCTTACCCCTCCCATCCCCGCAAACGCCGCCATGTCGACATTCTGTCCGATTCCAAACCGCGTTATCAGAATCGAACCACTCAAGCGTGAACTTTGACGAGTCCCCTGCAACCTCAGATTTGCATTTGCCGTAGCGCTCAACCCATAGAGCCGTACTCGCACTGCATCCCCGATTGCTGTCAGATCCACAAAGAAACCATTGCGGAACCGAATCGACCCACCCAGCTTTAGATCGCCGCCGCCCGTCTTCGCCGTGAGCGTCTGCACCTGAAGCCGGTCCTCGGTGAAGACCAACGTTCCGTTCATCTCACTGAGTCCGTTTGGAATCCCGTCAATCGCAACATTTACGTTGTCGAACTGCACTTTGCCCGACAGCGATGGATTCATCACCTGACCACCGGCCGCGACAGTGAACTCCACCTTCCCGCTCGAAAGGATGTCTGGGTCAAATGTGTGGAGTACAGCCATGCTCACATTGCCGACTCCTTTCAAATCCAGCTTGCCTCCCTTTGGATCCGTCGAGCCGAACAACTGCGCCGTCCCGCTGACCCGGATATTCGTATCTTGTCCGGTAATGTGCACCTGCTCCAGCGTCGCAATTCCATTCTTCAGGCTTGCACGCAAAGGCTCAGCCGCCTTTAACTCCACACCTTGCAGCTTAACGTCAACGTCGTTGAGCTCCGCCGCCCCACTCAGCAACCTGGGGGTCTTCAAAGGACCACTCACCGTCGCCACACCGTTAATCAACGACTCAGCCTTAACGTCCCCAGGACCGAACATCGCCAGCGGCTTGCCGATATCCAATCCTGTAATGTTCACTTGCGCCTGCGCCTGATAATCACCCTTCAGCTGTACCTGCCCAGTCAGATTGAACTTTGCGCCGACCAGCGTCGAGTTCGCCGTAAGATAAGCCACTTCGCCTTGAGTATGAAGCTCGGCCACAGCCTCTCCCATTGCCTGCCCTTCGTACACCACATTCGCCAGCTTCAGGTTCGCTTTCAGTCCCGGATCAGCAAGCGTTCCATTCGCATCCGCAACCAGTGTCAGAACCCCGTCACCATTGACGTTCGCCCGTCTCACCGTCTCAAACTTCGACAGCACCAGATCATGGCCCTCAACATGACCATGCAGGTGCTCCGTTCCCAGGTCATAGCCGCCATTGCCAGCAAGCTGCATCCCATGCGCCTTCACCAACACCTTGCTCGCCTCGATGTCCTGCCCCTGCACAGTAAGTTCCGCAACGGCCGACTCGTAAGGCTCCCCGTACACCACGCCATTCGCAAGCCCAAGATGTCCACTGCCACTCAAATTCTTGACCGTCCCCACAACATGCGCATTCGCTACGACCGTCCCTGTCAACGGAATCTTCTGCTGGCCGGCGATGTGAAGCACATCCACAACCTGTGCATCAGCCAGATGCAGCGTGGCATCGATCGTCATTCCCTCATCCCACACATACGTCACGACGCCGCGGCGCGAAACCTCTCTACGCGGTCTCACCTCGCCATTCGCGTTCAGCACCGCTGTCCCATGCCGAATCGTCGAGCTTGCCACCGCCACGCCGGAGTTTGGCGAATACTCAGCATCCGCAATAAGCGAATCGATCTGAACGTCCGTCGACCCCAGTGCGAGCTCCAGCTCAGTCGCCTGAACGTGCCCCTTCACCTCCAGATTCCGCACCTCTCCACGTGCCGTTCCATTGAAATCGAGCGCTCCATGCAGCACCACCGGAATCGCCGCACTGCCCTTATTGCCGTTGCCTTCGAGCCCCAGCGTCGTCAACAGCTGGTTGTACTCTCCAAGGTCCCTCACCGTCAGATTCACCCGCAATGCCGTCAGAGGATCGCCCAGGTTGACTCCCAGCACACCGCTTGCCACCAGGTTTGACTGCGGCGTCTGGAGCGTAATCTGTTCAATCCGCACCGTCTCGTTACTACCCGTATAGTGTGCCTTCACGTGACCAGTCACGGGTACATCCGACAGCGCACCTCGACGCCTGACGCCCGTTGGCGCCATCGTCAAATCTCCATCCACCTCAACCGTATCGGCAACATCCTTTGTCGACCCTCCCCACTCCACCTTCACTGGTCCGGTCACCGCTGTATCAAAACCAAGATCGCCGTAGTCTTCCGGAGCCGTCACATCCATAATCGTTCGCAACGGAATCGCCGTAATCCTGGCCGTCAGATATGCATGTGCCGGTAGCACCGTCGGTATCTTCATCGTTCCCGTTACCGGCGGCTTAGCCCCTATCGTCGTCGCTGTCTTATTCGCTGTCGATACGGCCGCCTTCGCCGTAGGCGACGTAGCCGGAGCCTCAGCCGGCACCGCTCCCAGCCAGTTCGAAATCCGCAATTCGCCCTCTGCCTTTCCTCCGCCCGGCAGATACCCCGTCAACGCAGTCAGCAATAATTCCGTAGGAGTGATGTGCAACTGCGCGCTTCCATCCACGTCGTGCAGCCGCACATATTCATCGCGATAGGCCGCCTTATGAATCTGCGCCGATCCCACCAGCAAATATCCCGCCACGCAATTCGGATCGGGCGGCAACACCTTCGCCCCGGATTTATTTCGCTCTTCGGGATGCAGTTTCTCCCAGAACCTCGGCCGTCTCTGCGCCTCCACTGGCGTCACAATGCAGTTGTGACCATGCAGATTCAGGTCCACAACGCCACCCTTCAGCGTATCCACGCCTGTCATAATGGCGACCTGCTTTACCTCCACCGACCCATTTACCGTTGCCTCCCATTCCGGCTTCGCAAAGTGCTTAAGGCTTCCAGAGGCCGTCAAATGCGAGGACTGCCCCGTCTGCAAATTCAATCGCGTTAGCAATGCAAGGTCTCGCCCAACTTCAGCCTCAACATGCAAGGACGATTGAGCCTCTGGCTCCTTGCCCATTCTGGTACGCAGATCCCTCAAGTCCAATGTCGCGCTATAGTGGTCGCTTAAGTAGATGTAGCGAATCTCCGCATCCAGATCACGAGCAGCCAGATCAAACGGAATCGCCTGATTGTTCAGTAAAAACACTCCGTCCGCGAGGTCCACCTGGCGAGCCTTCAGATCCAGCAACGTGTCCATCACCGGTTTAGTGCTCGTGCTTGGATGCTTCGGTACCGGTTGATTCGTCTTTCCTTCCTTATCCACGATCAAGTGCACCCGTGGATGCTCCACTCTTAAGAAGCTCAGACTTACCCGTGCCGGCCCACCTGTCTCAGTCGCACGCGAAAAGAAATCAAACAACCTTACCCGCAGAAATATCTTGTCAACGGCAACATACGGAGCCTCGCCCGGAGCCTCCAGCCCGTGAATCACAAGGTTATCGGCCTCTATCGCCAGATGCCAGATATCGAACCGGATACGGCCCAGTTCTACGCGCCCACCCGTCGCATTTTCCAGAACCGACACAATCTCTCGACCCACCCGCCGCTCGAAGTCAGGCGTCGTCGAGTACCATGCAAATGCACCGAACAGCACCAGCCCCAGTACCGTCAGGCCGCCCAACACCCACGCCAGCACCAACCCAACCGTGCCGCTCAATGAACGCTTCACCTTCGCAACGGCTCGCTTGGCGTGCTCCTTGGCCTCTTCCTTAACTTCGTGCGCTTTTTTCTCGAGATCGCTCATTGGGTCACCCCGGTTGGAGCAATCATTCGCACGCTGCCCTGCGCCCGCAACGACTTCAGCCAATCCTGCAGCAATGCTCCCACCTGCTGCTGCAACAACACCTCTTCAATGCGATTCGAGATCGTCTCGAGTTGCGGCGGCGTCACTTTCTGCTTCGCATACTCCGGCAACATCGTCTTCTCGTAATACGCTTTGATCTCATCATTCGATATCCGTATCCCGCTTCGAAAACGGACCTCAATAAAACGAAGCAGAACCATCCGCTGTCGCCATCGCTCCCGGAACTCCTCCGGCGTGAATCCGTGGTCCAACAGAAACTTCTCCCACCCTGCATCCGTATCGCACTGATATTTCTTACACTCCGGAATGTCCTTCCTCAGCGTCGTCAACTGTGCGTCCAGAGCCGTATCCGCGATCGCATCCTCCGGCTCTAGTTGCGCCTGTTGCAGAATGAGCGCCCGGTCTATCAACCGTTGGATCGCGTGCTCCCTCATGAACTCTGCCGCTGTCCTGCGATAAGGCTGGATCTGCTCAAACCTCCGCTCCTCATCCACATCGCTCTCAAGAATCACATCGCCGTTCACCACGGCAACCACAGCATCGATCATCGGGACATGTAACTTCAATTACTTCTCGCACGCGATTGGATTGGGTGCGCGATACAGAACACCGGTTGGGCCTATTCGGTTTGATTTCAGCTATA
>Ga0206946_1135_pt1 | contig 19010 bp, 11 predicted proteins | sample Alteio_BWOrgHeat_2_FD_152965 | JGI IMG/M metagenome (GOLD analysis project Ga0206946, IMG submission 152965) | Enriched cells from forest soil in Barre Woods Harvard Forest LTER site, Petersham, Massachusetts, United States -... | ecosystem: Environmental > Terrestrial > Soil > Temperate forest > O... | reverse complement strand
CTACGCCGGTGCAATCGTTCACAAAGACATGAAGCAGCTTCGTGCCGTGTGGCCCGATATCCCGAAAGATCAATTCGAGATCATGAAGGATCTTGGCAGCAAGCATAAAGGCGTCAATGTTGCCCTGACGATTACACATATCAGTCTTCTCGAAGGAAAGGAGGATGCGGTCGTAAAGTGTAAGCAGGTGCTGCAATACGACGGTCAGACTTCAGAAGACAATGTCACCTTCTATATGGGGAAATTGAGCACCGGCTGGATCATCAATCAGATACCACGCTCAAATTAACCGATTCATCCTCGCGGGCTCTAATCCAGACCCTACCGTCTCTCGAGTGGTGTATGGAAGGTGTACGAGATTCCTATGAGCGGCACCGCAGTGTGGTGCAGGCCATTGTGGTCAAACTTTCCCAGCAGATTACCGGTGATGAGCAGCCCTCGATCGGGATTGATTGGACTCCACTTGAACCCGATGGCGGCGCGGGTGGTCTCAAAACTTCCTTCGGCAGGGATGGTGTTCGGCAAGCCCAGCGTGGTTACTTTTGCCAGCCGCGCGGCGTTAACGACATGTTCTCCCAGAAAATCCGCTGCGACCGTGAACCTTCTTGTAACACCTAAATCCAGGCCGGCATTGTATGAGAGGTTCTCTGGAAGCTTTCCCTTTTCTCCTGCGACAGCTCCAGCCAACAGGGAATCACCGTTCCATTGATAGCCAATATTGACATGCGGAGAAATTCTTCCAGACCGTGATAGGGCGACGAAAGGTTTGACGCCGGCGGTTCCGGAACCCAGGAAATTCAGCTCATCTCCGCTTGGCAGACGTACATCTACTCCTATCGCCAGCCTGAATTTTTCCATTTTCAAAGGGCTCGCCTTACCGCGAAGAACAATGTCACCCAAACCGGTAGCAGTACCAGCTACCTGCGCATTCTGAAAGCTCACTGTCATACCACCCGGCGTCGTGAAACTGCAATAAGGCTCAACGCAGCTCACGCCATTCGCTGCTACAGAGACCCGCAGGATTGGGAACGCTGCAGAAACATCGAGCCAACTGGTCACACCGTAGGTACCGAAAAATGCATACTGATCTAAGTGCGCATCCGCGCGCACGATTGTTGCAATAGGGCCACATTGTCCTGCGGTCGTACAGAAATCAAAGATCATTGGGATGCGTTTAAGATCAACACCGTCCAGGCTGTCGAAGCGGAACCGCTGATAAGTGGCGGAGACAAAGAGTTTTCCGTTAAAAAGCGTTTCTCCTCTTTCTGTTAGAACCGGCCCAAATGTTTCTGTTCCCGAGGCGACTGGAAACTTCGTCCGTGGGTCCTTGGAGTAGACGATGCCGGACGCGGGTGAAGCCAGAGGTACCAGGGTGAGTTGTGTTGCCAATGCCTCGTCAAGCGGACCGAGCGGATTGACTGCGGCATCCCCGAATAACGAAGGAATCTTGCAATAGAGTGAGGTCGCATGCGCTTGGCAGAAGCTATTCACCTGTGCGAAGGCCACAGAGATATGCATGAGAAATACTGCTGTAAGAAACATCCATTTACGCATTGCAAATCCTCGTCATGAAATCTTCTATTGTTAGCGGGCCCGGAATTTCTACTGAACGCTCACATTGACCGAGAAGATAGTCACGACCTGGTTATAATCCGGGCTTCCCGGCGTCGCGCCCGTAACGGTCACCTTGATTTCGTAGGTACCAGTTGCAAAACCCTCCTGCGCCTTGGTACTGAATGATCCGCCTGTTCCGCAGGCAGTGAGATACATGAGTCCCACAGAGGTAAGCATGCAAAGCAGGAGTGCCAGCATTCTTCCCTGGCGGAAGCGACGGCTCCCAAACAGGAGACAGCAGGCAGCCAGCACAACTGAGCCACCAAGAGGGAATTTCTTCCATGGAGCTTGTTGTTTTTGTGCAGCCATTGAATTGATCGGAGTCGAAGCCAGATTTAGCGTCACGGTAGTTCCGCCGCTGGCATTTACAACCGGATTGGGAGTAAATGTGCAGCTAATCCCGGTAGGCAGTGTAGCTGGAGTGCAGGCAAACGCCAGCAGCTCTCCCGGAACCCCGGTTCCGGCGCTAATGGATAATGGAATGCTTGTCGTTGATCCAGTTCCTAGAGTGATCCCGGTAGGCACGGTAATTGCCGGTGCTGGGGAAATAGTCACCTGCGATGTCACCGAAAATTGAGGATTCGATAGTGAAGTGGCGGTAATCGTCACCGTAGGAGGATTCGGCGGAGGATTAGGTGCGGTAAATAGGCCGGAGCTGGTAATTGTACCGGCGCTTGCTGTCCAGGTGACCGGCTCACTCGCTATGAACTGATATGTTGTGCCTGCAACCAGCTGGCTTGGCGGCGTCACAATGGACACAGGTCCAACACCTGATCCTACGAGCGTTACGGTTTGCGGTGTGCCAATTCCTGTATAGCTGACTGTGAGGATCGCACTCCTGCTTCCGGTTCCGGAAGGAGTAAACGTGATCGTAAACGTGCAGCTGGCACCTGTTTGCAAACTGCCGGCACACGTCGATCCGGGTTGAGCCGTAAAGTCACCCGCATTAGTTCCGGCGATTGCAACGCCAACCCCAGCAAGCGCATTTTTACCCTGATTGGTCAGAGTGACAGCCTGAGAAGCACTCGCCTGTCCTTGCACAACGCTGCCGAAATCCAGCGATGTGGTCGAAAGCGTCGGAGGTGCGAGCACATATACTGCGCTCGTGATGGCGCTTAGACTGTGCCCTGGTGCGTTAGCAACTGCCTGTATCGTTTCCGATTTGCTAACACTGATGGGGCCGGCGTAAACGGTCGAGTTGGCTGTCGGCGCCGAGCCATCCGTAGTGAGGTAGATCGTAGCCCCGGTGAGCGAATCTGTAATCGTTACGGTCTGAGCCGCTGTATAGGTTCCGGACGGCAGGCTGATAAGCGGCTGAGGGACTGCCCCCAGTGAAGTGATGGTCAATGTGCCATTCTGAAAAACGAAGGTGTAATTCTGCACGGAAGAGTTTGTGCCTAGCGTGCCTTGGGTAATGGTGATGGGATACTGGCCAACAGGCGAACCCTTCGTCGCCGTCGTCGTCTCAGTGGGCGCGCCACCGATCGTGGACTGGCTGTCTCCATATTGAAAGCCGGTAATCGTATAGCTCAGTGCCGGGATATCCTGACCGAAATCCACGCTGGCATTTGTAGCCTGTACCGTCAGAGTGGCCGGGGCGATGGTAAAGTTTAGAGTCTTTGTTGCGGTTGTGAAGAGGCCGCCTGTCTGATAATTACTTGGAAATGTGACTCTAATGTCGTGATTTCCAGCCCCTAACTGAGGCAAGGTAATCGTGGCAACGCCGCCCGTGGTTAGAGTGCCGTTCGTGCTTGTGCCGCCATCCACCACATAGGTAAATGGGCCGGTTGGTATGGACGAAAGGCCGGTTGCTCCGACATTCACCGTGATGGTCTGTCCATAGCTGACCGTGCCGGTGTTGTTGACTGCCAACGTCAGAGTTGGGGTTTCCAGCGTAATGAGAGTGAGATTTGCCTTGGTGGTGCCGTCCGCCGCAGAGGTAGCAGTGATCACTGTCGGTCCACCGGTGAGACCCGGAGTGAACGTCGCGGATGTGGATGGCGCGGAAGGCGGAATCAACGTTCCTTGTGGCGTGTTCACTGCGCCCCATGTCACGGTATTCGGATCGCTATTGGTGAGAGTTGCGCCGAGCGTGACAGGCGAGCCTGGCAAAACATAATACGAGTTGGGGCTATTACCGCCCACTGGTATGCAATTGCTAGCCGGTGTGCACGTAAGAGAAATAGTCAAAGTCCCGGTGGAAACGTTGAATAAAGTTCCACCACCGCCACCGCTGGTGGTTATACCGCACCCGCTGATGCCGGTTCCTGAACCGGTGATCTCACAGGTACCAACACCTCCGATCGCACCCAAGGGTAAAAACGCGAAGGTGATATTAAATGATTGATTACCGGTGATAGGGCTCAAATTCAACGTGGCCGTACCAACAAGTGAATTACCATCTGCGACGACAGAAATCGGTGCTGTAATCGGGGCAATCGATGCGGCTGAACTGGGAGCCGTTGCAAATACAGTCCCGCTCTGAGTGCCAGAGACGCACGGCCCGCTGAAAGTCAGAGTGGTGCCCACTTGTTTTGTGAGTTGCATGCTGCAAAAACCTGCGAGCGCCTCCTGGACAAAAAACGCCGTAGAATCCGTAATATCGTTCTTGGCTGGTCCCGTCGGATTCACCGGATTCAATGTCGATTGACTGGCGGCGAGAAACAAATCTGGGTTTTGAAATTGAGTGCTTAGAGGCGGTGTTGTTACTCCTACGATCGACGCGACTCCAGCCGACGCCAGCGGACTGGAAATACTTAGGCCGCCCGGCAGATCGGTTCCCGGACCACCAGCAAGCGTTGCCTGAAGTAAATACAAACCGCTAGGGTCAATTTCGGCGAAAAAAACATTGCTAACGCCAGTGTAAGAAGCTTGGCCCGGCAGATCCTCAGTGGCGCTTCCGCCTAGAAATTGCCCCCGACCAGTCGTAGGTGTGAATCCAGTCGCAGTAGAAGTTCCTGTGACATAAATCGTGCCCAGGCTATCTAAAGCAAGCGCCTGCGCACTTGTTGATGTTGACGTGTCAGCGTCCCCTCCCAGGAAGTCAGTGAACAGGAGGCCTCCGTTTGCAGATAAACTCGTCACGAAGGCGTCTTGGTCGCCTTGTGGGACTGCAGTCGGGAGATTGACAAGAGTTGGAGGTGCTGTTGGAGGCGTGGCAAAATTTCCGCCATTACCGTCAGGCTGACTGCCTACCTGCCAGGCCTGAGCAGAAAAACTTGGAGAAGCCTGGATGGGAAACTGTGAAGACTTGGTAGAGCCTGCCACCACGACGTTGCCCGGAGAGCCAGTGGCCGCTGCAATCGAGAAAGCCGAATCTGTATCGGAGCCTCCCAGATAGGTCGAGTAGACCAAAGCGGGAGATGCAGATAGACCGCTGGCGGCGAAAGCGAAAGCGTCCTGGGTGCCACCACCGTAAGTTTTCTGGGCTGCGCCGGATGTGGTTGGGAAGTCGGAGGAAGATGTTTGCCCAGCGATAAAGACACTGTTGCCGGATACGGCGATAGCATTCCCTTGTTCGGAACTGCTTCCACCTATATAGGAACAGAACAGCGTTGCGCCGCTAGGATCCAGCTCCAACAGAAATGCATGGGTACCTGACGTTAATGCTGTTCCCAGCGCGACTTGATTCTGGAATGTAATGTCGCTGGATGGTATGGTCAGTTTCTCGTCACCAGGAGTTGTAGAAGCAGATCCTGTAATGTAGGCGTCGCCTCCGGTGTCCACTGCTATGGCATTCGGTGTTGCCGGCAGGCCAAATGAGTATTGCAGGGTTACAGTGCCGGAACCCGAGGAGGTATCAAGAGAAGTCGCTAATTTAGCAACGAAGCCGTTACAGGACTGTGAGCAGATCTGGCTACCCAATTGTGGAAAGTTACTACCATTGGTTGTGGTCCCAGTGAGGTAAAGATTTGTACTCGAGTCGGCTACCATCCCAGTCGGTACGGTGATCCCTGTAGCGCCTCCAACATAAGTTGCACTCCCGACGACAAGCGACGGGACCGGTGCAACTGAAGACGAGTAGGGAGGAAAAGGAGACGGCAGTGCCGGTGCATTGGTGGCATTGAGCCCTAAAATGAGGGTGTTTGTGGGACAGCCTTTCTGGCCGCAATTCGAATTGCCGGGCAGTTGGGAAGGTTCCACGATCTCGCTGGAATCTGTCGAGAGCGCTACATAGAAATAACCTGGCTGACTTGCTTGAACGATGCTGATTGCAGCATCGTTCAAGTTTCCGCCAATATACGCACCGTAGAAGAACACCGGATCGATGACAAGTTGTTGCTGACGATCATAGGGTCCGACATGAATAGAAGCCCGGTCTCCTTGAAGCTGCCAGGAAACTTCCACCGGCTTTTTCACTCCATGGATCATCTGGAAAGCTTTGAGTCCTCCCACCGTGAATCCAGTTTCACCCTCGAACGAAAGATCGCTTCCACGCAGTGTTGGCGTAAGCCCGTCAAAGCGCATCTGGACCTGGTCGGGATCGGCGCCAGGTGAAACGACAAAGTCGTACTCCAGTTGATTGCCGTTGCCGTGATAGATGAGATCGATGCCCTTATACAGCCCTGGATACATCACAAAATGGTAGCTCGGCACATTCAAGTGCCAGTCAGAAGGGCTCTTGCCTATGTAGTAATTTGTGCGAGTTGCGCTCTGCTCGCGGCCGACGGGATGCGACTCCTGCGCGCCGAGCAGGCGCATCGAAACGCTTTTGCTGCTCTCATATTTCCGGCCCGGCGCGAGATTGAGTGCCAACCCGTCCGAGTTGAGCAGTAGCGTGTATCCCCTGCCCCTTGCCAGAAAACGTGCCCGAGGATCGGCCTGACCTTGATTCTCTTCAAACTGAAGTGGAAGATCTTCCAACGAAAAACCAGCACGTCCTGAGCCCAGGTGCTGCTGTTGGTTGTCCGTTGCATTCAGAGATTTGTGGGAAGGCTCAACCTTCGTCTGCGACCGCAACGTGCACGACAGCGAAACCAGACACACGACTATGCTTAGTGGGCGAAAGACTAGTCCAAGACCGCGCATGGAATTTCCTCGTGAGAGCTTCTTCAGTACAAACTTTGTGACGTGGGCAAACGTACTAACGTACTATGGAGCGTAGTTCGATCAGGCGCTAGAACGGATGCACAAACCCTACACCTGGCGACATGGAGTATCGCGAACGCATGCCAGCTTACATGACTTAGCGAAATAGTCAAACAAATTGTCCTCAGCGCGTTTTGAGGCGTTACTCATTGCTTGCCAAAACGCAGAACAATTTATTGACTTCTCTCCCTTCGCGAGCGATCAAATTCCCGTTATCTTCAAATCGTAGATTTTCGTGGTCCCCTGTCGTGCCGTCGCAAGCTAAACGAGATCTACGACAACAAAATCAAAAGTCTTGCAACTCACGGAAATTCAAATCGCCTTACGGATCGATAGTGCATCGTTGGCGATATGCGTTTCTCCGTTTATGGCAAAATATGCCGCGCTGCTAGACCTGGAAAGCAAGTCTCGATCGGTGATGGCAGAATTTCTCTCGCATGTGATCGAAAATTTTCCGGAATTCTGGGGCGGGCTTCAATGGCCCTGTGTGCGCCCCGATAAGACATCGAAATTCTGGACTCTATACTGAGGTATAAGGTTCAGAATGTACTTATGAGAATTGGGGAGCTAGCCCGACACGCTGAGGTGAATATACAAACACTAAGGTTCTACGAACGTGAGGGCCTCTTACCCGCGCCCTTGCGTTCCGGTTCCGGATACAGAATCTACGAGATAAGCGACCTCGAGCGGGTTCGCTTCATTCGTAATTGTCAGGGGCTGGGCTTTACTCTGCGTGAAATTCAGCAATTGATTCATCTGCACAGCGGTCTTTCCAGAAGCCGCAGAGCGGTCGCCATGAAGCCAGTCCCTGTACTAGAAATTATCGAGTTGGCAAATGAGCGAATGCTCGTCATTGACGAAAAAATTCGGGCTCTCAACTCCATGCGCGATGAATTGATTACCCTGGTAAACACGCTTGCAAACACATCGCCGGCGGTCTGCCTGGCGTCTCGCCAAAAAAATCAAAGGCAAGAAAAGTAGAGCCAGCACTTGACTCTATACCTAGGTATAGGTTTCACACTCGCTCTTGAGGGTTGACCCAGATTGGGTCTGCTAAGGAGCAGAGATGCAAGCCAAATCAGCCTCACGTGTGGCAACTTTCCAATGGGTTCTGTTCTTTATCGTGTTGGTGATCGCCACAAGCTGGATCACTCGGAGTGTGCTCGTCCGTGCGCGTCGAATGCGACCTGCTGATTCGTCTACATCGGTTTTGAGGGCTATGTCGACGGGCCAGGATATAAGAGCCGTTGTGTACGTCAACAGCGTTGCCGATGGCAAGCTTAGCGGTACGCTCCTTCAACGAGAAAACGACACCGTCTACCGGCAGCTGGCGGCCGATTTAGGTTCAGAACTGGAAGCTGTATTAACGACGAAGACAGTCTTCGTTATGGGAAGACCGCAGGACATCGTGCCGGGCGCAGTCGTGCAGGTTGCCGGTATTTTAGACCACAGTCACATTCTGCATACAAACCAGATCGTGATTCTCACCGGATATTTACGCGTTGAGCAAAAAGAGGTGAGCGGGGTGAATGACTACCTGCGAACAGCTCTTAGCGGATGGGCAGCATTCATCTTCTTTTTAGTGGGCCTGACACTTCCCTACCTTATCCGCCGAACGCGCACAGGTGGCAAACGGTTTCTCAATAGACTTTGGCTGCATTACTGGATTGGTTATGGATTGCTCGCGACTGCATTCATGCATGCATGGTTGCCAATGCGGACCGGCAACATGAAGGGAATGAATCTGACAGGAATCTGGTTGGCGACGATTGCTTTGATGCTAATAGTGTGGCAGATCGCAATTGGGTTCCAGTTGCGGAATCCCCTCCAGTCCAGACGACGGTTATTGCGAACAACTCATTTTTGGACGATGGCTCTGCTAGCCGGGCTCATCATCGCCCATGTTGCTCTTAATAGACCGTGATAGAGAACTTCAGGCTTCAACGCAATTTCTGCAAATAAATTCGGCACGATTCTCAACCACTACGACAGTATCAGCTACCATGCTCCGGCAAGCAACAGGGTATACTCACAATCTCACACTCTATGGCATCTATTCTCAGCGCTTTGAACCAATGTCAAGAACAAGATTGGCGGCGGCTTTCAGGAGGGCATGCTGAATCCGTGGGCTACTGGGCCGACCATCTTTCAGTGCGCTTCCTGTTGACCCTTTTTCGATTCCGTAATGCTCCTGAACAGACAAATAAACTCTTGCATCCCAAATGGTATTGAATGTATCGAATCTATTACTATAGATACGGTATATATCGTATCTATAAAGAAGCCGCAAACAACAAACAATAGTAGCAAGGAGATTTCATGTCTAAGTTAACCAAGAAAGTAGCCCTCGTAACCGGCGGCTCGCGTGGCATCGGCGCCGCTATTGCAAAACGTCTGGCCGCGGACGGAGCGAGCGTGGCCATCACTTACGCGAAAGATGCAGCCGCGGCCTCGTCGGTTGTCAAAACGATTGAACAGGCCGGTGGAAAGGCTATCGCGATTCAGGCAGACGCCGCCGATGCCGAAGCTGTCAAAGCCGCGGTCGAAAAGGCCGTCGCGACCTTGGGCCGACTTGATGTGCTTGTGAACAACGCCGGCACGGCCATTCCGAAAACATTTGAGGAGACCACGCTGGAAGAGATGGACCGCCTGATTGACATCAACGTCCGCGGCGTCTTCGTCGCAACCCAAACGGCGCTAAAGCACATGAATACCGGCGGCCGCATCATCATGATCGGCTCGTGCGTCGGCGAGCGTGTCCTGACACCAGGGTTGGTGCCCTACTCGGCCACGAAGGGAGCCGTCAAGATGTTTACTCAGGGATTGTCCAGAGAGGTGGGGAGCCGAGGCATCACGGTCAACAACGTCCAGCCGGGTCCGATCGACACGGACTTGAATCCCGCTGCGGGAGAGTGGGCGGTGCCCCAGAAGGCTAACACGGCACTTGACCGCTACGGGCATGTTGACGAGGTCGCTGCGTTGGTAGCGTTTGTCGCCAGCCCGGAGGCATCATACATTACCGGTGCGAACCTGACCGTCGATGGTGGTACCAACGCATGACTGCAACCAAATAGGAAAGGTTGTCGTAACTATCTAAGCCTATCTCCGCTCCTCTGAACTGACGAGCGGAGATGGGCTTCATGAGCAGTCTAGGCAACGAAGCAGCGCTGGTCGCTGCCCGCATCGAGCCACCACTGCGGGTTGAATAATGATCAGAACCATGCATCTCGTGATCGACTGAAGTCTTGATATTCGAACGTAAGTGATCATTCCTTGTCTAGTGAGTCAGCAACTGTTTTCCTCGTCATATATCGTTTCGCTCAAGATTGAAGAGTCCGTCGGCATCGATTCGGTATTTTCGTTCGTGGTGCAGTAGCCATTGCTTCCTATGCAGTCCGCCGCCGTATCCGGTCAGTGATCCATCGGCTCCGATCACGCGGTGACATGGAACAACGATGCTGATCGGATTGGCTCCATTTGCGAGTCCCACAGCTCGCACTGCCGCAGCCATGCCAAGCTTCTTCGCAAGGCTTCCGTAGCTCTCAGTTTTCCCCGTTGGTATGGATCGTAGCGATTGCCAGACAATCTGCTGAAAGGCGGTGCCTGCAGTCAGTACAGGAAGGGATTGAATGCTTTCCATATCTCCAGCGAAATAGGATTCAAGTGCCGAGGTGAGGTCAAATGGGTTGTGACAGGTTTCCATTGTAATTTGCGTCGAGCGATATTGCCTTGAAAGCAGGCGACGCATGCGGTCTTCGTGATCGGTCCATTCGACCGCTCGGAGATTGCCAAGTTCATCCGACAGCAAAATCAATTCACCAAGAGGTGTCTTCATGCGGTCAAGGAACAAGCGAAGTTTATTATCCATGAATGTTTCCGTTTCTGTTAGCTGGTCGAGCGGCCAGAAATGCTAAGGCATAATATCTGGCCGGCCATTTCACCTTCAGTATGTGCATGCGTGCGGCCGGTGTCTCGCGGTTTTCGGACACGTTCATCATTCCCGCCAAGCATTCTGCGTCCACTTTTATTTGCCAGCCCATGAGATAACGAAGCCCTACAAATTGCTTACACTCGAGAGTAAAGTGACTATGTCCGAAAACCGCTAGTTTTAAATCTCCTAGCGTGAGAAACTGCGAACATGGAGTTACCTGATAAAGAGACGTGTTACCGCGCTTTGCAGAGCCGCGACTCACGATTCGACGGCTTGATGTACGTAGGCGTAAAGTCTACAGGAATCTACTGCCGTACTGTCTGTCCAGCTCGCACCGCGAAATATGAAAACTGCACCTTTTACGGGTCCGCTGCAGCGGCGCAGGAAGCTGGGTATCGCCCCTGTCTGCGTTGTCGTCCGGAGACTGCGCCTGAGCTGGCCTCATGGCGGGGGACGTCCAATACAGTCTCACGCGCGCTCGCTCTCATCGCTGACGGCGCCCTTGATGGCGCAGACAAGAGCGTAGATGCGCTGGCAGAACGTCTCGGAATCGGCGAACGCCAGTTGCGAAGACTTTTTCTTCAGCACCTGGGTGCTTCGCCAATCGCTGTGGCCCAAACCCGGAGGGTTCTTTTCGCAAAGCATCTTATCCACGAGACACAACTGCCTATGACTGAGGTTGCGTTAGCGGCGGGTTTCAACAGCTTGCGTCGGTTCAACGAAGTATTTCAGAATCTCTTCCGCCGTCCGCCCAGCGCGTTGCGGCGAAGGTCTTCCGTAAGCCGCCCCAGTGCTGATGCGGGTATCGTGCTCCACATATGTTACCGGCCGCCATATGATTGGGAATCCATGCTCAATTTCCTGCGGGCGCGCGCGATCCCTGGCGTCGAAATGGTAGAGAACGGATGCTATCGGCGTACGGTTGAGATTGGCGGATCGTGTGGAAGTATCGCAGTAACACACTTGCCGAAGCGTCAGAGTGTGAGCGTGGCGATCCAGTTTCCAAGCGTGCAATCTTTGCCTGCAATCGTGACTCGCGTGCGTCGCCTGTTCGATGTAGGCGCGGATATCGAGACGATTGGCGCCCACCTCTCACACGATCTACGGCTAGCGCCTTGGGTGGCGACGAGGCCCGGTCTGCGGGCTCCTGGTGGCTGGGATGGCTTTGAATTAGCTGTGCGCGCGATCCTCGGCCAGCAAGTCAGCGTTGCTGCCGCACGCCGGCTGGCGGGGCAACTTGTCGCTCTCCACGGAAGCCCGATAAAGCAAGGACCCGGCAGTTATCCAGAGTTGACGCATACGTTTCCCACGGCCGAGCGTCTTGCCGCAGCAGAGTCGATAGGACTGGGGATGCCAAGTGCACGCCTAAAAGCATTAAGAGCATTGGCATTGATTGCAGCGGAGGACCCAAACCTGTTTCGTCCGTTCGGAACGATTGAAGAAACAATTGCGCGGCTGCGTGCCATTCCTGGGATTGGCGAGTGGACGGCACAATATATCGCTTTGCGTGCCATTCGTGAAACGGACGCTTTTCCAGCATCGGACATCGGCCTACTGCGCGGCGCGGCAAAGGTGTATGGTGCACCGGCAACTCCCGCCAGTCTTCTCCATCGTGCGGAATCGTGGAGGCCTTGGCGTGCCTATGCTGCACAACATCTGTGGACGGCCAACTCTGCTGAAATCCCGATTCTCAAGGAAGCCAGATAGCAGGCAAATAGATTGGTACAATTTCTTTTCTCTCCTCCCGAAAGAGATGCCGATGCGGCTATTCCCGGGAGAGATGACTGAGAGTATCTGAATTCGGTCGTCTACTTTGCAGCTCTACCTTCCGACTGAAGACTGATGGCAGTTGTGGCACACAAAACTATCCATATAAACGCGATCACCATAAATCCGCCAACTTTGTGATACAGAACAGCGTCAAATTCGTGCAATGAGATTACCTCAACACACCAAAGTGCCAGAGACAATAGGGCGCCACACGCTGCCATAATCGCGCCTCGTCTCCCACGCAATGCACTGGTCTTGATCACCATAACAGTCAACAGAATGACAAGAACGATAGCGAGTCCTGCGATCTGCATGCCCCGCCTTCGCTCATACAGCCCCTGATGAAGGGCAATTTGCATGATCTTTCCGTGTAATATCCAACGCCCATTAAAGGCTACGTCAAAAAACAGCAGGCTTTCGAGAATCGTTATCCATGCAGCAAGCCGTGCAACTGCTGGCACGTTCCTTACACGAAACCAGGTGGTATATCCGGAGACAGCCGCTACGCCAAAGCTCAGTAGACCGACCAGAGTCGTTCGCGTGTACCAATGTGGAGATAGAATCACGTTGTTCTCGAAAATACAGTAGCGTTGTATGGGTATGTCGGTAGGATGGGTGGATGATTGCTTTTCCGGCAGCTGTCCTTTTGGGATGGATTCCGATCAGTCTCTATTTTTTTTACAGATGCCCAATCCGTATTGCGATCTTGTTAGTTTTCGTCGGTGGCTGGGCGGTGCTGCCCAATGCCAACTATATTCCAACGAGCGCTCTATTTCCCTATTGGTTCCTCGGCGCGGATATTGCCACTAACTATTTCCTGACGAAAGCGACCATCACCGGTTTCTGTGGTCTTCTTTGCCTACTTCTGTTTGATTCCCGGTCAATGCAAAACATCGAGCTGACATTCTGGGACATTCCAATGATCATGTGGTGTATTGTCCCCTTGTTCTCGGCGATCGCTAATCCGATTCCACTCTCCGATGGTATTCGTGGCACAGCCTACCATGTACTCGCCTGGGGTATTCCTTATCTGCTCGGACGCATCTACTTTTCGGACACCGACTCACTTCGTCTCGCAGCAGAAGCATTTGTCATTGCAGGTCTTTTCTACATTCCGATTTGCCTGGTAGAGGTCAAAACCGGCCCTCGGCTTTATGCCCATGTCTATGGCTATCTCCCTTACCAGTGGATTGGAGCAAAGCGTTACATCGGCTATCGCCCTATCGGATTTCTGGAGGGGGGAAATCAACTTGGCATATGGATGGCAACGGCCGCGTTGATTGCGGTCTGGCTGTGGGCGAAGCAAATCGTGATGCGCATTCTAGGCATCCCGATTGCATGGGTCGCACTCTCACTCTTTCTCACAACACTGCTCTGCCAATCCGGAGGAAGCATACTGCTTTTGTTGGGTCTGCTTCCATTTGTCTTCATGAGCCACAAGGCTTTTCCTCGAATCATAACTGTCGTGTTGATTGCATGTATCCTCTCCTTTGCGGGGCTTCGGTTGGCAAATGTCATCTCCATCCGCAGACTTGTCAAGGAAAATACAGCCGCTCACTTTGCAGACGACTTCCTCAAAAAGATCGGGCGGGAATCTTTTGGCTGGCGTCTCTGGCAGGACGAACTGCATGTGAACATCGCATTGCACAAGCCTTTACTGGGCTATGGGGAATGGGATTGGTGGCGACGAGGACAATTGCGTCCCTGGGGATTGTGGCTGCTCGCCTTCGGCATATACGGTTCATTCGGCTTATTGGCATTGGAATCGCTTCAACTTGCACCCGTCATTCGAGTTGTATGGTTTCCTCTTGCTCGCTCTGATATCGAATATCTCAATTTGCGGCACGCCCTTGCCGCGGCCATCCTGATGACGGCGATCGACAATTTGCTCAACAGCTCTATGATTCTTCCACTGCTTTTGATCATTGGCGGCATGAGTACATGGGAATCTGCCGGAAGAGAGGTCCGCGTGGGTATTGAATGCCCTCAGGATAGCCCGCGAGAAATTGTACAGGCTCCCACTATGGGATGAGTCCCAATGCCAAAGGATCGCAGGTTGAGATATTTTCTGGAGCATCAGCCGATTTCAACAAACAAAAAAAGAGTATCTCGCCGTGACTGCAAGATACTCTTTAGTCCTCTTAATTGTGTTTGCACTTCGTCGACCGATGCGCAGGATAACGAGATACTTTACGAACCCGTCCCACGCATCACGACTTCTGCGGTTCGCAAGAGAATTTGCATGTCTAGCGAGAGACTCCAGTTTTCTACGTAAGCCAAGTCCAGCGCCACATAGCGTTCAAATGAAGGATCCTGGCGCGCACGAACCTGCCATAGCCCAGTGAGACCCGGTGACACTTCGAGCCTGCGAAGATGTTCCAGCTCATACTGCTGCACTTCGCTTGCAATGGGAGGCCTTGGGCCAACCAGGCTCATTTCTCCGCGCAGCACGTTGAGAAGTTGCGGCAGTTCATCGAGACTGTACCTTCTCAGAATGCTGCCTGCCCGGGTAATTCGTGGATCGTTCTTCATTTTGAAGAGAATTCCCTTGCGTTCATTCTGATCCGCAAGCGAATCTTTCAAGCGCTCAGCATTGACCACCATCGTACGAAATTTGAAGCAGCGGAAGACATTTCCCTTTTTCCCGATTCTCTCGGAAGCATAGAAAATCGGCCCAGGTGAATCCATCTTCACCCACAAAGCGATCATGAGCAATATGGGGAGGAGAAACAGCACGGCTGTAACGGTCAACAAAACATCTGTAGCACGTTTGACTAGCGATGCGACCGCCCTCTCATTGCGGCGATGAATAGAAACTACGGGAAATTCACCAAGATATTCGATTGGTGCTTCGGGAGTGACTCCATCGTAAAAGCCGGGAATGACCAGAACCTCAATACAGCATTCACGGGCGATATCCAAAAAGCCGAGCACTACAGAGGAGGGGCAGCATTCTGTAATCACTATTTCATCAATAAAATGCAGCCGCGACAGATAGCGAAGCTGGTCAATCGACCCGATGACGTTCTCGGATGGTGTCTGCGCAACGGCGTTGCTGCCTGGAATCTCTAAAAACCCTTTGAATACACGGCCGAGGTGACGATTGCTCACAATTTGCTTACAGAGTGCTAAGCCTATGCTGCTGACACCTACAATGAGCACGTTTCGCGAATCGAGGCCCCGCTCATAGCGACGGAAGGCGAAATATCGCCAGCCTACCCGCGAAATACAAAAGAATACGGTTGTAAGACAGACCAGATATGCCACAACAGCCCTGGAAATAGCCACGTTGTGCATCATATACATTGCTCCGCACAAGAGGAGGCCTGCGGTAAAACATGATTGCACGGTTTTGCCCTGCTCATCCCATTTGCTGTATTTGAGCCTATGTTTATACAGCCCGTGATGATGAGTAACCATCAAAAGTGTCACGATAAACCATGTCAGGTAGGCTAACTGCCAGGACAGCGGCGTCCCAGAAATTACAAGGTTCCTCAGCGTTTCTCCGGGCCCCAGCCACCGCTCCAAACCGAGCATCAAAGCTAACAAAAGTGCCACGCATACAGATACGACATCAGTTGCCATCATCATGACCGCTGTCACGTTGGCTCGGGACGCAGGTCTGCTCCATAGTGTCGAGAGTTCGCTAAATTTCGAAGAGAAGATACTTTGTCTCGAAAGTGTATTAAGGCCAATAGTTGCTGTGCGATTCACAACGCCTCCAGAACGGCAACGACAGAAATAGTTAAACAATAAGTAGAGTAGAGTTTGCTTCGAGGAGCTTATATGAGTCGGAAACCAGGTAGTTCGCTGTGTAGAGAACGGGACATGAGCGTTCGCCCCTTCACCAAGAGTTTCCAGAACCTTTATTCAACGAAAATAAACGTCGACTGCCTAAGACAAGACGGCAACTGATCAAGATGAATGTTAGGAATGGCGCGGGCTTCGCCCATGTGACTCACGAAAGGAGCCCATTAAGAATAGACGGCCTAATCCTCAGAAGTTTTATCTTATGTATAAGAAGAATAGGGAGAAAGGCGAGTTTATAGTATTCCCATTTAGTAATAATTAACTTCTTATTTGGTAATCCATATGTAATTGTGATTGTGACCTGTTCGCCACAATAGAGAGATATGCGAAAGTAATTTCGAATTCTGAGGGTGTGGATTGAACACGCATAGCGGGACGAGATTTTTGCCGTGTCGCATTTTGTTACATAAATGTGCCACAACATTCACTCGGGGTCAGGCGAAAATCTAAGTATTTTCCTTGTATTCAATCAGTCTCTTCTTTGGACCCTTTTTCTGGCTAAATTCATACTGCAGCTGACCAACACAAATTGGGATTTGTTGAAAGTGAGAATGCATCCCATAAAGAAGAAGGGCCAGCACATCTCGAGATTTCCATCGAGCGCTCAAGGAAGAGCGCAAAGAGAACCCCGAGAATATGGCACACCAAAGAATAACTGGCAGCACTGATTGAGAAAGAATGGATGCAATTATCGCAACGATAGGGGAAAGTCCCCAGAATATTCCCCGTTTCAAATTATTGGTCCGCTCAGAACTCCAAAAAGGATTTTCCGTGTCCCGATATCGCCGCGAGACCTCAGCATATGCATACCCGGTTCGAACAGCGCGTTTCCAATACTGCCGAAACCGCGTCATGGCTAGATCGTGGCCCACCATTGGGGCATCCATATTAAAAATGCGATAACCGTGAGCTCTGATTCTGCAGCATAGTTCTGGTTCTTCGCCAGCGATGAGAGTCGCATCGTAGCCCCCTGCCGCTTGGAGGGCACACCGACGCATAAGAACATTTCCTCCGCATAATTCCACCTCACCCGTGGGATAGATCCAATCCAGATCGAGAACCCTGTTGTATAGGGAGGCTTCCGGGTGGATTTCGCGTAGACGACCCCAAACTGACGCAAGCGATGAATCTGCAGTGATCATGTCAAGAGCCCGAGAGGGAAAGTCGGGATGAAGGACGGTATCGCCATCTAAAAACAGAACAAAGTCAAAGGACGCACTTCTCCAACCTGTATCTCTTCCAAGAGCCGCGGTGGGCCGATGCGTATTGAGTACAATGACTCTTGCTCCAAACGATGCTGCAACTTCTGGACTGCCATCGGTTGACCCAGAGTCCACGTAGATCATTTCAATCTCAGCCCCGAGGTCGTGCATGTCATGAATCGACTGCAGGCATCGCATCAGGCGCGGCCCTTCATTCCGGCCTATCACCACAATAGAGAGTCCTCGAGTAGTCATTGGTTTCCCTTCAATCCGCTTCAATGTTCGCAAGGTTGGCTGACCACCTATTGATGGAGTTGCGAACCGAAGTGCGCAACGATTCGACGATAAGACGAATGACAGGCAGGCGGTCCTGTCATCGTCATTGAGGGACAACTAGGAACCGTATTCAGCCTGGGCTTTTTCTCTTTTATCGGCGATCCCGTACTTCTGCAGTTTGTAGAGAAAAGCCCTGTACTCTAGATTGAGCCGGGCTGCGGCCTGGCGACGATTCCACCGTGTTGCTTCAAGGGCTTCCAGCAAGAGCTTAGATTCAGCCTGGCGCGATTGTTTGGCAAGACGATCCATCGAAAGACTATTGTCTCCATCCACAAGACGATCGTGGCCCGAAGTTGCAACAGGTTTTGATGCGGAGCAGTCCCCACTCTGAGTCAGTTCATCGATGAGCATCGAAGAACTCTGATAAACAAGAAAACGACGCATGATATTTTCCAGTTCGCGCACGTTGCCCGGCCAACGATACTCCAGTATCGCTTGTCGCAGTTCGTCCGTGATCTCAGGCATTACCGCGCCCGGTCGCAGGTGTCTGCGCAAAAGCACTTCAGCCAGAGGCAAGATTTCGTTTTTACGATCACGCAAGGGAGGAATGACAAGATTGATAACGTTCAGGCGGTAATACAAATCTTCTCGAAAGGTACCTTGTTCAATGGCTCGCCGCAAATCGCGGTGAGTCGCCGCCAAAATGCGCACGTTTACTTTGACCGTACGGTTACTGCCCAAAGGCTGTATCTCACCATCCTGCAATACCTGGAGAAGCTTCGCTTGAAGGCGAATATCCATATCGCCAATTTCATCGAGAAGGATCGTTCCTCCTTGGGCAATCTCAAACTTACCCGGCTTGTCGATCACAGCGCCGGTGAACGCTCCCTTCTCATAACCGAACAGTTCACTTTCAACGAGCTCTGAAGGCAGAGCTGCACAGTTCAATTTAAGAAACGGTTTATGGGCGCGGGGGGAATACGCGCAGAGGCGCCGGGCCATGACTTCTTTTCCTACACCGGTTTCACCATGTAGAAGAACCGGGACGTCCGCCATGCCAACACGCGTTAGAAATGCCGTGGAGAACAAGGGCAGATTTCCACCCAGTGATTCTTCCGATTCGACATTTCTCTCATCCTGTTTCGCCTTCTCCGCTAGAATTGCTGCAGTGCTCACTGAATTCTGAACTGTTTCTACCAGACCATCCAAAGCAGAGGGCTTTGGCAACATGTAGATGTTGCCATTTCGGACAGGCAGATCGATTGGCAGGCTTCTCGAATTTTCTGGAAGCAGAAGAATCTGAAGATGCGGATGAATTA